>Ga0315295_10001197_pt1 | contig 22336 bp, 19 predicted proteins | sample YL17G14_0_MG_FD_204453 | JGI IMG/M metagenome (GOLD analysis project Ga0315295, IMG submission 204453) | Sediment microbial communities from Yellowstone Lake, YNP, Wyoming, USA - YL17G14_0 | ecosystem: Environmental > Aquatic > Freshwater > Lake > Sediment | place: USA: Wyoming | collected...
CTTGACTTGACACATCATATTCCTTTACATAACCGCATGGCAAGAATCTCATGGATTGTGGCCGCCAACAATCCTCATCATCTAACACAGCACGGTAATCTCAGGCAGAAGCCCTTCTTCCAGGATGAAGACTATTGATGGAGCAGCGCATCTGCCCATTTATCTTGCAGAGATGACATACTCATTCACGTTGTACTCTTCTTGAAATGGTAAACGAGCGGGCAGAGATCGAAGATATTCAAAGTAATTGTTAGATTCTTACATATTCAAGTCTGAGAATTTATCTCTCACACTTAGAATTCAGGAGCCAGAATCCAGAATAGAATACCGGTTAATTTGTATTGGTCTCAGAAGTGTCTTTTCATTCTGACTTCTGACTACTGGATTCTGTATTCCCGGAGTAGAAAAAATTTCAAATATGTTCGGATAGTCTTAAAACCCTGATACTGCGGTGCGGGCCAGGTCGATGAGGCTCGATGGGAGAATACCTATGAGGAGCACCGCAAGGGTCGTCACCGCCAGCGTGATACCCGTATAGGGAGATGTGGTGAGCGTAATCTCCGTTTTCGGTTCTCTCATATACATGAGCATCACGATCCTGAGGTAAAAGTAGGCAGAAATAGTACTGAAGATGACCGCCACTATGGCAAGCCACGTATACCCTGCATGCACAGCAGACATGAAGAGGTAAAACTTGCCTATGAAGCCTGCGGTCGGTGGGATGCCCGTCAGTGAAAACATAAAGATAAGCATCAGCGCAGATGCGAGGGGATGGGTCTTTGCGAGCCCCTCAAAGTCAGCTATCTCGTCTCCCTTATATATAATAAAGGTCCCTGACCTGAGAAGGATCACGACCGCGAAGGCCCCGATGTTCATGAAGGCATAAATGAGAAGGTAGTTCATCATGCTCGCGATCCCTTCATCCCCCCCTGCGATAACCCCGATGAGGGCATACCCTGTGTGGGCAATCGATGAATAGGCGAGCATCCTCTTGATATTCGTCTGTGAGATGGCAAGGATATTCCCGACGGCCATCGTAAGCACCGCGATTGGCATGAGCATCGTAGCCCAGTCCAACTGAAAGGAATCAAAGGCGATGAAGAACGTCCTCCCGAGCACCGCGAATCCTGCAGCCTTTGGTCCCACTGACATGAAGGCGGTGACCGATGTCGGAGCCCCCTCATACACATCGGGTGCCCACATATGGAATGGTGCGGCTGCGATCTTAAACCCGAAGCCTGCAATGAAGAGAATCATCGAGAAGAGAAGCGCGGGATGCACCGTAATGCCCTTCGCGGCGATGTACTCGGCAATTCCCTTAAGGTTGGTGGTCCCTGTGAGTCCGTAGATCAATGAGGTGCCATAAAGGAGGAAGGCAGAGGCGAATGCCCCAAGGAGAAAATACTTCAGCGCCGCTTCGTTCGATTTGCGGTCGAACCTCAAGAAGCCTGCAAGGACATAGGTGCTCAGGGCCATCAATTCGAGACCGAGATAGAGGACGATGAGATCCCCCGCCGATGCCATGACCATCATGCCGAGGGTCGCAAAGAGGAGGAGGGTGTAGTATTCGCCTAAATTGACCTGCTCTATCTCGATGTACCGTATAGAGATGAGGATCGAGAGGACAAGGCTCAGGAGAAAGAGGAGTTTGAAGAAGAAACTGTATCCGTCGGCGATGTACATGCCACCAAAGGTCTCCCCGAACGAGGGAACAAAGTTCAAACCAACAACATTGGTGAACCCAAAGACAAGGATGAACCCGACGAAAAGGGCCGTCACAATACTCAACAGCGCAATGATCCCTTTCCGCTTAATAAAGAGATCAAGCACGACTATGAGCAACGTGAGGCAGACCATGATGAGTTCGGGCATCAATGGTCTCATATCAGGCATCTGCATACCAACCCCCCTTTAAAGTAATGAATAATTCAAAAACATAAAATAAAAAAGATGTTACTTACTAATTGAAGCAACGTTTGTCATTCCCGCTTGTCGGGAATCTCTTTTTAAGACGGATGCCGGACAAGCCGGCATGACATCAATAGGTACATTTCTTATGACTGTTGTAGTAAGTCCTCTTGTGTCCATGACCCCGATATCTCATTTCATCACCCCTGCGAGCCCTTTCGCAATCTTCAAATCCTCGCCGCTTGGTGCATACACTCTTTCAAGGAGATGCCTCACCGATGGATGCATGAAATCGAGGAAGGTGTTCGGATAGACACCAATCCAGAACACCAGGATCACCAGCGGCAGAAGTGCGAGTATCTCCCTCATGTCCATATCAGAAAGCCCCTTCACGTTCTCGTTCGTTTCCATGAAAAAGACCCTCTGGTAGAGCCAGAGCATATATGCGGCGCCGATAATGATGCCTACTGCACCTAGCACACCCGCCGACTTCTTTGCGGTAAATCCTCCGAGGATAATCAGAAATTCACCAACAAATCCATTCAGGCCCGGAAGTCCTATCGATGCAAGGGTAAAGACCATAAAGAATGCAGCGTATACAGGGGTCACTGTCGCGAGGCCTCCGTAATCACTTATTTCCCTCGAATGGGTTCTGTCGTAGATGACCCCTACCGAGAGGAACAGCGCGCCTGTGATGATTCCGTGGTTGATCATCTGGAGCAACCCGCCCTCGAGGCCCTGAACGTTGAGCGCAAAAATCCCGAGTGTTACAAACCCCATATGGCTCACGGAGCTGTATGCAATAAGGCGCTTCAGGTCTGTCTGGGCAAGGCAGACCGTTGCGCCATAAATGATGGCGACCACAGAGAGCATCATGATCGGGACCGCCAGGGCCTTCGATGCATCGGGGAAAAGGGGGATGCTGAACCTCAGAAAGCCATAGGCCCCCATCTTGATCAACACTGCTGCGAGGATCACGCTTCCCGCTGTAGGCGCCTCGGTATGGGCATCGGGGAGCCAGGTATGGAAGGGGAACATGGGGACTTTCACCGCGAATGCGGCAAAAAATGCCCAAAAGAGCCAGAACTGCATCTGGTATGGGTATGTCTTCTCCGCGAGTTCGAGTATATTGAAGGTATTCCCTGCGTAAAAATACAGCACGATGATCCCCACAAGCATGAGGACACTCCCGATGAGGGTAAAGAGGAAGAACTTTATTGCAGCGTATATCCTCTTCGGACCGCCCCACACCCCTATCAAGAGATACATTGGTATGAGCATCGCCTCCCAGAAGAGATAGAAGAGGAAGAAATCGAGGGAGGAGAAGACGCCGATCATCGCCCCCTCCATGAAGAAGATGGCGATATAGAACTCCTTCACCTTTGTAGTGATTGAGTTCCAGGATATCATCACACAGAGGATAGTAATGAGTGTGGTCAGCAATACAAAGAGGATACTGATTCCGTCAACGCCAAGATAGTAGGTTACATTCCAGGAGGGAATCCATGCATACCTTTCTACAAACTGCATCTGGTGAGTCGTTTTATCAAAATTGGCAAAGAGGGGGAGGGAGAAGAGAAAGACCGCAATGCTCAGAATGAGAGAGACCCACTGTACCATCTTTCCCTCCTTCCTCTTCATGAACAGGAGTAGTAACACGCCGAAAAAGGGCAGTGCAATGAGGGTACTCAGAATCGGATAGCCGGAGTTATGCATCTCGAGTTTTCTCCTCCACGTTTACCATAGCAATACCAGGGTGATAACGATAAAAACACCGATTAACATTACTGCTCCATACTCCTGGACGATCCCTGTCTGGGCCCGCCTCAACCGTCCGGAGAGATTCCCGATGGCAGCAGGGACACCGTTCACGATGCCTTCTATGATCTTCCCGTCGGTGATATCCGTAATGAAGCGGTCGGCCATCCAGAGGCTCGGTCTCACGACGATATGGTGATAGAGTTCATCAACGTAGTATTTGTTCCATAAGACCTTATATGCAGATGCAAAGGCCTGTCCCATTCTGTGGGGCAAATCAGTCTTCCTGAGGTAGAAAAAGGCCGAGATACCGATACCTGCCAGCCCGGCACAGATGGATAGTGCTATGACCATCATCTCCTCCGAGTGGCTCCCCTCGCCAAGGGGATGGCCGACGACAGGGGCAAGGAATTCACCAAACTTGTCAGGATGTCCAATGCCGATAGACTCGCCTATGAGGGGGGGTATACCTACCCAGCCCGAGGCCACTGCACCGACGGCAAGAAGCACGAGGGGGATTATCATGATTTTCGGAGATTCATGGAGATGATGTTCCTGTTCATGGGTTCCCCTGAATTCACCGTGAAAGGCAAGGTAGATGATCCTGAAGGAGTAAAAGGCAGTCAGGAGAGCCGTGACCACACCGATGAAGAAAAGCCCCTTTCCAAGAGGACCTGCAGAGAAGGCCCTCCAGAGGATCTCGTCCTTGCTGAAGAATCCCGCAAGCCCTGGTATCCCGGCAATACTCAGGGATGCAACGACAAAAGTCCAGTAGGTCCAGGGCATGTATCTCTTCAGACCTCCCATCTTCTGGATATCGAGTTCCCCTGCCATTGCATGCATGACACTTCCCGCACCGAGGAAGAGGAGTGCCTTGAAAAAGGCATGGGTATAGAGATGGAAGATCCCTGCACCATATGCGCCTACCCCACAGGCAAGGAACATGTAGCCGAGCTGGCTCACCGTGGAATAGGCGATGATCCTCTTGATATCGTTCTGGACGAGCGCTATTGTCGCAGCGAATAGCGCCGTCACCGCACCGGTGATGGCAACAACTTGCATCGCCACAGGCGAGAGGTTGAAAATGGGGTTGCAGCGGGCAACCATGAAGATGCCTGCGGTCACCATCGTTGCAGCATGGATGAGGGCACTCACGGGACTCGGTCCCTCCATGGCGTCAGGAAGCCAGACATGGAGTGGTATCTGAGCCGACTTGCCAACGGCACCACAAAAGAGGAGGAGCGCGATGAGGGTCACAAGATTCACCTCAAAACCGAGTACCTGGATGGTCCTGCCGGCAATCTCATTGACCGAGCCGAAGACCTGCGCATAATGGAGTGTGCCAAATGTGAGGAATACCATCATGACGCCGAGACCGAAGCCGAAGTCTCCGAACCTGTTGACGATGAATGCCTTCTTCCCTGCATCCGAGGCAGACTTCTTCTCATACCAATAGCCGATCAGGAAGTAGGAGCAGAGCCCCACCGCCTCCCACCCGAAGTAGAGCTGGAGGAAGTTGTTCGCCATCACGAGCATGAGCATGGAGAAGGTAAAGAGATTCAGATAGGCAAAGAACCGGTAGTACCCTTTATCGCCGTGCATATACCCTATGGAATATATATGGACGAGGGAGCTGACTGTAGTGACAACAATGAGCATCACGGCAGTGAGCGGGTCGATGAGGAAGCCGACAGAGACCTTGAAGCCGCCGGAGGTGATCCAAGAGTAGAGATCACTGTTGATGATCTTCCCCCCCATCACATCCGCGAGGGTGAAGAGCGATATCACCCATGGGAGTACCACTGCCGGAACAGCCACCCAGTGGGCCCTGTCCTTTATGAGGTCCTTTCCAAAAATGATGTTGATAAAGAAGGCAGCGAGGGGGAGAAAGGGAATCAGGAGATACGTATCCATCACACAGTCCTCATTGATGATGTGTCATAATTGGTGTATGCAAGAAATGTTATAGCCGTATCAGGCCTCTCTATTTTTTCTTCCCTCATGGAATATCCCCCTTATCCTCTCATCTCCTCTATCTCATCTACATGTATTGTCTGCTTGTTTCTGAAGAGGGCAATGATGATGGCGAGCCCGATCGCGGCTTCTGCAGCGGCAACAGAAATGATGAATAAGACAAACATCTGCCCCCTGAGATCGTTCAGGAGATGGCTGAAGGATACAAGGCTTATATTTACCGCGTTGAGCATAATCTCGACCGACATTAACATGATGATGATATTTCTCCTGGTGAGAAACCCTACGATGCCGATTACGAACACAGTCGCGCTCAACCATAAATACCAGTGTGCAGGGACCTCTGCCTTAAACCATAAGTCCAAAATCACATGAATCATTGTTGACTCCTAACCCCTCAGTTTCTTCTTCGCCAACACGACTGCCCCGATGATCGCAACGAGAAGTACAATCGACAGGATCTCGAAAGGATAGAGGTATTCGGTGAACATGGTCTTCCCGATAATCTTTGTGTTCGTCTCAGCCAGGATGACCTCCCTCGTGACGGTTCCCTTCGGCCCCAGGGGAAAAGACCAGAGGGAGAAGAGACTCACGACAAGAAGGGCAATGGCTGCAGAAACAGCCGTATGCCAGGGCGCGAAGTACTGTGCAAGCCCGATCTCCTCTTTCAGGTTGAGGAGCAGCATGACAAAGAGGTAAAGGACAAGGATTGCCCCGGCATAAATGATCATCTGGACTGCGGCGAGGAACTCTGCGTTCAGCGTGAGGTAGAGGCCGGCGATGTGAAAAAAGAGAAGCAGGATAAAGATCGCACTGTGCACAGGATTACGTCTGGTGATTACGAGGATTGAAAAGATGATGATGGCTGCAGCGAGGTATATAAAGAACAGTTTTGCCATTGCTCACTCCTCCTTTCTTCCCTTGAAGACCACCTGTTTTTTGGGTGTTCCGAAGTCCCCTCTCAGGGGATGCCAGAACTTACTGAAATAGGCCATGCTCTTCTCTGCCCCCATGTAGAGATCATAGTTTTTGAGGAGTTTCTCTTTTGTCATGTAAAATTCTTCCCTCGTGTAGCCTGAGTACTCATAATGCTCTGTGAGCAAAATCGCTGCATAGGGGCACGCCTCGACACAGAGGCCGCAGAAAAGACAGCGGAGGACATCGATCTCATACCTCTCGACAATCTTTTTGTGTTCCTCGCTGTCGGCAGTGTAGATATGGATGCACCTCGATGGGCAAATGGCGGCACAGAGCCCGCAACCAACGCAGCGCGCATCACCCGTCTGAGGAGGGTCCCTCGTGAGTGCATGAAGCCCCCTGAAGCCGGGCATGACAGGCTTTTTCTGTGTGGGGTATTGTATCGTCACAGGGCGGCGGAACATCGTCCTGAGGGTCAATGCCATGCCCTTGAAGATCTCCAAGAGGAAGACCGTCTTTACCAGCTCCTTGAATGTCATACCCTGCTCCTCGAATATGTCATAGCAGCATCTTTACAATTCCTGTGATGACGATATTCACTAGAGCGAGGGGGATCAGGACCTTCCACCCCACGCCCATTAAATGGTCATACCTGTATCTCGGAAGCGAAGCCCTCACCCAGTAATAGAGGAATAAGATGCAATACACCTTTAACGCAAACCAGGCGAAGGGTATATATGGAATCCTGAAGGGTCCGTTCCAGCCGCCGAGGAAACAGATCGTGGCGATCGAGGACATAACGATCATCCCCATGTATTCGGCGAGAAAGAAGAGGGCAAACCTGATCCCGCTGTATTCCACAAAGTACCCCGCCACGAGTTCGCTCTCTGCCTCGGGGAGGTCAAAAGGCGCCCTGTTTGTCTCGGCTATGGCAGAGACAATGAATATGAAAAAACCAATGATCTGGGGGAAAAGAAACGCCCCGAGGGGGTACCTCTCCTGAGCTTTCACAATTTCCACGAGGTTCAGCGACCCTGCAAGCATCATCACACCGACGAGGCTCAACCCCATCGCGACTTCATAGCTTATTATCTGGGAGGCCGACCTGAGACCTCCGAGGAAGGAATACTTGGAGTTTGAAGACCAGCCCGCCATAATGATGCCATAGGCGCCGAGGGCCGAGGCAGCGAACACAAAGAGGAGGCTGATATTGATATTGGACACTGCTATATTTTCAGAGAATGGTATCACCGCGAGGGCCGAGAGGGCCCCGAGAAGCGAGATTACAGGGGCGCCGAAAAATACGGGCTTGTCTGCCTCTGCAGGAATGATATCCTCTTTAAAGAACAGCTTGATACCGTCTGCGAATGGCTGGAGCAGCCCGTGAGGTCCAACCCTCATGGGTCCCAGCCTCATCTGCATATGGCCGATGACCTTCCGCTCGAAGTATGTTGCATAGGCGACGTGGAGCATACCTACCCCGATGATGACAAGGACCTTCACTATAACCGTCCCAAAAAATATAAAAACATCAAAGGAACCGGGAAAGAATAAAGTTTCGAGGATTCTCGTCATGCGCCACCTCTTTCAAAGAGAGACCTGTGAACCTCTTGAAGGGAGATTTCAATGCCGCTGAGATATATCACCATCCCGGCAGAATCTATTTTCCATGGGATCAGTCTCATAACACCTTATCCTTGAAATCGTTCGTTAATAAAGCATCTATCCTTCAACTCCTGGGCACTCATCGGTCGCACTCGCCGAGGACAATATCGATGGTACCGATATTTGCGATCACGTCGGCGATGAAGGCTCCTTCGCACATCCTTGGAAGCGCCGACGCATGGATAAAGGAAGGTGTCCTGATCCTCATCCTATAAGGGCTGCCCGTGCCGTCGCTGATGAGGTAAAAACCGAGTTCTCCCTTCGGTGCTTCAATGGAGGAATATATTTCCCCTACAGGCGCTCCTATCGGCCCCTTTGTGATGAGGACGAAATGGTGTATCATTGATTCCATGGTCTTGATCACCTGATCCTTCGGGGGGAGTGTGATTTTAGGAGCATCAGGGGCCATGATTGGTCCATAGGGCAGTTTCTCGATGCACTGTCTTATGATCATGTTCGACTGCCTCAGTTCTTCCATCCTGCACCGGTACCTGTCGTAGACATCACCTTTTTTACCCAAAGGCACATCGAACTCCACCTTGTCATATGCGTCATAAGGCGAATTTTTCCTTACATCATAGTAAACACCCGAACCCCTCAGAGTCGCCCCTGTGAGCCCCCAGTTTATCGCCTCGTCCGCACTGATCACACCGATGCCCTTGGTCCTCTTCAGCCATATCCTGTTCTGATCAATGAGTGTCTCGTATTCCTCTATCTTCCCCGGGAATACCTCTGTAAACCGGTAAAGGCTGTCGAGGAATTCCTCTGATACATCATTCCTCACGCCTCCTATTCTCGGATAGCTCGTCGTCAACCTCGCCCCGCAGAGCATCTCGAAGAGATCCAGAATCCATTCCCTTTCTCTGAAGCCATAGAGGAAGACCGTCATAGCCCCTATATCCAGGGCATGAGTGGCGAGCCAAAGGATATGGCTGCTTATCCTCGACATTTCAGAAACCATCGTCCGTATGAATTTTGCCCTCTCCGGTGCCTCTATCCCGAAGAGTCGTTCAACGGCAAGGACATACCCGACGTTATTCGCCATACTCGAGACGTAGTCGATCCTGTCGGTGAGGGGAAGGGCAGAGAGGTAAGTCATGTGCTCCGCGAGCTTCTCCATACCCCTGTGGAGGTACCCGATGTAGGGTGTGCACTTGACCACGATCTCTCCTTCTAGATCGAGGACAAGCCGCAGGACTCCATGGGTTGCGGGGTGCTGCGGGCCCATGCTGATCGTCAACTCCTTCGTCAGTGTCTTAGCCGTTTCCTGTTCCATCTCACCTCAACTCGTATTGTCTGTTGATCTCGGAGAGCTCCTTGATTTTCTTCAGTGTCTTCCACTCCCTCTCTCCCAAATCGCTTTTCAGGGGGTAATCCTTCCGCAAGGGATATCCCTCCCAGTCCTCCGGCATCAGGATCCTCCTGAGATCCGGATGCCCTTTGAACTCGATGCCGAACATATCGTAGCATTCCCTTTCGAGCCAGTTTGCACTTTTCCAAATATGTGTGACACTGTCTATCGCGGCGTCATCTTCCTGCACTTCCGCCCTCATCGTCAGCCCGTGTCTGTGTCTGTGCGAGTAGAGGATATAGACCACCTCGAATCTCGGCTCCTTCTTTCCGAGATAGTCGACGCCAAAGAGGTCAACAAGAAAGTCAAAACTGAGTTCAGGGGTCTCGTGCAGGTACTTGAGGATCTCACTGATCCGTTCCTTTTTCAGAGTCATCGAGACCTGGCCCCGGAAAGTGGTGAACCCCTTCACTACTGAACTATATCTTTCCATTAACGATTCGGCGATGGCCTGGGGTATCAATGACTGTTCCATGGAAACCCTCTCATGCCCATTTGGACCACTTGAAGTGCTCTCCCTTTATTATCTTCTGGAGCTTGATGAAACCCTCAATGAACGCCTCCGGTTTAGGCGGGCACCCGGGTACATAGATATCTACCGGAAGAAACTGGTCGATCCCCTGGACGGTACTGTACGTATCGAATACCCCTCCTGAGCAGGCGCAGCTCCCCATAGCGACGACATAACGCGGTTCCGGCATCTGGTCATAGACCCTCCTGAGAATCGGCATCATTTTTTTCGATACCGTCCCCGCGATGACGACCACGTCAGCCTGTCTGGGAGAGCCCCTGAAGATGATACCAAATCTGTCAATATCGTAGTGCGATGCCCCTGCGGCCATCATTTCTATAGCGCAGCAGGCAAGCCCGAAGGTCATTGGCCATAGAGAAGAGGCCCTCCCCCAGTTCACGATCTTGTCGATTGTAGTGATAATCGCATTTGCCTCAGGGATGATTTTCACCCCTTTTTCGACTTCTATCACCGGTATGGCACCATCTAGTATCATGATTACGTTATCCTCTTTTTTGAAATTAATTAAAAAAAGAATGAGATTTTTTTATTCTTGATATTGAAATTATTCAGTCCCACGTGAAGGCCTCTCTCTTCCATGCGTAGAGGTATCCCACGAGAAGGATTACAATGAAAATCATCATCTCTATGAAGGCGAAGAGACCTATCTTGTCAAAAACGATTGCCCAGGGGTAGAGAAAAACCGCTTCCACATCGAATATCACGAAAAGCATAGCGGTCACATAGAACTTGACCGAGAACCTGTACCTCGGCTCTCCTACCGGCGGATTTCCTGACTCGTAGGGGCGGAGCTTTTCCCTGTAAGGTCTTCTGGGCCTGAATAACATGCCGACCGACAGGGTACCTAAGCCTATGGCCAGCGCGATCAAGAGCATTACAATGATAGATATATACCCTTTTGGTATTATCAAGTCCAGGAAGTCTAGCATGGCTCCGAATAACCTCTTATGAACCGGATAGTGTACAACATCTATTTTCTATCTCTGATCGCAGTCATTATCACAGATCCAGCCACAGATTTCAAAACGGGCATATTATAAACACAAAACTTTTCTTATGTCAACCGCCAATCGACTCCTCTACGGTAGCTCGGTTCCGTTATCTATCACATTGAAAGGTTCTGAGGCAAGATTGCTTGAAGTCTGCGAGGCAACGGCAGGAGATATTGCTTCGAGGTTACAAGATGTTTTAAGATAATGATGAATTAATACATTTTACAGGGCGGAGGGTTCACGATGTTTGAAATACTAAAGCGGCAGGAAATGGCCGGCGGGACCGTTGTGCTCGATGAGATCAGCGCACCGCTGATCGCAAGAAAGGCAAAGCCGGGACAGTTTGTGATCTTAAAAGCGAATGAGACAGGGGAGAGAATACCTCTCACCATGGCCGATACCGACCCCAAAAAAGGGCTGATTACAATAATCTACCAGGTCGTGGGAAAATCGACCGAGTTGTTCAAGACTCTTAACGTAGGAGACAAATTTCAGGATGTGATCGGTCCTCTGGGCCAACCCACCCATCTTGAGAAAATGGGAACGGTAGTGTGTGTCGGTGGGGGAACCGGAATTGCAGTCATGCACCCCATTACCAGGGGTCTTAAGCAATTGGGCAATCGTGTAATCGCGATCATAGGAGCAAGGACAAAAGATCTCCTGATCCTGGAAGATAAAATGAAAGAGGCTTCCCATGAACTCCATGTGTGCACCGATGACGGCTCTTACGGCCATCATGGGTTCGTAACCGATGTGCTTAAGGAGATCTTAAAAAAAGAAGACGTCAAACTTGTGGTAGGTATCGGCCCGGTGCCTATGATGAAATTCGTAAGTAAAATGACGGCGGAATATAAAATCAAGACCCTGGTAAGCCTTAATGCAATCATGCTTGATGGGACGGGCATGTGTGGATGCTGCCGGGTAAGCGTCGGCGGGAAGACCAAATTTGCCTGTGTGGACGGCCCGGAGTTTGACGGTCATCAAGTGGACTTTGACGAACTCGCGCAAAGACTTCAGGCATACAAAGAAGAAGAAGTTCTCTCTTACGAGCGCTTTCTCCACGAATGCAAGATAGGCAGGGGATAGGTTACGTTACGAGGAAACCATAGACCGTGGATACACGATAACAGGGATAATGGAGGAGAGTATGGCTGAGAAAGAAACTAAAAAAGAGAGAATACCCAGACAGCCCATGCCTGAGCAAAAACCAGAAATACGGAGAAGGAACTTTGAAGAAGTTCCCCTGGGATATACACCCGATCTGGCCTTGAAGGAGGCTGAAAGATGCCTTCAGTGCAAAAAGCCCGCGTGTATAGAGGGCTGTCCTGTTTCCATAGAAATACCTGCGTTTATTCAGTTGATTACACAAGGCGAATTCACCAAGGCAGTCAGAAAAATATGGGAAAGAAACGCTCTACCTGCTGTGTGCGGGAGAGTCTGCCCGCAGGAGATTCAGTGTGAAGGTCTGTGTATACTAGGGAAGAAGGATCAACCGGTTGCCGTAGGTAACCTTGAGCGATTTGTTGCGGATTACGAGAGAGCACACGGTAAAGGCGAGCTTCCTCCAAAGGCGGCTTCCACCGGAAAAAGGGTGGCAGTTGTCGGATCCGGGCCTTCAGGCCTTACTGTAGCGGGCGATTTGATTCTTAAAGGCCACGATGTTACGGTATTTGAAGCATTTCATAAACCGGGCGGTGTTTTGGTTTACGGGATTCCTGAATTCAGGCTGCCCAAAGAGATTGTTTATTCCGAAGTGAATTTCCTGGAAAGATTGGGAGCAAAAGTGCAGCTTAATACGGTTGTCGGCAAGACCGTCACTCTGGATGAGCTTTCTACCGAAGGGTATGACGCCGTCTATATTGGAGTAGGCGCCGGACTTCCGAGCTTCTTGAATGTCCCGGGAGAAAATCTGATTGGTATCTACTCCGCAAATGAATACCTTACAAGGTCGAATCTCATGAAGGCCTATCTCTTTCCGGAATATGACACGCCTATTGTAAGAGGCAAAAATGTTGCGGTATTCGGCGCAGGGAATGTGGCTATGGATTCGGCCAGAACCGCCATGCGTCTCGGTGCCGATAAGGTAAGGATAATTTATAGGCGTTCAAAAGAAGAAATGCCGGCAAGAGCCGCAGAGATCCATCATGCTGAGGAAGAGGTGATCGAATTTCATTTGCTTACCGCGCCTACGCGCTTTCTGGGAGATGAAAAGGGCAGGGTCAGAGGATTTGAATGTTTGAAAATGGAACTCGGTGAACCTGATGAATCAGGAAGACGGAGACCAGTGCCTGTTGAAGGCTCCAAGTTTGAAATGGGATGCGACCTGGCCGTGATCGCAGTGGGCGCCGGCGCGAACCCATTATTGACAAGTGCTACACCTGATATCAAACTAAACAAGCGCGGCTACATTATTGCAGACCCCGAAACAGGGAAGACAGCCAAAAAAGGAGTCTGGGCAGGTGGGGATATTGTGACAGGCCAGGCCACGGTTATTCTCGCCATGGGCGCAGGAAGAAAGGCCTCCGACTCAATTCACCAGTATCTCATGTGGGGATGGTAGACTTGCGAAGAAGCCTGAATCCGATTCAGGGTCAACAAATGGGGTCAGACTTGGCTATTGCTATTTCTGTGCTGAGTCTGATTTCATACAATCGTCGTAACCAGGAAACCGAGAATCGAGTGTGCGGGTGCCTCGACTATGTTACTGCGTACATAACAAACTTACGGAGGCAAGCATGATTCCTTACCGTGTAAAAGATAGAAAGGGATTCACCCTCATCGAGCTGCTCGTCGTCATGGTGATCATAGGGCTCCTGGCGGCGCTCGTGGGGCCAAGGCTCTTCGGTGGTCTGGGAAAGGGCAAGCTGTCTGCTGCAAAGGCTCAGGTCGAGATGTTCGGACAGGCGCTGGACCAATTCAGACTCGATGTGGGGAGATACCCCACCACCCAGGAAGGCCTTAATGCCCTTGTGCAGAATCCTGGCGCAGAGAACTGGGAGGGACCATACCTCAAGAAGGGTACCGTCCCGAATGATCCCTGGGGAAAGCCATACCAGTACGTGAGCCCCGGCAACAACGGCGAATACGACCTATTTTCTTACGGAAGGGATGGTGCCCAGGGAGGAGAGGGAGAGGACAAGGATGTGGTGAGCTGGCAGTGAGATTACCCATGGGCCTCTGCCCAGTTCCTTCCGTATCCGATCTCTACCTTAAGGGGCACCGAGAGGTTTGCGGCATGCTCCATCTTTTCCCTCACGATCCCTTCTACCATAGTCAGTTCATCCCCGGGAGTTTCAAAGACGAGCTCGTCATGTACCTGGAGTATCATCCTCGACTTCATCCCTTCCTCCTTGAGTGTCTTCCAGATATCGATCATGGCGATCTTGATGATGTCGGCGGCAGTCCCCTGAATGGGCGAGTTGAACGCGAGCCTCTCCCCTAATGACCTTGTAGTCGCATTGGCGCTTTTCAGTTCAGGGATGGCCCTTTTTCTCCCGAACAGGGTTACGGAGAAACCCTTCTCGCGTGAATTCCTCAGGGTTTCTTCCAGATAGGCCTTTACGCCAGGGTGCCCCTCGAAATACCCGTCGATGTATCTCTTTGCCTCTTCTTTCGATATCGCAAGGGCCTCTGAAAGGCCGAAGGGGGAGATGCCGTAGACGATTCCGAAGTTCACCGATTTGGCAACCCTCCTCATCTCGGGTGTGACCTTACCGGCAGGGACGCCAAAGATCTCGGAGGCCGTCCTGGTGTGGATGTCCAACCCTCCCTTGAAGGCATCAATCAGCCCCGTATCGCCACTCAGGTGCGCGAGTATCCTCAGTTCGATCTGCGAGTAGTCTGCAGAGAGTATCAGGTTATCCTCTTCCGCGATAAAGGCGCTCCTGATGCGCTTCCCCCATTCGCCCCGTATCGGGATGTTCTGGAGATTCGGGTCGCTGCTGCTCAGCCTCCCGGTGGCTGTGGCAGCCTGATTAAAAGAGGTGTGGATACGGCCCGTCTTCATGCTGGTGAGATGGGGCAGGACATCTGTATACGTTGATTTCAGTTTGCTCAGGCTCCGGTAGTTCAGGATCTCCCTCGGGAGCTCGTGGCTTCCGGCGAGTTCTTCGAGGACACTGAGTTCCGTCGAAAAACCGGTCTTCGTTCTCTTGCCAGGTTTCAACCCGAGGGATTGAAAAAGCACCTTGCCCAGCTGTTTGGGGGAATTAATATTGAATTCCTCACCAGCGAGGAAATAGATCCTCCGCTGCGTTATATCTAGTTCCCTCGCGAGTTCCTTCGACATGTCGTTGAACTTCTCCCTGTCAACCTTGAACCCAACCTCCTCCATATCGGCAAGAACATGGATGAGGGGCATCTCTATCTCCCGGTAGAGACTCTCGATACCTTCATCTCTGATCTTCTCAAAGAGGATCTCTTTCAGTTCATAGATGAGGGCCGCATCTTCTGCAGCATAAGGGGCCATTTCACTGAGAAGAAGTTCTTTGAGGGACCTTCTCTTGCTGAGCACTTCCTCCCTGGTCCCCTTCCGGTAAGAGAGGTACTCAAAGGTCACATCTTCAAGGGAGTGGCCCTGTTTATTGGGATTGAGGAGATATGACGCAAGCATAGTGTCATACAAGGGACCGTTCAGGGAGATCCCTTCACCGCTGAGGAGCGATGCAGCACGTTTCAGGTCATGCCCGATCTTCGCGATCCCCTGGTCCTCGTACAGGCTTTTGAGTAACCGGAGTGCCTCCTTTCCGTTTATCTGCAGGTCTCCATTGCCAAAGGGGATGTACCATGCCTTGACCTTCTCACTGCTCAGTGCAAGCCCGATGACACTTTCATGGAAAGGTTCATCTCCTTCGGTAATGAACCTGAATGCGAAACCGGAGGTGACGGCAGTTGCAATCTCCCTCAACCTGTCAACCGTGGAGACCGTTTCGAATTCCCTTTCCTTTTTTTTCGACGGGATGAGGCCCATAAGACTCGTGAACTCCAGCTCTCGGAAGAGTGAGAGGAGTGCCTGCCAATCCGGTTGCTTCACCGCATATTCTTTGATATCCACTTCCACCGGGATATCGGTATCGATGGTGGCAAGCTTCCTCGACATTCTCACGGTCTCGATATGGTCTGCAACAAGTTTCTGCATCTTCTCTTTCTTGATCTTACCCGGATCACTCAAAATCTCCTCAAGGTCCGTGCAGCCCGAGAGGAGCTCCATCGCATTCTTCTCTCCTATTCCTTTCACGCCGGGGATATTATCGACCGTATCCCCTGTGAGTGCCATAAACTCTGGGATCCTCTCTGGTCCGATCCCGTACTTTTCCTTCACATAGGTTTCGTTCAGAATCCTGTCCTTCACCGGATCGTAAATCCTGATGCTGTCACCTACAATCTGGAGCATATCCTTGTCCGAGGTCACGATGAAGACCTGGGCGCCGTCCCTCGCAGCCTTCCTCGCGATGGTGCTGAGGAGGTCATCCGCCTCATACCCTGGTATCTCGAATATGCTGATCTGAAATGCGCTGATGATTTTCCTGATATAGGGAAGCTGCTGTACAAGCTCACCCGGTGTTTCAGGTCTCTGCGCCTTATAGGCCTCGAAGATCCTGTGCCGTTCTGTAGGTACGGGGGAATCAAAGGAGACGACGATGCCTTCCGGCGACTTCTCCCTGATGATCTTGAGGAGCATATTCGTGAAGCCAAAAACAGCATTCGTCGGGAAGCCCTTGGAGTTCGTGAGCCCCTTTATGGCGTAGAATGCCCTGTAGACGTAGGAATTTCCGTCGATGAGGTAGAGATTCATGAGAGATTATAGCATGTGAGCAGGAACAGTGAGTTACTAATTGCGGGAGTGGTATCATACACTATGAAGGTCATTGTGGGGATGAGTGGCGGGGTTGATTCCTCAGTCGCCGCCTATCTCCTTAAAACACAGGGATACGAGGTCGAGGGGGTGAGCTTCATCCTCGATGAGAGGACGGGGAGAACTCTCCCGCCGGGATGTTTCTCTACCGAATCGTTCCTTGACGCGGAGAAGAGTGCAGCGCGCATAGGCATAGCTCATACTGTTGTAAACTTGAAAGAGGCGTTCTCGGCACATGTCATAGACCCTTTTATCGATACCTATATGAAAGGCCTGACGCCAAATCCCTGCATCCTCTGTAACGCCCGCATCAAGTTCTCTCACCTTCGGAGCATAGCCGAAGAGAGGGATGCCGAGTTCATTGCTACAGGGCACTATGCACGGATTCATCGCAGGGCTTCAGGGCAAAAGGAGAGTGGGATCAGGGGGGATGGGGAAAGTCTCTTCTGCACTACACCCTTTCACCGGTTGACTCATTCCCTGCTCATGAAGGGTATCGACACAAGAAAAGACCAGTCGTACGTCCTTTATATGTTGACCCATGATCAGCTTGACAGGCTCCTCCTGCCCCTCGGAGAAAAGACAAAGGATGAGGTCAGGGAGATCTCGGGGGAACTCGGACTGCCCTCTTCGGGAAAGGCAGAGAGCCAGGAGATCTGTTTTGTGGGAGGGAGAGACTATGCCGGGTTCCTCGATAATGTTGCAAAGGGCGCTGAAGGTCCTGTTATCGAGGCTGAAACAGGCAGAATCCTGGGAAGGCATAAGGGAATTCACCTCTATACCATAGGTCAGAGAAGGAGGCTCGGGATAGCGACGGGAAGGCCCCTGTATGCGGTGAGAATAGACCCTTCCGAGAAGGCGGTTTACGTGGGTACGAAGGATGCGGCTATGAAGAGGGGGTTTGTGGTGGAAGAAGTCAACTGGATGATTTCTCCTTCTGCATCAGGACCTGCAGGGGGATATTCAACCTTCAGGGCAACCGTAAAGATACGCTCCACGATGAAAGACGAGGCCGCCACTCTTGTTTGTAACGACCAGAGGAACGTTCATGTCCTTTTCGATGAGCCTCAGTGGGCACCCGCCCCAGGGCAGAGCGCTGTCTTCTATCACGGAGACTTCGTGGTCGGGGGAGGGGTAATCGCCGGGGTGAACGATATTTTGTAGGTAAACCCCTTTTTTCTTTCCCATCGGTGCGTTACACTATCCATATGACGCATTTGCACAACTCGATTACGAAACGAGCCGGTCAACTTTTTATGCTGGCAGATGCAGAAAGGATAAAAGGATGTCCCATTTTACGAGGATGAAGACGAGGCTTGTTGTGAAGGAGCATCTGGTTCAGGCCCTCAGAGATCTCGGACACGAGCCGAGGGAGGGAAATGTCAGGGTCAGGGGATACAGCGGGCAGATGACCGACGTGGAGGTAATGATACCGACAAGGAATCCCGTGTACGACATCGGGTTCAGGAAGGCAGGAGAGACCTATGAGATGGTCGCCGACTGGTACGGAATCAATGATATCGTTCCAGATGCCTTTCTCAACCAGGTCCAGCAGCGGTACGCCTACCATGCCGTCCTTACGCGTATGCGGGAGCAGGGGTTCGAGGTCGCCGAGGAGGAAGACCTCCAGGACAGGACAATACACCTGACGGTCCGGAGGTCGGTCTTTTAGACATAGCAACGCGTTTATAAAACAGAGAGAACCGGAGGGCAGAAATGCCTCAGAATTTGACGAAATTCCAGGAAGAGCTGATCCTTTATTTCAAGGCGAGGTTCACGCTCATCTATGTGCTGACTCAGGAGGAGGAGCGGGTCTTGAAGGAAATCGCAGACGCCTGCGTCTCCGATAAACGGCCCTCATACTCGTGGGACATTGCCGATGGCTTCATCCCACTCACTTCATCCACCGGCAGGGTCGACCGTCCTGTAAAGGACCCCATTACGGCGCTCGACGTCATCCGTCAGATCAGCGAAGACGCCGTATTCGTCCTGAAGGACTTCCACAGCATGTGGGATAAGAACCCCCAGGTGGTGCGCAAGATCAAGAACCTTGTCCAGGCCATGCGGCAGACGAGGAAGAACATCATCGTCACATCACACCAGGGAAGGATTCCTGAAGAGCTCCTCGACCTGGCGTATATCGTCGAATTCTCCCCGCCAGAATACCAGGACATGAAGGAGATCCTCGAAAATTTCACGAAGATACCAAACGTGAGGGTCGACCTGACGTCCCTCGGCAGGGAAAAGCTGATCCGCGCAGCCCTCGGGCTGACGGCGAATCAGGCACAGAGGGCCTTTGCAAAGGCGATCGTGCGGAAAGGCGAGCTGAACGAGCAGGACATCGGGCTGGTGACCCGCGAAAAGAAAGCGATCATCAAGGAGAGCGGCGCCCTTGAGTTCTATTCAGCGACGGAGACGATCTACCAGATAGGCGGGCTCGACGTGCTCAAGGACTGGCTGAGGCTGAGGGAGCAGTGCTTCACCCAGGATGCCATCGACTACGGTCTCAGGCCGCCGAAAGGCCTGCTCCTCGTGGGAATTCCAGGGACCGGCAAAAGCCTTACCGCAAAGGCGGTATCAGGGCTCTGGCGCCAGCCCCTCATCCGGCTTGACATGGGAGCAGTCTTCGGCAGCCTCGTCGGCCAGAGCGAAGAAAACATCCGGAGGGCGCTCAGGCTTGCCGAGACAGTGAGTCCCTGCATCCTGTGGATAGACGAGGTGGAAAAGGGGCTGTCCGGCAGGGGGGGTGATTCGGGGACGAGCGCCCGTGTATTCGGCACGCTGCTCTCCTGGATGGAAGAGAGGGAGAAGCCTGTCTTCGTTGTCTGCACGGCGAACAACATCTTTGACATCCCTCCGGAATTCTCCCGCGCAGGAAGGTTCGATTCGATATTCTTCCTTGACCTTCCCACCTCGCGCGAGCGCAGGGAGATCTTCAAAGTGCACCTCCTCAAGCGGCGGCCGGTGATAGACGGCTTTGATATCGACGCCCTTGTCAGCGAGTGCGAAGGGTATGTGGGGGCCGAGATCGAACAGGCGGTCGTCGCTGCAATGGTGCGAGCATTCAATGACGGACACCGGGAGTTCACCACGGACGACATACTCAGGGTGCTCCGCTGAAGGGACGAGGTGATCCCCATCAGCAGCAGCCAGAAGGAGAATATAGATGCACTCCGCAGGTGGCTCATTGAGGGGCGGGCACGGTCCGCGTCATTCCCTGAGACGGGGCTGGCTGTCAGGGAGCAGGTCAGGGTCCGTGATCTGGGCGCACCCCCTGCTATAGAATTCCCCGGGAGGTAATGCCAGGGAGGATCATTGGAACACATCCCCTGCTATTACAGGAACTCAAAGGACGGCACAGAGATGGTGCTGGTGCCCGGGGGTTCGTTCTGGATGGGCTCGGCAGAAGAGGACAGGGATGCCTCCGATAGTGAAAAACCCAGGCACATCCACTATGTTGAGCCTTTCTACATCGCTGTCGCCTGCGTCACCGTTGCGCAGTTCATGAGGTTTGTAGAAGAAATGGAGCTTGATGCAGGCAGTGACTGGAAGAAGGACCCTGACGAATACCCGGTGCGGTATATCAACTGGCATGATGCGACTGCCTATGCGGAATGGGCAGGTCTGAGGCTCCCGACCGAGGCGGAGTGGGAGCTTTGCGCCAGAGGGTATGAGGGACTGAGGTATCCCTGGGGAGACGACTGGCAGGACGGCAGAAGGGTCTGCTGGGACAGGCAGAGAGGGCCGGAAGGCACCACATCACCCGTCTTTGCCCATCCCGACGGAGTGAGCAGGTTCGGGACGTTCCAGCAGGGCGGGAATGTCTGGGAGTGGTGCATGGACTCCTACGATGGCAAAGTATACCGGAGGTATGCACAGGCGGATTTCAGGGTACCGGATCAGGAAGACGCGGACCGTGTTCTCCGCGGGGCCTCGTGGGGCAGCCTCAGCCTCCCGCTGAGCTTCCGTTGCAGCAACCGGTTCAAATGCTATCCGACGTACCAGAATGTCTACTTCTTCGGTCTGCGTCCGGCCAGGACAGCGACGTTTTAGCATTTTTACGCTTTTACGTTTTGGGGTGTATCGGCCTTTTTCGCGCTGATGGGCGGGTAAAGGTATATCCAGAATTCCCCCTTGGAAAAGGGGGAATTCTACATAACAAACGAGAAAGAACCATCCGGTTTTTGCAAAAGAGGAGACCGTTGGATACGCCGACCGAGAAGGCACTCAGGAGATTGGGTAACCGATGGCCCATCGCAGGCCCTTTCATCAGGGAAGAGGGTGCGAAGGGGCTTTGCGGCACGAGTCAGCCTGCTGCGGTGCAGCCGCTGATCACAGCGCTGAACGACAGGAATCGAAAGGTTCGGGATACAGCACTCTTTGCTTTAAATAATCTGAAAGGGGATGCCATCAACCGTTTCTGTGCACTCTGGGCGGAGGGGAGGGACAAGAGGCTCGAGACAATCATCGTTAATGCAGGATATACCGCATCTCATCCTCCGCAGTTGCAGGCATTGACGACATTCCTCCAGGGAAGGGAATCGGACATTCTCCTGAACGAGAAAAACCTCCATGCCTGCCTTTCAGATCATAACGAGAAAATTGTATCGGGTGTCCTGAATTACGTCATCGGGAACAAAGGCCGACACACTGATGAATACGTAATGAACTTCCTGAAAGCAAATCCTGAAAGCAAAATTTTGCAGATGTTCCATACAAGAAGATGGAATCCCGGCGAGCCCTCTGAATGTTGCCTCTTCTATTTTCTGGCCGGCGACCTCGAACGCTATTGCGAGGTGGATTTCGACCATTCGCGACTGAGGATATCGTATGAGACGGGCGCCGCCGCGCTGAAGGAGGCAATAGCCTCGAGAATACGAAAGAGCGGGAACACGGGGCTTCTCGCGGTCTTCCGCACTGACCGCGGATCAAGGAAGGAACTGCTCGACGAAAAGGAGGTCTCACTCCATATAGAAATACTGAGCAGGAACAGGGAGTATGGTGAGCTTTTCCGGCTGCTCCGCCACGCGAACTTCGAGCAGGGCGCCCTCATCATCAATACCTTGAAAAAGGGAGTGTGGAGGCATCCGGACTCCAACACAGCGGACCTTCTCGCAAGGCTTGAAGCGGTTCTTGCAGAGCGGGGCGGCAGCAAGGGCCCGTTGCCTTTCTCCACGGCAATATACCGGGATTTCCGTCCGATGTTCCTGGGAGATGAAGGCCATCCGGCAGACGAAGCGGGGCTGATCGCCTGGGCCGGGGATAAAGGAAATTTCCGCAGAAGGAGCGCAGCGGTAGTCCTCCTTGCGGAGAAGGGCTCTGCGGGTCTTTCGGACCCTGCCAATGCCGCGTGCGCCGATTCCTATTGGCAGGTGAGGATGGCC
>Ga0315295_10001199_pt1 | contig 22301 bp, 19 predicted proteins | sample YL17G14_0_MG_FD_204453 | JGI IMG/M metagenome (GOLD analysis project Ga0315295, IMG submission 204453) | Sediment microbial communities from Yellowstone Lake, YNP, Wyoming, USA - YL17G14_0 | ecosystem: Environmental > Aquatic > Freshwater > Lake > Sediment | place: USA: Wyoming | collected...
TATAAGGGATTTAAATGAGGCAATTCTGCTTAACCCGAGAAACAGCTATCAGAATTATAATGTAGCGGTAAATCTGTATTCGAAACGCGAGATTTATACCTATATGGGTATATTGAAGCCTAATGCGGGAAATGCTAATTATTGCTCGGCAGGGCAGCTTTCCCCGCTTTTGAACGACCCGTATTATAAAACAATCGGAATAGGTACTCGCATATTTCTCGGAGGCGGTAACGGCTATATATATTGGCAGGGAACGCAGCATAATCCTTCTGTAAAAAGAAAGCCGAACGGAATACCGCAAGCTCCGGCCGGGACTATCGCTGTGATGGGGGACATTAAAGGCATGAGCCCGAAGTATCTCGTAGGTACGTCATATCAGGGGTACGGCGTGACTCTTACAATAGGCATAGGAGTTCCCATACCTATATTAAATGAAGAGATAGTTAAATATACGGCAGTAAAAGATGAAGAAATATATGCGCAAATAGTGGATTACTCGCACGATTATCCCAATGGTGTTGTTAAGAGTTACGGAGAGGTTAATTACAAACAGCTCAAAGGCGGAAGCGTTGAGATACGCGGCAAAGAAGTTCCTACTTCGCCGCTTTCGAGTTATCCGAAAGCATTAGAGATAGCCGAAGAACTTAAACAGTGGATAAAGGATAGAAAATTCTATCTAACTGAACCGGTTGCGTTGATACCCGGGCAAGAAAGCGACGTAAAATTCAGGCCCCTTAACGAACGGCCTGTAAGGGATTAAAACAGTAAAGAATATGTTATTTTAATAATTGTATTATACCTTTTTCTATGCACAGATTATCACAGCGTATAACCCATTGTTTCGCTATGCGCTATGTGCTTTGCGCTTTGTGCTTTTAACTCATAGCCCACAGCCCATAGTAGTTGCCCAATTTATTGGGCTAATCGGCATTTTTGCCTGATAAATCAGGCAACTACACTGTTCATAGTTCATGGTGCATCTGTGATCATCTGTGCTTTAATAAAGATATCTAACGAAACATTGAAAACATTACAGTAAAGGAGTAAGTGAAAAAGTGGAGGAGGCATCCGGCGTTTCCTATCTATTGAGTTTTGCGGCGGGAACGCTTCTTTTTTTCTCGCCGTGCCTGCTCCCCCTTATACCCAGTTATATTTCATATCTTACGGGTATTTCTTTTGGCGAATTTCAGGGGGAGCCGACTAAAGAAAGAAAAAAAGAAATTAAAAGACTTACGATTATTCATTCGCTTTTTTTTATATTGGGATTCAGCTTTGTTTTTGTATCTTTGGGCATGACGGTTACCGTTATAGGCAGAATCTTTTTTGAATACCAGGCTATTCTCAAAAAAGTAGGAGCCGCGCTAATAATACTTTTCGGCCTCTCGATAAGCGGATTGTTAAAAATAGGAATTTTGTTGAAGGAAAAAAGAATTGCTTACAGGAAGAAAGGTATTAGTTATATCGGGACGTTTCTCATGGGCTCAACGTTTGCCTTTGCCTGGACGCCGTGCGTCGGGCCGCTGTTAGGCTCTGTTCTGGTTTATGCCTCAAGCACGGCAAGTGCCGCGCTCGGATTCAGGCTTTTAAGCGTATTTTCTCTGGGTCTCGCCGTTCCTTTTTTTATTTCGTCGCTTATGGTCAATTCTTTTTTACTTTACTTTAAAAAAATAAAAGATTATATTAAATGGGTTAATCTTATTGCAGGCGTTATACTCGTGCTTTTCGGCGTTCTTATATTGATGGGGAGGGTATTTTGAAAAAATTCTTTATTGCGGCATTATTGTTTTTGGCGGCGGCAATAGGGGTAGGCTGCGGAAATGCGCTTTCAGAGAAGGATAAGGCTATAGATTTTACGCTGACGAGCATTTCCGGAAATGCCGTCAAATTATCCGATTATAAAGGAAAAATCATAATACTTAATTTCTTCGCTACGTGGTGCCCTCCGTGCAGGATGGAAATGCCGGATTTTAATGAAATAGCCTCCGAATATAAAAATGAAGTTGAAATAATAGCGGTAAATGTCGGGGGCGAAGATGTTTCCGGTGTCGAGAAATTTGCCAAGAGCCTCAGTCTTTCTTTTAATATACTGATGGATGACGGTAAAGTAAGCTCGTCATACGGCCCTATAAGGGCTATACCGGTTACGTATATCATTGATAAAAATTTCAATATTGCCAAGCAGTATATAGGGGCAAGAACCAAGGAAGCGTTTGTTGGAGATATCGAGGAACTTAGATGAGCTGCGAGCCGTGGGCTATGGGCTAAAAGCACAAAGCACAAAGCGCATAGCGCATAGCGCATAGCGCATAGCCAGCGTGAAATAAGGTCATATATGATTATTACAAAAAAGAAAGAGTTTAAGGATATCATAAAATTCCTGGGCAAGGAAAAATCGGTATTTATTATAGGCTGCGGCGAATGTTCCACAACGTGCAAAACTGGCGGCGAAAACGACGTAAAAGAGATGACGGATGCGCTTTCGAAAAGCGGAATCAAAGTTACGGGTTCCGTAATACCTGAAGCGCCATGCGTGGCGTCAAAGGTGAGAATCGAACTTGCAAAGAATAAAAAAGCCATCGACGAGGCAGATTCTATATTAGTCTTGGCTTGCGGTTTAGGGGCGCAGTCAGTAAAAGACAATCTTTTTAAAGATAAAATAGTGCATATAGCCTGCGATACGCTTTTCATGGGCCAGGTGGATAAGGACGGCGCGTTTCTCGAGAGGTGTTCCGGCTGCGGAGACTGTGTTTTGGAATTAACGGATATGATTTGCCCCGTCACCAGGTGCGCCAAAGGTATTTTAAACGGCCCCTGCGGAGGCCAGAATAAAGGCAAATGCGAAGTTGATAATGAGAAAGACTGCGCGTGGGTTTTAATATACGAAGCGCTTAAAAAGAAAAACAAGGTTCATTTGTTAAAGGAAATAAAACCTCCAAGGGATTATTCAAAGATGTTAAAACCGAGAAGTTTAAAGGTGTGATAGGCGGTGTATAGAAAAGTGTGTAAATTAATCAGAGATTGCTGCATCGTTTAGACCCCTCCCTTAGATGCATTAGGAGGGCCTATCCTTTCTGGATTAGGATTTTTTCAGCAATCTCTATTTTTTAAAAACCATACTTGACAAAAACAGTTATATATAATAGAATAAAAAACTCATGAAGTTAACGACAAAAACAAGATACGGAATGAGGGCGGCGGTTGATTTGGCCGAAAGGTACAAAGAAGGGCCTGTTTCCGTATCAAGTATTTCAAAAAGAGAAGATATATCCGTTCCGTATCTTGAGCAGCTTTTGAACAGATTGAAAAAAAGCGGAATAGTAAAAAGCCGAAGGGGGCCGAGCGGAGGATACGCGCTTGCGAAAGATCCCAAGCATATTAGCGTATACGACATCGTCCGCGTTCTCGAGGGAGATATGAGCATTGTTTTTTGTTTGTCTGATAAAAAAACAAAATATTGCGCGAAGATAGATAACTGCGTTACCAAATTAGTATGGCAGAAATTGAATAAAAGCATTGAAAATGTGTTGAGCTCATTTACGTTAGAGGATTTGTGCGAGAATTCCAAACGGCCGAGAAAAGATAAAATATTGAACCACAAATTCAGATACGACATTTGACGATATAAAGAGAGTTTATATAATATTTGAATAGTTGCATTATGTCTTTTTTCACGCACAGATCATCACAGATCGGATGTTAAACAATAGTTTTTCACAGATGATCGCAGATAATTAAGTTTCTCGGTTTCGTTTGCCGGTTTCGGTTGCGTATCGGTTTCGTATATCGGTTTCGTAAGTCGTCTTTAATACGATAGACGATACCGATTCACGACTAACGATACATAGCCGAAACCCAACCCGAAACCGCATAACGAATCATTGGGAGTATTACATATGAAGAGAATTTATTTAGACAATAATGCGACTACGCCCCTAGACCCCGAAGTCCTCGAGGCAATGCTCCCTTATTACAAAGAGAACTTCGGCAACGCGTCAAGTGTGCATGAATTCGGCAGAATCGCCAAGATGGCCCTTGAAGATGCCCGTGAAAAAGTTTATAAATTCTTGAATGTGTCCGATCCGAATGAAATTGTTTTTACGAGCGGCGGGACAGAGTCGAATAATTTCGCTATCAAGGGAATAGCGTACGCATTGAAAAATAAAGGCAATCATATAATTACGTCTTCGGTCGAGCACCATGCGGTATTAAACCCGTGTAAATTTCTTGAAAAGGAAGGCTTTAAAGCAACATATCTTCCGGTAGATGAATACGGCAGTATTGATTTAGACGCTTTAAGGGATTCTATCGGCGCTGGGACAATTCTTGTTTCGGTTATTCTGGCGAATAACGAAGTGGGAACAATACAGGACCTTGAAGAAGCCGCAAAAATTATTAAACCCAAAGGCATAATGTTTCATACTGACGCTGTCCAGGCAATAGGCAAAATGCCTTTTGATGTGAAAAGATTGGGCGTGGATTTACTGTCCGCCTCAGCCCATAAATTCTACGGGCCGAAAGGCGTCGGATTTTTATATATTAAAAAAGGCACAAAGATTACTCCTTACCAGCACGGCGGCCACCATGAAAAAAACCGCAGGGCAGGCACGGAGAACGTGCCGGGCATTGTCGGGCTCGGCAAAGCAATAGAAATTACCGATAAATACATGAAAGACGGAGGCCCTGAAAAATTAAAAAAATTAAAGGAGAGACTTTATAAAGGAATAAATGACAGGATAAAATACGTGAAACTAAACGGCCATCCGGTAAAAAGCGCGCCAAACACTTTGAACGTGGGTTTTAAATATCTCGAGGGCGAATCAATTTTACTGAATCTTGACATGGAAGGCATAGCGGCTTCGACAGGGTCGGCATGCACTTCAGGCAGCCTTGAGCCGTCCCATGTTCTTATGAGCATGAAGGTTGATGCCGCGGATGCCCAGGGGTCTATAAGGTTTTCGCTCGGTAAGTATAACACGGAGGAAGAAATAGATTACGTATTAAAAGTTTTGCCTCCGATAGTAGATCGATTGAGAAAGATGTCGCCGCTTTATCACGGCGAGTAGACATACATTAATGAGAAAAAAGAATAGTATGTCAAAAATTATACGTGAAGATTATGCGAGGGGTTAAACATGGAATCATACAGTGAAAAGGTTATGGAGCATTTCAGAGATCCGCACAATGTGGGAGAAATCCCGGATGCAAGCGGCATAGGCAAAGTCGGCAATCCAGTTTGCGTTGTAGGCGGAACCATTGTGCTATGTAATAGTAGCAGAAAAAGCGTTGAAGATATTACGGAAGGGACAAGAGTATTAGGCCATGACGGAAGATTTCATAAAGTTAAAACGGTTTTTAAAAGACAATACAAAGGTAATTTATATAAAATTTTTATTAAAAAAATAGGATGTATTACCATAACACCTGAACACCACATATTAGCCGTCAGATACTATAAAAGCAAAAATAAAAACAAATCTTTTCCGGATTGGTATATGGCTAGTGAACTAAGAAGAGGAGATAAAATTCTTTTTCCCATTCCAAAAGAGAAGGGATGCGTAACATACCCCTATACTTTAAAAAAGTGGAATGATTATTATTCCGCAGTCGTTGATAGAATAGAGCAGTTGGAATACGATGGCGAAGTTTATAACCTTGAAGTCGAAGATGCGCGTTCTTATGTGACAGGATGCGCGACTTTGCATAATTGCGGCGATATCATGAACCTATACATAAAAGTGGAGAATGATATAATTGTTGATGCGAAATTTAAAACCTTTGGTTGTTTGCCAAAAGAGATGGAAGTTGTGCTGAGCGGAGGCGGCTGGGCGCCCATAGCTGGCCTTAGAGAGGGCGATTCGGTAGTTAACGCAGAAGGTGATAGCGCAAAGGTTTTAGAAGTTTTCGCGAGGGATTACGAAGGTTCCATTATAGAGATAGTTCCATTTGTATCTCCTTATAATTTTTTCTCAGTTACGCCAGAACATCCCATACTTTGCGTTAAAAGATCCAGCCTTAATAAGGTTCGGAAAGCCAGTTTCAGATGCGATTGGTTACGGGTGGTTGATAAAAAAGAATTAGAAGAAAAAAAACCAGATTATATTTATGCCCGCGATATTGAAAAAGGAGATTATCTTGTATTTACAGTTACGAGAGACATAAAAGACAATCCGAAATTTACAAAAGATATGATGAGATTGATGGGGTATTATTTAGCCGAAGGTTATGTAGTTTCAAGCGGCAATACCATTGCGTTCGCTCTTAACAAAAATGAAAATAAGGTTGCAGAAGACTTGAAATCGTTAATATTAAAAGTTTTAGATAAGAATCCCAGAGAGCGAATAAGAAAGAATGTACGAGAAATTTATGTTTGTTCGAAAAAAAGCGCAGACTTTTTTAAACAGTTTCTGGGGTCATTGGCTAAGCATAAAGCCCTGTCTAAGGAAATTATGATACTACCCTTTGATAAACAAAAAGAGTTAATAAAGACATATCTTATCGGCGACGGAAATTTCTATAGAAGGAGACAGCAGGATAGTTTTACGTATAGGGTTAGTACAGTTTCACCTTTATTGGCTATTCAGATACAGGAAATCCTTGCGAGAGGAGGAATATTCGCGGCCTTAAAAAAAATCTATAAATCCAGTCATGTTATAGAAGGCAGAAGGATTAAACCGTCTTATGCGTATTTGATAAGTTTTAAGCTGGAAAGGAAGCACAATTTCGTTCATAAGTGCAATAACTACTTCTTAATCCCTGTGAGAGAATTAAAAAGAAAACCTTTTAAAGGTTATATATATAATATTAGTGTAAACTCTGGATCCAATTCATATTTGGTAAAAGGTTTTGCCGTGCATAACTGCGGAGCGGCTATAGCCACTTCCAGCATGGTTACCGATCTTGTAAAGGGTAAAACAGTGGAGGACGCCCTTAAAATATCAAATAGGGCCGTTGCCGAGGCGCTGGGAGGGCTGCCCCCGATAAAAATGCATTGCTCTTTATTGGCAGAACAGGCCCTCCGCTCAGCCATTGACGATTACTTAAAAAAATCTGGCAAAAAAAAATAATATAGTATATAATAATGGCAAATAATAAGGATACGATTAGAAAGGAGATCCTTGAAAGATTAAGAAGACAGAGTAAAGAGGAAAAAAGGCTTAAAAGCGATGCGGTAAAGAATAGGCTTTTTTCCTCCGAAATGTTTAAAAAGGCACGTGCGGTGATGTTTTACGTCTCTAAAGAAGAGGAAGTTGATACTCACCGCATGATAGATGAGGCTTTAAGGATAGGGAAAAGGGTAGCGGTTCCCTATTATGTAAGCGAAACAAGCGAAATTAAAGCAAAAGAGATCAGAGATCAAAGGTTAGATTTAGAGTTAGGTCCTTACGGGATTTATCAGCCGAGAGAAGACGCATCCATAGGAAAAATCCCAATTAAAGAAATAGATTTAGTGATTGTTCCGGGAGTCGCATTTGATGAAAAAAATAACAGGCTTGGAAGAGGTAAAGGTTGTTACGATAGATTCTTGAGGAAACTGTCTCCCGGCACAAAAACCATAGGACTTTGTTTCGACTTTCAAATAGTAGGAAACCTGCCCAAAGATTCGTCTGATTTTCTCGTCCATAAAGTCATCAGCAATTAGGAATCAATAGCACGAATAGCGTATAGCGTTTTCCGCCTTCAGCGGATCAGCTTTAGGCTGAAGCGTAGAGCGTATAGTTTCTATTTTACTATACGCTATACGCTATCCGCTAAACGCTATCCGTCATAATCTCTTATAATGGAGGTGCAAGCACTATGGGAAATTTGAACAATATCTATTACATCGGCTTCGGGGTCCTTGGAGGCGTATTTTTCTTTTTTGTCGGCTATATACTAAGGAAGTACACAGCCAAGATGAAAGTAATGAAATCCGAGGAAAGGTCGCGCACGATACTGGAGGAAGCCAAAAAGGAAGCCGAAGCGAGAAGAAAGGAATCTCAGCTCGAAGCAAAAGACCTTCTCCTCAAGATGAGGTCGGAATTTGAAAATGAGACGAAGGAAAGAAAGCTGGAACTGGCGGCTCTCGAGAAAAGATTGATGCAGAGGGAGGAAAATATCGACAGAAAAGTCGATATCCTGGATAAAAAAGAGAAAGAACTCGTAGAGAAACAAAATATGCTGTTTTCGAGACAGAAGGACCTTGACAGAATGAATGATGAATTGCAGAGGCTCCTTCACGAAGAGAAGGAAAAATTACAGAGAATATCAGGCATGTCAAGGGATGAAGCAAGAAGGATACTTTTGAAACGGCTTGAAGACGATGTCAAGCAGGAAGCGGCCGAAATTATAAAAAAGATTCAGGATGAAACTAAGGAAAAAGCGGATAAAGAAGCGAGGAAGATAATCGGGCTCGCTATACAGAAATGCGCCGCGGACCATACCATAGAAAGCACCGTAAGCGTCGTCAACCTTCCTTCTGACGAGATGAAAGGCAGGATTATAGGCAGAGAAGGCCGCAATATCAGGGCGCTTGAGATGGCAACGGGCATAGACGTTATCATCGACGATACGCCCGAAGCCGTGATACTTTCCGGATTTGACATGATGAGGAGGGAAATCGCGAGAATTTCATTGGAAAGATTGATAGAAGACGGAAGGATACATCCGGCAAGAATCGAAGAAATAGTGGAAAAGGTAAAAAAGGAGATTGAAGCAAAGATAAAAGAAGAAGGTGAAAAAACAGTTTTCGATTTAGGGCTTCACGGCGTACATCCGGAATTGGAAAGGCTTTTGGGAAGACTGAGGTATAGGACAAGTTACGGGCAGAATGTGCTGCAGCATTCAAAGGAAGTAGCGTATATCATAGCGAACATCGCGGGAGAGCTTAGATTGGACGAGACGCTTGCCAAGCGCATAGGTGTTTTGCACGACATAGGAAAAGCCGTAAGCCAGGAGGTCGAAGGAACCCACGCCAAAATAGGATCTGATCTTGCCAGAAAATACGGCGAATCAGAAACGGTTATACATGCTATTGAAGCACATCATAACGATATAGAGCCGAAAACGCTTTTAGCCGTCCTGGTGCAGGCCGCGGACGCGATAAGCGCGACAAGGCCCGGCGCTCGAAGAGAAACGCTTGAATTATACATAAAGAGACTTCAGAAACTTGAAGCAATAGCCGAAACTATTCCTGGTGTTGAAAAGGCATACGCCATACAAGCGGGAAGGGAAGTCCGCGTGATAGTCTATCCTGATAAAATAGACGATTCACAGGCGATATTGCTTGCAAGAGACATAAAGAAAAAAATAGAAGAAGGCCTTGATTATCCCGGGCAGATTAAGGTCATGGTGATACGGGAGACAAGGGCGATAGAGTACGCGAAGTAAAATTAAAAATCAAATATTAAAAATTAAAAATACATATAAAAAATCAAAAAGAAAAAAATAATTTTTGATATTTAATTTGTATATTTGATATTTGATTTTTCATTTTTGATTTAAAGCGCCTACTTAATTTCGGAGGTATTATGAACATACTGTTCATCGGCGACATAGTCGGTCATCCCGGAAGGGACGCCATTCGGGAAATCCTGCCTAATTTAACCAAGAAAAAAAAGATAGAGTTCGTGATAGCGAACGCGGAGAACGCCGCAGGCGGCAGCGGCATTACACCGCAGTTAGCGGAAGAACTTTTTTCATACGGCATAGATGTTATAACAAGCGGCGACCATATATGGAAAAAGAGAGAAATTCTGGATTATATAGAAGCTTCTAGGAATCTGTTGAGGCCTTTGAATTATCCGAAGGAAGTGCCCGGCTCCGGCTCAACGGTTGTAAATGCCAAAAACGGCTTAAAGGTCGCCGTCATAAATTTGGTGGGAAGAGTATTTATGGAAGCGGTGGAATGTCCTTTCAGGACGTCGAAAGAAGAGGCGGAAAGGCTTGCAAAATTAACTTCTATAATAATAGTGGATATTCACGCGGAGGCGACAAGCGAAAAGATAGCTTTGGGCTGGCATCTTGACGGATTAATAAGCGCGCTAATAGGGACACATACTCATGTTCAGACAGCCGATGAGAAGATTCTGCCGAACGGAACCGCATACATAACCGATTGCGGCATGACAGGGCCTTTCGACGGCGTCATAGGCAGAAAAAAGGAGCAGATTTTAAACCGTTTCATAACCCAGATGCCCATGCGTTTTGAGATGGCGGAGGGTGACGTGAGGCTTAACGGCGTGATTATAGATGCGGATGAGAAGACAGGGAAAGCGAGCAATATCGAAAGGGTCGAAATTAAATTGTGATGTACCCGCAAAAATTTAAAACAAAAAATCAAAAAGCAAAAACACATATCAAAAATGTAAAAATATTTTTATGTTTTTGGTTTGCCCGCCTGCCGGCAGGCAGGTATTTTTAATATTTTCCGCCTTCGCGTGTTACGCTTCGGCGGATCCGCCATGAGTTGTATTTCTGCGTAGTATAGGCGGAGATTCTTGATATTTGATTTAAAACAATATCCAAAGATTTAAAGACAATATGGCCTACAAGATAGTTGGAAAAGAAAAATTGAATTCGGTTACAACGCTCTTCGAAATAGAAGCACCTCTAATTGCAGAACAGGCTAAGGCAGGCCAGTTTATCGTATTTTGCATAGGCGAAAAAAGTGAAAGAATACCACTTACCATAGTAAAAAAAGATTTAAAGAGCGGCACGATAACCATAATATCCCAGGAAATAGGAAAAACAACAAAGGAATTGGCCTTGCTTGATAAGGGAGATTTTATATCTGATTTAATAGGCCCTTTGGGCAGGCATGCTGATTTCGGAAAACTGGGAAGAATTTTGTTCGTAGGAGGCGGCGTAGGCGTTGCCGAAATATTGCCTGTTTTGGAATATGCGAAAAGCGAAGGAAACAATATAAGAGCGATTATCGGCGCAAGGACTAAGGAGCTTATAATATTGGAAAATGAGCTGCGCAAGGTTACTTCTGATTTAACAATAACTACGGACGACGGAAGTTACGGCATAAAAGGCCTCCTGACAATGCCTTTGGAAGAATGTCTAAAAAAAGAAAAATTCGATTTAGTCTACTGCGTCGGCCCTGACATTATGATGAAAACAGTATGCGAAATTACAAAAAATTACAATACAAAGACGCTTGTGTCTTTGGACGCAAATATGCTGGATGCGACGGGTATGTGCGGGACATGCAGGGTAATCGTAGGAAGCGAAGTTAAATTTACCTGTGTCGACGGGCCTGAATTTGACGGCCATCTCGTTGATTGGGGCAGCTTTATGAAAAGACAAAAACGTTTTGCCGAAGAAGAAAAAGTTTCGCTTGATTTATATAATAAACACTGTAAATATAAAAAATGATTATAGAAATAATCTGTGTAATTATTATTATATAAAATGAAGAAACAAGACCCTAAAGAAAGAATAAAAAATTTCGAGGAAGTGGCATCGGGTTTTACCGAAGAAGAAGCCGTTAAAGAAGCGAAGAGATGTCTGATGTGCAAAAAGCCCTCCTGCGTGGCCGGATGCCCCGTTGAGATTAATATACCCGGTTTTATAAAAGCGATTGAAAAAAGAAATTTTGATGATGCTTTAAATTTACTTAAAGAAAAGAATAGCCTTCCCGCGGTTTGCGGCAGGGTTTGTCCACAAGAAGACCAGTGCGAAAAGATGTGCTTGCTTGGGAAAAAAGGCAAAGCGATAAATATAGGCGCGCTTGAGAGGTTTGCAGCAGATCGGGAATTGAATCAGGCACGAGGTATCAGGCAACAGGCATCAGAAAAAAAAGGAAAAAAAGTTGCCGTTATCGGAAGCGGGCCGGCGGGCCTTACGTGTGCGGCGGATTTGGCTAAGATGGGATATGAAGTTACGATATTTGAGTCGCTTCATAAACCCGGCGGTGTGCTCATATACGGCATACCTGAATTCAGATTGCCTAAACGCATAATAGAAAAGGAAACCGGATATATAGAATCGCTCGGTGTTTTGTTTGAATTAAATATTTTGATAGGAAAATCCGTAACAATTGAGGCGCTTCGAAAAAAAGGATATAAAGCGTTTTTTATAGGCACTGGAGCTGGTCTTCCGCATTTCGTCGGCATTCCCGGAGAGGAATTAAACGGCGTTTATTCCGCAAATGAATTTCTGACAAGGATAAATCTTATGAAGGCGTATCTTTTCCCGGAATACGATACGCCTGTTAAAATAGGCAATAAAGTCGCGGTAATAGGCGCGGGAAATGTCGCCATGGATTCGGCGAGATGCGCAAAGCGGCTCGGCGCAAAAGAGGTTTTCATTGTTTATAGAAGAACCGAAAATGAAATGCCTGCGAGAATCGATGAAATAGAAAACGCCAAGGAAGAAGGGATAAAATTCGAATTATTGACCAACCCGTTAAGGATTTTCGGAAACGAAAACGGCTGGGTAAAAAAAATGGAATGCATAAGGAATAGACTCGGGGAGCCGGATGAAAGCGGAAGGAAAAGCCCCGTTCCTATAAATGGGTCTCAGTTTATAATGGATGTTGACACAGTTGTATGCGCGATAGGGCAGGGCCCGAATCCGCTTTTATTATCCACGATTAAGGATTTAAGGCTCACGAAGAAAAAAAATATAGACGCTGATCCCGAAACGGGTGTAACATCAGTGGAGGATATATTCGCAGGCGGAGATATTGTTACGGGCGCGGCGACGGTGATTGAGGCCATGGGGGCCGGGAAGCGCGCCGCACGCTCGATTGACGCGTATCTCAAGCGGTAAGCGCAATCACCTTTGGGGCATTGCTTCCGCTTGTCGTTCGCAAAATGGATACGCGCCATTTTGCTTCAGCCTATGTCAGACTTTTTGCAACATATGGCTGATCCGCCTTTAGGCGGACACTGTGGTAAAAAATTGCTTATTGTGCAAACATGCTCATAACCTAAATGGCGCGTTTGTATAAGCAATTTTTTAACAGTCGCTCCAGCAACGCCCCAAAGGCAATTGCTGGAGGGCATATAAGCAGTGTTACAGGGTAGATGTGCGCTGATTTAATAGAAGAATATGCAACCTTGCGGTTGAGCGGTATGTGTGCATATAATAAAATATGAAAAGCACAGACGGCTACAGGTATCTGTGATCATCTGTGAAAACGTGAGTTTGCGCTAGATCTGCGATCATCTGCGCATCAAAATATGGACACTAAGCAGGACAAAAAGATTTATACGGTAACGGAAGTTACGAGGAATATTCGCATACTGCTTGAGGAGAATTTTGCGTCTTTATGGGTTGAGGGCGAAATTTCGAATTTTGTGCATCACACTTCCGGCCATATGTATTTCAGCGTAAGGGACGCAAATTCGAGCTTAATGTGCGCGATGTTCCGAAGGTCAAACCAGAAATTAAAATTTAAATTAAATGACGGCATGAAGGTCATATGCTTCGGCACGATTAGCGTTTATGAAGCCCGAGGAGATTATCAACTGATTGTGGAAGAAATAGAGCCGAAAGGAATAGGCGCGCTGCAGCTTCAGTTCGAGCAATTGAAGGAAAGATTGAAGAAAGAAGGGCTTTTTGATCCAGGTCACAAAGTGCCCATTCCGTATCTTCCTACAAGGATAGGCGTAGTGACAAGCCCTACAGGCGCCGCAATACAGGATATTTTGAATATAGCAAGAAGAAGATTTTCAAATGTAGAAATAATAATAAATCCCGTCAATGTCCAGGGTGAGGGCGCGAAAGAGGAAATTGCGAACGCAATAAATGAATTCAACGTTTTGAAAGACATAGATGTGATGATTGTTACGCGCGGCGGCGGAAGCTTGGAGGATTTATGGCCTTTTAACGAGGAAATAGTAGCGCGCGCGATTTACGCTTCCAAAATCCCCGTAATAAGCGCAGTGGGCCATGAGATAGATTTTACAATATGCGATTTTGCGGCTGATTTTAGAGCCCCTACGCCGTCAGCTGCGGCAGAACTTGTGATTCCCAGGAAAGAGGATTTAGAGAACACGATAAATACCGCTCGTATACGGTTAAGGAACGCGCTTTTGGGAATGGTAGATGTGTTAAGCCATAAGTTGGCATCGTTAAGCGAAAGTTATGTATTGAGGCAACCGATAAATTTGATTATACAGTGCGAACAGAGGATAGACGATTTGCTTAAAAATCTTATGTTGAGGGCCGACCATCTGGTTAAAATACGCAGTGAAAATTTCGGCAGGGTTTTAGGCAAACTTGAAGCGCTGAGCCCGCTGGCGATACTTAAGAGGGGATACAGCATTACGATGACAGAAAAAGATGGGCATATTGTTAAAGATGCGAATTCGCTTAAAGAAAAAGACATGATAAGAACAAAGTTGGCAAAAGGGGAAATTGTAAGCAGGGTAGAGGAGATAGTAAATGAAAAATGAAAAATGCAAAATTAAAAATAAAAAATCAAATATCAAAAACACAAACCAAATATATAAAAATATTTTTTCATTTTTTATATGTGTTTTTGATTTTTGGTCTTTGATTTTTGGTTTTTGATTGTCACATTTCATTTTTCCGCCTAAACCTATTATTTGGCAATTTATGGCGGATCCGCCATAGGCGGAAAATTCTAAATTTAGTATTATTTTAACAGGAGGATATTATGTCGGAAATAAAATTTGAGGAGGCGTTAAAGAAGCTTGAAAAAATAGTCGAAGAACTTGAGCAGGGCGATTTGCCGCTTGAGGAGTCTTTGGCAAAGTATGAAGAAGGCGTAAGGCTTTCAAGGATTTGCCAGAAGAAGCTTGAAGTGGCAAAAAAGAAAGTGGAAATACTCACTAAGGCTAAAAACGGCAAATTCAAAATCGAACCTTTCGAGGAAGAAGGAACCAAGAAAAAAACAAAAGAAATAGATGAAGAAGAGCTTTGAAGAATATTTTAAAAGCGATAGAAGAATAATCGATAGAGCCCTTCTCGGCCACCTTAATAAAGAAAGAAGCGCTTCCGGGGAGATATTGGAGGCAATGAAATACGCGCTTTTTCCCGGCGGAAAGAGACTACGGCCTATTTTATGCTTAGAAGCATCAAGGGCATGCGGGGGAAAAATTAAAGACGCAGTTCCCGCGGCGTGCGCGATAGAATTCATTCATAATTTTTCTCTTATTCATGATGATTTGCCTTCGATGGATGACGACGATTATAGAAGAGGGAAGCCCGCGGTTCATATAAAATTCGGCGAGGGACTTGCGGTTTTATCGGGCGACGCGCTTTTGAATCTCGCTTTTATGGCGCTTTCGGATATGAAAGATAGTTTCAATTTTAAAAGGATTTGCAGGATAATTTCATCATCAGTAGGCTTAAACGGCATGATAGGCGGCCAGGCCCTTGATATTAAATACGCCGAAAGGAAAAAAAATCCCATGGAATCAAAAATTAATAATTTAAAAACAGCCGCTTTTTTTGAAGCGTCGCTTGCTTCAGGCGCCGTTTCCGCGTCCGCGTCTTCTTCCGAAATAAAAGCAGTAAGCGTATTCGGCACATTATTCGGACAGGCGTTCCAGATCTGCGACGATATATTGGATAAAAAATATAAAAGGGATAATCTAAACGCAAAGAAAACACAATTTAGGAAATTATTGGCTCAAGCAGGGAAAAAAATAGATATTTTTAAAAGTCAGGCGGATAATTTAAGATTTATAATAGATAAACTGGAAAGCAAGATTTTTTAAGGTTTAGAAAAATAATATGAATATCTCTTTGGAAAATATCGCCTCACCTAAGGATTTAAAGAAAATACCCGTAAGTTATCTGCCGAAAATTGCCGAAGAAATAAGAAATAAAATTATAGAAGTTACGTCTAAAAATGGAGGTCATATCGCGCCGAGCCTGGGCGCTGTTGAAATCGCGATAGCGCTTCATTACATACTTGACGCGCCACGAGATAAAATATTGTGGGATGTCGGACACCAGGCATATGCGCATAAGATTCTTACGGGAAGACTAAGGGATTTTGATACGTTGAGGCAATTGGGAGGCATCAGCGGATTTCCCAATAAAGACGAAAGTTTTTACGATTGTTTTACTGTCGGCCACAGTTCGACTTCCATATCGCAAGGTTTAGGATTAGCCTGCGCAAGGGATTTGAATAATGAGGAATATAAAGTGGTATGCGTAATCGGCGATGCATCCCTGGCAGGCGGCATGTCATTTGAAGCGCTGAATCACGCAGGCACCATAAAAAAGGATATCATGATAGTTTTAAATGACAATGAATTGTCTATTTCAAAAAGCGTAGGCGCTTTAAGCGGCTATCTGAATAGCATTATGACAAACCCTATTTATAATAGAATCAGGGGCGATATGCAAAGGCTTGTGAAACGCGTCCCTATTTTCGGATTCAAGGCATTTCGCGCCGCAAGGAAGCTGGAAGAAGGATTAAAAAATCTTTTAGTGCCGGGTATAATATTTGAGGAATTGGGATTGAGATACTTCGGCCCCATAGACGGCCATAACATAAGCTTAATGATAAGTACATTCAGGAATGTTCTGCAGTTGAAAGAGCCAAGGATAGTTCACGTGATAACCAAAAAAGGAAAAGGTTACAGGTTCGCGGAACAGAGTCCCAGCGATTTTCACGGGACATCGCCCTTTATCGTAGATACAGGCGAGTTAAGAAAACCTCCGTCGAAAAGCCACTTTGATAAAACCTATTCTGAGATTTTCGGCAGTAAACTTGTGCAGTTGGCTAAAGAAAACAGGAAAATAGCCGCTGTTACGGCGGCGATGCCTGAAGGGACAGGTCTCGGGGAGTTTTCAAAAAAATTTCCGGATAGATTTTTTGACGTGGGTATTGCTGAAGAACATGCCGTCACATTCAGCGCGGGTCTGGCGAGGGCGGGGCTTAGGCCTTTTGTCGCGGTTTATTCCACATTTTTGCAGCGAGGTTATGATCAAATCATTCATGATGTAAGTTTGCAGGATTTACCCGTAGTATTCTGCATTGACAGGGCCGGTATCGTTGGAGAGGATGGGCCAACCCATCACGGCGTATTTGATATTGCGTATCTGAGGCACATACCTAACATGACTGTAATGGCGCCGCGCGACGGGTTTGAACTTGAAAAAATGATGGAGTTTACGCTGACGGTAAATAGCCCGGTTGCTATAAGATACCCAAGGCAGGCCGCCTATTCTAATTTACCGCCTTCGACTTTTTCCCCGATAGAATACGGGAAAGCGGAGGTTTTAAGGCGCGGGAATGATCTTGCGATTTTTGCCATAGGCAGCATGGTTTCAAGCGCAATTAAGACAGCGGATTTGCTTTCCGGAGATGGAATAGAATCGACGGTAGTAAACGCAAGGTTCGTTAAGCCGCTTGACGCTAAAACAATAGAAGATTTGACGTCAAAGATAAAAAAAATTGTCGTGATGGAAGAGGGGGTTTCAGAAGGAGGGTTCGGAAGCGCAATATTGGAATTTATTGAGAGAGAAAACATAAAAGGGGTAAGGGTAAAAAGAATAGGACTTCCGGATGAGTTTATAGAGCACGGAAAAAGAGAAGAGTTACTTAGGAAGTATCATCTCACTCCGGATGAAATTTATAATACGATAAAAGCAGAATTAATCCCGAGCAACATGCGTCAGAGTTAAGTTGCGATGGATTTGCAAGGAACGCCATGAATAAAACACTTATTACCGGCAACGAAGCGTGCGGAGAGGGCGCGATACAGGCAGACTGCAGATTTTATGCAGGATATCCCATTACTCCGCAAAACGAGCTTACTGCCTATATGTCAAAGAGAATGGACGAGGAAAACGGCGTATTTATCCAGGCGGAAAGCGAAATCGCGGCGATAAATATGGTTTTCGGCGCCTCGGGTGCAGGCGCAAGAGCCATGACGACTTCATCCAGTCCCGGTATAAGCCTTAAACAGGAAGGTATTTCATATTTAGCGGGATGTCAGCTTCCGGCTGTAATAGTGAATGTAATGCGCGGCGGTCCCGGCCTCGGCAATATTGCCCCGTCGCAGGCAGATTATTTCCAGGCGACGAAAGGCGGCGGCCATGGCGATTACAATATGGTTGTCTTGGCTCCCGCGAGCGTTCAGGAAATGTTTGATTTTACTTATGAAGCGTTTGATATAGCGGATAAATACAGTAATCCGGTTATGATTTTAAGCGACGGCATGATAGGGCAGATGATGGAACCGGCCGTGATAGTGCGCGAACGAAGGACGAAAGACGATGGACGAGGGACGAAAGCATGGGTGTTGGATGGATGTAAGGGCAGGAAGAAGCGCGTTATAAGGAGTTTATTCTTAGCAGAAGGGGTGCTCGAGGATTGGAATAAGGAGTTGCAGAAGAAATTTGATAAAATGAGAAAGAATGAGGTCAGATTCGAAAAATACAGGGCAGAAAACGCCGAAATAATAATCGTAGCATACGGAACAAGCGCGAGAATCGCGCGCGCCTCGGTTGATGAATTAAGAAAGAATAATAAAGCAGTCGGTCTTTTTAGGCCCATTTCCCTTTGGCCTTATCCTTATGATGCGTTGAAAAAACTAGATACGGGAAAGACAAAATTTTTAGTAGTCGAAATGAGCGCGGGCCAGATGGTCGAGGATGTCAGGCTCGCCATAGAAGATAAGAAAAGAATATATTTTCACGGGAGAATGGGCGGTGGCGTGCCCGAAGAGGCGGATATTGTTAAGCTGGTAAAGAAGATTCTTAAAGATAAAAAATCAAAGACCAAAAATCAAAAACACATATAAAAAATGTAAAAATATTTTTATGTTTTTGGTTTGCGTTTTTAATATTTGATTTTTAATATTTGATTTTTTATTTTGAAACTGTCCAAACATGGTTAATGAGAAATCACTAACAGATAGAAAGATGCACTATTGCCCTGGCTGCGGGCATACGCTGATGCATAAGATAATCTGCGACATTATCGATGAACTCGGGATAAGAGAAAGAACAATAGCTGTTGCGCCTGTCGGGTGCGCGGTGATTGCTTACGATTATTGGAATTTTGACGTGACTGAGGCGGCGCACGGAAGGTGCCCCGCAGTCGCCACAGGCATAAAAAGGGTTTTGCCTGATAAAATAGTTTTTACATATCAGGGAGACGGCGATTTGGCCGCGATAGGGACTTCGGAAATAATACACGCCGCGACTAGAGGCGAGAACATAACGGTTATATTTGTAAATAACGGGGTCTATGGCATGACAGGCGGCCAGATGGCTCCGACCACGATGGTAGGGCAAAAAACCGCTACGACGCAAAAAGGAAGGAAACCCGAGCGTGACGGATTTCCTTTAAAGATTTCCGAAATGCTTTCAGTTCTGCCCGGCGTAAAATACGTTGAAAGAACGGCATTGCATAATAAACCGGGAGTAGATAAAACGAGGCAGGCCCTTAAAAAAGCATTCATGATGCAGATGGATAATAAAGGTTTTTCCATGGTTGAGGTTATAAGCGCGTGCCCGACGTACGGTGCTAAAACTATAAAAGAAGCTTACAAAAAGATCGATGAAGAAATTACGAAATATTATCCGTTGGGCGTTTTAAAAGATACGGATTAACGCGCCTGCCTGCCTGCCGGTAGGCAGGCCTGCCGGCAGGCAGGGATTACGGACGGATTAACACGGATAAGGCGAATCCGTGTTAATCCGTTCCAAATCCGTGTGTATCCGTGTTAGAAATTATATGAAGTCAATAAAAGAAGAGATACTCTGCGCAGGTTCAGGCGGGCAAGGCATAATATTGATGGGTAGGCTCCTTGCATACGCGGCTATGAAAAGCGGTTATGATGTTAGCTGGATACCGTCTTACGGCGCTGAAGTACGCGGCGGAACAGCATATTCTATGGTGCGCATTCAGAAAGGGATTATCGCAAATCCCGTGGTAAGCAATCCGAATTCATGTATAATTATGAATAAACCGTCATTATTAAGATTTATAGGAAACGTACAGCCCAAAGGCCTTGTTTTGATAGACAGCACTGATATTATTGGTATTCCTGAAAGAAAAGATTTGGATATAAGAAAGATTCCGTTCACAAAAATTGCAGCGGATTTGGGCGATGTAAGGAGTGCCAATATGATTGCGGCAGCCGCTTATAATAAAATTAAAAAACTTTTTTCACTGGAAAACCTTATAGAGTCTCTGCCTTTTATTTTTCCGAATAAAACTGATCTAATAGGTTTTAATGAAAACGCGCTTAGAAAAGGCAGTGAGATAGAGGTTTAATGTTTTCTATACACAGATTATCACAGATGCACTATGAACAATGTAGTTGCCTGATTTATCAGGCAAAAATGCCGATTAGCCCAATACCCCTTCGGGGTACAGGTAAATTGGGCAATTACATCAGCATTGTAGTTGCTCGATTTATCGAGCAAAGCACATAGCGCATAGCGAAACAATGAGTTATACGCTGCGATAATCTGTGCATGCAAAAAAATGCAAACCAACTATTTAAACAATACAACAGCGGAAGAGATAGAGGTATAGTAATATGGAAAAATTAAGAGTAAGATTCGCGCCAAGCCCGACTGGATACCTTCATTTGGGAAGCGCAAGGACCGCGCTTTTTAATTGGCTCTACGCTAAACATACAGGCGGAAAATTTATTCTGCGTATCGAAGATACGGATAAGGAACGGTCAAAAAAAGAATTTTTGGATGAAATTTTGGAGGATTTGAAATGGCTGGGATTGGATTGGGACGAAGGGCCGTTTTTCCAGTCCGAAAGATTGGATTTATATCGGGAAGCGGCCGAAAAAATCCAGAAAAAGGATTTGGCTTACAGGGAAGGCAACGCGGTAATTTTTCGCGTGCCTAAAGGAAAAATAATAAAAATCGATGATTTGATTCACGGTGAAATAGAGTTTAACACGGATGAGATAAAAGACCAGGTGCTTATTAAGTCGGACGGCTCCCCCGCTTATAATTTCGCCTGCGTCATTGACGATAACGATATGAAAATAACGCATATTATTAGAGGCGACGACCATATTTCGAACACCCCTAAACAAATAATGTTTTATGAAGCGCTCGCATTGGCTAAACCTAAATTTGCCCATATGCCGCTATTGATGGGGAAAGACGGTTCAAAGCTTTCGAAAAGGCACGGCGAAGTCGCGGTATTCGAATATAAAAATGCGGGTTTCCTGCCGGAGGCATTATCGAATTACCTTCTTCTTTTGGGCTGGTCTTTTGGAGACGGGCGCGAAATCATCTCGCTTGATGAAGCCGTAAAATTGTTCGATATTAAAGATATAAACGCTGTTCAGTCGATATTTGACATGGATAAATTGAAGTGGCTTAACGGCGAATATATAAGATCGAAGCCGTCCGAAAAACTCCTTGAACTTATAAAAGGTAAGCTGATAAAAGAAAATTATATAAGTCCGGATATTGACAATAAATATCTTTTAAAGATAATAGAGCTATATAAAATCCGCTTTAAGACATTCGATGAATTTATATATCTTACGGAGTGTTTTTTTAAGGATGACTATAAAATTGACGAAAAAGCAAAAAAATATCTTGAAGATAAAAAATCAAGAGATACGCTTATTGATTTGGGTAAGCGCTTAGGCGGCCTAAAGGAATTTAAGGAAAAATTTATAGAGGAAGTTTTCAGAAATCTATCCGATGAATTAAAATTAAAGGCATCCGTCGTTATACATCCTGCGAGAGCCGCTGTAAGCGGCCTCACCGCAGGCGCCGGGCTCTTTGAAATGATGGAAGTGCTGGGAAAGGATAAAGTAATTGGCCGATTAGAGAACATAGGACGTAAATAACCAAGATACAAGAAACAAGATACAAACAATAACCAATTTACCAAATTCGAATAACCAAACCGATGGTTTGAATATTAAATATTAGAATTTTGAATTTGTTTGTATCTTGGAATTTGGTCATTGGTTATTTCGACGCTGCCTGGTAGTGTAACGGTAACACACGAGTCTCTGGAACTCGGTTTCCTGGTTCGAATCCAGGCCAGGCAACCATGAACCACTCGCGACGACTGTCAGTAGCAATCGCTCGGGTTCATGGCACAGCCATAAACATAGGTGGTTCATGCCCTGTACCGGAGGCACGAAGTGCCGACTGGTACAGGGCAAAAGCTTGAGGTTAGTCCTACACGCATAAACTGCGGTAGAAATTTCGCATAAATAGAATAATGACTAATAAACCTGCGAGAGTGGTGGAACTGGCATACACGTACGTTTGAGGGGCGTATGGCTTCGGCCGTGAGGGTTCAAATCCCTCCTCTCGCACCAAATTTGCCGAAGGCAAATTTGATCCTGAAATAGTGTTATCAATCCGACCTATGGGAGGAT
>Ga0315295_10001200_pt1 | contig 22290 bp, 15 predicted proteins | sample YL17G14_0_MG_FD_204453 | JGI IMG/M metagenome (GOLD analysis project Ga0315295, IMG submission 204453) | Sediment microbial communities from Yellowstone Lake, YNP, Wyoming, USA - YL17G14_0 | ecosystem: Environmental > Aquatic > Freshwater > Lake > Sediment | place: USA: Wyoming | collected...
CAGCACGCGTGCCGCCGCACGGATCTCGTCGTCGGCCGAGGGAAGCGTCGCGGCCCGCGCGAGCCGGTCCCGGGCCACCGCCGAGTCGCCAGCGGCGAGGGCCGCGAGCCCGGCATAGTAGGGATAGGTCGCCTGCGCCGGGAAGGTCCCGGCGAGCTTGGCGTACTCGACCCGCGTGGCCGCCCAGTCTCCGCCGCGCGAGAGCGCGACCGCCAGCCCTTCGTGGTCCTCGCGCCAGCGCGGGTTCGCCGCCCGGGCCGCCACCACGTCCTCGGCGCCCCGTCGGATCTCGACCCAACCCGCCGTGCTGTCGTAGCGGAAGAAGAAGTCCGCGCCAGCCGGCTCGCCGGCCCCGCGCACGCGATAGCTCGAGAACAGCCCGCCCCGCAGCGTGGGCTCGCCGTACCAGACGCGCAGCGCGGGCCCATCACCGGCGAGGAAGCCCACGCTGCTCGGCACGTCGGTGAAGAAGAGCCGGCTGTGCGGCGGGAAAGAGGCGCCGCGCGTCACGTCGAGGAAGACGAAGTCGTCGTTGATGAACGGCACGCGCCAGGCGTAGCCGTACTGGGTGAGCAGGAACGCGGCGAGCAGCACGGCCACGCCCGGGAGGACCGGGACCGGGAAGCGGCGGGGGGTGCGGCTCTGGCTCATGATCCTCCCTCCCGCGCCCGTTCCTCAGCGCGGCGGCGCGCCCCTCCTCGCCGGCCCCGACCCGCCCGCGCCCGGAATCAGGGCCGCCACCGGGCCAGGAAGACGTTCGTCTCGTGACGGCTCTTCGCGCCGCGGTTGGAGCCGAAGAGGAGCCACTTCCCGTCGGGGCTGAACATCGGGAAGCCGTCGAACAGCGGGTCGCGCGTCACCGGCTCCGGCGCGCCGCCCTCGACGCCCACGAGGTAGAGGTCGAAGTCGCGCCCGCCCGGATCGTGGCGGTTCGACGAGTAGATGAGCGCCTTGTCGTCGGGCGTGAAGTAGGGCGCGAACGAGGCGCCGGGGTCGCGCGTGACCTGGCGCTTGTCCGAGCCGTCCGCGCGCGCGACCCACAGGTCCATCTGGGTGGGCCGCACCAGCGCGCGCCCGAGCAGGCCGCGGTACTGCTCCAGGCCCGCCGAGTCGGCCGGGTGGAAGGCGCGATAGCAGATCCACGCCCCGTCGTGCGAGAAGAACGCCCCGCCGTCGTAGCCCGGCTCGTGCGTGAGCCGCACGAGCCCCGTGCCGTCGGGGCGCATCCGGTAGAGATCGAGGTCGCCGTCGCGCACCGAGGTGAACACGATCCATTTCCCGTCCACCGAGACGGTGGCCTCGGCGTCGTAACCCGGCGTGTCGGTGAGCCGCCGCAGGTCCGAGCCGTCGGGCCGCGCGGTGAAGATGTCGTAGCCGGGGTAGACCGGCCAGACGTAGCCCTGCGAGTAGTCGGGCAGCGGCGGGCAGGAGTCGGCCGCCAGGTGGGTCGAGGCGTAGAGGATGCGGCGGTCGCGGTCGTAGAAGTAGCCGCAGGTCGTGCGCCCGGTGCCCGTGCTCGCGCGCGCGACCTTCCCGCCGGCGAGGTCCATCACGTACATCTGGTCGCACGGCCAGCCCCCGAGCGTGGCCTGGAAGATGACCCGCCGGCCGTCGGCCGACCAGTAGGCCTCAGCGTTCTCGCCCCCGAAGGTGAGCTGCCACAGCTCGGCGAAGTGGCGCTCGCCGGGCCGGACGAGGCTGTCCACGCGGACCGCGGTGGGCGGGACCGGGAGCCCGCGCCCCCCCGTCGCGCCCGCGGGGATCGCCGCCGTGCCGGTCACCGCGAGGACGGCCAGCGCCCCCCACGCCGCCCGCGCGCTCACGGGCGCCTCCCCAGCGCGGCCGTCACCTCGACCGGGACGCCCTTGCGCAGGATGGTGAGCCGGACGGTCTGCCCCGGCTTCCGCGAGCGCAGGGCGAAGGTGTAGTCGTAGAGGTTGTCGATCTTGACGTCGTCGAACTTCACGAGCACGTCGCCCTCCCCCAGGCCCGCCTTCTCGGCGGGGCTTCCCTCGCGCACCCCGGAGAACTTCACGCCCCCCTCGGTCTGGCTGAAATCCGGGATGGTGCCGAGGTAGGCGCCGTATCCGCCGCCGCCCGACATGCGCCCGGCCATGCTGTCGGCCTTCGCCCGGAGGAAGCGCAGCCGCGGGCGCGCGTCGAGCGACTCGACCAGCGCGGCCGCGAAACGCGTCACGCGCCACAGGCCGCCTTCGTCGATCCTGTCCCAGGTGTCGCTCGGCTTGTGGTAGTCGGCGTGCGCGCCGGTGAACAGCATCAGCACCGGGACCTGGCGCTTGTAGAACGAGGAGTGGTCGCTCGGCCCGTAGCCGTCGCCGGTGGTCTTCAGCTCGAAGCGGGCCGCGCGGTTCGCGTTCTCGAGCAGCGCCGGGAACTCCTCGGCCGTGCCCGTGCCCATGACCATGAGCTTGTCGTCCTTGAGGCGGCCCACCATGTCCATGTTGAGCATGGCCTCGATGCTCGCGACCGGCCGCGGGGGCCGGTCCACGAAGTGCGACGAGCCCACGATGCCCATCTCCTCGCCCGTGAAGGCGGCGAAGACGACGTCGTGCCCGGGCCTCCAGCCCTGCTTCGCGCGCGCCCCGAGCAGTTGCGCCACGCCGAGCAGCGCGGCGGTGCCCGAGGCGTCGTCGTCGGCGCCGGGGTGCGGCACGCGCTCGTCGGGCCGGAGCGAGTGCTCGCCGCCGTAGCCGAGGTGGTCGTAGTGCGCGCCCACCACCAGCACGCGCGTGCTGTCACGGCCGGGGAGCATCCCCACCACGTTGCGGATGCGGGCGCGCGTGCGGGTGAGCGTCACGGTCAGCGTCACCGAGTCGGGCAGGGCGAAGCCGTGGGGCTTCCCGAGGCTGTCGATGGCCTGCTGCGCCTCGAGCAAGCCCGTGCCGGCCCGCCGCACCAGGGGCTCGGCCAGCGAGTCGGAGATCCAACCCGCCAGCAGGCCGCTGGTCATGTAGCCCTGGCCGTCCGAGCGCGGGCGGCGCACGGGCTCGTCGCGGTGGAAGCGCGGGCCGTTCACCACCAGCAGCCCCACCGCCCCGTGCTCGCGGGCGTTGATGGCCTTGGTGCGCAGCTCGGCGTGGGGCGTGTTCACGGTGCCGTCGAAGCGGCTGGCCGAGTCCATCTCGCCGGGCTCGTTGGTGAGCACCAGCACGATGCGGTCGCGCACCTCGAGGCCGGCGTAGTCGTCGTACTCGTACCCGGGCGCGGTGATCCCGTAGCCTGCGAACACCACGGGAGCCGTCAGCGTGCCGTTGGTCGAGAAGCCGAGAGGCTGGAAGACGCCGCCGGCCTCGATGCGCCGCCCGTCCACGACGATGGCGGTGGGGCTGCCCACCTCGGCGCCGGTGGTGACCTCGAAGCTCTGGACCCAGGTGCCGTCGTCGCCCGCGGGGCGCAGCCCCAGCGCGCGCATCTCGCGCTCCACCAGGTCCGCGGCCCGTTCGAGCCCCGCCGTGCCGACTCCGCGACCCTCCATCTTCGGGTCGCCGAGGTCGCGGACGATCCGCAGCAGCCAGGCGCTGTCGGGCAGCGCCCGCCCCGTCCCCTTCCCCGCGGCCCGGGGCGTCTCGCGCGCGCTCCCCGCCGGCGGTGCCGGCACCAGCATCAGCAGCAGCGCGGCCGTGCCCAGAACCCGCATCGCCCTCACGAGCGTTCCTCCCACAGGATCCGCATGCCCTTGAGCGTGAGCCCCTCGTCCACGGCCTGGACGGTCTCGCACTCGGGCGCCACGGCCTTCGCCCACCCGCCGGTGGCCACGACGTGCGGCGTGCCCTTCATCTCGCGCGAGAGACGCCGCACCAGGGCGTCCACCATGCCGGCCGCGCCCCACAGCACGCCCGCGCGCAGCGACTCCTCGGTGGTGCGGCCCAGCGCCCGCTGGGGGCGCCGCAGCTCGACGCGCGGCACGCGCGCGGCACGCCGGAACAGCTCCTCGGCCGAGGTGGCCACGCCGGGGGCGATGGCCCCGCCCAGGTAGGCGCCCTCGCGCGACACGCAGTCGAAGCTCGTGGCGGTGCCGAGATCCACGACGATGGCCGGCGTGCCGTACAGGGCGCGGGCGGCCAGGGCGTTGGCGATGCGGTCGGCGCCCACGGCGGTGGGATCGTGGTACCGGATCGGGAGCAGCCCCTTCACCGTCGCGGCGGTCACCTCGAGCGGGGCGCGTCCGGTGCAGCGCTCCAGCGCCTCGGCCCAGACCAGCGTGAGGTTCGGCACCACCGAGCAGAGCACCGCACCGCCCGGCCGGGCGGGGGGCTTGCCGGCGGCGCGCACGCAGCCGTGCCCCAGCACCAGGTCCAGCATGAGCGTGGCCTCGTCCGCGGTCAGGCGGCTGCTGGTCAGGCGCCAGAAGCCCGCGAGCGCCCCTCCGCGGAAGCGTCCCACCACGGTGTCGCTGTTGCCGATATCCACGGTCACGAGATCGCTGCCGCGGGCCGGCCGCGGGTGTGCGCGTCGCTCAGGCACCCTCCCCCTCCTTCGCAGTGGTGGCGTCGGCCTCGGCCTCCTCGGCGCGGCGGCGGCGCCGCGCCACGAGCCACGAGAGCCCGACGCTCAGGAAGTAGAGCCCCGTCATGGGGACCCCCATGATCAGCTGGGCCGTCACCACGTCGCCGGGCGTGATGATGGCCGTCACGAAGAACACCAGGATCAGCGCGTAGCGCCACTGGCGGATCAGGAACCCCGGCGTCACGAGGCCGAGCGCGGTGAGCGTCATGGTGACCAGCGGCAGCTGGAACACCAGGCCGCAGGCCAGCGCCAGGTTGTAGACGAAGGACAGCAGTGACCCGACGCGGATCTGCGCCTGCATGCTCGGCGTCATGAAGTTGCCCAGCACCTGCACCACCAGCGGGGTCACGTAGACGTACGAGCAGAACGCCCCGAGCGCGAAGAGGACCATCGAGAACATGGCCATGGGCAGGATCATGTGCCGCTCGCGCCGGAACAGTCCCGGCACCACGAAGCTCCAGATCTGGTAGAAGACGATGGGCAGGGCGAAGCCGAGCCCCAGGATGGCCGCCAGCTTGAGGCGCTCGTTGAACGCCTCGAGCGGCGACAGCACGATGACGTGCTTCACCGTCCGCCGGATGACGTCCTCGAGCACGCGCGGGGCGAGCCACCAGCCCCCGAGCCCGCCCACCGCGCAGGCGATGAGCGAGCGCGTGAGCACCTTGCGCAGCTCCTCGAGGTGCTCGAGGAAGCTCATCTCGCCGGAGGGGCGCGGCACGTCGGTCACGGGGCCTCCCCCGGCATCTCGAGGTCGCCCGCCAGCACCAGGGCCTCGGTGCCGTCGGGGCGCTCGAGGCGCAGCGCCCCGTCGGGGTCGAGCGCGCGCGCGACCCCGCGCACCTCGCCCGCCGGCGTGCGCACGGCGACGTCGCGGCCCCAGAAGCCGGCGCGCTTGCTCCAGGCCTCGAGCAGCGCGGCGCGCTCGCCGTGCTGCAGGCCGTGCCACAGGGGTTCGAGGGCGTTCAGCACCGCGGCGGCCACGGTCTCGCGCACGGTGACGACCCCCTCCAGCGACAGCGAGGTGGCCGTCCCGGCGATCTCCGCCGGCAGCTCCTCGCGGGTCTGCGCCACGTTGACCCCCACGCCCACGACCACGCCGTCGCGCATGGGGACGGCCGCCTCCCGCGGGGCACCCGTGCGCGCGGGCCCGCGGCTCTCGCACAGCACGCCCGCCACCTTGCGCCCGGCGAGCAGCACGTCGTTCGGCCACTTGAGCGCGGGGCGCGCGCCCAGCGACTCGAGGGCCTGCGCCACCGCGAGGCCGACGGCCAGCGGGAGCAGGCCCACGGCGCCGCGGTCGCCGCCCGGGCGGAGCAGCAGCGAGAGCGCGAGCGAGCGTCCCGGGGTGGTGTGCCACTCGCGGCCGGCGCGGCCGCGTCCGTGCGTCTGCGCGTCGGCGACCACCACCGCGCCGTCGGGCGCACCGACGGCGCAGGCCTCCCACGCCACGTCGTTGGTCGAGCCCACCTCGCCGCGCGCGATGAGGGTACGGCCCAGCCGCCGGGTGCCGAGCCGCTGGGCGAAGACCACGCGGTCGAAGGTGCTAGCCAACTTCCTCGATCTCCAGGCTCAGGTTGAGGGCCGGCGCCGAGTGCGTGAGCGCGCCGACCGAGAGGTAGTCGGCGCCCGTCTCCGCGTACGCGCGCGCCGTCTGGAGCGTGACTCCGCCCGAGACCTCGACCTCGGGCCAGCGCCGCGCCCCGGGCCGCATGCGCGGGCTGTCGGGCGGGTGCGCGGCGCACCAGGCATCCACGACCTCGACGGCGCGCTTCACCTCGTCCGGCGTGCGGTTGTCCACGAGGATGCGGTCCACCTCGGGGCGCAGCGCCTCCTTCAGCTGGTCGAGCGACTCCACCTCGACCTCGAGCAGCAGGTCGCCCTGCCGCGTGCGCAGGATGCGCTCGATGGCGGCGGTCACCCCGCCCGCCGCACGGATATGGTTGTCCTTGATCAGGTACATGTCCCACAGCGCGAGGCGGTGGTTCTCGCCGCCGCCGCACTTGACCGCGTACTTCTCGAGGAAGCGCAGCCCGGGCGTGGTCTTGCGCGTGTCGAGGATGGTGGCCCCGGTGCCCTCGATCGCGTCCACGAAGCGGCGCGTCAGCGTGGCCACCCCGCACAGCCGCTGCAGGAAGTTGAGCGCGGTGCGCTCGGCCTTGAGGATGCCGCCCACCTCCCCCACCACCTGCGCCAGCGCCGCCCCCGGCTTGAGGCGCTCGCCGTCCTGGGCCAGCGCGCGGAACTTGAGGCGGGGCTCGGCCTCGCGGAAGGTCAGGCGCGCCACGTCGAGGCCCGCCGCCACGCCCGCCTCGCGCGTCACGATGACCGCGCGCGCGTTCACCCCGGCCGGGACGGCGTTGAGCGTGGTGATGTCGCCCGTGCCCACGTCCTCGGACAGGGCGTACTGGACGAGCTGCAGCGCGATGGCTTCGAACATGGCCTACCCGTCCTTTCCGAAGCGGTGCGAGCGGCGGCGGGGCTCGCCTGGCAGGCGGTCGCGGACCTTGCGCCCGTCCGTGCCCCGACGCCCATCCCCCGCGCGGCGGGAGGCGTCCAGGGCCGTCGTGCCCGGGCGGCCGGCGCGCACGCCGAAGCGCTCGGCGCCCGCCATCAGGGAGCGGATCTCGTCGATGCGGTCGCGCAGCGAGGCCGCGCGCTCGAACTCGAGCCGCTTCGCGGCCTCCAGCATCTCCGCCTCGAGCCGCGCGATCAGCTCCCCGGGGTCGTCGCGCTCCACCGCCGAGAGGAACCCGGCCACGTCCTCGTCCACGGCGATGGCGTCCGCCACCGAGGTGGCCTGCAGCACCTGGTCCACGCTCTTGACGATGGTGCGCGGCGTGACGCCGTGCGCCGCGTTCCAGGCGAGCTGCTTCTCGCGGCGCCGGTTGCTCTCGTCGAGCGCGCGCCGCATCGAGTCGGTGACGGTGTCGGCATAGAGGATGACCCGCCCCGCCACGTTGCGCGCCGCGCGGCCCGCCGTCTGGATGAGCGAGCGCTCGGAGCGCAGGAAGCCCTCCTTGTCGGCGTCGAGGATGGCCACCAGCGTCACCTCGGGCAGGTCGAGGCCCTCGCGCAGCAGGTTGATGCCCACCAGCACGTCGAAGTCGGCCAGCCGCAGGCCGCGCAGGATCTCCACGCGCTCGAGCGCGTCGATGTCGCTGTGCAGGTAGCGCACGCGCACGTCCATCTCGCCCAGGTAGTCGGTGAGGTCCTCGGCCATGCGCTTGGTGAGCGTGGTCACCAGCACGCGCTCCCGGCGCGCCACGCGCTCGCGGATCTCGCCGAGCAGGTCGTCCACCTGGTTGCCGACGGGCTTCACCACGATCTCGGGGTCCACGAGCCCCGTGGGCCGGATGATCTGCTCCACCACCACGCCCTTCGAGCGCGCCAGCTCGAAATCGGCGGGCGTGGCCGAGACGTAGATCGTGGGGCCCACCTGCTCCTCGAACTCGTCGAAGCGCAGCGGGCGGTTGTCGAGCGCCGAGGGCAGGCGGAAGCCGAAGTCCACCAGGGTCCGCTTGCGCGAGCGGTCGCCCTCGTACATGCCGCCGATCTGGGGCACCGACACGTGCGACTCGTCGAGCACCATCAGGAAGTCGGGCGTCCCGTCGGCCTTCCTCGGGAAGTAGTCCAGCAGGCAGCCGGGGCGCTCGCCGGCGGCGCGACCCGAGAGGTGACGCGAGTAGTTCTCGACGCCCGGGCAGGTGCCGATGGTGGCCAGCATCTCGAGGTCGTACTCGGTGCGCTGCTGCAGGCGCTGGGCCTCGAGCAGCTTGCCCTCGGCGCGGAAGCGCGCCAGCTGCTCGCGCAGCTCGGCGCGGATGCCGTCGAGCGCGGCCTGCAGGCGCGGCTCGGGGGTGACGAAGTGCTTGGCCGGGTAGAGGGCCAGCCGATCCATGCGGCGGCGCACCTGCCCGGTGACCGGGTCCACCGCCGAGATGCGCGCCACCACGTCGTCGTCCAGCTCGATGCGCACCATGGCGTCCTCGTAGGCCGGGTGCACCTCGATGACGTCGCCGCGCACGCGGAAGTGCCCGCGCCCCACCTCGAGGTCGTTGCGCGTGTACTGGATGGCCACCAGCTTCTCCAGCACCTGCCGGCGCGTGAGCCGCTCGCCCGCGCGCGCGTCGAGGCGCATGCCGCGCCAGTCCTCGGGCGTGCCCAGTCCGTAGATGCACGAGACGCTGGCCACGATGATGACGTCGTCGCGCTCCAGCAGCATCGAGGTGGCCTGCAGGCGCAGGCGGTCGATGTCGTCGTTGATGCTGGCGTCCTTGGCGATGTAGGTGTTGGTGGCCGGAACGTAGGCCTCGGGCTGGTAGTAGTCGTAGTAGGAGATGAAGTAGCCCACCGCGTTCCCGGGGAAGAACTGCCGGAACTCCCCGTAGAGCTGGGCCGCCAGCGTCTTGTTGTGCGAGAGCACCAGCGTGGGCCGGTTCCACTCGGCGATGACGTTGGCGATGGTGAAGGTCTTGCCCGAGCCCGTCACCCCGAGCAAGGTCTGGTGGCGCTGGCCGGCGCGCAGGCCCTCGAGGAGCTGGCGGATGGCCTCGGGCTGATCCCCCTCTGGCGGGAACGGGCGATGGAGCTGGAAGGGCATGGTCGGAGGATGCTACCCGAGCGGCCGGGCGGGGTCGAGCCGGGCGCGCGGGCTGCGGGACCGTGCCGGGGCGCCGATCTCAGCGCCCGTTGCGCGCGTCCGGGCGCGCGGGGGCGGGACCCCGAGGAGGGGCGCGCCCCCGGGCCGGGCGGGCGCGCCACCGGCCCTAGTACCTCACCCGCGCCGTGTAGCGCACCACGGCCTCCCTGCCCGCGGGCACCGGGATCGTGAACTCGATCGTGCCGGCGTCCTTGCGCACGAACTCGTGCGTCTTCTGCGTGATCTCCGTGTCGCCGCCCACACCCTCGTCCACCAGGATCACGACGTCGGTCTTCTTGCGGTTGCGCAGCTTCACCTCGACCGAGTACTCGCGCTCGCGGTCGGTGATGCGCCGGTTGTAGAGGTCGTGGCGCTCGGCGGCCAGGTCGAAGGCCGCGCCCACCTCGAGCGTGAGCTTCTCACCCTCGGGCGTGTGCTTGATCGTGGTCTCGCCCGTGAACTGCGGGGCGCCGGAGGCGTCCACCTCGTAGAAGCGCACGCGCCCGCCGGGCAGCGGCAGGCCGAGCCCGGAGTCCTTCGCGTTCACGATCTCCATCCGGCTCATGACGCCGCGCGGATCGCCGCCGCGGTAGACGTAGCGGGGCGTCACCTTCACGGCGCGCGGCTCCACCATGGTGAAGCTCTGCTGCTCGCGCCCGCGCAGCGTGGCCGGGCGGTTGAGCGTGTACAGGTGGTACTCGGAGAAGGACTGCTCCGAGAGATCGGGGGCGCCGGCCGTCATCTGGTCGGCCTCCATCGCCATCGCCTTCATCATCACGGGCACGGCGCGCGGCACCTCGCGGCGGGGCTCCCCCGCCACCAGCTTGAGCGTGGCGTCGAGGTAGTCGCGGCCGGTCGTGTTCTCCACCGTCACCGCCGCCGACCAGGTGGCCTCGCCCTCGCCCCGCCGCACCACGGTGTGCTCGGCGCTCCACGAGAGCCCGCCCGTGAGGTACGACAGCTCGGCCTCGATGCGCCCGCGCTTCGCCTCCTCCAGCACGGCCTCGAGCGTGGGCCGCAGCGACAGGCTGGCCACGGGGACCGCCAGGCGCACGGCCTCCACCGCGGAGCGCGCCAGCGTGGTGAGCGAGCCGTCGTCGGCGCGCACCACGAGCCACGAGCCGTCGGAGGCCACCAGCACGCCCTCGGTCACGCGGTCGCCGCGCGAGCTGACGCTCACGCGCCGGCCGCGGGCGTTGTCGATGAAGCCGTCGCCGCTGGCCACGTCCCAGCGGTAGGCGAGCCGTGTGACGCGCGCGCCGCCGGGGACGAGCCGCACCGAGGGGAAGTCGAGGCGCTCGGGCAGGTCCGCGAGCCGCACGGTGTCGCGCGCGCCCGCCAGCTCGAGCGTGCGCCACTCGCGCACGAAGCCGAGGTCCCGCGTGTAGATGGTGAGAGAGGGCCCTGCCGCGGCGGCCACGCCCGCGAGGAGCGCAGCGGCCACGGCGGCCAGCGCGAGGGACGGCCCGAGGGCGGTCCAGCAGCGAGTCGGCGTTGCGTTCATGGTTCCTCCTGAGGTTCGAGCCGGGTCGTGGTATCCCTACGCCCGGCGGCCGTCCCTATTCCCGGGCCGCGCCCCAGTCCCCTCGCCGCGCTCCAGCCGCTCGCGGAAGGTAAGGACCTCGAAGCGAGCGGCGATGAAGGCGATCACCTCGTCCAGAGCGGCGAGCTTCTGCGCCAGCGGCATCCCCATGCCGGGGTGCGGCGCGAGGCGCCGGTCCAGGTCGTCCTCCGCGAGGCCCAGCGCGTCCACCGCGTGCAGCGTGTAGGCGAGCGGCTCGCCACGGCCTTCGAACCCCCGGAGCCGGCGCATGAAGACGTCGCGGCCGCCGAGCAGGCGCATGGTGTGGTAGACCGGCCAGCGCAGGCCCGGCGTGACCGAGGTCGGGAACTCGACCAGCCTCCCGCCTTCCAGTGGCCGGTGAGGCAGCCGCTCCAACGACCACGGCCACTTCGACATACGGAGCACGCCACCGGGGTCCCCGCTCTTCATCGCCAGGACCAGGCGCGCGGCCAGCAGGACGGGCGTCGGGTAGAGCGAGGCGTCGTAGACGTAGCCGGCGGCCTCGATGCGCCGCAGCACCGCGCGGTCCACGTCGAAGTTCGGGGCGCGGAAGCCCGCCACGCGGCCCCCGGTCGCCTGCTCGAGGGCGCGCTTCGAGCCCGCGAGCTCGCGCTCCAGATCCCCGGGCGGCAGGCGCCGCAGGCCGAGCGGGTGCGTGAGCGAGTGGCTCGCCACCTCGTGCCCCTCGGCGACCAGGCGGCGCAGCACGCCGGCGTGCGCCTCCGCGTCACGCGCCACCACGAAGAACGTGGCCCGCACGCGGGCGCGCGCGAAGCGCTCGAGCAGGCGCGGGAGCGCCGCGGCGAAGACGAGCGGGTCGGGCGCGGCCCCGCGCACGCCGTAGCCCTGCAGGTGGAGGTCCACCGGGTCCACGTCCACGCTGACCGTGGCGGGGGGTCTTCCCACCGACTGCACGGGGGCGAGCGGATCTTGGGACACGAGGGCTCCCAGGGGTGAGGGAGGCGCGCCTCCTTGGCACGCCCGCGCCGGCGAACATAGGTGGGGCGCCCGGGCGAGGCAAGCCCGCCCGGCCGGTTTGCCCGGACCCACTCCGGCGCGTACTCTGCCCGCGGCGCGGCCCGGTATGGGCCGCTGCGGGCCCCGGGCAGCCGAAGCAGCGCGGCCGGCCCCGACTCGGGTCTGCGGCCGCGCTGCCGATAACCCGATGTGGGGCCGGCCTGCCGCCGGGCCACGGGTCCTGCCGTGGGCGGCGGTTGGGCCCGTCAGGGATCCGACCCACGCGCCGGCGAGCCGGCGCTCGACCGAGGCTGAATGCGACTGAAGGTTGCCGTCATCGGCGGCGGGATCTCCGGGCTGGCGAGCGCGTATCGTGTCTCGGGCCTGGGGCACGACGTCACCCTGTTCGAGGGCGAGAGCTACCTCGGTGGCCTCGGCACGACCTTCCCCTGGCGCGGCGGCCACCTCGAGCGCTTCTACCATTGCATGCTGCCGAGCGACACCTCGCTCGTCGCCCTGATCCGCGAGCTGGGGCTGGGCGGGCAGCTGCTGTGGAAGCGCACGCGCATGGGATTCATGTACCGCGGGCGCATCTGGCCGCTCGACGGCCCCCTCGACCTGCTGCGCTTCGGTCCCCTCTCGCTCACCGAGCGCCTGCGCCTCGGCCTGCTCGGCCTGGAGATCCGGCGGCGCGGGCTCGATCCCGCGCTCGACCAGGTGACCGCGCGCGACTGGATCCGCGCGCGCATCGGCGAGCGCGCCTTCGAGATCCTCTGGCGCCCGCTGCTCGAGGCCAAGATCGGCGACCACTACCCGGGACTGCCGGCCCTCTGGCTCTCGAGCCGCCTGAACCGCGAGAAGGCCAGCGGCCCCGAGGTGAAGGGCTGCCTCGTGGGCGGCTACCGCACGCTCATCGACGCCTTCGAGGCCCGCCTGCGCGAGCGGGGCGCGACGCTCCGGCTCGGCACGCGCATCGAGGCCATCGAGCGCGACGGAGAGGCGCTGCGCCTGGGCCTCGCCGGCGGGAGCGGCGCGACCTTCGACCTGGTCGTGGCCACCTCCCCCCTGCCGCAATTCCAGCGCATGACGGCCGGTCTCGGACTGGACGCGCGCTTCTCCGGCCTGCGCCTCGACTACCAGGGCGTCGTGAGCGCCGTGCTCCTGATGGACCGCCCGCTGAGCCCGTGCTACTGGATACCCATCGTGGACAGCGGCGCGACGTTCCAGGGCGTCGTCGAGATGTCGAACCTCGTGCCGCTCGAGCGCTCGCAGGGACTGTGGGTCACCTACCTCATGAACTACACGCACCGCGACGGCCCGTTCTTCGCGCGGAGCGACGCCGAGATCCTCGGACTCTACCGCGCCGACCTCGACCGGCTCTTCCCGGGCTCGAGCGCCGGCATCAGGGACCAGTACGTCTTCCGCGCGCCCTACGTGGAGCCGATCTGGACGCTCGACTACCAGCGGCTGGCGCCGCCCACCACGGTCATCCCGGGGCGGCTCTACCTGGCCAGCACCGCCCAGGTGTACCCGCGGGTCAACTCGTGGGACTCGTGCTGCGAGGTGGCGGACCGCATGGTGGCCGGACTCCAGGCCGACCTCGCCGCCGGGGTGCCGCAGGCGGCGGGAGCACGGGCATGATCTGGGTCGTCTTCCCCGCCTGGAACGAGGAGCACGTGATCGGCCCCACGTTGCGCGCGCTGGCCGAGGCCGCGCGCGGGCGCGAGTCGGAGTACCACGCGGTGCTGGTGGACGACGGCAGCACGGACCGCACCGTGGCCGAGGCCGAGCGCGCCGTGGCGGAGGGCGGCGGGCTCCTCCCCCTCACGGTGCTGCGCCACGAGGTGAACCGCGGCCTCGGCGCGGGCCTGAGGACGGGCCTCTACTGGTGTCTCGACCACGCGCGCGACGAGGACGTCATCGTGACGCTGGACGCCGACAACACGCATCCGCCCGCGCTCATCCCCCCGCTGGTCGAGCGCCTCGGCGACCGGTACGATCTGGCCATCGCGTCGCGCTACCGGCAGGGCTCGGAGGTGCACGGCGTCCCGGGCTACCGCCGGGCGATCTCGGACCTGGCCCGGCTGGTGTTCCAGGGGCTCTTCCCCATGCCGGGGGTGCGCGACTACACCTGCTGCTTCCGCGCCTACCGCGTGCCGCTGCTGAGGCGCGCACGTCTCGTCTGGGGCGACGACCTGTGCACGGCGCGGGGCTTCGAGGCCGTGATGGACCTGCTGCTGAAGCTGCGGCCGGTGGGCGTGCGCGCGGTCGAGATGGGCTTCCCGCTCGACTACGGCGACCGCGTCGGGCAGAGCAAGATGAAGGTGCTGAGGACGATCCGCACGACGCTCGTGCTGCTCGCGCGCCGCTTCGTCGAGCGCTTCACCGTGGCCGCGCCGGGCCGCGTGCGCGCGCGCCTCGCGGCGGCCGAGCGCGCGGCCGAGCGCGCGGCTCCGCCGCCGGGGAGGCCGGTGCCGTGAAGCCCGCCATCGTGGTCGGCACGCGTCCCGAGATCATCAAGATGGCGCCCGTGGTCCGCGCCTGCCAGGCGCGCGGCCTGCCCTACCTGCTGCTGCACACGGGGCAGCACTACTCCTTCGAGATGGACGGGGTCTTCTTCGCCGAGCTGGACCTGCCGGCGCCCGACGTGAACCTCGAGGTGGGCTCGGGCTCGCAGACCTACCAGGTGTGCTCGGCCATGAGCGGGCTCGAGCCCATCCTGGCCGAGCACCGCCCCGACGTGGTTCTGGTGGAGGGCGACACCAACTCCGTGCTGGCGGCGGCGCTGGCCGCGAACAAGGCGGGCATCCCCGTCGGGCACGTGGAGGCCGGGCTGCGCTCCTACGACCGGCGCATGCCCGAGGAGATCAACCGCATCCTCACCGACCATCTCGCGGACTTCCTCTTCGCGCCGACCGTGAAGTCGCACGACATCCTGCGCGGCGAGGGGCTGCCCGAGGCACGCATCCACGTCACCGGGAACACGGTCGTGGACGAGCTGATGCTGCAGCGCGAGCGCGCCCGCCGCCCCGGGCTGCTCGAGCGCTTCGGGGTCGAGCCCGGACGCTTCGCGCTCGCCACGCTGCACCGCGCCGAGAACGTGGACGACCCGGTGCGCCTGCGCGGAGCCCTGCGGGGGCTCGCCGCGGTGGCCTCCACCCTGGCTCTGCCCGTGCTGGCCGCGCTGCACCCGCGCACGCAGGCTCGCATCGCCACGCTCGAACGTGGCCTGACCGCCGGCATCCGGGTGCTGACGCCGCTCGGCTACCTGGACTTCCTCGGGCTGCACGCCGAGGCCGGCCTGGTGCTCACCGACTCCGGCGGGCTGCAGGAGGAGGCTTGCTGCCTGCGGGTGCCGTGCGTGACCCTGCGCGACAACACCGAGCGACCGGAGTCCGTGGACGTCGGCGCCAACATGCTCGCCGGGGCCGACCCGGAGCGCATCCTGGCCGCGGCCCGCGCGATGGTGGCCCGGCCCCGCGACTGGCCCAATCCCTTCGGCGACGGGCGCGCGGGCGCGCGCATCGTGGACGCGCTGCTGGCCGCATGAGCCCGACGCCCGCGGCGCGCGGTGCGAGCCGGCGCGACCTCGCCGCCCGCCTGGCCCTGCCCGTGGTGCTGCTCGCGGCCCTGGCGCTGCGCCTGCACGACCTCGGCTCGCGCAGCGTGTGGACCGACGAGGGCGGGACCTGGGCCGCGGCCATGTCCACGTTCGGCGGGATGGTGCGCATCTGCCTGCAGAGCGACCCGAGCCCGCCCTTCTACTACGTGCTCACCTCGCTGGCGCTCAAGCTCGGCGACGGCGAGGCGCAACTGCGCCTCGTCCCGGCCCTGGCCTCGGTGCTGCTGGTCTGGGTGACCTACCGCTTCGCGCGGCTCGTGGCGGGACGCGGCGAGGCCACGCTGGCCGCGGCCCTGCTCGGCATCTCGCCCTTCCAGCTGATGTTCGCCCAGGAGGCGCGCGCCTACATGCAGGTGGCGCTCTTCACGGTCACCGCGCTCTTCCTGTTCGCGCGCGCCGTGCTGCTGGACCGCAGGCGCGCCTGGCTCCCCTTCATCACGGTCTCCGCCCTGGCGCTCTGGTCGCAGAACATCGCGCTGCTCGGGGTGGGCGTGCAGGCGGTGGTCGTGCTGCTGAGCCCGCAGGCGCGCCGGCGGCTGCTGCCCTGGCTCGGGGCGCAGGCGGTGGCCTGCGCGACGTACCTGCCCTGGTTCGTGGCGAGCCTGCCGGAGACCGGGCGGCTGGCCGGGAGCCACTGGTACCTGTCGGTGCCGGGCCCGCACGGCGTGCTGCAGGTGGCGCGGGCCGTGTTCCTGTCGCCCGTCCCGCTGGTCAGCGTGGCTGCCGGCGCCACCGTGCCGGGGCTCGCCACCTGGCTGCCGCGGCCGTTCGCGTGGGCGCTGCTCGTCGCCGCGCTGGCGGTGCCGCTGGCCCGCACGGTGGTCCGGCTGCCGGCCCCGCCCCCGCACGGCCCGGTGCTGCGCCTGTTCGTGGCCGGGCTCCTGCTGCCGCCGCTGGCGGTGCTGGCCGTCTCGCCCTGGATGCCGCTGTGGCTTCCGCGCTTCTTCGTCCTCCTGTCCCCGATGGCGATGATCCTGCTCGCCCACGGGCTCGTCCGCCTGCGGCCCCGGGCGCTGGTGGTGGTGTGGAGCGCGCTGCTCTTCGCCATCTACGCCTTCGGCGCCGTGCGCTACGACCGGGACTACACCAAGGAGGACTGGCGCGGCGTGGTGCGCCACATCGCCACCGTGAGCCCGCCCGGGAGGACGGCGGCGCTTGTGCTCTTCGACATCGACCCGTTCGCCTTCTACGCGCGACGGCAGGCGGGCCGCATGGTGGCCTTCGAGTTCTCGCACCCCGACGTACCCGTCCCCGCGCACTTCTCCCCGCGCCAGCTGGACGAGGCGGAGGCGACGGCACGCCGCGAGACGGCGGGGTACGACGAGGTGTGGGTGGTGCTCCGCAGCCTCACGTCCGAGTCGCGGCACCAGATGGCGGAGCGCGCCGGCCGCGTGGCGATCGAGGGCCGCGCGCTGATCGAGGACGGGATGTTCCCGTCCTCGGGCGGCCCGGTCTACGCGGCCCGCTACCGCCGCGTCCCTCGCGCGGCCGCGGCTGCGCGCTGAGGACCGGGCGTCGGAGCCCGGAGGCTCCTACCCCTGCACCGTGCGCAGGGACTCCTGCGCCCGCTTCAACTTCTCCAGCGTCTCCTCGAGCTGGCTGAGGCGCTGGCGCTCGCGCTCCACGACCTCCGGCTTGGCCTTGGCGAGGAAGTCCTGGTTGCGCAGCTTGCGGCGGGTGTTCTCGAGGTCGTTGAAGAGCCGGTCGGCCTCCTTCACCAGGCGCTCGCGCTCGGCATCGAGGTCGATGAGCCCTTCGAGCGGCAGGAACACCTCCGCGCCCTGCACCACGGCGGAGGCCGCCACCTTCGGGCGCGAGCCGTCGCGGGCCAGCGTGAGGGCCTCGATCCTCGCCAGCGGCCGGATCTGGTCGGCCAGCAGCTCGACCAGGTCGAGCTGCGGGGCTTCCCCGCGCACCACCACCGGCACCAGCCGCCCGGGCGCGACCTTGTTCTCGGCCCGCAGGTTCCGCACCGCCACCACCAGCTCCTGCAGGAAGCCGACCTGGCGCTCGGCCTCGGCGTCGAACCACGCCTTCCGGGCGCGCGGCCAGGCGGCCAGCGCCAGCGTCTCGCCCTCGTGCGGCAGGGCCTGCCAGATCTCCTCGCTCACGAACGGCATGAACGGGTGGAGCAGCCGCAGGATGCCGTCGAGGACCTTCCACGAGACCCAGCGCGCGGTGCGGCGGTCGGCCTCCCAGGCACGAGCATCCGATTCGGCGCCGACCTCTGCGAACTGCGGCGTGTCGCCCCAGCGCGGCTTGGCCATCTCGAGGTACCAGTCGCAGTACTCGGCCCAGGCGAACTGGTAGATGGCGTTGGCGGCCTCGTTGAAACGGTAGGTCTTGAGATTGCGCGTCACGTCCTTCACGGCGTTGGCGTAGCGGGACAGGATCCAGCGGTCCGCGAGCGTGAGCCGGAGCGAGGATTCGCGCACCTTCGACAGGTCCTCGTCGCCGAGTCGCATCTGCACGAGCCGGGCGGCGTTCCACACCTTGTTCGCGAAGAACTTGCCGGTCTCGAGCCGCTTCTCGTCGAACAGCAGGTCCTGGCCGGCGGGCGTCAGGTAGATGAGCGTGAAGCGCACGGCGTCGGCGCCGTAGCGGTCCATCATCTCGATCGGGTCGGGCGAGTTGCCCAGCGACTTCGACATCTTCCGGCCCTGCGCGTCGCGCAGGATGCTGGTGAAGTAGACGTGCTGGAACGGCACCTCGTCGCGGAACTCGAGCCCGGCCATGACCATGCGCGCGACCCAGAAGAAGATGATGTCGGCTCCGGTGACCATGAGCGAGTTGGGGTAGAAGCGCTGGAGATCCTCGGTCTCCTCGGGCCAGCCCAGGATGGCGAAGGGCCACAGCCAGGACGAGAACCAGGTGTCGAGCACGTCCTCGTCCTGCGTCCAGCCCTCGCCCTCGGGCCGCTCGAGCGACACCGCCATCTCCTCGCCGCGGTACCAGACGGGGATACGATGCCCCCACCACAGTTGCCGCGAGATGCACCAGTCCCGGATGCCCTCGAGCCAGTGGAGGTAGACCTTCTTCCAGCGCGCCGGGTAGAACTTGACCTGCCCCTTCTTCGCCGCCTCGATGGCCGGCGCCGCGAGCGGCGCCATCTTCACGAACCACTGCCACGAGAGGTAGGGCTCGATCACGGTGTGGCAGCGCGAGCAGTGCCCGATCGGCACCGTGTAGGCCTCGGTCTTCTCGAGGTAGCCGGAGTCGGTGAGGGCCGCGACCACGCGCCTGCGCGCCTCGAAGCGGTCGAGGCCACGGAAGTCGCCCGCGTTGTCGTTCATCACGCCGGTCTCGTCCATCACCACCAGCTCGGGCAGGCCGTGCCGGCGGGCGGTCTGGAAGTCGTTCGGGTCGTGCGCGGGCGTGACCTTCACCGCGCCGGTGCCGAACTTCGGGTCCACGGTGTCGTCGGCCACGATGGGGATCTCGCGCCGCATGAGCGGGAGCACCGCGGTCTTCCCCACCAGCTTGCCGTAGCGGCGGTCCTTCGGGTGCACCGCCACGCCGGTGTCGCCCAGCATGGTCTCGGGCCGCGTGGTGGCCACGGTCACGGACAGCTTCGAGTCCTTGACCGGGTACTTGATGTACCAGAGGTGGCCGGCCGTCTCGACGTGGTCCACCTCCTCGTCCGAGAGCGCGGTGTGGCAGCGCGGGCACCAGTTGACGATGTAGCGCCCGCGGTAGATCAGACCCTTGTCGAACAGCTGCTTGAAGGTGTGGAGCACCGCGCGCGAGTAGCCCTCGTCGAGCGTGAAGCGCTCCCGCGACCAGTCGGTCGAGATGCCGAAGCGGCGCAGCTGCCGCAGGATCAGGCCGCCGTACTGCTCCTTCCAGGACCAGACCTCGGCCAGGAAGGCCTCGCGCCCGAGGTCGTGGCGGCTGCGGTTCTCCTCCCGCAGCTTCTTCTCCACCACGTTCTGGGTGGCGATGCCAGCGTGGTCCATGCCCGGCACGTACAGGGTCTCGCGCCCTTCCATGCGCTGCCAGCGCAGCACGACGTCGCGCACCGACTCGCCCAGCAGGTGCCCCATGGTGAGCGAGCCGGTGACGTTCGGCGGAGGGATGGAGATGACGAAGGGCCGCCCGGTGCCGCCCCGTGGCTTGAACACGTCCCGCTCGACCCAGAACGCGTACCACTTCTGCTCGATGCGGTCGGGGTCATAGGGCTGCTGCAGCGCCTGCGGATCGCCTGTCTGCAAGGGGACTCCTCGTCGAGCGGGGTGTGGCGCGGGGCGAACGGAGGCGGCCCCGCAGCGAAGCGAGCATCGGAGGCTAGCACAGGGGTCGAAAGCGCCTCAAACGGCGCGCGGGACGGCGTCGCGGCGCGGGTGCGCCACCCCCGGCGCCCGGGACGGGCCGCGGCCGGGGCACGACCCGGGCTCGTCGCGACGCCGGCCCGGCCCGCGCGGACGCGGGGCCGCCGGAGTCCGGCCACCGGGCCTCCCGTTCCGCTGGCCGCCACCGTGCCCGCCTGCTAGCATCGCGCGCCATGCGCCACCCCGCCCGCCCTTCCCGTCGCGGGATGCACGCCGTGGCCGTCCTGCCGGCCGCGCTCGTCCTGCTCGCCGCCCTGACGCCCGCCTCCCCGTCCGCTTCGCCGCGCGAATACATCCCGGTGGGCGACCCGCTCGAGCAGGAGCTGCGCGTGCTCGACCTGCTCGACTCGCGCGGGCTCGGGGACAGGATCCGCCTGCCCCACCTCGGTCTGCGCCCGGTGCAGCGGGCCGAGCTGCAGGGCCGCGGGGCCCCGCCCGACTCGCCGGGCGTGGCGCGCGGCATCTCGCTCGCGCGCCTCGAGCGCGCGTTGGGCCGCGACGCCCTGTCCACCTTCGCGCCGCACCCCCGCTGGCGCTCGACGCCCCGCCTCTACGAGGTGGATGCCTCCGGGGACCAGCGCTTCGAGCTCTCGGCCGCGCTCGGGGGCGGCGCGCTGGCCGACAGCGGCGACGCCCGCTTCCTCTCGGGCACGGGGCTGCACGGCCGCCTCGGCGTGCAGGTGGACCGCTGGCTCTTCTTCAGCCATCTCGTGACGGGACGCATCGAGCAGGCGCGCTCCTTCGCCGACCCGATCGTGCCCAACACCGACCTCATCGCCTACACCGACGAGACCTACCTCGCCTACGACGGGCCCGATGGGCGCTGGGCCATGCAGTTCGGGCGCGGGCGCTGGCACTGGGGCCCCGGCGAGGAGGCCTCGCTCACGCTCTCGAAGACCTCGGCGCCCATCACCGGGCTCTCGTACCAGGTGCACCTCGCGCCGCTCCACCTCGACGCCGCCGTGCTCTCGGCCACGCTGCGCCAGGCGGCCGGCGAGCAGCTGGCCGCGCACCGCGTGGAGTGGCAGCCCGGGGACGCTCTGCGCCTCGGGCTCACCGAGACGGCGCGCTACAAGGCCTCGATCTGGCAGCCGCTCTACGCCATCGGCGCCATCCCCTACATCCTGGTGCAGCGGCTGCTCGTGCAGGACGAGCCCGACTCCGCGGGCGCGCTGCGCAACAACATCATGCTGGGACTGGACGCGGCGTGGCGCGTCACCGACGGCACGCGCCTCTACGGCGAGGTGCTGATCGACGACCTGCACGCGCGCAGCGGGCACGTCCCCAACAAGTACGGCTGGCAGGCGGGCTGGGAGGGCGTGGGCACCATCGGCGCGAGCCGCGTGACCTGGGGCGGCGAGGTCACCCGCCTGACGCGCTACGTCTACACCTCGTACTTCGGGCGCACTTACGAGGCGCAGGGCATGCCCCTGGGGTTCCCGACGGGGCCGGACGCGCGCCGCGTCGCCGTGCGGGGCGCGTGGGACCTGGGGGCCGACTGGCAGGTGCTCGCGCGCGCCTCCCGCACCGACCAGGGCGAGAACGGCCTCGACGAGCCCTTCGTCTCGGGCTCGCCGCGCGTGCGGGTGGAGAGCTTCGAGGGCGTGGTCGAGCATGCGCGCGACCTCGAGTTCGGGCTGCGCTGGTGGCCGGCGAGCGGCGTGGACCTGCAGGTGCTGGCGGGCTACCGGTGGATCGAGAACGAGGGCCACGTCGCGGGACGCAGCGCGGAGCAGGCCCGGGCCGCGTTCGAGGTGCGCCTGGCGCGCTGAGGCCGAGGGAGGCGGGGTCATGGCAGCGGACACCGGGTCGGGCGGATCGGGCGGGCGCGGTCTCCTGGCGCTGGCCGTGCTCGGCACGGCGCTGCGGCTCGCGCTGGTGTGGGCCGGCTGGTGCGACAACCGCGTGGTGGCCGACGACGCCTTCTACTACTTCACCATCGCGCGCAACGTCGTCGCCGGGCACGGCGCGACCTTCGACGGCCTCGCCCCCACCAACGGCTTCCACCCGCTGTGGCTCCTGCTGCTCACCCCCGTCTTCGCCCTGACCGCGGCGCTCAGGGCCGCGCCCTGGACCGCCGTGCACCTCGCGCTCGGCCTGTGCGCCCTGCTCGACGTGGCGAGCGGCCTGTTGCTGTGGCGGCTGTTCCGGCGCCTGGGCTGCCCGCGCGGCGCCCACTGGGCCGCGGCCGTGTGGTTCCTCTCGCCCTTCACGGTGCTGCTCTCGCTGCGGGGCATGGAGAGCTCGCTCAACGTCACGCTGTTCGCCCTGTGGGCCTGGCTGCTGGCGCGCGCCTTCGAGCCGCCGGCCGCGGCCGGGGGCGCTCCCTCCCCGGGCGGCCCGGGCGTGCGCGCCGGCGCCGTGCTCGGGCTCGTGACGGGGCTCGCGTTCCTCGCGCGCACCGACAACGGACCGCTGCTGGGGCTGGCGCTGGCCGCGGCGACGCTGGCCGCCGTCCTGCGCCGGCGCTCGAGCGTGCCGCGGGCGCTGGGATTCCTCGTGACCGCGGGCGCGCTGACCGCTCTGGTCGCCCTGCCCTGGTTCCTGTGGAACCTCGCCACCTTCGGCACGCCCTGGCAGGTGAGCGGCGCGGCGAAGCTGGCGAACCCGCTGATCTTCGGGCACGTACCGGGCGGTCTGCGCCACACCCTCG
>Ga0315295_10001201_pt1 | contig 22288 bp, 30 predicted proteins | sample YL17G14_0_MG_FD_204453 | JGI IMG/M metagenome (GOLD analysis project Ga0315295, IMG submission 204453) | Sediment microbial communities from Yellowstone Lake, YNP, Wyoming, USA - YL17G14_0 | ecosystem: Environmental > Aquatic > Freshwater > Lake > Sediment | place: USA: Wyoming | collected...
TACCTTCAGCCAGGGTGATTCATTCCATCTACTCAGCGAAGCCGTGATACGAGGAACCGAATGCGTTAATTGCGCTCGTTCGGGTCTGTGGGGGAGCCGACTGGGTAACCAGCGGCTCTACCCGGAATCGCCTTAATCGTCGGCAGGTCATCGCCTCTCAGCGTCTCCGTGTCAAGGCGCTGTATCAGTTCTTCTATCTCTTCCGGGGTAAGCTCGACCTGGCCCGTTTCCTTCATCCTTCCAGCAGCCGCCTTCGAAAGTGTCTCTTAAGTGGATACAGCCATATACCCTTGACCGGCAGCCTATATTCATTGTAGACATCCAGTTTTCCCCGGCCCTGCGTATCTCCTACATACACCCAGTTGGCGGCCTTGTAGCAGGTCCCCAAAAACCGCTCCTTCTCCACGAAGCTCTCAAGTAATACCGGCTCATAGTGATACCGCTTCAGCCAGTCCCCGCAGATACGCCTGCTCGCCATCGACAGGATCTTCGAGCCAAGGTTCTTCGACCGGACCCAGGGAAGTATCAGAAACCGAGCGTTATTGACGATGAGATGAAGGTTCCTCTTCCTCGTCTCGGCGTCCCAGCCGATATAATCGTCCCGGGGCGCAGTCTTCCATGCCGCCGCCCCGAACCCCAGCAAAGCCAGCACCTGATCCCTTGATGTGACAAAGTACCTCAGCTGAGCCCCTGGCAAGGGAGTATACCCAAGGTAATGGTACCGGTCGATGTATTCGTTCCACAAGGCGCTGCTGCTTTGACCTACTATCTCGATTTGCAGGTCATATGCTCCCGCATTGTTGTCAATCTCAGGCTGCGGCTCCGCCAAAAGTGTCCGCTTCGGAACCTTCTTGTCATTGTTGCTGGAGTTCCTGGGAGCAGGAAGGGGTATATGGCTGTCCCTGTGCATTCGCAGAAATGCCACCCGACAACTCATATCTTTCAATGTGCCATCGGCTTTTCTCCAGCCGACTTTCTCGCAAAATGTTGTGGAAAGTTTTTGACGGGTGATGCCGGGGTCCTCAACGATGAGACGCTTTATAAGGGTTATCTCTTCATCGGTAAATTCACGTCCGCAATATATCATAACGGACATTATACGGAAAAGGATTTCCCGTGTCCAGTCCCCCCCCCCTTACGCCACGACAGGAATGTTCTTCCACACAGGAGCTGCGGCTTTATCAGGATTGCCGTTCCATAGGAGCGTCTGCAGTTGATGTGCCATCAACTGCCGCCATACTTCTCCCTCCGGCCACCACCTGAACCTTCCCCTGGAAAGCCGCTTCTGGCAAAGCCAGAACCCTTGCGAGTCATACGCCAGCACTTTGATCGATGTGCCACGGCGGTTGCGAAATACAAACAGATATCCACTGAAGGGGTCCATTTTAAGAATCCCCCGGCATATCCCTCCCAGTCCGTCTATCCCTTTGCGGAAATCCACCGCCTCCACTGCGACCAATATCCGCATCTGAGGAGTTATCTGTATCATGTCCGCATCCAGAATGCCTTGCTCAACTCTGCCGCATCAATGCAGCTTCCCTTCACGCATATCTTCATCCTCCCCCCATCGGGCCGTTCCATCTCAATAGTGCATTCGCCGACAGCTGCCGAGGGGCTCATAGCAAGCTCGATAAAGGCCGGTGCGTTCCCCTGCATTTCTTCCCCTTGCGTGTGCGCTCCAATACAATCTCTTACAGCGGTATGATTCAAACGCAGAAGTTTCGATATCTTATTGGCTGAGTGCTGTCCAGACAGGGAGGCCGCAGCCTCCCACAATGCCGCCGGGATGCGATCACGGCGTCTCTTTTTACGTCGCCATTGCTCGAAGAGCTGTTGAACTTCTTCCAATGTGGGCTGTAATTTCTGCAACATCGGTTGACCTCCTTTGATTCATGTGTTGTAGAACCGATGTTAGCTTATCCCCTTTTATTTTTTCACGCAGGCTTGCCGCAAAGACACGGGCAATTAGTGTCTCCCGGATCAGGCCAAAGGGCAGCACAGATTACTGCTCTACAGGCAGCCAATGGTCTCCGTGCCCACCAGATGTGAAGTGTTGAGATATGCCCATGCCTGATAGATTTCTCCCGTCGGGCGTGCTCAGAAATTTTTTGATTGGAAGGTCAACTTCAATTAGTCGTTTGGGGTATGTGGGCATATACTTATGGTGAGTCTGAAGTCAGAAGACGCCTTTTTGTTTCAGAATTGTATTATATTCTTCACCATCCATAGGACACTCAAGCAACCGTCTTGCCTGGTTCAGAGAATCAAGCCTTAACTCCTTTTTCATGGCACTAAGCAAGTTGTCATCATAGGTTTTATATCCAGAGCCACGGGAGGTGTAAGCGAACGCACCTGTGCGCTTGCCATTTACTTCATGATAGAAATATCTATGGTCTCCGCCCTCTTGAACAAACCCTTTTTTCTGGAGAGATGTTTCAATTTGTTTTCGATCTATCGGCACCGTCTATTTGGACTCAAGGAAAAGTGTCTCATATATTTTTTTCAGCCTTACCGCATCACCCGTTGCTTTATCCGTAGATAACTTTTTGTAATACTGATAAAAATGAATTATATGCTGTGATAACTCCTCCATTGCCTCCGAAACAGAATTCCCTGCCCCGACTACAACTAATGTTTCATTTTCAGCAAAAAAAAGATTGCCCTCTGCATAGATATGGACTTTAATCGGCCTTGAAACTTTATATCTCTTAGTTTTAGTTGATAAAGCCCATAATGGAGCAGACTGTCCATACATAAAAGCCCGCTGGAATTCCTTAGCTGGCTCTCGCTCTTGCGCAGTCCCTACAGGAAATTGAAATGTTGGGGTAAAAGCATTTACTGTTTCTCTTGGTGCATAGGTCATATTGTCTCTCCCCTCAGAAACATTCTATAATTGTCTGTTATTAAATCTTCAAATAATTGTCTTGAGTAATTATGGCTTTCATCCAAATATTGGTTTATCTTCTTAATCGAAAGGCTCTCTTCCTTTGCATAATCAAAATCAAGTAGAAGTGCTTCGCCACTTTTGTCAGCGGCAGCAAGAGTTTCTATTCTCGTTGTTATAGAGCCTCCCTTTGTCTGAGCAACAAAACCTACGCTTATATTCTTGTATCTTTCCGGTATTGCTGTCGGCATATGAAGTTTTAATTTCAAAAAACTATCCAAGGGAACAAGGCCTTCTTCTCTCGTAAAAGGTATTATGTTGACGTATCTAAAGCCGGTTCTGTTCAATTTATCGACTTGCGGATACGCCTTTTTAAATTTTCCGACCAGGGTTACTACTTCTTTTTTGAATGAAAAAAAGCCGGGATACTTGCGGCAGTAAAAAGAAAACTTGTTTAATGCGAGCATTACGCCGTATGAGCCATCGTTTTTTTCAAAACGATATGGTTCAAGTGCAACAAAGCTGTCTTCTTTGGTTTTGGGAACTAATATTTTAGGATAACCATTCCTTACCAGATTGTAAAAAATATCACGCCTGCACTCAACAGCAGGCTCCCCAGGAAATTTCATCTCAAAAATTACTTCTACAAGCGACGAATTGGGGTATATCTCAGATTTAATTTTTTTAGACAATCTGTTCCCCTTCATTTGCGTAACACTTCGTCATTTCTAAAAATTATAGCAAATTTGTCATATAATTGTTTTACTAATCTTTTAGTAGCGTTCGAAATAGGAGACCTATGGGGAACCTTTATATCAAAGCATCGAATCCACTGCAGCGGTGTCTGTCCGGATTAATCACCTTCAATACTCTTCTTAAGTGCTTAAATTTACAGTATTCATCCCCGTGTTACGGTTCGCGTTACTCGAACCTACATGTTGGGTTGTATCGCCGCTCAACCGAAAGGGGTTTTCTATCGAGGTCTCCTCTTTTCTACGCTACCAATTTTTTAGTAATCTGCTCCTGGCGATGGGCCGCCGGGTCTGCAAGAATACGTTCACGCTTTTCCTTCATCCTCTCAAGACTGCGCCTCACCGCGTAAATGCTTGAAGCAAAACGCCTCTGAAGCATTGCCATAGTGAAGCCAAGGGCACGACCTCGGGCTGAATCATCCTCAGCAGCTTTTATGGACTGATCCTCAACGTAACGTGTCAGTGCATCATAAAAGCTCCATTCGTCATCATCAATCTGGAACTCAGCTGTCTGTACGTTTCTTTTGGTGAATAGCGTCTTGACCTCACCGGTATCTGGATCAGGGAAGGTCATCAATGCCTCTTTTACACGACGCAGATAAAAAGGAGCCTCATGGCTTCTTCAAGGCTTTTCACATCTCCATAGACATCTTTATCAAGCAGTTCTAAGAAGAGGCAAAAATTAGCTGGGTCTCCCTTGTGAGCTGTAGCTGTCATCATAAGATAGTGATCTGTCATCTGAGATAGGGACTCGCCCAGCTGATATGCCAGGGTTTTCTTGTCTGAGCTGTATGCGCTCATTTTATGGGCTTCATCTACAATGATAAGGTCCCAATGGCTTCGCAAAAGGCTATCCTTTGCATCCTCAATCCGGGAAACCCAGGATATTGAAGTTATCACCTGGTTTTTTTCTTGTCAGGGATTAGAGCCGTAATTTGCCCGTAAAACATCACTCCTGATTATTTCAAACTGCTCCCGGAACTTGTCCTTCAATTCCCTTTGCCATTGGAAGCAGAGGTTAGCAGGTGCAACAATAAGAGTTCTTTTTATTAAGCCCCTGATTTTCATCTCTTTGAGGAGAAGCCCGGCCATGATTGTTTTACCAGCGCCGGGATCATCCGCAAGAAGAAAGCGTATACGAGGCAGCTTTATGAAGTAATCGTAAACTGCCTCAAGCTGGTGAGGAAGAGGATCAACGCGAGCTATAGAAAGCGAAAAGTAGGGGTCATATTCATAAGCAAGAGCCAACCTGAGGGCTTCCACGCCTAAGCGGAATTTTGCAGCATCTCCGTCAAATGGCTCCTTTTCTGGCGTAACCTGAATCTTTGACAGTTGTTCTATGTCAAGGATGGGTTCATGAACTTTGCCTGTTTTGAGACCTTTTCCCACCAGTTTGATTGATTCCCCCATGGGTATAGTGACAATTACTTGAACAGACTCAGAGAACATCGGACCGGTAACGATTGAACCAGGCTTGATTTGGTCAAATAATTCTTTATTTTTATTCCTTTATCACAAATTATAGCACAGTGAGAATTTTTACTTCTTCTATAATAATGATCAGATGCAACGCCGTGTGGAAACGCATATCTTTCTCTGCGTGCTCGCCTATCATCTCTTGGTGGCTATCGAGAATACCGTGCTCGACAGAGGCGTCCATACCTCATGGCGGAGCATACGGCAGATCCTGAAAACGCATCAGGTCTGCAGTATTCTGCTTCCCGCTGACAACGGCTACGCCCTCAACATTCGCAAGGCCTCACTGCCGGAACCGGAACATGTTGCAATGTACAAGCTCCTCAATATCCCTCTGGAGGTTATGGTTCCCAAGAAATTCCGGACAAGGGCGAATAGGGAAAATAGTGACGAAAGGTCAGGTTAACCAATTGATATTATTATAATTTAATCACTAAAGTGCAGAGGTGAGGTTAGTGTTTTTTAAGGGAATGGAACAATGCATTGATGGAGGGGAAAAGCATCCCTGTGTGTGAGAGATAGCGATGGTATTCTGGACCATGCATGGTGCTGAGATACCCCTCTTCATCCAATGCCTTTATGACAACGCAGACCGCATGGATAATAAGTATCAGGAATGAAAACGGTGTAGGGAGAAGCATGATCATCCCGGAAAGAATGAGTATCTGAAAGAGATAAATCGGATGCCTCACATACCGGTACGGCCCATGCGTGATCAGCACGGTCCTCTCGTTCCTGTTAATTCCCATCCTCCAGTTTTCTCCCAGTGTGGCATAGCACCAAAGCGTCCCGGCATACCCACATAACGCCAATAGTACTCCCCAGATGATTCCGAGTGGGTGATACAGAATGTCAATGAAAGAGAAAAGAAAAGTCCCTTCCTGTTTTTTGATGATCATTGGCTGTCCGATCCAGCCAATGATCACAGAGAACCATCCGAGCCAGAGGATACGTTCCTTGAGTCCCCGTGGTCTTATATTCGGTGACTTCCCGATATGCCTGCGAATCCGGTAGGCATGAATCAGGACGCCTATCCAATAGACCAGTGCACCACAGACTACGAAACCCTTCCGTATCAGGAGATCGTTATCTGACATCGTGTGAATTCCGTTTTGCACGGATCATCTGCTTGAGTTCGAGCACCCAGTGCTTTTTGATGCTGTGCCACACATCGGCAGCCCACAGGATATTGGTGCTCGATGATTCAAAGGTAACATTCAGTTCAGGCGTTTCAGACGGTGCGTAGGTATTGATCCAGTCGCGGATCTCCTTGCTCTCTGCGAGGTGATTTGTAAAAGGAACAAAGACATGACTGTACCCTGCAGGCAATTGCACATTCCTCACCTGTGCCTTGCCATTTGGTTTGTACTTATTCGAAACACCGAATCCCATGAAATCGCCGCCGAAGATATCGAGCCCCATGTGGAATCCTGTGAATTCCTCCACGGAATCAGGTATTTTCCTGAGCCTGGAGGACATACTCCACTGGTTGGGGAGCAGTCTCGTTAATCCCCCAGCTCCCACGGATGTTGCATAGGATACCTCTATCCCTACGACGGGACGTGCATCTCCGGTAAAGGGGTCAATGATACAGTCCCTGTCCTCTCGCGTATTGGTCAGGGGATTCCAGACAGAGATATTTCCCCTAAATGAACCTGATAATTCGTGAAGCACTTTTACCGATTGCATTCCTCCCTGACTATGTCCGACCAGCATGGGACGCATGCCTTCCTTCTCGTAATACCAGGCGACAATTCCTGCGAGTTTTTCGCTGTCATCATAACAGCTGTATGAGTAGGAACCATCTTCTGGATTCCTGATCTTTGCCTCAGGATATCCCATGCGAATTAAAAATTTTGAAAAAGATACCATCGCGAGGTAGACGGGGTAAATCCCTCCGTGTATGTTGAGAATCCTCGGTGCCGGTGCATGAGAGAGCACTTCCTCAATATCCCTCTCACCGATCTGCTCAGGGTCAATGGAGAGAATGCTGTCCTCTAATTGTGGTTCAAGGGAGAACTCTCTGAGGACAGAACCTTTTCCTACTGTCTGTTCATATAGAGGTTCCCTGTAACTGTAGCGGGTTCCCGCACAGCCCGTAAAAAATAATGCACATAATAAAAAAAGGAGTATGAGACGATACTGTTTCATGACCGTATCATATGCTGTAGTATCGGGTGTAATAAGTCTGCGGTAATCAATGCAACATCCTGTTCGGTAAATACCGCTGTGTTATACGTCAATCCAACATTTACCCTATCCCCGACAGTGGTAATCGAAAGGACGAGAGGAGTAACGGGGCCTGTGGAAACGGCCCTGAAATAATCAATCGGGTTCTCACCTTCATTCTGTTTCCAGAGGAGATTCATATTCATATTGGTTATGCCACCCCAGAGCGGATAGTACTTCTGAAAGAACATTTTTTGACGATACGGCGGCAAAAGCGAGAGAAGGGTCTGTGCGAAGAACAATTCGATCGGCGTACGCAGATAGAGCTTGTATCTTTTTATAGTCTCGGTCTGTCTGTGGACATCCTTTGCAAGCTCTTTGAGAGAAATACCCCTGGGCACATGGTGTGAAACGATAAAAGAACCAAGGAAGAGTCCGAAGGTATCCTTGCTGTCGATACCGAGATCTTTCCGGATATTGACGATGGATCCTACAGCGATATGCCTCCTGCGCCCGGCTTTGAAACGTCCTGAAGCGAGTGGTGAGAGAGATTTCATGAGGAGTGCGAGAAAGATATCATTGAGTGTGACACTCCATGACCTCCCGGTTTTCATGAGTACACTGAACTCATCCGGGCCGAGAGAAAACAGGGAGAACCCATTATGCTGGTCATCCGGGGTGCGATACCGTGGCCTGAAGGCCTTTCTCATATCCCTGACATGAGAGGGGAGGGCAGAGAGGCTCCTGATCAGAGATGACGGATAAAAACTGCTCTTCTTCGGGTAGAGATTGAGTTGCTGGCGAAAACCCTCCGGCTTCTGCTGGAGGTACATACTCACAATACCCTTCATGAGGAAGACGATGGACTCAGCACCTGCGATACAATGAAAATACACGATAGCGAGATAAAAGGACCCCTTCTCCGGAATCACAAAAAACCTGAAAGGATTTATCATACCGTCATCCGTAAAGGGACTGTTTATCTGGGTTTCTACTTCATGACAGAGTGCTGCATGTGCATGGTCGCCCGCCTCGACAATCCTTATCTCTGTACGAACCGGCCCTCCAAGATACTGATAAATTCCTTTTGATTTGTCGAGTGTGAGCCCGGTCAAGCCATATTGCTCCAATAGTGTGTCGATCACGGCACTCAATCGCGCACTGTCGAGCTGATGCTGAATCCTGACGGCATGAAACGCATTATACGGATGAACCTGGTTCCATCGCAGCATCGTTTTCTGGAGTCTATTGAATTTGCCTTTCATGGTGATATAGCCATAAAGAAACTCAACAGTTGCAAAAATAATCTCTGTGGACATGGCGGATGTCCCGAAAAGCCTTTATCGGCGATACCTTGAAGTATCGGAAGCCACGTTTCAAGCTCTACTGAAAAACCACTCTGCAGGTGATGTACACCATTACAAGCCGATTCCCAATTTCTCATCGCCTCATAAAGGCTTTGAGGGATGTCTGCCATTCCCTTTTTTGCAATATATAGGTTACCTCAGAACCTTTGCACTGTGATGGATACCGGAGCTGGCGTATGCAGCGGTCGATGCCACCTACCCCTCCCAAACGCTTTCTAACGGTTAGGATATCATAATTTGTTTTTTATGCTTATACGTCTTCCAGCGGTTGTGCATCCAGAGATACTGTTCAGGATACGTGCGGATTATTGATTCCATCTTTTTATTCATCTCTGTGGTAAGACGGAATATCTCTTCTTTTTCGCTCTCATATGCTTCGGGCCAGATAGGGTCAGAGACGACCCCCTCGAAGTGGTATCCATCCCTGCTTCTGCAACAGGCAACAACCACAATGGGTCTTCTGTAGGTGATGGAGAGTATTGCCGGTACCGGCGTTGTCGTAGCCTTCCTTCCAAAGAAGGAAACCGGTATGCCCTGCATGGTACTCTGGTCAGGAAGCATGCCGACAGACTTCCCCTGCCGGAGGGTCTTCTGAAGGGTAAACATAGCATTCCTCTTGGGGATAATGAGCTGTCCACTGTCTGCCCTTTTTTTATATATAAGTTTTTCGAGGTACATGTTGTCAAGGGGTCTCACAATCACAGCCAAAGGGATGCCCACTACAGAACTGACATGGGGCAGGAATTCCCAGTTCCCGATATGTGGCGTTACGAATATGCACCCGTTTGAATCTTCGTGTATCCTTTTTGCCTTCTGAAAAAGCTCCTCAAGATTCTGCGAGGCCTTTCTCATTTCTTCCTGCAGGAGACCCGGTCCTAGAAAGGCTTGAAATTTAGAAATCTCGAGGAACGTGAGAAAAAACGATATGCAGCTTTTCCGGGCGATTGTTTTGACCTCCTTCTCATCCTTTTCCCCTGTATATGCATGCCTTAGGTTTTCGACTGCGATCGAGCGCCGCCTTGACACGAGGAGATAAAACAGGTTGCCAAGGAGAGTGCTTACCATGTGGATGATCTTCAGAGGAGTAAGACGGCAGAAGACAAGAAGGGCATAGACTGCCGTGAATTCAAACACCTGGAAGACCTTACCCTTTTTCGCACGCTTGCTGTTCCTCTTCTCCCGGGTTGTACCTCTGTGCTCTCCATTCACGCCAATACCCGGACAACAAGAGAGGAAGACTGTCCTCCGATGCCGTAACTGACTGATAAAAAATGGTCTCCTTTGCATTCCTGATGAGAATCCGAGATCCTGTATCCCTCAAATTCCTTTTCATTCATCTGGAAGTGCAGTGTCGCGGGAACGATCCTATCCCGTATCGCCTTGATGCCAAAAATGATCTCAGCGATATCGCTTGCCGCACCTAGATGTCCTGTATATGCCTTCATGCCGCAGACAGGGACAGGAGGTACAGCATCATGAAAGAGTTTCATGACAGATCTCAGTTCGGATCTGTCCCCTTTCTGGGAACCGCTCCCGTGCGGGCTGATACACGCGAGATCCTCAGGGCTACACGATGCATCCCGGAGTGCCGCCACCATACTTGCGTGAATCACGTGAGTAGGGACGGTTATTCCACGATCGTTGAGATACTCAATACAATTACCGTATCCTTTTACCTCCGCGAGAATCTCAGCCCCCCGCTTCACCGCGTAATCGGATGCCTCGAGCAGGAGGGCGGCACCTCCCTCACCGGGGATGAATCCATCCCTTCTCCTGTCGAATGGTCTGAATGAATTGACACCATCCCTGCATTGAGAGAGGATCCCCAGGCCTTCCAACTCAAAGAGTGGTATCTCAGTTATCCAGTTGCCACAGCCTACTGCCATTGCCACATCAGCCCTGTCCTGCCTGATACTCCTGCACGCAAGTTCGAGTGCATTGCCCCCGCATGGGGAATGGCTCGCGAGACTCGTATTGGGTCCCATGAACTCCATGTATGCGGAGAGGAAGCTGAAGAGGTTGTTGTTGATAGATTCAAGAAGAAAGAAGGGGTTGACCTTATCGAGGGTCGACTTATTCAGCCTTTCTTGATCTAGTACCTGCCATCTCCCGTGCGTACCGTCCTTGGTTGCGGGATACATGAAATCATACCCCACATTAGTGGTATCTCCTGAAGCTATGTACAATGCCCGTCTCCCCGGATCGATATCGGCAAGATTCAACCCTGACAGGGACAATGCCTCACGTGCAGCAGTAAAGCCAAGAACCGAGCCACGGTTCAGAAACTTCATCTGTCCCAACAGCCTGTGAGGTATATCCTTGTCTATTTCGGGCCCCCTAACCTTTCCAAGGTACTGGAGAAAATGAGGCAGTCCTTCGGAATCGTACCGAGCAATTCCCGTCTTCAGTGACTTCAGGCCTTCCCAGTTTTCTGTAACACCGTTCCCAAGGGGGGTTATCACCCCCATTCCGGTTACTACCACCTCCTTTTCATTCACGGGCAATCGGACCCCTCCTCGTTAACAGTTGAAAGAACCTTTTCTGTTCAGCAGGATCTTCTATCTTCTCAAGCGGAATCAGTTCTCCCTCAAACTCTGCCGTTATCTTCTTTTTCCCCTCGACTGTACCAGTGCCTGAGTAGAGTATCTGTCCGGTTTCGGTTTCCTGAATCCGTTTCACTTCAAGCCTGACCTGGTCACCGGGGAAGGCAAAGCCATAGAATTTGCATCTCTGTACTTTAGTCAGCAAAAACCAGTTCCCGAACTCTGATGACACCGCTTCGAGCCATCCGCTGAGTTGTACCATTGCCTCAAGCAGCAGCACGCCCGGCATGATAGGGTTTCTGGGAAAGTGGAATTCGAGGAAATCCTCGGTCATGGCGACATTTTTTATGCCTGCGATATTTTCTCCGGCATTCCATTCCGTGATACGGTCAATCAGTAAATACCGCATTCGTTTTCTTGTATCCCCTTGTTCAATTCATTTACAGTTGCATGCCCTGATCGGCATGGAGTGCCGTTTCATCGCGTTGAGGGATGTCTGCCATGTCTTTTTTGCAACACTTAGGTTCAGTCTCCGACGAGAATGACTGCAGCGATCGCATAATGCGATGTATGTGATATGGAGACCTCCCACTGGCGGATCTTCTTTCTCCCTGCACATTTCTCTGCCCATCCACGTACGAGAATCATGGGCTTCCCTGAAGCTGAAGGGATGATCTCAATCTCCTGAAACAGATGGTCAATCCCTGTACCGGAAAAACCGGTTCCCAATGCCTTGATGAATGACTCTTTTGCAGCGAACCGGCCTGCAAAGTGTAGATAGGGATTTTTTCTCGACTGGCAGTATGACCGTTCCTTTTCTGTAAAGATATCATGCATGAAATCCCTGTTCCTCTGCATGACCTGTTTCAGTTTCGAGACCTCAACAATATCGATTCCCTGATGAACCTTCATTATGAGATACTCAATCCTCCATCAACTGGTATCGCCTGTCCGGTGATATAATCCGACATGTGTGAAGCAAGGAATAAGATAACCTGTGCAACATCCCTGGGCTCACCAAACCTCCCGCAAGGGATACACTTCAGTATCTCCTCCCCTGCCCTTTTCCTTACCCTGCTGCTCATGTCTGTAACAATCATCCCGGGCAAAACCGCATTGACCTGAATCCCCTTGCCTGACAGTTCAACAGCACAGGCCCTCGTGAATGAGATGAGTCCTCCCTTCGATGCCGCGTAGTTCGTCTGCCCCCGGCCTCCTTTGACCGCACACACTGATGAGATGTTGATGATCTTTCCTGAATGCCTGGGCATCATCATCTCTGCTGCGTATTTTGTGCAGAGAAAGGCCCCTCTCAGGTTGAGATCAATTATGCTATCCCATTCCGAAATCTCCATGCTCAAGAGGAGGTTGTCCCTGATGATTCCTGCATTATTGACAAGGATATCGATTTTCTTGACCTTATCCCTGATAACGTGAAAGAGTGTATCGATCTCTTCCGGTTTCGCTATATCGGCCTGGACTATTTCTGCGCTGCCGCCGTTCCCGATGATCTCCTCCCGAACCTCTTCCGCTTCTCTTCGTGACCTGTGAAAGTTGATTATCACCTGTGCCCCCGCCTCTGCGAGGAGAAGGCTGGTTTCCCTCCCTATTCCCCTCGCGCCGCCAGTGACAAGGGCTATCTTTCCTGACAAATCAATCCTCATTGTGTCACTCTCTGATATTTTCTGATGATGATGGAGGCGTTCTGCCCTCCGAAACCGAAGGAATTCGATAGTGCAGCCCTGACAGTCATGGCTCTCTTGACGTTCGGGACATAATCGAGGTCACATTTTGGATCGGAATTCTTGAGATTTATAGTAGGATGTACCTCATCCCTGTGCACGCTGAGCGCCGTAAAGATAAATTCGGGTCCGCCCGATGCCGCTAATAAATGTCCGATCAAGGACTTGCTCGAACTGATGGCAATCCTCTGTGCGTGGTCATGAAACACGCTCTTTATCGAAGCCGTTTCAATTGCATCGTTGAGTTTCGTACTCGTTCCATGAGCATTGATGTAATCAATTTCATTGATCTGCAGACCGGCATCACGCAGTGCTGCCCTCATTGCCTGTGCTGCACCACGGCCCTCCGGGTGCGGCGCTGTCACCTGATATGCATCCAATGATGAACCATACCCGGCAACTTCGCCGTATATCCTTGCGCCTCTCCCGAGGGCATGAGTCTCTTCCTCAAGCACCGCAAAACCGGCACCCTCTCCCATGACTAGTCCTGACCGTTTCCTGTCAAATGGCCTGCACAGGGTTTCAGGGCTTTCTGCCGAGGTAGCTGCAGCACTGAGCAGGACAAAAAAGACGAGGCCGACAGGATTGATCATTGAATCAGCGCCGCCTGCAACGATCAGGTCGGCGTCTCCTTCCCGTAGTGCACGGTAGGCCGTCCCTAAGGCCTGGGTCGCTGATGCACATGCAGAAGTTATGGTGCAGTTCATACCATTCAGACCAAATCGTTTCCCCATGAGTGCAGCAGGCCTGTGCGTCGGGTTCCTCATCTGTGATTCCCTGTGCACACGGTGTAACTCCCTGCCGAACCGTTGCGTGTGAAATGCCGTGCCATCAATCCAGTTCCGGATGTCTTCCAATCTGTTGATCCCGAGACCTGCGGCGAGCAACACACCATAACGGCTTCTCTCGCCGGTGGCGTCCCCGATTCCTGCATCAGAGAGGGCTTTTTTTGCTGCCCATAGGGCAAAGAGCGTCCTTCTCTCACCTTCTCTCAATGCATCTTCGCTGAATTCATCCTGTATAGTCTGCCAATGGTCTTCCCCAACTGCTCCAACTGCCTGAACGGGTGAGCGTGATGCTGCAGGGCAGGTGAGGCGCGAGATGCCGGAAGTACCTTTCAGGGCCTTCTGCCATGTCTCCTCAACATCAAGGCCGAGTGAGGTAACCATCCCGAGCCCTGTCACGACCACCTTTCTTTTCTCGACTTTCCCAAGTAATCTGCTGACCCCTCTCATCTCATGAAATCCCGCTGTAGTACCTGAACCTCTGCCTGAGCTCTTCAGGGTTCACATCATGAAAATGGCTGTAGATAATCCGGTTCAGTGAGGCGATGCATCTTTCCCCAGCGAATATCTGTGCCATTCCCAAGGAATCCCTTTTTGAGGTGGAAATGATCTCGGCACGGATCTCTGCCTTGAATCCCGGCCGCAAGGTTGAGGTGACCGTAACACCTTCAATCAGGGACATGATCGCAGAGAGTCTGAAATCGTGCGAATAGATGATGAGCCATCCGAGAAGCTGCGCCATTGCCTCAATGAAGATCACACCCGGGACGATGGGGAGTGCCGCGTAGTGCCCCCTGAGGAATTCCTCGGACAGCGAAAAGTTCTTCACCCCGATGATCGATCTGCCCTTTTCGATATGTGTGACCGAGTCATAAAAGAGAAATCGCATAGGCTGCCTTTAGCTATGGTATCGCCTCTATTATAAATGATGCTGCCTGGCCTTCGCTGCTCTGACAGTTGATCAAGATCCTCTTTGGTTTGATCGTGAGTGGGCTTCTCACAAGGTTGAAGAGAATGCCTCGTTCAGGAGAGGTTGTGATGGTTGGCGGTATGATCCCGGTTTCAAACATCGAAATCCCGAGTATGATATCAACTGCAGGCGCGCCGCCAAGTAAATGGCCGAGCGCTCCTTTCGAAGAATACACATGCACGCGCCCGACACATTCACGAAACACATTGTGAATTGCTTCGATTTCGTTCTTATCTCCCTCTCCGGTACCGTCACCGTGAGCAATAATGAGATCGATGTCGGATGGATTTCTTCCTGCTCTTTCAAGTGCCCCATTCATCGCAAGGCCCAGTGCACGCGCAGCCGGTCCTGAACCCTCTGTGCCTGACTCAAAGGCAGATCCGTACCCGGTGATCAAAGCTGCACAGGGAATCCCGCGACTCACCGCAGATTCATAGAATTCCATTGTGAAGACGCCACATCCTTCGCCGAGCACGGTCCCTTTCCTGTCCGCCGCAAAGGGCCTGCACGAGTAATCGGCCTGATCATCTGAACTAGTGAGCAGCATACACAAGAGTCCCCGTGCGAGACTGAAGGGGGACACCTTCTCGCTCACGCCACCGGCAAGGACCACCTTTGCCTTTTCATGGAGAAGGGTCTTTATCCCTTCTGTAATTGCCTGAGCTCCTGAATCGGCATGAGGCGAGAAGACTGTATTTTCTCCACGGATATCAAGGCTGGTTGCAACCTGACAGAAGCTGATGTTGTTGAGCATGGAGAGAGGCCAGAGGGGATACATATCCCTGTAGCCATCTGTAAAGAATGATGCATAATCGAAATTGCCACGGGAATCGAGGGATTTCAGGACTGAGGGGAGAAGGTCGTCGATCCTGTAGTCGACCATCCCCATGCCGGCAAAGAATCCGATGTCCTCTCCCATGAACGGGGCATGTGCAAGTCCGGCCTGCAGATATGCATCGTGTGCCGATTTCATCAGCATGAAGGAGTGGGTGTCCATGATGCGTGAATCCCGCGGATGAATTCCGAGATCCCGGGCAGTGAGATTGCTTACCTGTGCTGCCCGTTTGCATCCGAACCCTGAGGAATCGAATCCTTCAATAGGCCTGATCCCGGTTTTCCCCGAGAGGAGTGCATCCCACACCTGCCTTCTCTCATGGCCGAGCGCACATACTATTCCAGTCCCTGTTATCGCAACTCGAGTATCCTTCAAGATCAATGACCCGAAAATACCCCCTCACCCCTATGGGAGAGGGGGAGGGGGTTCTGTTTTCATGTTCCTTTATGAGCGACCGCTCATGTTGATTTCCTGAAACGATGCTTCCGACAGCCGCTATCCATGATATTTTCCGATACAGAGGCATGCATTCTGCCCGCCGAAACCGAATGAATTGGAGATCGCGATACCATGTTCCTTTATTCTTGCTTCATTCGGCACGTAATCGAGATCGCACTTCGGATCAGGAAACTCGTAATTGATCGTCGGCAGAATGGTGGAACGGTTCATCCCTACGAGGGTCAGGATTGATTCTATGGCCCCTGCAGCTCCGATGGTATGGCCGAGCATCGATTTATTCGAACTCACCGGAATGCCCTTTGCCTTCCCGCCGAATACCTGTTTTATCGCAACCGTCTCGGTGAAGTCGTTCTGCACCGTTGATGTGCCGTGTGCGTTGATATACTCGATAGCTCCAGGTGCGATGCCGGCGTCATCCAATGCCCCCCTCATCGCGAGGATAGCGCCGAGTCCTTTCGGGTGCGTGTCGGTGATCCTGTACGCATCTGCAGACGAACCGTACCCGAGGATCTCTCCGTATATCGGGACACCGCGTGAGTGTGCGTGTTCCAGTTCTTCGAGGATAAGGGAACCGGCACCTTCCGACATCACAAAGCCGTTTCTCTTGCGGTCGAAGGGCCTTGAGGCCTTCTGCGGCGAAGCATACCTCTCAGACAATGCCTTCAAGAGGACAAACCCGACGAACCCGATAAAGTTTAACGTTGCATCGCATCCCCCCGCGATCATCACATCCGCCTGCCCTTCCCTGATGATCCGGTACGCCTCTCCGATTGCCTGGGAGCCTGCTGCGCATGCAGATACGATGGAGAGGTTAGGTCCCTTGCAGTGAAAGAGTATGGAGAGTATCGATGTCACCACATCCGGCTTTCTCCTGAGAAAATTGAGATACGAATATCCACCGGTTTTCAGAAGGTCTCTCATGTTCCATGTGCCGTCAGTATCGTAGAACTTGTGGAGAAAGACGATATCTTCAATCGAAGGGTTGTCTGCATGGTATCCGAGTGAGACGCCGATTCTTGCACGATCTGCTATCTCGTCAATCTGCGCCCGGCTCGCTGCCTCGAGGGTCGCAACCCGTATCAGTCTGAGTCCCCTGGCAGAGAATTTATAGAAACGTTGTGCCTGCGGATCAGGCCTCTCATCCATCCAGCTATCCTTCACCTCCCCGCCAATCTGACAGGGAAGACCTTTTGTATCAAAGGAGGAGAGATACCCGATGCCTGAGCGCCCCTGTGCTGCATTCCTGAATGTCTCTTCCGTATCTTTTCCAAGAGGAGTAATCATCCCATAACCGGTCACGACCACCTTCCGACGAGACAATTCCCTTGACATAGTACCCTGTTGCGTGGAGTCTCAGAAAATCTTTTTCTCTGCCTGAACCTTTGTCAGCCAGGCCTTAATGAGATCATCCCCGTTTGTAAAGGCAGCATATTCACCGCAGGAGCCGCATTTGATGCGGACATTGTCCTCAGACTGCCACGCGGCCTTTCCGCATGACTGACACTTTTCAGCAAGGCTATCCAGGATATCGAGTACACCCCGGGTGATGGTTTGTACGGTGACGAGTGCCGGAACTTCATCCATATCCATGCCCGGCCGGAGTTCAGAAAAGTCCTCACCCAGCCTGATCTTCAGGAGGGATACCGCTTTGTCAGTAATCTGGCTGTTTGCATCGATGGCAGAGCCCTCGCCGAACATCTCTTCAATATGCTCAAGAATGAAATGGCGGGCCATCTTGATCCCGAAGGCTTGCTCAAGACGGTAATTGATGTCGAGGAAATCAAGTGACTCTGCACCAAGATCCCTGATGAGAGAACTCTCCGGCATGATGGAATCCTTGTCAACATTCAACGTTTCTGAGATCGCCTTCCTCACCTCTTCGAACACCACTGCTTCAGTTATCAAGTGCTGGCTCATACAAAATCCTCCAAATATATGCGTTACATCTATTTATTTACTTTCGTGTTCCTCTCGGAAAAGGCCTGTAGAGTCTGTTGCTCAGCCCTCTGTCGACAACAATCGTCTGCCCCCTCATCCCCCTGCTCGCCGGACTGCAGAGGAAAAGCACCGCGTCAGCCAATTCTTCAGGCTCAACAAAGAGTTCCTCGGGTATCTGATCAATCTCTTCCCAGTATTGCCTGAGAACCTTAAAAGAATCTGTTTTCACAATCCCTCCGCACACTCCGTTCACCGAGATCCTCTTTGCGCTCAGGCCTTCGGCGAGATCCCTGACTGCCGATTCCATTGCTGCCTTCATTGTGCCTAGGGGATATGCCGGATTGTAAAAACGGCTTCCAAGACTCGAGATGAACACTATCTTTCCTTCCGACTTCTCTAGGAGGGGAAGTGCTTCCTGAACGCAGAAGATGTTGCCAAGATAGTTTGTCTCAATGAGCTGCCGCAGGTCCCTCTCAAGGAGTCGTTCCAGTGGCTTGAATGGAGCCTTTGCAGCATTCAGAATGAGAAAATCCAGTGTCCCGTAATACTCGGTGATTGTATGAAACATCTGCTTTACCGACTCTCTCACTGCTATGTCGGCCTGAATGAGTATGGCGCGGCGTCCCATCTGCTGTATTTCCCTACAAAGGATTTCACCCTGTTCCTGAGATCTCCCACCTGCTTTATGGAAATTGATGATAACGTCAACTGAAGCCTGGGCAAATTTCTTCGCGATCGCACTCCCGATGCCGCGCGAACTGCCTGTTATCAAGGCGACTTTGTCTTTAAACGGAGTGCTGTGCATAATTTTTCGAATTCATACTATATCATATATCAGTGAGAAGAGTGCAAAATGTTGTCATAACCTAAATTTTACAAAAGATGGCATGGCAGACATCCCTCAAAGCCTTTATGAGGCGATGAGAAATTGAGAATCGGCTTGTAATGGTGTACATCACCTGCAGAGTGGTTTTTCAGTAGAGCTTGAAACGTGGCTTCCGATACTTCAAGGTATCGCCGATAAAGGCTTTTCGGGACATCCGCCATGTCCGCAGAGATTTTTTTATGCGACTATTGAGATAAGAAGGAATAATTTCAATACCTTGAAATTTAAAAGGTTCATATGGTATCGATAGGGAAGGCACATGTAACACCGGAAAGAACTCTTCACCTGAATTTCTTACCTCAATTTTGAAACCCACGGCTGGAGGTTGATATATGGAGATCTTGAAGGCTGTCAGAGAACGGAGGAGCATCAGGAACTTTCAGAAGAAAGAGATCCCCGATGAAGTCGTCGGGAAGCTCATCGACGCCCTTATCTGGGCACCGAGTGCGGGGAATCTCCAGGCAAGGAAATTCTATTGCATCAGGGATCAGAGGCTCAAAAGGGAAATTGCTACAGCCGCACTGAACCAGACCTTCATCGCAGAGGCGCCCCTTGTGATTATCGGGTGTACAGACAGCAGGATCGCGAATAGATACGGTGAGAGGGGGATACATCTCTATGCCATCCAGGACGTGGCGGCGGGCATTATGGGGATGATGCTCGTGGCCCATGAAAACGGACTCGGTTCTGTATGGATAGGCGCCTTCAGGGAAGGAGAGGTCTTCGAGGTACTCCATATGCCCGCTCACCTGAGGCCTATTGCGATCGTGCCAATCGGGTATCCTTCCCGGATTCCTTCACCGCCTCCGAGGGTCTCAAGGAGCGAGGCTGTCGAGTTCAGATAATGCCCCCAGTATCTGTTCCATATCCTCAGGCATTGGGCATGTAAACTCCATATATTCGCATGATATTGGATGGGTAAACCCGAGCATCGCTGCATGGAGCATCTGCCGGGGAACCGGTATCATCCTCTTCCCCGCCTCTATCGCTGTCTTTCTCCCATAAAGCCTGTCTCCGAGAAGGGGATGCCCGATTGAGGAGAAATGGACCCTGATCTGGTGTGTCCTCCCTGTTCCCAGCCTGGCCTCTATCAGCGTTGCGTGTCCAAACCTCCTCAGCACCTTCCATTGTGTAAGTGCCTCCTTACCCCTCCTCACCCTTGTGGACATCCTTTTCCTGTCCGCTTGAGAGCGGCCAATGGGAAAAACGATCTCCCCTTCAGACTCCCTGAAATCCCCACAGACAAGGGCGATGTATCTCCTCTGTATCGATCGGTTCCTGAACTGCTCCACGAGCCTATAGTATGCAATGTCATCGAGGGCAACGACTATTGTCCCGGATGTATCCTTGTCAAGCCTATGCACAACACCTGGGCGAAGAGGACCACCTGTAGCTGCAAGCCTTTCACAGTGGTATGCGAGGGCATTCATGAGTGTGCCTTGGCTGTGCCCGGCAGCGGGATAGACGACCATGCCTGCGGGTTTGTTGACAACCACCACATACCTGTCACGGTAGAGGATCTCGACGGGGAGCTTCTCCGGGATTAAGGCCTCTTCGCCTTTCTCTGGTATTTTCAAGACGATCAGGTCACCCCCTTTGATCTTATGATGCCTGCTCACGGTCTCCCCGCACACAAGGACATCCCCTCCTGTTATTATCTTTTGGATCTGTGAACGTGTGATGCCGGTTTTCCTTGCGAGAAAGGTATCGAGTCTCTCACCGGTCTCTGTTACCTGGACTGTTAGTTCGATCCCAGCCATGAAAAATTGTACCTTAACCTTATATATAAAACCATTCCCCCCTTGACAAACTCCAGCTTATCATATATAAGACCTTTATCGAATTCATGGAAAGTCAGGAAAGAAGTCCGGTTCTCAATTCGATAAGAGACCTAAATGTTGTAAAAGATGGCATGGCAGACATCCCTCAAAGCCTTTATGAGGCGATGAGAAATTGAGAATCGGCTTGTAATGGTGTACCTCATCTGCAGAGTGGTTTTTCAGTAGAGCTTGAAACGTGGCTTCCGATACTTTAAGGTATCGCCGATAAAGGCTTTTCGGGACATCCGCCATGTCCACAGAGATTATTTTTGCAACTAAACTAATGGATACTAACAAAAGTACGAGCCGAAGGCAAGGGCGGGAGGGCGACCAACCGTCTGAAGGAAGCCGAATGCATACGTGCCAGCCGACAGACAGAAACCGCATAGAAGGCTTAGCTCCTGGGCGAGTTGGCACCTGTCTGCGTGTGTCGCACAGGCAGGCAACACAACAAAGCCCACAGGTTCAAGGGGCAGGGTAAATGCGGCGGTTGTGCACGGAAAGTTCATGTTCTTATCCGGGGAGATCTGCGCGTCATGGAAGCACTTCCTCTCGATCCGAATATGATTCGGATTCAATTCTCGCTACGGCCCGATGATTTCTGCGAACCGACCGGTGCGGAACCGCACGCCGGGTGATGTGGGGAGGGACGGTGAGAGGCCGTCCCTTACCCGATTGGGCGGCCCTATCCGACCGCTTCCGATACTACGGAGTATATAAGGCCATCTTCGGAACTCTCCACATCGAGACTCCGGATCACGTGCTTCAGTTCAGGATACATCCTCACTTTTTGATCGCACAGCTCAAATATTTTATCCCTTGTCGAGATCGTCTTCCCTTTGCAGGTGAATAAAGGACACCTGAATCTCTCGATGAAGACCCGTATCGAATCCAAACGTTCCCCCTCTGCTTGCAGTGAAATATTCCACGCGGCGGTTGCAATGAGGATGAAAAGAGTCAACTGTTCTTCGGTCTGGGCCGAATTCAAGAAGTCATTTGCTACAGCCTCGAAGGCCTTTCCAATCTCTACCATATTCTGCTCCATGTGTGGCCTAACGCCGGGGCAAAGAACCTTGAATGAAAAACATAAAAGGCTATTCCCGGTCGGGTTGATTTCATTGTTCGGTTCACCTGTTGACTAAATTTTCAGAAGACTTAATCTGAAAACCGTGAGGGTTGCCAATGTCAGGCATATGATTTTTGGGGGCTATGAGGAAGGCGACGTCTTTCGGGGAAAAAGAAAAGAAAGCATTGTCGCCTTCATACTGCAATCGCCCAATGCAAGGTGGAAGCTTGTTTTTGAGACACCAGATTCCTTTATTCTCGCCTTCTGGTATTAAAACAAGCTCGCCGATTCGCCATTCGCGTTCATAGTAATTTGTATCTGTGGCATCAGCTTTGCCTGCAGAAAATTCCTGCATAAAATAGAAATGCCTATGTAGAGCACGAATGACATCAGGATCCATCTGTGAGTTAGATTTATTGATCTCATCAATACCTAAATTGAGCGATTCTTCTCTATCACTATATTTTGACTGCCGGAACTCGTCATTTTCAGTCACTTCGGAAGAGTAAAGACCTCTATAGGTGCATCTTGTGAATCACGATCGGTGGCATTCGATGTGGATACGAGGGACCACCCTTCGAACAGGTACTTTTCGG
>Ga0315295_10001202_pt1 | contig 22282 bp, 71 predicted proteins | sample YL17G14_0_MG_FD_204453 | JGI IMG/M metagenome (GOLD analysis project Ga0315295, IMG submission 204453) | Sediment microbial communities from Yellowstone Lake, YNP, Wyoming, USA - YL17G14_0 | ecosystem: Environmental > Aquatic > Freshwater > Lake > Sediment | place: USA: Wyoming | collected...
TGTGGGAGCAGAATCGAAGAGAAAGATTATACGGATCACAAAACGAGGGAATTGAGGAAAAGAGGAGAAAACTTATTAAAATGCAATTGATGGACGCAGAAAAGAAAAAGAAACGGTTAGTAAGCGAATTGGAGGAGGAATGAACATGGCAGAATCATTTCAAAATCTGGCAGAATTCTGTAAAGCCCTAAAGATCCCGCAATCAAAGGTCAAGAAAGTCTTAATGCCAGCATGGTGGGTCGAAACCCATAAAAAAATAATTGGATATAGTGATGGGGTAGACACGAACTGTTGCTCGTTTGAACCAGCATGGTATGTCTGGGTTCCAGCATATGACTATGGTGGATATTTCCACAAAAAAGACCTCAGGGTGGTGAAATAATGTCAGTATTCAGGGTATTTTACCGGAAAGAACCGACGTTCATGCTGGACAAAAACCTTAAAAAAGAACAAGTGTTAGGACAAAAAACGCATTGTTTCGTAGGATCATTACCTGCCGCTGATATGGAAGTGGTTTTCCATGATATGCAAGGCGATTTCATGGCAAGGCAGAATCTCAAACAAGTTGCCGATGCAAGAGCAAAATGCGGAATTATGCTCCATACCTCCATGTCAGTAGGGGATTGTGTACAGAACATGGCAACAAAAAAAGTTTACCAGTGTGCTAACGCCGGATATCAAGAGGTGAGATAATGGTAGATCAATCAGAACTCATAAGACAGGCAATCGCACGGCAACAGCCGAACGACACATCACAACAGATGATGCAACAGTATGGACAGATGTATAAAGTAAATCCCTCATTTACTCCAAAAATTGACGGGGTTCAGATGCAACCCCCACAAAACGAACCTCCGGGCAGGGGAATCATTAGGCATGTTGTGGAAACAGCGGGAGGAATATTCCGCCCGTTTATACCCGGAAGCCCGACGATCATTCAATCGAGTGTATTGGAGCACCAGTGTATATTCACAACACCAAAAAAGAAGGCAAAAAAGAAAATAAAGAGGAAGAAATGAAAGAACCGGTCGGATTTTTCGGAAAGAAACCAACTCTATGGGGGGATGGCATTTTCGGCAGGTTCGTAAAACATGCGGGAGAAAAAACAGTGCACGCATTCCCCTCGTCAATGAACGACGTTTTTCGTGCAAAGAGGAGAAGGGAGGAGTGAGTTATGGGAAAAGAAGAAAGCGTATGTGAAAAAAAGGAAGATGCAAAGATAGAATGGGAAGGGGGATTTCTTGGGTATCAGCAAAAGATGCGAAAAGCAAAACCACCTAAGATATTTCCGACAATGGATGAAATGCTTGAAATGGAAGGGGACTGATCCATGGCGAAAGACGACGGATGCCCAGCCGGGTTTAATAAAGTTATAGAAGGTATAAAGAAGAAAAAACAACCCAAGCCATTCACGGTAACATGGGAAGACGAGTTGGATGGGAAAGTAAAACTGAAACAAAAATGCAAGGGTGATTAACCGCATGAAACGACTTTATAAACCCCATATGTCAAAGGCAGAAGCAATAGCGGAATTCAAACGTGAGGTTATGCCAGAAATCATAAAAAAGCACGGTCGTAAAGACAAATCAGCTATGGGGCAAGCATGGGTTAATTATATCGACAATCTTGAGCGAGTAGGGTATATCTCAACACGGCAGGCATTTAATTGGGATAACCCTTTCCATAGGTAAAAAGGAGGAGATAAACATGAAAGGCTACGAACCACACGTTATAAACGTAAAAGGGGTTGAAATTGACATATACCCCAAAAAAATTGTCAATGCAATGGCGAGAACCGATTATTACATAAAGAAAGACCTTAAAGACGGGAATTATAAACCGGTGAGCCCTGAATGGTATATATATCTCAGAAATCTAAACAAGCGACATATCGGTCGTATGGCGGGGTTGGAGGACGGTGGGGCTGAGTTTGATACAGCAGTCCCGGCAGATTGGCTTGATCGACCGGAAAACTTGAAGAGATGGAAAGCCGGGAATTGGGCGGTCTGGTATTATGCCCCACGCGACGCCCTCGGAAAACCAGTCTGGTCAACCGAGATCTGGCGGAAAGCATTAACCAACATTCGTAACAGGATACCAAAAGAGAGGAAATGATATGGTAACCCAAAGGGAAGCATATAGCGAAGGGTTTGACAACGGATATGGGATCGCGGTAAATAACCAAACGGATCTCAGAAAACGGGGGAAACAGAATTTCATCAGCGAATGTCTGGAAACCGAGTCAGATCATTTCCGTCAGTTTTCACCATTTGAATTTACAGCAGCGGAGTTTAACCGGTCGAGAAACCCGGATGCAATGTGGGAAGCATATGAAAACGGCGTTCACAAAGGTATTCTGAAAGCAATTTCGGATCTCACACCAAAAAGAAAACCAGTTGCAAAAAAACCAAAAAGACACGCCTGTAATTTCTGTGGATGGGCACGCCCAACAGCACGGACGAAAACCCACGGAGAGCTATCTTGCACGAAACGAAGAAAAAGCGTTTATTTTGACGACTCCTGCGATTACTTCAAAGACATGAGGAAGGCGTAATAACATGATTATCAAAGCAATATTTAAAACCGCATATGACCTTGGCATAGAAGCAGCCAGCAGCGTAAAGAAAACCTATGATGTTACTACGAAAGCGGGGCAGCAGAGGTTCTTGGAAGAGGCATATGAAAACGTCGAAACCTTTTCACAGTTGGGAAGATACAGTCACATCGGCGGAGAACTTATGCGGATGAAGGATACCGACCGGGCTGTCCGCATGTATGACGACGCAGTAGCAGCGGGGATTAAGAGGGCGTTAATCGATAGACAGATGCATCAAAGAAAAGCCAAAAAAGGGAGGAAATCATAATGGGAGTAAGTTATTGGGATGTAAATCGGAAAATTCCGTATGCAAAACTATACAATGATATTAAACGTGGAAAATATCCGGGTGTAAAAATCAAGGAAACCAGTAAAGGCGAATTTACGTACTTTACAATTCTCATTGGAAAACTATGGATGGAAGTCGATTCAGACGAGCTCAGTCGGGTTCCTAAAGGTATGGCAGACCGATTTGGGATGACACTACCCGGTTTCAATGATCATGGCGAACCCAAGCGGTTCTTTAATACATTAGAAAAAGAATATGGTGCAAAATTCGTTAGTGATTTTGAATTCGAATCACACGAGAACCCTGCAAAAGTATATAAAAGATTTCAAGATTCACCGAAACGCCCGCACAACCACCCCCAACAGAAAATTATGGCAGTGCGCGTTCCAAAAAAATCTCAGCACGAAACGGTTATGGGAATAATCTCTTCAGGATTAGTCGGGAGAAAATCATAATGAACGTCCCCCCCAAACAACAGAGATATCTACAGCACGTCAGACATCTCAATACAAGGTTTGGGAATACTATACTTAATCCTGCAAACAAATTTTATTATCCTTCAACAAGCCAGATGAACAAATTTGATCAGCACCACATTCCCTACGATATTGATCCTGCGTTACGAAAAGCAATTATAAAATTAAACGAACAGGGATATTCAACTTACACATCATGTCAGGGGCATACAAAAGGGAAGGAAGGGTGGATAACAATCGTTCCAGACAGATCAGAAGTACCGAACACATATTGGCAAGATCGCCGTTTAAAAGCATCTAAAAAACCCGTAAATCCTATAGAAGTAAAACAGATCCTTCAAAGCGTCGGCATTCGTGTAAAAAAATACATTCGCGGGAAACCGGCACAAGATATGCACATGTTCAAATTCAATGCTATTGAAGGGTTTGAAGCGATGTATGAGTATAAACCAAAACATAAGGAGGTAAAAAAAGAATGACATCATATCGCGGAGACCCATATTGGCTGAACGCACGATTCGATAGTTTCTGTAAGAAATGCAATAAAAAAGTCAAAAAAGGCTCGAAAATATTCTACTATCCAAGATCCAAGTCAGCATATTGTGAGGAATGTGGTAAACACGCAGAGAAAGATTTCAGGAACATGGCAGAAGCCGAGGACTATTATAGCGGGAGAGGTTAAAAATGGTAAAAAGCAGAAAATGGAAGGTATTCTATCCGGGCGAAATCTATGCATGGGACTTTGAATATAAAGTTCCTGTATCGAAAAAGGAAGTATTAGAAGATTTAAGGGAACGGGAAAAGGTGAAACGGTTACCGGCTGGTGTTTATGTAGAACCGGGCAGCACAGTGGACTGGTATAAGAGGTTATCACCGAAGGATAAAGCAGAACAGGATTTCATATTCCGGACGAGGTAAGATAACCATGGGAACTCTGGAAAAGCATCCGGGACAGAAGACCACAATCAAAGGAAAAGTATATTCATATCTCGGAGAGGCAAGTAAAATACAGGCAAACATCGCAGCGCAGGGTATGAAACCAGAACACATCATAAAAATCATCAAATCAGACAAACCGGGATATTATGATGTATACTATCGAAGGAGGAAATGAGTATGCCAACAAAAAGACCCGATACAATCGAGATATGTCCCTACTGTAAACATTATTATTCAAGAAACCTCTCCGGTGGCTGGGCAGAATGTGGCTGCACAAGACACGGGTGGGAACCAGACGGACAAGGTGGGGCTGGAAAAAGGATAGGGCAATCTTACAACGAGTGCAGAGGAAAACACTTTGAATATATTCAAAGGAAAAGACGATTGAAACCAATTCCAAAACCATCATGGGTAGGTTAAGGAGGAAATGAAGATGGTAATATCAGGTGGCAAAGCAATCGAAGAATGGAAGCGGTTTGGGAAAAGCCGTAGCCTATACCAGCTTTATTCCGTTGATACTTACAAGGATAGCGCAATGCGCGATGCCATTAAATGGAGGCGCACTTCACCGAAAGCACTTGCACGGGTTGAAACCGTATCGCATTTCGGGCATCCGGTATATCTCGTCTGGGTAAGGGATGAAGCAACAGACCCGATTTACAAGGCGTATCAAAGTGGGAGGAAATGACATGGTACTGGTAGAGTATAAATCTGATGCAAAACACGCACGATGGCGACCATATAGTTACGAATCAATAGAAACTGCAATACCTTATATCCGTGCCAGACTAAAATCCCAAAAAACCGTTGCCTGCCGAGTGAAAGGGAGAGACGTATTTGGGATTAATGGTGATCAGATTGTGTATATGAATGAAGTTGGTTTAAAGAAACGGGGGAAGTGAACATGCCAAGAGCAAAGGTAAGAAAAAAAGGAAAACTTGCACGGATCATGCCGCCAATCAGGGCAACACACATCGACGAGACTGCCGGTGTTGTGACTTTTGACAGGGCAATAAGCCGGAAAGAGCTGAATTTTATGAGAAAAAAGATAGAATCTTTTATAAAAAAGAAAGGGAGGAAATGAACATGAAAGGAAATCGTGTACCAGACGTTTGTTATGGCTGTAATAAAATACATAAACAACCCGGTGTTTATGATGAATGGAATTGTGAACACATGCATACCCCGGCATTCTATGTTGCAATGGAAACCGGAGCAAAATGCGGAACGAAAAAGCACAAGGCAGCGATGCTAAAATTAAATAAGAAATAGAGGAAATGAGCATGCCAACGTTTTGTAAGAAATTTAAGTGGGGTGGGATATGCGCAAAAGATCGAAGATACGGGTGTTCTGAATCCCCGTGTATAGAACATTATAACTATGCAGAAGAAAACATAATGTCCTCTCCAGATATGGAACCCGTTTTAAGGAATATAAAAACACGTCCCCCCATCAAAAAACCTAAAAAAGCAATACCGGGACGGTGTGTACCTTGTAACACATTCAGAATTGAGGATATAGAAAAACTGAGAAAAAAGAAACGGGGGAAGTAACATGGATATCCGAAAAAGAGACAACCAAGGTAAAACGGTGTGCCCGCAATGCGACAAACACTATTATCCGGTACTCGGAGAACGCGATCCCTACATCAAAATACAGGATCAATTCCCTCACGCACCGGTATGGCAAAGAGAACAGCTACTGACCGGACTATGCTCGCAGAAATGCTGGGATAGATATTTGGGGCTTAAACCAACAACTAGGAAACCCCCCTCCAGAAAAAAGACGGTGAAACGGAGGAAATGAACGATGAGTTTCAAAACCAGACATACAAAAAAAGAAAAACAGGGTAAATGCATGGATGAATTAAACCACGAACCCGAATATCAGTGGTATAAAGGAAAATTCATTTCAAGCAAAGAAGTGCCAATTAAAAAGAAATCAAAGCAAAGGGGGAAATGAGAAATGAGTATGATGTCAGGTAGAGAAGCACACGATAGAAAGATAAGTAATAGCCCGTATAGGGATAATTATAGAATTTTCGCATTTGGAGAGACACCCTACGAATTCGAGTGGGGATACGACACAATCCAACAAGCAAGAAGACGGCAAGCAGAGTTGAGAGCGAAGGGATATAAAACGAAAATCACACAGGAGATCAGCGTCCAGAGTAAAGGCAAGCGATATTACGCTCTTTGGTGGTTAAGGAAGTGATGTAACATGGTAACATTCGGCACGATGAGTTATAAAGGTAAAAAGATCCCAACCAGAATTTATGATGTATATTGGAACAAAGAGCAGAGTCGCTATCATCCAAATGAGTATATCGACACAGTAATGACTCCAGAATGGGTTATATCCAAAAAGGTAATAGTGGAATTCTTCAATCATCAGTTTAAAGGCGTCCATCGCCCTATAAAAAGCGAAGATGTGGTGGTTCGTCATTCTGTCCCAATTGGTAAGTATAAAGGAGATAAATATTATTGTAAGATTTTAGAGTGAGGTGGAGCAACATGGTAACAAAAAAACTAAAATGGAGTAACGACGATACCCCCCTCCCAAAAAAAGGGCAGGTATTATCGAATATGTTCGGAGAAAAGTACAAAGTAATAAAAAAAGGAAAAAAAGGAAAAAAAGACACACTTATTACCTTTGAGAAAATCTAAACGGAGGGAATGGAATGAACATGGTAATAAAGAAAATGCCAAAAAAACTACGGACTGAAGAAAGATTTGCGATTTATCAAATACGACGGGATATTGCAAGTGGAGTTCGTGATAAGGACGGAAAATACATTGGAAAAAAACGGAGGGAATGAACATGGTAACAAAAAAGATCATAACCGGCAAAGTAACCTCAAAAAAATACAAATGCACGTCCTGTGGGCACGTTTCCCAGCACTCTACAAACCATTATGGAGAAATTTATCCGCCCTGCCCGAAATGTGCGTGGAAAAACCCGATGGAATTCGGGCAAGTCCACAAATGCATGGAGAAAGTTCCGAAAGGCTGGGGAACACCAGAGCCATGGAAACGGGTGAAGTTGGGGGATATTGCAGAGATTAAAGTGATTAAACCACGGAGGAAATGAGCATGGTTCCGAGATACGTCGTAACAGTATGGTACAAGAACGGCTCGGTATTTGCAGAAACATTTACCCAGTTAAAATCTGCACAAGCTGCGTATAAGCGGTTTATAGAACCGTCAAATCCGCATAGTCTTGTGAATTACGTGCTTATTGCAAATGTGGTCGATGAATACCGTCATAACTCCTATACTGCAATGAAAGGGAGGAAATGAACATGACAATTGTTGGGAGTACAGGTACAAATATTCATATCCCCAAAATGTGGAAAACCAAACAAGAAAAAGTGGACTACATCCGGAATATCATGAAAAGCCGGGGATACAAATTCGTTATGATAGCAAGAGATTCTAATTTAGAACCAGTCTACGTAAAAACGTATAAACAAGTTGACCGGGTGATGACCGATCATCCGAGAACATATTTTGCAGTTAAGGAGTTGAAATGAACATGCCAATTAAAGGTTTTTTCTACAACAATCAAAAGAAAGAACAGTTGGGATCAGACGGGCTTTTCGTATGTGATGGGCGGTTAAGTAAAGCATCGGTAATACAGGAAGCAAAAAGACAAGCAAAATCATACGACAAGCACTTCCCACACTATAAAATAACCTATGTTAGGTTATTCAGGGGTAGTATCCTGAACCCATCGTTTTATACAGACTATATCTATCTGAGGTAGCCATGTTTAAACCACACGAATGGTTTTATATGCCAATAAGAAAGACCCTCAAAGGTGAGATGTATCATATCATAGACCTCCCATTTGATACAAAAAGCGAAGCTGACACTCTGGCAAAAAAGAGATCCAAAGAGTATCCAGCAGGAAATCAGAAAGTGATCCCATCTAAAACAAAGAAATATTGGGGTGTGTATGAGAAAGTAAGTTGGGATCATATGCCAGAAATGCACAGACACCCAAAGGAGTGAAAAATCATGCCATCGAAAGTGTTCGGAGTTAAATATCCAAAGATAGGAGACAGGAGAAAGTTCGGCGGTAAAGAATTTATCGCAGTAAAAACCACTGGGAGCATGGATGATGCCCTTTCAGTAGAAATGAAATATCCGAATACCCCAACAAAAATAACCGGGAAAGAAGTTGGGGGAGCGACCTTTATAACAGTTTGGGTAAAGAGGTGAAATAACTGTATGAAACATCTGACAAATGAAGAAATTGAAAAACTCGCCAGCAAAAAAGGCGTGAAGCGTATTGCAGTTGAAAACTTCCTGTCAACACTAGACCTGAATATAGGGGCTTATGGAAACACCATGAATGCCAGCATGGATGCGACGATGTATAAATGGAATTCCGCAACAATGAACGCAATTATGACAGGCATACGGATGGCGGAAAGGAAAGGATAACCCATGGCAGCAACGTTCAGCGCACTTCAGATAAGGGCACAGAAAGCCGGGTTAAAACTCTGGAAAACCGGGGGATACTACCGCATGTCAGGTCTAATAGACGGCGAACACCAGCAAGGTATATTCATGTCATTGAATGCGGTCAAGATGGGCATTGAGGCTACAGAAAGACTGAGAAAAATGGGGTTATAAACATGGCAGCAACCAGAGTAATAGATCGAAAAAAATACCAGTTGGAATATGCCGGTATTGATGGGGATATTGCAAGGTCTGTATCAAAGGAATGGAAAAAATCAAAATGGGACGTAAAAACCTTTATAGAAGACGGACGGTTCGGTAAGTTCTATCAGGTCTGGGTTCATAAAGGCAAAACCGCACAAATGCAGTCTGCATCATATCCATACAGGGTATTAGGTAAAAAATAATATGTTCGTCGATCATGATGCTAAAAAAAGGATAGTGCGTAAAACCAAAGAGGAGAAGAAAAGGATTAAGGAAACGAAGAAGATCGAAGAAACAATACGGAAACACCGGTACGCAGGACAGATAATGATCTTTGAAACAGGAAAAATCAGGAAACTATCAGAATTCGGAGTGAAAACATGATGCCGGATGACTGGGAATCCGCATATAGAAAAACCGGGAATTACCCAAATTCAACGATAAATAGCGGAAAATGGCTTATCTTTGTTAATAAAACAAAGATTGAACAACTCTGGAAGAAAATCAAAGAAGCAACAGAAACCGGAAAATTAGGGGCAGAATCAAAAGTTTTCACATTTAACCACAAGGAATGGATAATTTGTGTATATACATACGACGGTACGGATCACACCGACAAGAACCACATCCGGGAAGAATTGAGGGATATGGGAATAATTAATGAAATTCGTTACAAAACCGACAGAGAAACAAGAACTAGAACAAAAACAAGAAAAATCAGGAAACTATCAGAATTCGGAGGAAAAACATGACGGGGTTACCAGTTACAAAAGCAGAGAAACACGAAGCACTGAAGATGATTGCAGAGAACTACATCCATGGAGGAAACACACAGAAAGCACGGTTCGTTAAATTCGGGATGTTGTTCTGGGGTAATCAACAGAAAGCAATGGATGTATCGTATGTAGGCGATTGGATTAGACGGTTCAATGATGGATCAGAATATATCTATGCCGACAAGGAACGCACAAAAATGTTATTTGAGATAGATGGGAGAACCAATGGCAAGGCACGGTTAGCCCAGTCGTATCAGGATGCGGGATGGAGCCCGAAACAGATAATGGAACAGTTCAGAGTGCGAGGATTATAAAGATGCCACAGACGAGTACACTCCCGCATAAGATGTGTATTGGGTGTATTTTCTTAGATAAAACATACGGGTTGCATACATCCCACTGCGCCCACCGCAGGAAACCCACAAAAGCCAGAGGGTGCCCAATAGGAAAATGGAAACCGGAGAAAAAGGTGAAGAAGGAATGATCGGTAAAAATCATAAAAAATTGAAGTACAGGAAGATGCTGCATAGGAAATGCAAATGTTGCGACTTCTTAGATGCCACAAAAGGGGCGAGGGATGCTATCTGTACACATAAGTTCAAGATGGGGGGATGCCCGATTAACCGTTGGGATGTTTTAAAACTCTCGCCAAGAAAAAAGAAAGAACCCAGAACCGTATTAGGGGCGTAGATGGGATCAAACTGGTTGATGATAAACGCACTGGAAACAGTTAGGGACACACGAGAATATCTGAAAACCATGAGAAAAATCGACAAGGAACACTTCGGTACAAAAGTTAAGTATAAAGCAGAACCGCATATTGAAGGAGAGAAGATTCATAGTTATCGTGTAATGAGGGAATTGGTATGAAAAAACAATTGGGAAAAACAAAAAAACTGAAAGTCCCGTGTGATGCAGGGCACAGGTCGGCAGGGTACTCAGAAAAAGATTTTGACGAACGGGTTTTGCACCGTGGCGCAAAAATCGAGTTCGAGCATACAAGGAACCTAGAAACTGCCGAACGGATAGCAATGGATCATATTATTGAAGGCAAGAACTACTACGAACTGCTTGAACGGATGGAAAAGAAACTCGTGCCATATAAGAACCGTCCGATAAAACCGAGAGTAGTTAAACGGTGCGGAAAAGATTGTTTGATAAGCGTTACAGCAGGAAAATAACAGAGAACCATGACACGACAGATGCCATTCGGGATGCAGGTTTGGAACATCAAACGGTTCCTCGTAAAGAATGGTTACGATCCAAGCCAGATCGATGTGGAAGCGTATGTTGACCCCACCCTTTCATTAACCGAAAATAAGAAATTGTTTGCGCAGGAGCTTGGCATCAGGATCAGTCAGATGGGTGGCAGGGATACTTCTGTATATACAAAACATACGGCAAAAGAGATTGATGAGCGGTATTGTCAGTATTTACAGGAGAACTGCGAACAGAAATGCAATAATAATGCGTGCCGTTCATATAACAAGATGGGATGCCCGACAACGATGGGTGCAGTACAACCATGCGACCAAAGATCGAAACGATCCCAACAGAGAACAACAGCGTCAAACCGGGCATGTGCAGTAAGGGAATACTGCGTTCAGGCACATACCCGCCCGCCACAGCATAATAGTAGAACCGGGCAGCCGATCCCGGTAAGTGCATATTGTGTGACTATACATAACCGGGCGTGCAGGAGATCAGGATGGTAAAACCGATAGACGTTCGATTTTATTTCATGAGCGAACACGGTAAAAAACCAATAACACAGGACGAACATAGAATTGCGGATATAATCATAAAACAAGTAATGCATCTTGCGCCAGCGTTTGGGATAAATCGAGATTTCGCAGTAGTGATTTGCGACGAGTGGGCATATCTCGATCACTATAAATTTCGTAAAACCTCCGCAATGCATTATCAGGAAGGGAATAAAAAAACGATTGGGGGAAAAGAAGCAATTTTTATTCGAATGAGTACACTTTTCCTTCGTAAAGAAGATTGGAGGGAAATCCTAAAACACGAATTGGTACATATGAAACTTAAAGGAAAAGAAGGGAAATGGGACGAGCACGGAAAATTATTTCAAGAAACTGCACGAAAGGAAGGTCTATCAAAGAAATACCAGAAAAAGGTGGCGTAAGTATATGACAAAAAGTTACATTGGAAAGGAAATCGAAAAGAAGAAAGAGTATTCGGAATCCGAGAAGAAAGAGATAAGGCGAAGACGACAGGGATACCCTGCGGTCTGCCTGAAATGTGGGGCTAGGACGAAGAAAGTGGATTATAAGATTATGCGTGGCAAACTCGCCGGAAAATTTGATACCAGATACGAATGCCCAACATGTGGAACCACATGGGGGGGGTTCGTATGAAAATAAAGTGGGATTTTAATGTAAAATGGGAGACCGTCTATAACAAAGACGGGGTGAAAATTCTAAAATATAAAAAAACGTTTGATGTCTTGGAAGGTGGCAAACCAATCCCATTCTTCTTCAAATACGATTCGCATGGGCATATACTCACGATCAATTTCATAACAAAAAAAGGAAAGGGAATAGGGGTATATCTGCAATGAAGCAGATCGGAACGTGGTCGAAAAATAAAGGATCGATTATGATAACGATCCCCAAAAGCAGAAACGTCAATGGAAAATTATATCGAATGAGGGTTAAATATATTGGATATCCAGACGATCCCGCAGCACCAGTAGAAGTTGAACGGGATATATCGGCAAATTTGGGCAAAATTATTATCTTACAACCAACCTCCAGAAGTGGGGGGAAGATAATCACCCCTTAATAGGAGGAAAAACGAAATGAAGCAGATCGGAACGTGGTCAAGGTCTAACGGCAACATCCTGATAAACATCCCGAAGATGAGAAAAGTCGGGAACAAAAAGTATCCGATAAAATCCAAGTATCTTGGAGAAACGGAATATCCATTCCCGGCAATAGAAGTAGAACAGGACTTGAAAGCAGAATACGGTCTGAACGTAAAACTTGTAGCAACATCAATACGGGGCGGCAAGGTGATGACCGATTGAATGGATTACGTTCTACGATAACCTCATACATATACAGGTTCGACGGAGCACCGCTGGTTCCTGATATGTTAAAAATAATAATTCTCGATGATGCCACCCACGGGCGGCTGAGGGATGGTCGGACAGTGATCAGAACAAACAATCAATGGAGACTGATAAAATGAAATGCAAAAAATGCGGGAACACAATGGTAGCGACAACAAAACCGTTTATGGCGGTAATCTTTGGCAAAGGCGGACACAACACAAAGCGAATGTCGCAATTTATGAAATGTCCGCACTGTGGGAAAAAGGGAATCGAGAGGCTTTAAACCTCTCAACGCCATTTGGGGGAAAGAGATGGTAGACAAACCGCTTCTAAAACGAAAAATCGGAGGAAAAATATTCACATTCTATAAGGAAATCAAAGATGCGTACCTACCCTTTTCAGAGAGTTGGGAAACGGTGCGCGATCTTAATAGAAAAGGCAAAGAAGTGGCAATAAAAGAAACAAAACAAAAAGTCGGGAAGAGAAAACCAATCAATATAGTTGAAATTTGGGTAAGGGACAAACCATGAGAGAACAGGAACGGAAGTTTAAAGAATTGAAAAAAGAGTTCGATGCATTGCGTGGAGAAATATTCAAAGGAAAGACATTTGTTATCGTAAGAACGCGAAGTAAAAAATGGGCGCGATATGATCAATTATTAGGATTCTTCTATCCACAATTCCGGTATGAAGGGTGGAAGAATCCATTGGACGAGGATAAGAAATGACCGTATCAAGACGAAAGGGAAAGATCACGCTCAACAATCATGATCGTGAACAGTGGATTGGTAACGACGAAGGTCTGTATAGCTGGTGGAAAAGCTCCAGAATGAGCAAAACTCAGTTCATTAAAGAGAACAAAAAAGAGATTGATGAAGCGATTATAAATGTTCTCGAAGGATATAAACCGGCACACCATTTGAAATACGGTGGAAGGTGAAGGGAAGATGACAGACGAACCCCGTGCATGGGAACTATACCTTTATATCAAAAAAGACGGGCAACTCTATCGTCAGATGACACAGAGCATAATCCACAATTACGCCATTAAAAAAATCAAGGGGACGTATGATCCACAGAAAGCGATTAAGGGCTGGGTGAATCTGGTTGAGGAAGGGTTAGCCCGGTATAAAAAGGAATATCGGGGATATGCAGTCGTCCACACGGTTGACATGGGCACAAAGATCCTCGCCGCAAAGCATCTTGCAGATGCATATGCAGAAGAACTTGCAAACAAAGTCAAACAATTACGGGCGTTGAAGGCTACGGGCAAGGCGTGGCAGAGGAGGGTGTAATGGGGTTATGGAAAAGTTTGGTTGATGCGTTCGGTGGAACAGAAAAACCCAATACAAGCAACCGAAAACACAGACCGCGCCAGAAACACCATGGGCACCGGATAGGGTATATTGTAATGAACGAGTTGGAGGGATCCCAACTTCACGATCAACCAATATATTCTCGTGAGAGCGCAATGGAATTTGCCAGACGAAAAGTGAATCGCTCGAACAACATTAGGGTTTACGAAGTCAATCTCAATAATTATAATGTTGATGACGACTTTGGGGAATTAAGGCGGTTTCGCAGATATTGGGATATTCCCCGAAGTAGCGGAAGCAGGCAAAACAATCAAAGAAGAAGGAGAAGATAAAGATGGGAGAAACAGAGGAAATCAAAAGGGAACCCGGTTATCTATATTATGTCGGGAAGGACGGATACATCTGGGCAGCCCCTTTGAAGTCAAATCGGAGCGGCAAGAAGAAACGCGTTGGAACGAAACGTGTCCCGATAGAACCGAAATTTGAGCGGTTGATAAAACGCGATGGTTATGTAGACAAGGCGCATGGATTGTATGAAAGGTAGACAGAAGCTCACAGAAAAACGGATAAAACGGCTAAACAAGGAGGCGGATAAAACAGGGTTCATATTCCCAAGTAAAAAAGATAAGGCAAAGAACTGGTTAATAAAGAAAGCAAAACACAAACCCCCAAAATCTATTCGGAAACAGATGAAAGAATGGGAAGAATTTCAGGAGAAAATGCTCACATGATACCCAAACTAGTGTGCCCAAACTGCGGTAGTGACAAACGGCATCTGGTATGCCAAGTCAAAAAAGCGTCGCCATTCTCAAAAAATACAGGTCATGTGATTGGCAACAAATATATGTGTGCAAAATGCGGATTTAAATATACCGAAGAAAGTGTTAAAAAGGAGAGGAATGATGTGAAGAGTTGCAGAGCGAAGGGGAGAGGAAGGAAATGAAAACGATCAGTATCGAAATGGCAGCAGGAAATAAAAAAATGAAAGATGGAGGAAATTAATATGGTAGAAAGTAAGATCAGGGACAATCGCGGGATAACAAACAATCCAGCATATGTTGATCTATTGCAAATTGCAAGGGCTTTGGAAAAATCACTTCAAATACGTAAATATAATCGAGGGGAACAGAAAAGATTGGAAAATGCCCTGATGGATATACAGTTAGTTAAGGAATTGATGGAGTAGATCATGCCAGAAAAAATAGTGAACTTTATAGACGTGACATTTCCGGTAAAAAAGTATTTCAAAACGGATATATACCAACGGTTACACACGTTCCCGATTAGCAAACGCACTTTGGACGCATATACAGATAAATTAAAACAAACTCACGACATGAAGTTCATCCCGGTTATAAATCTTGTTGGGGATAAAGAGTATATGGTATATATAAGAAAAAACCCAAAAAAAGCGAGGAAATAAACATGAAACCACTTACTGTAAAAATGTTTGGTGAAAATAAAAAAGAAGTAACTAAAAAAGCAAAAGCCCTTTGTAAAAAATGGGAGTATAAACGAGTAGTGGCTATTGAGCCTATATCAGAACGCATCCGTTTCCTTCAGGGTTTTAAAAAACAATACTTAGTTACATTTGAGGTGTAATCATGACTGCGTTCAAACCATACCGGTATGAAGGATGCATGATCAGATCCCCGATTAACAAATATTATCTCGAAGGGCTTGCAACCGCATTAGCGTGGTATCCGGCGAAACTGAAGAGAACAATGCACAACACCACGCAAAAATACAACGACGTAACCTACCTGCTATTAAGAACCGATAAAGGAAAACTCGTCGTCGGAGTAGAAGAACGCGTAAAAGGCAAACCCACACTGTTCCGGGTACATCTGGAGGAGCTATGACCAAACAAGAGATGATTGAAAAGTATATATCTAGCATAAGAAACGCTTCAAAGAAAGCGTATGCGAAAGAATATTATTTCAAATTAAAAACCGGAGATAAAACACCCATTCCATTATACAGGTGTTCTACTATGGCAGCGCAAGCAGTCCGGATGAGAATTGATGCTATATTAGCTGGGAACTGGAGAGGAAAATAATGGCAAAAGTGAAGCACTTAGAAGTTGTTTTTTGGAAACACGGGATAAGTGCTAATGAAATGGCAGATATTGTGGAAAAAATAAGCACAGAAATCCGAAAAGGCAAAAACGGCAGAGTTGTTTCTGGTGTACCATATATAGAGGGTATAACTTGGAAATTGTGGTGAGGGGAAAATAATGGCGAACTGTCCTTACTGTTCAGGAAAATACTCCCACAAATACGATCATATAAATCTTAAAAAGAGGACGACAAAATGAGAAAACCAAAAACACACAAAAGTTCAGCAGCAGCCGGATTGATCTATCTCATGGAAAAAGAAAAAGGGATTAGTGACAAACAAGCAGTAAAAAATACTGAAACCCGTATGATACAAGCAAAAGAAAGGATATTAGGCGCTCTAAAACGAATTAAAGAAAAGGAAGGAAAAACAAAATGACACATTGCCCAAGATGCAAACATTGGAGCGGGGGTAATAAAGTTCTGTTAAAAAAAACAGACAGAACGTACAACAAGCAGGTCGAATGGCAATGTCCGGAGTGCGGGTACAGTAAAATGAAGGATATCATAACACGGAGGAAGAAGTAATGGTTAGAGAACCCCCTATTAAAAAAGGCGATTTCATTACCATCTCAAAAGATGCCGACATCAAACTTACATATAAAGAGGGTTCCCCCCCAAAAAAATATCTTGGATTACATACTATATGGGTTGTAGATGATATTTATGAATTAAAATCGGGGTTAATCAATGTCAGCACACTAGAGTCCCCACAACCCGGATCATACTGTTCAAATGTTCATATTTCGGGTATAAGAAAAATAAAACCGGTTCAAAGGAGAGGAAGGAAATGAAAACCAAAAAATTCTGGGTCGTTGCATACGAAAACCCCTATACAAAACAAAAAGAACGAAAGGAGTTCAAGGGAGATCCGGCGTTAGGGCGTGTAAAAGCGGTTGCATTTGGACAGAAGAAATACGAGGAGTTCTATCGGAGGGTGCCAATTGAGATATATCTGGAAAGAAACGGAAAGAAGATCAAAACAGAGGAGGTAAGAAAATGGTAAAAGTCGGAGATTACATCAAAATCGTTTCGGATAATGAGAACTATCGTGCATATACAGGGCGAGGTAAATATTATCGCGTTACACACGTTGCACGGGAACAGGGATGGGGGAAAGGAAAACACCCCGGTTATGATACCGGGTTGAAAGGCGAGGCACTTGTGGACTGTGCGGGGCTGCCTTTCTCACTCTATGAGTATGAATTCAGGATCGTGAAAAAATGAAATACACCACAATTAACGGAGTGCGGTGGATGGTTTTGGATGTATATACTGATAAGTCCGAAGCTATCGGAGCACGAGACGACTGGAAACGCCATTTGAGGACACAGAAACCAAACGCCATCGTAAAGATTGAAGAAACAAGAGATGGTAATGGGCTGAGAATCTGGGAAATTCTTGCACGACAGGAGGGATGAAAATGACAAAACGACCACCATTAGAACTATTTCTGGAAGACGGACGAAAAGGTTATTATAAAGGGATAGCACAAACCCACGCTAAAGCAGAGGAAATGGCAGCATGGGGAAAAAAATGGTTTGGGGAAGACAAATACATCGTTATTAAAAAAATTAATATAGGGACAGAGAAAAAACCAGAATATGCATATGCGGTTTACGACGTGAAATGACAGCAATGGAGATAAACGGATGACCATTCCGGTATACCTTTCACGCAAATTTGGCAAACCTACTGAAAGCGATTTACAATTACAAAAGATTGTTAAAGAGATAATGAAGGAAGAAGAACCCCTCTTCAAAATCAAAATAAAAAATCTTGATGTTGTAATCTTTGATGAAGGGGGATGGTTAGAATTTTTCCCACATAATACTATAGCCAATTACAACAATAAAACAAAATCCAATGTGGGGGCATCAAGAGCCTTGCTCGGATTAAGGAAGGTATATCTTACAAAAATACTCCATATGAACAAAGAAAAAATACGGCAAATAATAAAACACGAATTGGTGCATATAAAATTAAATCCGGATTTTAAAATGCAAATTCCCGAACACGGAAAAGAATTCCAAAGATGTGCAAAAAAATTCGGTATTGCCGGAGAAAACATATATGCAAAATCCTATCTACCTGACCCACAATGGAAACATTTTAAAAAACCTAACATAAAAGGACGTGTTGATTAGTATGCCTAGACCCGGCAAGTGTTACGAAGTTGCATTTACATTTATGGTAGAAGATCCACGAGGAAAGAAAGCGAAGTTGGTGCATGGGAAAGTAAGAAATGTTATAATGGGGCAGCAAAAATGGACTGATCACGCATGGGTGGAAATTGGAGGCATGGTATGGGACAATGCCTATTTTGATAATCTCATCCCGCTCGACGCATATTACAGGATAAGTGATGCAAAACCAGAACGAAAGTACACTTGGCAACAAGCAGCAAATCAGGCACTGAAACATAAGACCTATGGCGATTGGCATATAAAAACGGGGAAAAAAAGATGATTGGAAACCTGAAACTAGTGCGGTGATAAATGCCGAAGCACGTCGAGGGGTGGGATTATAGTTGCGTAGATAAATGGGAAAAGTGGTATGATAAATATGTAACTCCACAAGAACGAAACGCTTTGAATATATTAAGAAAAAAAGCCCAATCCCCAAAAATATCTGATCTAAAATCAACAGAATATTATCTACGGGCAATCGAAATTCTCCACGCGCCCCTGATTAGATCGTTAAAAATCAAAACCCCCCAAAATGTGAAAATTGATTGGACGCATCTCATACCCGGCGAAGGTTGGGAATTTATTAAGGGTGCGCCAACTGGTGGAGATTTTGGGTACACAACAATCCAATGGAGGTAAAAAAATGGAAACAAAAGGAACGACATTTAAAGTAAAAACTGTAGAACAAATGCTTGGGAAGCTAAGCGACGGGTTAAACCGTAATAAAAAAGTGTGTGTTACGAGTGATGATAACGGATTTACGGTGGTCTGGAAGTGACCGATAAAGGAGCGTGTTTCCATTTAACCGTTGCCGCACTTAACAGGGGTTCACGAAATCTACCGTTGGAAACTTTGAAAAAAATGGAAAATGTATATGCGGTGCACGGATTTGTGCGAGGAACTACGGGCAAACCCGTGATGCATTCTTGGCTGGAATTCAATACGGGCAAATATCGGTTTGCATGGGATTCGTCAATGGATCGGGTTTTTAATCGGGCAGAATACTATGATCTTATTAACGCAAAACCAAAGTACCGATTAACTCCGGAGAGATACTCGAAACTAAGAAACCGATTCAAACACCCCGGATATTATACACAGGAAGAACTACGGAGCATAAAATGAAACCATTTAAAAAATGTCCAGAATGTGTAAAAGATAAGCAAGTAGCTTGCCCACGCGACGTTGATGGGAAATGCCTTGAATGTGGGGTAGAACTTTGTGCCAGACATCTTATGCAGCATTTCCAGAAAACCCATTTCATGGATCTTAAATGGAGGGGATTTTTGAAAAAATGAAAATCCAACACGGCATTCGTAGATTGAATTTAATACCCTTTTTTACAAATGCCTAGTGCCTAGAAAAACGCAGAAAATGCTGTTTTTCCCGAATGCCTAGTGCCCCCGAATGCCTAGATTCTCACGGGAGCCCCACCCGCTAGGCATCCGATTCGCCACCCGCCCGATCCGATAATTCTCTCAAAAATCACGCACAAATCACCATTTTCCCGAATGCCTAGTGCCCCACCAATGCCTAGATTCTCACGGGAGCCCCACCCGCTAGGCATCCGATTCGCCCTCGCCCAAGCCCACGGAGCCGAGCCGCCCAAGCCGATAAATCCACGCATAAATCACGCACAAATCACACGCCCGGACGGGTAGCCGAGCATCCCCGGAACGGGAAAAAACCCGATAAATACGACGGATCACCGAAGGGCAAAATCGGGTAAATTCGGGCATTTTTGATACGATCCACGTTAGATACGCAGGGCAATAAGCCAAGCGGTCAGACAGGAGAACCGACGTTTTAAAGCTCCTTAAAAAGTGCATATACAGAACGACCAGCCCCGCCGAACAGCGACGACCAGCACCGACCAGCGACCCGCAGCGCCGACGAGACCGCCCGGATAGGGGAAAGCGGTCAAAAAAGTGCATATACAGACCGATCACCACACCCGCCGACCAGACCGACCAGACCGCCCGGAACGGGCAAGCAAACGGGCATGGAGCGCATACGACGAGCAACCTAGTTCATGGTCAGGACGAGCGGGAGCGGAGCGGTCAAGACCACATGTGCATACGACGGAGAGCGCAGGAGCGCATAGAGGTGTACCGACGAGAGGGAGCGCATACCCGACGTGTACAGGCGAGGGAAAAAACCCCCCCGGCGGTAGCGACGTGAAACAAAACGATAGATATATATGCTCATAGGTAGACTTACCTCTCATACCGAGGTGAAGTAAAAAACCGAAACGACGGGACACCCGACGGGCGCAAGCCCGAGGGCAAACCCGGTAAATTGGAGCAATCCGGCGGTAGACGGTTACGTTTTATCCCGTAAGACACCCCGTAGTGATGTGGCAGATCACGACGGAAGGACTTTTAAGCGGAGAGATACCACGCACCCATCTTTTTTAGGCGTGAAATTTTTGTATCGGTGATCAAGTGCAGGGAAAAACATTACACTGGCAGACCTCTTACCAAAGCATACGCACCGACGGTAAATTCTCACCAGATTTTAAGGCGAGATTCACCCGAAGCGCAAAAACCGCCCCCGGCATCCGTCGGAGAGCTCCAAAGGCAAAATAGTACGCAGTAGCCCCGCAAGGGGAATACGCACACGTCCGAAACCGACGGTAGAGCGAGAAATCGTTCACGACGGGAGTTAGGACGTGGCAGGTATGGACACTGACGAAAAACACGGCGTATGTCAGAAAGTAGCATATGAAGCGGATAACCCCGCCGAGCGAAGTCCGGTTTAGAACCAAGTACCTGCGAGGACACAGCATACGACTACAATCATTTTTCCATCTATCCATTTTTACCCGCCCACTCCCCCGCTAGTATGGGATAGCAGGGAGCGAGCGAGGTATAGCGTGAATTGAGCGTGAGGCATGGCATGTATATGCACACGTAGCAACGACGAGGGAGCGATCCCCCCGGCACGATTTTAGTATCGAAGTCCGACCAACGAGCGCACGCAAAAGCAAGCGCATGTTTTACAAGGTGATTAAATGGAAATTCAAAGGGAATTATCCGTCCACTTTCGCGCAAAGTATTCTGTTATCGTGCTTGAATCCCATGAGGAAACGAGAGCGATCAACATCGTTACCGCAGCAGCGATGGACGTACAATTCAAGAGAAAGGTATACGTCGGAAGCATCACCAAAGGCTTACAGGACGTAGAGGACAGCAACCCCAAAGAGAGCATGAGCGATCCCTTAGCACTCCTGACCGATATTGAAACCCGGCAGAAGGAGAGCCAAGCAGAACCGGCGATCTATGTCCTGTTGGATTTTCACCCATATATGGAAAATCCGGCAGTCCGGCGAAAAATCAGGGATCTCCATTCCCAGCTCAAACTAAAAAAGAGCTCATTGGTGTTTGTATCTCCGCAGTTCCCAGTACCGCCCGACCTTCAAAAAGTGGTCACAGTCTTTGATCTCCCGCTCCCCAACGCACAGGAGCTAGAGGAAATTTTGTGCAATCGCATAAAAGGACTGAAAAACCAAGAAAAGAAGATGATCGAGGACATTGAGAGCAAGCCCGATCAGGCAGAGGCGATCAAGAAGCAGCTCAAACGGTTACAACCGATCACCCAAGGATTGATCAAGCAAGCCGACGAGAACAAGGATGCGATAATCGGAGCGCTCCAAGGACTTACGTCGGTAGAAGCCGATAATGTTGTAGCCAAGGCTCTTGTCCTGCATGATCTGAGTATCCCCACGATTTTAGGGGAGAAAAAGCAGATCATTAAGAAGTCCGGCGTGCTTGAATACTTTGAAACCGCTAGCACGCTAGACGATATTGGAGGTTTAAAGCTCCTGAAAGCATGGTCAA
>Ga0315295_10001203_pt1 | contig 22246 bp, 17 predicted proteins | sample YL17G14_0_MG_FD_204453 | JGI IMG/M metagenome (GOLD analysis project Ga0315295, IMG submission 204453) | Sediment microbial communities from Yellowstone Lake, YNP, Wyoming, USA - YL17G14_0 | ecosystem: Environmental > Aquatic > Freshwater > Lake > Sediment | place: USA: Wyoming | collected...
TGCGGGGGCCCAGCTCGGCCACATCGAGGACCGAGAGATCTTCCTCGACGAACTCGCCAAGGTATGGCGGCGCTGCTTCCATCTGCTTGTTCCGGGTGGGCGCATGTGCGTTGTAGTCGGAGACGTCTGTAGATCGCGAAAGCGTTTTGGAAGGCACGTGGTCGAGCCCCTTCACGCCTATCTCCAAGTCCAATGCCAGCTGCTTGGGTTTGATCCCCTTGCTCCGATTCTCTGGAACAAGATCGCCAATGTCGCCACGGAAGTCGCGGGGAACGGCGCCACCTTCCTCGGAAAGCCCTATGAGCCGAACGCCGTGGTCAAGAACGATGTGGAATTCATCTTGATGTTCCGAAAGTCCGGAGCATACCGACATCCGTCCCAGGAACAGCGGGATCTTTCGCTTATCAGTAAGGAAGACCATCGCCGCTGGTTCCAGCAGGTCTGGACGGACGTTCCGGGCGAGCTGCAACGTGGCCATCCAGCGCCATTCCCGACGGAGATCGCGCGCAGACTCATTGGGATGTTCTCTTTCGTCGGAGACACCGTTCTGGACCCGTTCTGGGGCCTCGGCAATACGACGCGGGCCGCCGTGGCCATGCATCGATCGTCGATCGGCTTTGAAATCGAGCCAGAATACGTTCAACTCGCGCTCCGGAAGCTTGGCACCCTGCCCCCCGAATCGACGATGGAAGTCTTCGGCGCCGGCCGCGATCGATGAGCCCAAACCCACAGCCCTTCATCCTGCACCTCCAGGCAGAGGGCTATCATCCGCGATCCGACAAACACTCGAACGTCCTTGCGGAGGCCATCGCGGCGGACCTGGTTCGCCACTGCGCAATCATTGGCGAGCGCGCCGCAAAGGGCGCGGTTGTCTATGACGTGAACTTCACGCTCCGCGCGGGCACTGCTGACTGGAACGTAGATCTTGTCTTGGGCAAGCCAGAGCTGGGCACTGCACCACCAGCGGCCGGCGCCCCCATCCTTCGACGGCGCCCCTCAACAGTCGAGATCGCCATCGAGATCAAGTCCATCATGACCGAACACCACAAGGCCGCGAAAAACAGGAAGCGGGATCTCGACGCGCATCATGATCACGTCCACAACTACAGCAGTCTGGCCATTGCCGGCGGCGTGTTCGTCATCAACGCCGCCAGCGCCTTTCGGTCTCCGTTGAGAAGCGAGACCACGACCCACCGTAATCCGAGAGCACTCGTCGAGCACTGCATCGATCAACTGCGTGCAGTTGCCAGCCGCGCGGGGACAGTGGGGTCCGGCCTTGATGCGCGCTGTGCAATCGTGGTGAGCGCCAACAACGTTAACCTCACGGCTTCAGCCTTTGTGACCACGCCACCTGCACCACAGATTGGCGACCCACTGCACTACGACGCATTCATCCAGGCAATCTGCGCGGCGTATTCGGCCCGCTTCTAGATGTTGCACCCTCGATGGACATGGACCGACCGGGCCAGCGCGATCAGTCCGCCGAGCTACCCGCCTCCTGATCAAAGGCCTCTCTTGACAGCGCGGCGCCGGCCCATCGCGTCACGCACGTAAGTGCGCGGGCGCGAAGGCGCGTCCGGTGCGCTCCTTCGCGAAGAGCCGGACCGCGCGCGAGCCTACCACGGGAATACCGGGCCGCGTCGCGGGGTATGATGCTACGATTGCGGTCCCACGAACCGCCGACTTCCGCCCCCGAAGGAGGCCACCCATGAAGCCTCTCGCCGCGCGCGCCGCCGGGCTTCTGCTCGCGGCCGCCGCCTGCCTGACGCTCGTCGTCCCCGCCCGCGCGTCCGACGATCCCTTCGCCGACTTCCGCATCCCCGACCACACGTGGCGCACGGGGACGGCGCAGTTCGACCTGGCAGGCGGCCACTCCGCCTCCGGTCCCGGCCGCGCGACCGGCTTCCAGACGATCGCGAGCGCGTCCGTCTCCCGCAGCCACGACAGCGACGTGCTCCAGCACTCGCTCGGCTTCTCCCTCGGGGGCTACGTCCAATCGCAGACGGGCCGGCAGGAGCTCGGCCTCCTGCCCTACTGGTCGAGCCTGAGTTCGTTCGCCAGGGCCTACAGCGAGCACTGGTCCCTATCCGGCTCGCTGCGCGCCTATCCGTGGAAGGACCTCCTGGGGCTGGACCTGCAGGGTTACGTGCAGGGCGCGGCCGGGCGGTCGCGGTCACGGGAGGATCTCGCGTCGTGGCGGAGCGAGCCGCCCCCGACGACACGCAGCGAGCGACGCCTCTCGCAGACGGGCCAAGCCTACTCCTACCAGGCGACCCTCCAAGCGACCCTCGGGCTCGGCCGGGTGCGCGACGCGACGGTGGTCTACGAGGTGCACCTGCTGGAACAGCGGCTGCGGGAGTCGGGGGCGCTGGCGCGCGCGCTCTCCCCCGCCGCGCGCGAGAAGCTCGCGGCGCTCTACTACGTAGCTTCCGACTTCTCCGCGGCGTACGAGCGCCCGGACCGCTTCGTGTGGCGCGAGATCGAGCGCGTCCTGCGCGAGGACGGGGCACTCGGCGAGCGGGGTCTAGACGCCTACAGCGTGCTGCGGGCCCGGGAGCGCTACGTCCCCGCCCCCGGCGTGACCCGCATGCGCGGGTACTACGTCGGCCCGGTCGTCAGCCTGCGGCACTACCACAACATCGCCCGCCAGGAGGTCCGCTGGGACCAGCGGGAATTCCTCGACGACGTGCTGGTGGCCAGCTCGTCAGATGGCGCGGGCGAGCGCCGCGACTACTCATTCGACCAGGCCCAGGTGGGCGGCCGGGCGCAGTACTTCCGCCCGCTGGGCTGGCGCTGGCAACTCGACGCCGAGGCCTTGGCGCTGCTCCCGGTTCGGCCCGGCGAGCACGGTCAGACGGTGGACTCGCACCTGCGCGCCGTCTGGTTCGTCGCCGACCGCTGGGCGGCGGAGGCGCGGGTCTCGCAGCATCGCTCGTGGGCCCGCCTGCGCGGCGACGTCCGCGCGCGGGAGGACGCTTGGTCGGTCGCGTACGGGGCGAGCCTCACCTACTACGTCGAGGACCACCTCGCCCTGCAAGCAGCCCTCAACGAGCAGCAGACGCACACGACCTACGTGGACGGCGACGCGACCTACCGCGCCGGCAGCCTCTCCCTCGGCCTCTCCTACCGCTTCCTCGGCGCCCTCGACGCGCCCGGGCTCATCGAGCCCGTGCGGCCCCTTCGTTAGCGGGAACGAAGAGGGCGGCGCGTCTCGGCGCGCCGCCCCCTCCACGCCTGCGTGCGGCCCCAGCCTAGTCCATCTCCTTCACGCGGATCGGTCCCAGCCCCTCCAGCGCCTGCCTCGCCGTCTCCGGGTTCGAGACCACGAGGATCTTGAGGTCGTCCACGCAGAAGTGCTTCTTCAGCACCCGCTTCGCGTCGGCCATGGTCACGGCGTTGATGCGTTCGGCGAACCTCTCGACGTAGTCGGGCTCGAGCCCGTAGAAGGCCGCGTCGAGGACCTGCGCCGCGAGGTCGTCCGGCGCCTGCAGCCCCAGCGGGAACTGCCCCGTCAGGAAGCGCTTCACCTTCGCCAGCTCGGCCTCGGTCGGCCCCTGGTCCACGAGCTTGCGCACCTCGCCGAGCGTGGCGTCGATGGCCTTGCGGAGCGTGGCGTTCTTCGTGAAGGAGGAGATCGCGAAGACGCCCGCGTGGCGGAAGGTGGTGAACCGGCTGCGGATGGTGTAGGTGAGGCCCAGGTTCACGCGGATCTCGTTCACGAGCCGCGAGGTGAACCCGCCGCCCAGCGCGGTGTTCGCGAGCAGGATGGCGTAGTAGTCCGGGTCGTTGCGCGGCACGCCGATGCACGCCAGGCGGAACTGCGTCTGGGTGACCTCGGGCTTGCTCACCACCAGGACCTCGCGCCGGCCATCCCGCGCCGGCGCGGTGTAGGCCCCGCCGCTCTTCTGGCCCGAGGGCTTCCAGCCGGCGAACGCGCGCTCGAGCGCGGCCACCACCCGCCTCGGGTCCACGTCGCCGACCACCGCGAGCATCGCCCGGTCGGGCACGATGAAGCGCCGGTGGAAGCCGGCCACGTCCTCGCGCGTGATGGCCGAGACCGACCTCGTCCAGCCCTGCGTGGGGTGGCCGAGCGGCGAGCCGCCCAGCAGGAACGCCGCCAGCTCGCTGTTGGCGACCTGCGCGGGCTGGTCCTTCATCGCCGCCAGGTCGCCGAGGGTCTCGTCCTGCTTGCGCCCGAATTCCGCGGCGGCGAACGCGGGGCTCACGATGACGTCGCGGAACAGCTCCAGCCCCGTGTCGAAGTCCTTGGTCAGCACCTTGCAGGTCACGACGAGCTGCTCGTTCGCCGCGTAGGCCCCGAGCGTGCCGCCCACGAAGGCGATGTCCTCGGCGATCTGCTGCGCGTCGCGCCGGCCGGCGCCCTGCGTGAGCAGCGCGGCGGTGAGCAGGGCGAGCCCCTCCTTCCCCGCCGGGTCGTCCACCGAGCCGGCGCGGGCCACCAGGCGGAAGGCCACCAGCGGCAGCCGGTGGGTGGGCATGACGTAGACCTGCAGCCCGTTCCCGAGCGTGGCCTTCGTGACCGGTGGCAGCTTGACCGGCGCGGCGAGGGCGGGTCCGGCGGCCAGCAGCAGCAGCGCGGCCAGCGCCATGTGGCGGATGTCGAGTCTGGGTTTCCTCATGGCCGGCCCCCTACTCCCCGGCACCGGCGTCGGCCGGCGTCTCGGGGACGAGTGTCACCACCGTGCGCGCGCGGGGAACGAAGAGCTCCTTCGCGACACGCCTGCAGTCCTCGGCCGTCACCGCGCGGATCCGGTCCAGGGTTCCGTACATCGCCCGGTAGTCGCCGAACAGGTGCTCGTGGAAGGCGAGCTGCTGCCCGGCGCCGTTGTTCAGCTCGAAGCTGGTGACGAACTGCGCCTCGAGCAGGTTCTTGGCCTTCTCGAGCTCGCGCGCGGTGGGTCCCTCGGCCGCGAGCTTGTCGAGCACCTCGTAGATGGCCGCCTCGCCCTCGGCGCCCGTCCTGCCCGGCTTCATGGTGACGTAGAATCCGAACAGCGTCCTGTCGATCTGTGGCTGGAACTGGGTGGAGGCCTGGAGCGCGATCTGCTTGTCGTAGACCAGCGCGCGGTGCAGCCGCGAGGACTCCCCGTCCGAGAGGATGCGCGACAGCACCTGCAGCGCCTGCAGGTCCTTGCTCTGGAGGTTCGGGGCCTTGTAGCCGAGGTCGATCGTGACGTTCTGCGCCGGGTAGTGCACCTCGGCGCGCCGCTCGCCGCGCTGCGGCGGCTCGGAGTCCACCGGCGGCCGCGGGTCGGCCCGCCGCGGGATGTCCCCGAAGTACGCCTTGATGCTGTCCACGGCGGCCTTCGTGTCGAAGTCGCCGGTCAGCACCAGCACGCAGTTGTTCGGCGCGTAGTAGCGGTCGAAGTACTCGACCATGTCCTCGCGTCGCAGCGTGCGCAGGTCCTCCATCCAGCCGAGCACCGGCCAGTGGTAGGACGACGCCATGAACGCCGTGGCGTCCAGGGTCTCCTCGAGCATCCCGGGGATGCTGTTCTCGGCGCTGACGCGCCGTTCCTCCATGATCACGCCGCGCTGGTTCTCGAACAGGTCCGGCCGCAGCGAGAGGTCGCGCATGCGGTCGGAGTCGAGGAACAGCAGCACGCCCAGGCGGTCCGAGGCCGCGTCCTCGTAGTAGGCGGTCATGTCCTTGTCGGTGAACGCGTTCGAGTAGCCGCCATTGGCCTCGAGGAAGGTGTCGTACTCCTTCGGCCCGACGTTCTTCGAGCCGTCGAACATCATGTGCTCGAAGAAGTGCGAGATGCCGGTGATGCCCGGCCGCTCGTTGCGCGAGCCGACCTTGAACCACTGCCAGAAGGTGACGGTCGGGACCGAGTGGTCCTCGTGCGTGAGCAGGACCAGCCCGTTGTCGAGCACGGTGCGCTCGACCTTGAAGGTCTCGGGGGTGATGGCGGCGGGCCGGGCGGCCGCCTTCGCGTCCTTCACGGCCGGTTTCGCGGCGGCCGGCACCGCGCCGAGCGCCAGCATGGCGACCAGCGCAACTCCGACGCGCGAGAAGAACCTCATGGGAACCTCCTCCAGAGAGGGAACCTGCGGAAGCGGCGGAGACGCTCCGACACTAGGGACCGGCGGCCGTGGCCTCAAGGCCGGCTCCACCGGAGCGGCGCCCGCGCCGACCAGCGAAGCGCGGGCGCGCCGTGCGCGGCAGGGCCGGCGCCAGGGTTAGGGCCCCGGCGCCCGCTCCTCCCCCGCTGGCCCCCCTACTTGCCGAACACCGCCAGATGCGCGGCGTGGCCGTCGGCCCACAGCCCGGCGCCTGCGAAGTCGGGCCCGTCGATCGCGAGCCGCGCGCCCATGCCGCGCGCGGGATGCACCGCGACGCGCGCGTCCGCCAGCGCCGCCAGCCATTCCGCGGCGACGATGCCTTTCTGTGCCTCCGGCACATTACGCGCACCCATCTCGGCCGAGAGCACGTAGGAGGGCACCAGACCCTCGCGGAGCGCCAGCCAGATCTCCGGGTGACCGAACACCTCGAAGCCGAGCAGCCTCCCGCCCGCGATCGCGAGCAGCCCGACCTGGTCCGGCACGGGTTCGAAGGCCCGGGCGCGCTCCTCGGCCCGCGCGCGGTGCCCGGCCACGATCTCGTGATAGTCGTCGGTCGTGGAGTGCGCGCCGCGGAAGCAGGCGACGCGCTCGACGTCGGCCCACAGCAGCACCTGGTCCACTTGGCCACGCGCGGAAGCCTGGGCCACCGTGTGCTTGCGCAGGGCGGGCTCCACGAAGGTCGGGGAGACGTCGAAGCTCGCGCTGGTGGGGCGCCACCGACCGCGCTCCACGCAACCCACCTTGATGGCCACCTCCTGCCGAGGTCCTACCAGGATGGTCTCGACCACGACGCGGTTCTGCTTCGCGCCCATCAGGCTCGAGCCGTCGGTCACGAGGACGGACACGTCTCCGTGGTTGCGGGCGATGACCTCCCGCACCACGCCTCCCCCCTGCTCGGTCACCTCGAAGGTGCCGCTCTTCGCCGCCTCCCGGGCGACCAGGTAGCGCGGGCCCGGGTCCCCAGGCAGCAGCACGGGGCACACCTCGAGCCCGTCGATGCTCCTGGGCTCCGCGAGCCACAGGCGCCCGAGCCATGGGGCCAGGCTCACTGCACCCGGCTGAGGGCTTGGAGCGCCGGGTCCGGCGGGGTCCGATGGAACGAAGGAGTTGGTCATTGGAGCCTCCATATTGAAACCCTGCATGGTCACATTGCTGGCATGGGTCAACCAGACAAGACCCGCGCCGCTGAACGACCGCCATTAGATACCCATGCGGGTCTCAAAGTCAACCGTTGTTATCATCCCTCTGGAAAACAAATCGAGATGTGGTCTAGTATGTTGCCCATGAAGACCTTCGGCGCGCCCAAGCGCGGTCGTCCGGCCAAGCCGACAGAACACCCGGTCGGATCCTATCTGCGCCGGCTGCGGGAGAAGCGCGGCCTTACCGTCCGCGACCTCGCGACGAGGTGCGGCCTGCGGCCCACCTCGGCGTCGTACATCTCGCAACTCGAGGCGGGGACGAAGGGCCCGAATCCCGGTCTGGCCCGACGCCTCGCCGAGGCGCTTCACGACGACCCGCGCATCTTCCTCGCCTGGGCCGCCCTCAGCAGGAGATCGGATCCCGTCGCGACCGCCCGCGCCGTGCAGGTGCTGGCGGAGACCATCGGGTACCCGGAGTCCGTGGAGGGACAGCGAGCGCCGGAAGCGCGTACGGTACGAGCGAACCTGGCGTGGAGTGCTCCTGCCGTCACGCGGAGGGCGAGCGAGAGCGCGCCTGACCCGATGCCGCCGGAGCCCGGGGAGCCGGTCGCGCAGCGCACGGAGGCGCCCTACCAGCCCACCAAGGACGCCGTGATGTACCGCCTGGGACCGACCGACGAGCCCGCCGTGCCCGCCGAGGTCCTGCCCTCCTCGCGCTCCTACCTGGCGTGCCGCTTCGCGCGCGAGGTGCCCGCCCTGCCCGCGCAGGCCCCCGCCACCGAGGTGCCGCGCCCGAAGGTGCTCGTGCCCGAGCTCGCCGAGGGCAGCGACCCGGCCGAGGACTCCCGCGCCGGCACGCGCGTCGTGGACACGCACCGCATCGACGCGGACTCGCTCGCCGGCATCGAGCCCCTCGTGCGCCCCTTCGCCTACCGCCTGTCCGCACAGGGGGCGCGGCGGGTGCGGGACGCGCTGCGGGCCGGCGATCTGGCCATCGCGACGCGCCAGTTCTGGCCGCTGGAGCCTGCCGCACCCTGCGTGGTGCGGCTCTCCGGACACGTCCTCCTCGCGCGCGTGCTGTGGAACGGGCGGCAGCTCCTGCTGCTCCCGGGAGGCGACGACAGCGACTTCATCGTGCTCGACGCACCCGACCGCACCGCGCTAGAGCGCCTGCTCGCCGGCCGCATCGTGGCCGTGGTGCGCGCGTCCACCTAGGCGCCCGCCCGGAGCCCGCGCCGTGCCGCTCCCGCCCGCTCTCGAGCGCCTCGCCCGCGAGTGCGAGATCACGCCCTACAAGTCCTCCGGGCCCGGCGGACAGAAGAAGAACAAGACCGAGTCCAGCGTGCGCGTCCGGCACCTGCCCAGCGGCATCGTGCGCATCGCCACCGAGAGCCGCTCGCAGGCGCGCAATCGCGAGACGGCGCTGGAGCGCGTGCGCGCCGAGTTGGAGCGCCGGGCGCGCCGCCCGAAGCCGCGCCGGGCCACCCGCCCCACGCGCCCGGCGGTCGAGAAGCGGCTCGCCGAGAAGAAGCGGGCGGGGGAGAGGAAGCGGGAGAGGGGCCCGCCGGAGGAGGACTGAGGCGCTCCGACCCCGGGGATGCCGAGAGCCGCCGGCATCCCCGGGCGCACGGCGGCCACGCTTGACACCCCGTCGCCGCGCGCCCCAGCATCGCGCCTTCCGGACCCGCCACGGCAGCCGAGCGGCGCAGGAGCCCCATGTCCAGCCACCCCGACCTCCACGCGGTCACCACCGAGCGAGCGGGCTACGACGACCTGCTCGAGGTCTTCGGCTGGCTCGACCGCGACCCGGTCCTGAACGTGTACCCCTCGGCGTTGGTGCTGCGCGACGGGCTGGGCGTGCCACGGGACGAGTACTGGATCGCGCGCCGCTGGGGCACGCTCGTGGGCCTGCTCTACCTGGGAGGCGCCTCCGGCGCGGTGCTCCCCATGGGAGACGACGGGCCGGCGCTGGCCGCGCTGGCCGACCGCGCGGCCACCCGGCTGGCGGCACTGCCGCGGCGCTTCCAGGTCGTCGGCCGGCGCGCCGCCGTCGCCACGGTCGTCGAGCGGCTGCGCGAGGACCGCCTCGAGCCGCGCCTGCACCGCCCCCAGACCTACATGGCGCTCGAGCGCGGCGGCCTGGCACCCCTCGAGCCCCTGCCCGAGCTGCGGCCCGCGCGTCCGGAGGACCATGAGATCGTCTACCACAGCGGCGCCGACCTGCGCGCCGAGGAGCTGGAGGAGGATCCCCGCCACGTCGACCCCGACGCCTATGCGCAGCGCGTCACCGACGAGTGCCGGGACGGCTACACGTACGTCTGGGTCGAGGATGGCACGCTCCGCTTCCGCGCGAGCCTGAGCGCGCTCACCGCCGACGCCGTGCAGATCGCCGGCGTCTTCACGCCCCCGCCGTGGCGGAACCGGGGTTTCGCGCGCCGCGGGGTCGCCGAGCTGTGCGCGCGCCTCTTCGAGCGGACGCGCGCGGTCGCCCTCTTCGTCAACGACTCCAACGCGCCCGCAATCGCCGTCTACCGCCGGCTCGGGTTCCTGGACTCCGCCGAGTGGGGCTCGGCCTTCTACGTCCTCGACCCCGGACACGGCGCCTGAAGCAGGCGACGCGCCGTACCACGCAAGCTCCCCCGTGCTTTGTGCTTGACCGCACTCTCATGGATTTGCGAGCGTGCAGGGGAGCGCACGGATCCGCTTGCCGACACCCCTTCGACATGGAGGTTGAACGTGAAGAAGCTGCTCTTCGCCGTATGGCTCGCCGCGGGCCTCGCGCCCGCCCTCACCGCACATGCCCAGGCCTTCGGCCAGTACACCCCCGCCGAGATCCTGCCCGTCAACACGCGCGTCGCCGGCGCCTACGTTGACTTCAGCGAGAGCGCTCTCGGCGCGCTCGCCCAGCTCCGCCTGAGCTTCTATCCGAACATCGATTTCGGCTTCCAGGGCGGCCTCACGCGCCTCGACCTGGGCCCCACCACCAAGACCACGGTGCGCCTCGGGGCAGATGTGCGCTTCGGCGTCGCGAAGGCCTCCGCCAGCCGCCCGCTGGACATCGCGGCCGGGGGTGCCATCGGCGTCGAGACCGGCGACGACTACTCCATCCTCACGCTCGGCCCCAGCGCGGTCGCGAGCCGCACCTTCACCTTCTCGCAGAACTCGGCCATCGTCCCCTACGCGGGTGTGATGCTCGCCTTCGCGAGCGTGGACGTCGGCGACGGCAACCAGACCGACTTCTCCGTGCCGCTGCGCCTGGGCGCCGAGCTGCGCGCCATGCCCGGCCTGCGCATCGCGGCCGAGCTGCAGCTGAGGCTCGGCGACGAGTTCAACGACCACGTGGGCTTCTCCGCCGGGGTCAACCTGCCCTTCTGATCGGGTCGCCCCGGGAGCAGCCTCGCAGGGGCCTCGCTGCACAGGCGTCCCCTTGCCTGCATCTCCATATTCCATAATGGCTTGGGGCCAGCAGGCCGGCGCGAAAATGCCCCTTGTCCACCCCCATGCCCGGTGCTAGCCTCCCGGCCCCCGAGTAGAGGAGCACGCGCTCCTCCGCTCGCGGGAGGCTGGCAAACCCCAACAAATCCAAGGAATCCTGCGAATTCCAGTCGCGAGGGCGATTCGTCCCCCGGCCTTCCTCCGGCCTCGCGCCCGGGCTTCTCGGCGGGTTGTGGAAAGTGTGTGGAAGGAAGGAGGTGCCACGAAGCCCAGCCCTATCCCGCCGAACGACTTAGGAACACCGTCCCTGCTGTTGAAAAGCTCTCTCCACATTCTCCACAGTCTTCCCTTTCACGGGGCGGAGGGCCGCGCCTGGTCGAGGCCATCGCAGCCCACCTCCCTGTGGACAAGTCTGCGACCTTTCAGCAAGGACCGTTGAAATGGCCGTCCAGTCGGTGCAGTCGGAGGAGGCCACCCATCTCTGGGCACAGGTCCTCCAGGCTGTGCGCGGCAGGCTCGGCAGCCCCCAGGCCTTCGACACCTGGTTCAAGCCCATCCTGCCTCGCGCGGTAAGTCCCCGGATCGTTGAACTCGAGGTACCCAACGCCTTCTTCGTGGACTGGATCCACGAACACCATCTACCCGCGCTCCGTCAGAGCCTCTTCGAAGTCCTGGGTGTCGCGCCCGAGATCCGCTTCACGGCTCTCGAGCCCTCCGCCGCCACCGTGCAGCCCGAGCCGCGCCCGATCGTCCCGGCCGCCGCTGCGGCTCCGCGCCCGGCCCGCCCGTGGCTGGACAGCCAGCTCAGCCCCAGGCTCACCTTCGAGAGTTTCATCGTCGGCAGCGGGAACCGCTTCACCCACGCGGCCTGCATGGCGGTCGCCCGGAACCCGGGCCGCGCCTACAACCCGCTCTTCATCTTCGGCGGCTCCGGGCTCGGCAAGACCCACCTGCTCCACGCCATCGGCCACGAGGTCATGCGCGCTCGCCCCGACCTGCGCGTCTACTACCTGCAGGCCGAGCGCTTCACCAACGAGATGATCTACGCCATCCAGCACGCGCAGACGCTCGCGTTCCGCAACAAGTACCGGAACGTGGACGTGCTGCTGATCGACGACATCCAGTTCCTGGCGGGCAAGGAGAGCACGCAGGAGGAGTTCTTCTACACGTTCAACGCCCTGCGCGACGCGCACAAGCAGGTCGTGGTGACCGCCGACAAGCCGCCCAAGGACATCCCGATGCTCGAGGAGCGGCTCATCTCGCGCTTCAACCAGGGACTGGTCACCGACACCAAGCAGCCCGACCTCGAGACCCGCATCGCCATCCTGCACAACCGCTGCGAGCAGGAGGGCTCCGACGTGCGCCTCTCGGCGGAGGTGCTGCTGCTCATCGCGGACCGCATCCGCACCAACATCCGCGACCTCGAAGGCTGCCTCGTGCGGCTCATGGCGGTCGCGGCGCTGACCGGCCAGGAGATCACGCTCGATCTGGCCGAGGAGGTGCTCCAGCACTACGTCAACCCGGAGCCCGACCAGCTCACCCCGGAGCGCATCGTCTCCCTCGTGGCCGAGCACTACGGCGTGCGGGGCGAGGCCCTGTTCGGCGCGCGGCGCACGCGCTCGGTGGCGCTGCCGCGCCAGGTCGCCATGTACCTGCTGCGGCAGCTCACCGAGCTCTCGCTCGTCGAGATCGGGCGCATCTTCGGCGGGCGCGATCACACCACCGTCATGTACGCCTGCGAGAAGGTGCGTGTGCTGGTCGCGTCGGACAACGCCTTCGCCGAGCGCGTCAACGGGCTGATCTCCACGCTGGCATCGGGATGAGGTGTGGATAACCTGTGGACGGCTGGGGAGACCGGTCTCCCACAGGCCGGATCCTTGCTAAGGGGTGCACAACCGGCGGGTCTTCCCACACCCGCCGGTGCCCCTGCCGGACCCTGTGGGGACACGTCTTGCGGGCCGTTCCGGACACCTGTCCACAGACCCCACAGCTCCTACGGCTACTGGTTTATTTCTTATTGACTGACAAGAAGTTAGAGTCGTAGAAGAGACCCTGAAATCACTTGCGGCAGACTTCCTCGCCGCCTATGATGCACGGGTTTCAGACATGAGCCTCCGGCGACCGCCGTCCAGTACCACGGAACCTGTGGCCGGACTTGGGTTTCCCCCAGTCAGGGAGTGACCTTTTATGGAGCTGACCATCCAGCAGGGCGACCTCGCCTTCGCCGTCGCGCGGGCCCTTGGATCGGTGTCGAGCAAGAGCCCTCTGCCGCTCCTCAGTTGCGTGCTGATCGAGGCCGAGAAGGGTGGCCTCCGGGTGACGGGCACTGACCTCGACGTGACCACCTCTGTGCTCGTTCCGTGCACCGTGTCGAGCCCCGGCAAGGTCGCCGTGTCGGCCCGGCATTTCCACGAGGTCGTGCGCAAGATGCCGAAGGGTGTGCTCTCGGTGGCGGTGCGCGACGGGCAGTGCCAGGTGAACTACGGCGACGGCAAGGGCTGGTCGCGGTTCCCGGTGCAGGATCCCGCCGACTTCCCCCGCATCCCCGAGCTGAAGGGCGACACCCGGGTGACCCTCGAGGGTGACACGCTCTCCCGGCTCGCGGCCCGCACGGCCTACGCCGCATCGACCGAGGAGACGCGGCCCCAACTGAACGGCGTCCTCGTGCTCAGCAACGAGAAGACCATCAGCTTCGTGTCCACCGACGGTCACCGCCTGGCGCGCGCCGTGCGCAAGGGCGCGTACGGCGGCATCGCGGCGCCGGGCATCATCGTGCCCACGCGCGCGCTGCACGCGGTGAGCCGCACGGCCGAGGAGGCGACGAGCCCGGTGGAGATCGAGGTGGCCTCCGGGCGGAATCAGGCCGGCTTCAGCACACAGGTCGGTGAGTACCGCGTGCAGATCCTGACGCGGCTGCTCGAGGGGACCTACCCGAACTACGAGCAGGTCATACCCAAGGACAACCCGCACAGCCTCAAGGCGCGCCGCGCCGAGCTCATGGAGGCAATCGACATCGTCGCCTCGCACGCGGACAACGTGACGCGGCAGGTGCGCTTCTCGGTGCGCAAGGACGGGCTGGGCGTTTCGTCGACCACGCCGGAGTTGGGCGCCGGCGAGCAGAAGCTGGCGGCGGAGTACGACGGGGAGCCGCTGGAGATCGGGTACAACGCGGGCTACCTGCTCGAGGTGCTGCGCAGCATCCCGACGGAGCAGGTGGTGTTCCGCCTCAAGACCTCGCTCTCGGCCGCCGTCATCGAGCCCGTGGGGGCCCTGCCGCAGAGCGAGGAGGACCTGCTCTGCCTGATCATGCCCCTGCGGCTGCCGGACGCGGCGGGATAGGCCGTGGAGCGGTTGTCCGGCGTGCTCCCGCGCGTGCTGCGGAAGCTCGGCCTGGACGAGGGGTTGCTGGGGTGGCGGGCGGTCCGGGAGTGGGACCAGGTGGTGGGGCCGCGGATCGCGCGGCACACCCGGGCGGTGTCCTTCCATGACGGCGTGCTGCAGGTCGAGGTGGACGGCTCGCCCTGGATGCACGAGCTGGGGTTCCTGAAGCGGGACCTCGTGGGGAAGGTCAACCGGCATCTCGGCAGTCGGCTGGTGAAGGACGTGCGTTTCGTCGTGCCCCGGGGAGGGATCCTTCGGTGAGCGCTGAGAAGGGAGATACGGCAGTGGCGGAGGCGGCAGGCAAGGGTAAGGGCCATCACTACGACGCCACCAGCATCCAGGTCCTCGAGGGCCTGGAGGCGGTGCGCAAGCGCCCGGCCATGTACATCGGGGACGTGAGCACCCGCGGGCTGCACCACCTGGTCTACGAGGTGGTGGACAACTCCGTGGACGAGGCCCTGGCGGGGTTCTGCGACGAGATCTCGGTGACCATCGAGAAGGACGGCAGCATCACCGTCGTGGACAACGGGCGCGGCATCCCGGTGGATATGCACGCCACCATGAAGAAGCCGGCGCTCGAGGTGGTGATGACCACCCTGCACGCGGGCGGCAAGTTCGACAGCAAGAGCTACCGCGTCTCGGGCGGCCTGCACGGCGTCGGCGTGTCCGTGGTGAACGCCCTGGCCGAGTGGTGCGAGGTGGACGTGCTGAAGGAGGGCACGCTCTACCAGCAGCGCTACGAGTGCGGCAGGCCCACCGCGCCCATGAGGACGCGCCCCGCGGAGAAGGGGCGCAAGGGCACCGGCACGACGACCCGATTCATGGCCGACTCGAAGATCTTCACCGACACGACCTACCATTACGACACGCTGGCGGGCCGCCTGCGCGAGCTGGCCTTCCTGAACAGCGGGCTCAAGATCCGGCTCACGGACGCGCGCAGCGGCAAGTCGCACGAGTTCCAGTACAAGGGCGGCATCACCGAGTTCGTGAAGTACCTCAACCAGAACAAGGACGCTCTGCACCCGAAGCCCGTGACGTTCAGCCGCGAGCGCGACGACGTCGCGGTGGACGTCTCGATCCAGTACAACGACAGCTACGTCGAGTCGGTGCACTCGTTCGTGAACAACATCAACACGATCGAGGGCGGCACCCACCTCATCGGGTTCCGGTCGGCCCTGACCCGCTCGCTCGTGAACTACGCCGAGCGCGAGGGCATGACCAAGAACAGCAAGGTCGGGGTGAGCGGCGAGGACGTGCGCGAGGGGCTCACCGCGGTCATCGCGGTCAAGATGCAGAACCCCCAGTTCGAGGGGCAGACCAAGACCAAGCTGGGCAACAGCGAGGTCAAGGGCATCGTCGAGAGCATCGTGGGCGAGGGCCTGCGGGAGTATTTCGAGGAGAACCCCTCCGTCGCGCGGCGCATCATCGAGAAGCTGCTGGCCGCGGCGCGCGCGCGCGAGGCCGCGCGCAAGGCCCGCGAGCTGGCGCGGCGCAAGACCATCCTCGACGGCGGCTCGCTGCCCGGGAAGCTGGCCGACTGCTCGCTGGACGACCCCGCGACGTGCGAGATCTTCATCGTGGAGGGCGACTCGGCGGGCGGCACGGCCAAGCAGGGCCGGGACCGGCGCTTCCAGGCCATCCTCCCCATCCGCGGCAAGATCCTGAACGTGGAGAAGGCGCGCATCGACAAGGTGCTCGCCAACGAGGAGATCCGCAGCATCATCACGGCGCTGGGCGCGGGCGTGAAGGAGGAGTTCGACGCCGCGAAGCTGCGCTACCACAAGATCATCCTCATGACCGACGCCGACGTGGACGGCGCGCACATCCGCACGCTGCTCCTGACCTTCCTGTACCGGGAGCTCAAGGACCTGGTGGACAACGGCTACGTCTACATCGCGCAGCCGCCCCTGTTCCTCGTCAAGGGCGGCAAGGAGGAGATCTACTGCTACGACGAGAAGGAGCGGGACGCGGCGCTGACCCGCCTCGGCCGGAAGAACATCCAGGTGCAGCGCTACAAGGGCCTCGGCGAGATGAACCCCGAGCAGCTGTGGCGCACCACCATGAATCCCGAGACGCGCACGCTGCTGCGCGTGAACAGCGACGACGCGGTCGAGGCCGACCGCATCTTCACCATCCTGATGGGGGAGCAGGTCGAGCCGCGGCGCCAGTTCATCGAAGAGAACGCGCTGGCCGTGCGGAACCTGGACGTCTGATGCGACAGAGCACGCAGCCCGCGCGGGCGGGCCGGAGGTCTTGGGTGGGACTCGTGCTGGCGCTGGCGCTGGTGGGGCCGGCCGGCGCGGGAGCGGCGGACTGGCGGCCGGAGGTGACGGGCTCGGTGGGCGGCACGCTGGCCGTGCTGGGCGAGCCCGGCGGCGGCGGCGCGGCGGTGGACGCGGGGTTCCTGTGGCCGGTCCAGGACGGCATCGCCTTCGGTTTCGGCGTGCTGGCGGACGACCTCGGCGAGGACATGGGGCGGCTGCGTGATCCCAAGAATGGCTCGGACTTGGGGCCGGTGCCGGCCCGGCACCGTTGGGCCATGGCCGTCGTGTGGCGCGCGGACGTCCGGCCCCCGGAGCGTTTCGGGCTGAAGTCCCGGCTGCCGCTCGGGCTCGGCTGGATCTTGCACGAGCCGTTCGCGAGCGGGACGTGGGGCTACTACCGGATTGCCGACGAGGCGCGTGGCGAGAAGGTCGACGACGTCGGCTCCATCGGCTTCAGCCTGGCTGCCGGGCTGCGCGGGCGGATCGGGCGGAACCTCGCGGTGGGCCCGACCGTGCGCTATCACCGGCTGTTCAACGACCGCGCGGGACGCTACGTGAGCGCGGGCCTCGACTGGTCCTGGCGCTGAGGGCGGGGGCGCGAGCATGGCACTGAACGACCGCACGAGAATCGTCGACACGAGCATCGAAGACGAGATGAAGACCAGCTACATCGACTACTCGATGTCGGTCATCGTCTCGCGCGCGCTGCCCGACGTCCGCGACGGGCTGAAGCCGTCGCAGCGCCGCATCCTGGTCGCGATGAACGACCTGAACCTGGCGCCGGGGCGCGGCTACCGCAAGTGCGCGAAGATCGCGGGTGACACCTCGGGCAACTACCACCCGCACGGCGAGGGCGTGGTCTACCCGACGCTGGTCCGGCTCGCCCAGGACTGGGTGATGCGTTATCCGCTGGTGGACGGGCAGGGCAACTTCGGCTCGATCGACGGCGACGCGCCGGCGGCCATGCGCTACACCGAGGCGCGGCTCACGCATCTCGCGGTCGAGATGCTTGCCGACCTCGAGAAGAACACCGTGGACCTGCGGCCCAACTATGACGAGACCCGCGAAGAGCCCGTCGTGCTGCCGGGCGTGGTGCCGAACCTGCTCGTGAACGGCTGCTCGGGCATCGCGGTGGGCATGGCCACGGAGGTGCCGCCCCAGAACCTGCGCGAGGTCTGCGACGCCATCGTGCACAGCATCGACCACCCGGAGGCGACGGCCGCGGACCTGGCGCGCATCGTCACGGGCCCCGACTTCCCGACCGGCGGCATCATCTACGGGCACCAGGGCATCCGCGACTGCTACGAGACGGGGCGCGGGCTCATCAAGGTGCGCGCGCGCGTGCGGGTCGAGGAGGGACGCGCGGGCCGCATGAGCCTGGTGGCGACGGAGATCCCGTTCCAGGTGAGCAAGGCCGGCCTGCTCGAGAAGATCGCGGACCTCGTGCGCCAGGGGCGGGTCAGCGGCATCAGCGATCTGCGCGACGAGTCCGACCGCGACGGCATGCGCATCGTGGTCGAGCTCAAGAAGGACGCGAACCCGAAGGTCGTGCTGAACCAGTTGTTCGTGCACTCGCCGCTGCAGGTGACCTTCGGCGCCATCATGCTCGCGCTGGTGGAGAGCCGCCCCCAGGTCCTCAACCTGCGGCAGCTGGTGGACGCCTACGTGCGCCACCGCCAGGAGGTCGTGCGGCGCCGCACGGAGTTCGACCTGGCCGAGGCCGAGAAGCGCGCCCACATCCTCGAGGGCCTGAAGATCGCGCTCGACCACCTCGACGCGGTCATCGCGCTCATCCGCAAGTCGAAGGACGTCGAGGCGGCGCGCCAGGGCCTGATGACGCAGTTCGAGCTCAGCGAGATGCAGGCCAACGCCATCCTCGAGATGCGGCTGTCGCGGCTGACCGCGCTGGAGCGCTCCAAGGTCGAGCAGGAGTACCTCGAGGTCATCCAGCTCATCGAGCGGCTGCGGTTCATCCTGGCGAATCCGAGGAAGATCCTCGCCATCATCCAGGAGGAGGTCCGGCGCCTGAAGAAGGACTACGGCGACGACCGGCGCACCGAGATCGTGGGGGAGGAGGGCGAGATCGGCTACGAGGACACCATCGAGCAGAAGGACATGGTGATCACGATCTCCCACGCGGGCTACATCAAGCGCCAGGAGATCGCCGCGTACCGCTCGCAGAGGCGCGGGGGGAAGGGCGTGATCGGCGCCCGCACCAAGGAAGAGGACTACATCGAGCACCTGTTCGTGGCGAACACCCACGCCTACCTGCTGATCCTCACGGACCGCGGCCGCTGCTACTGGCTCAAGGTGCACGAGGTCGAGCAGGCCGGCCGCATGGCGAAGGGCCGGCCGCTGGTGAACCACCTGGAGGGCATGGGCCGCGAGGAGCGGGTCCAGGCGGTGGTGGCGGTGAAGGAGTTCGACGAGCAGCACTACCTCGTCTGCGCCACGAAGAAGGGACTCATCAAGAAGACCGTGTTGTCGGCCTACAGCCACCCGCGCAAGGTGGGCATCAACGCCATCCTCCTCGAGGAGGGCGACGGACTCATCGAGACCATCCTCACGGATGGCACGCAGGACATCATCCTCGCGAAGAAGAAGGGCCTGGCGATCCGCTTCGCCGAGAACGAGGTGCGCCCCATGGGCCGCACGTCCTACGGCGTCAAGGCGGTGGTGCTCGACGACGACGAGGACGAGGTGGTGAGCATGGTCGCGGTCAAGCGGCAGGCCACGCTGCTGGCGGTGACGGAGCACGGCTACGGCAAGCGCAGCGAGATCTCCGAGTACCGCGTGTCGCACCGCGGGGGCAAGGGCATCATCACCATCAAGACCACCGAGCGGAACGGCTGCGTCGTCGCGGTCAAGGAGGTCGTGGACGGCGACGAGCTCATGATCATCACGCGCGGAGGCCAGCTGATCCGCATGCCGGTCAAGGGCATCTCGATCATGGGCCGCAACACCCAGGGCGTGACGCTCGTGAACCTGGCGCCCACCGAGGGCGAGCTGCTCCCGGACGCGGTGGCGGGTGTGACGCGCGTGGTGAGTGAGGACGAGGGGAACGGGGCGGCCGAGGGCGAGCCGGCGCCCGGCGCCGAAGCGGCCGCCGGGTCCGGCGCGGAGCCGGCCGAGTAGCGTGGCGTCCGGGGGCCGCGCGCGTCCCCGGGCCCGGCACCCGGCGGCGGGGGACGCGTCATGAGGCCCCGGCACGGCGCCCAGCCGCGCGGGCTGGCGGCGATGGTGACGGCGACGCTGCTGTGGGGCGCCACCTTCGTGGTCATCCGCGACAGCCTCCACTCCATCGCGCCGCTGGCCCTGGTCTTCAGCCGCTTCGTCGCGGCGGGCGCGGTCCTGGCGGTGGTCGCGGCCCCGCGCTGGCGGGCCTTCACCCCGGCGACCCTGGCCGGCGGCGCGCTGGCGGGGCTGTGCTTCGCTGCCGGGTTCCTGTTCCAGGCCATCGGCCTGACGCACACCAGCGCGGGCAGCTCCGCCTTCCTGACGTGCGCGGGCACGCTGTTCGCCGCGTTCTACGCCTGGCCGCTCCTGGGCCAGCGCCCCACGGGGGTGCTGCTGCAGGGGCTGGCCCTCGCGCTGGGCGGGGCGGCGCTCCTCTCGGTGGACCCGCGCGGCGGGTCCGGGCTGCGGCTGGGTCCGGGCGAGCTGTGGACGCTGGCGGGCGCCGCCGTGTTCGGGCTGCAGGTCGTGGTGCTGGCGCGCTCGGCGCCGCGTGCGGACGCGCTGGCGCTCTCGGCCGTGCAGGCCATCACCGTGGTGATCGTGCTCCTGCCGTTCGCGGGGGGCACGTCGGCGCAGCTCGCCACGCTCAGGGCGCCCGACTGGTGGCGCTTCGCCTACCTGGCGGTCGCGGGCAGCGTCCTGGCGCCGCTGCTGCAGATCTTCGCGCAGCGCCTGCTGCCCGCGGGCCGCGTGGCCCTGCTCTTCGCGCTCGAGCCCGTCTTCGCGCTGGTGTTCGCCCTGGCGGTCGGGGGGGAGCGCTTCGTCGCGCGCTGGTGGCTCGGCGCCGCGCTGATCCTCACCGGCGTGGTGCGGGTGGAGTGGGACGCGGCGCGGCTTTCGCGGCGGGCGCCGCCCTCCGCGGAAGCGCCCCGTCGAGCCAGTTGAGGAAGCGCGGGATGACCTTCGCGTCCTTGCGGAACTGCGCCAGCCCGCGCCCGCTGGTGGTGGCGTCGGACACGCGGGAGGCGCCGCGGTCCCCGGCCTGGTAGAGGGCCTCGGTGATCTCGTAGCAGTCGTCGAAGTCCTCGGGGGCGATCTGGAAGAAGACCGGGAGCCGCAGGCGCGCCAGGCGGGCGCGCGTGACGCCGCGGTCCACGGGGGCGGGAGCCGGGCTGACGAGCAGCAGCGCCCGGGCGCGGGCGTCGAGCGTGGCCGCCTCGACGGCGATCCCCGCCGTGAGGCCGACGCCGGCCAGCAGGTAGCGCGTGGTGTCCACGGGCATGAGCCGGGCGAGCCCGCGCACGGCGTCCCGCACGTCGCGGGCGACGCGGGTCTGCATCATGCTCTCGCGGTCCAGCCAGGCGTCGTGGAGCGGGCACGCGGGCGCGACCGAGTTGCCGGAGCCGCGCGGCTGGAGCAGGAGCACGGCGTAGCCGTGGCGCCGCAGCGCGACGGCGAGGCTGTCCCCCGAGGCCAGCGTGTCAGCGGGCGCCATCAGCACGAGCGCGAGGGGCCGGAGCCGGGTGGGGGTCGTGCGGGCGCGCCGGGTGGGCCCGAGGGCGAGGCCGACGAGGGGGAAGCCGTCCGAGGCCCAGAGGCGAACGAGGCTGCCGCCCAGCGCCTTGGCCAGCGCCTGCTCGACCTTGTCGCGCTCGTTGACCTGGCGGAACACCTCGTCCCGGATGCGCTCGGTCATCCCGAGCCCGGTGCCGATGGTCTCCAGCATCTCGATGACCTCGTCGTCGGTGCCCCGCGACAGGACTGCGTTCTGCAGCAGGAGGTCTCCCGCCTGGCGGTAGTGCTTCTGGGCGAGGCGGACGCGCCCCATGCGATAGCGCCACTCGGACTGGGGCCGGAGCTGGAGCTCGACGGAGTCGAAGAGGCTCGCCGCGCTGTCCGTCTGGCTGTCCAGGAAGCGGGCCCAGGCGAGGCGTCCGAGCACGGCCGCCTTCAGGCGCGGGTCGAGGCTCGCGGACTCCGTCATGGGGGCGAGCCTGGTGAAGACCTCGGCCACGTCGGCCGGCGCGCGCCGCAGGAGCAGCTGATCGACGAGCGCGAAGGACTCCTCCTCCGCGCCGCGCAGCACCACCGCGCGGCGGTGGCAGGCGATGGCGCTGTCGATGCGTCCCTCGCGCTGCAGGCTCAGGCCGGCATAGTGGAACGCCTCGCCCGCGCCGTAGGGATCGCCGGCGACGGTGGAGTCGGCGTAGGCGAGCAGTCGCGCCCGCAGGTCGTCGGGGGAGTCGGCCAGGGTGAGCAGCACGCGGGCCCGCGAGGTGGGCATGCCCGCCAGGGCCGGCACGGCGAAGAGGAGCGAGAGCAGGATCGGCAGCGTGAAGCGCCTCATACGGGGTCCTCCCGGGAGGGCGATGGTTGGACGGCGGACAGGAACTCGCGCTCGAGGGGCGAAGGCCCGTGCTCGGGCGCGCCCCGGGCCGCGCGGCGGCAGCGGACGCGCGAGCCACTCCGGACCAGCGGGGGTGTGGCGCAGCCGGCGGAAGGCGGTGGCGATCTCGGGGGTTCGGGTGTGCATGGCAGGGGCACGATTGTAGCCGAGCGGCCGCCGTGCGGCACGGAGGCGGGTCTGCCGGATCGGGGATGGTCGAGGGGGTGCGGTGCGCCCGCGGCGCGTCGCCGCCTTCGGGCGCGGGATCCGCAGCGTGCGCGTCTTTGCGCGGCGCCGGGGCGCATGTCAGGATGCCCGCGCCATGGTCCCGGAAGCCGCCGTCGTCCACTCGCCCGGGTACTTCTGCGACATCGGCG
>Ga0315295_10001204_pt1 | contig 22245 bp, 17 predicted proteins | sample YL17G14_0_MG_FD_204453 | JGI IMG/M metagenome (GOLD analysis project Ga0315295, IMG submission 204453) | Sediment microbial communities from Yellowstone Lake, YNP, Wyoming, USA - YL17G14_0 | ecosystem: Environmental > Aquatic > Freshwater > Lake > Sediment | place: USA: Wyoming | collected...
CCGAAGCCGATCTGCACGGCGTTGTAGCCGTCGGACTCGATCGTCTTGACCTGGACCACCGGGCACGGGCCGGCTTCAACCACGGTGACCGGGATCAGGACGTTTTGGGCGTCGTAGACCTGGGTCATGCCGATTTTTTTTCCTAATAGTGTAGCGATCATGGGCTAAGTGGTAGGTGGCGGGGAGCGCCGTTTGTTTAGACCTACTTTAGCAAGGGCCGGGGTGAGCCGGCTGGCTGCTAAGCTGGTAGTGGGTTAAATTTTAGACGTTGATGGTGATGTCCACGCCGGACGGGAGATTGAGTTTCTTGAGCTCGTCGACCGTCTGGGCGGTGGGCTCGAGGATGTCGATGAGGCGCTTGTGGGTGCGGGATTCGAACTGCTCCATGGACTTCTTGTCGACGTGCGGGGAGCGGTTGACCGAAAGCTTCACGATGTGGGTGGGCAGCGGGATGGGACCCGAGACGCGCGCGCCGGAGCGCTTGGCGGTTTCCACGATTTCCACGGCCGACTGGTCGATGACGCGATAGTCGTAGCCCTGGAGTTTGATGCGGATGCGTTGGCCTTTCATGGCGGGATAAAGAACGAAGGTTGAAAATCAGGTGCGGGCGGGAGCCTTGGAGGAGCTCTCGACGATCTTGACGAGGAGCGAGTTCGGAACCTGCTCGAAATGTGACGGGGTGATGCCGGCGCTCGCGCGGCCCTTGGAGAGGGAGCGGATGTCGGTGACGTAGCCAAAGAGCATCTCGAGTGGGACGTGGGCGTTGATGATGCAAGCGCCGGCCTTGTTCTCCAGGCTCTGGATCTGGCCGCGCCGGCGGTTGATGTCGCCCATCAGGTCGCCCTGGTATTCCTCAGGGGTGGTGACCTCGACCCCCATGATGGGCTCGAGCAGCGCGGGCTTGGCCTTCTTCATCGCGTCCTTGAACGCGAAGATGCCGGCCATCTTGAACGCGAGTTCGGAGGAGTCGACCTCGTGGAACGAGCCGTCGGTGAGGCGGATGATGACGTCGACGACCGGGAAGCCGGCCACGACGCCATTGTTGCAGCCTTCCATGATGCCCTCGGTCGCGGGCTTGATGAATTCCTTCGGGATGGAGCCACCGACAATCTCGTTGATGACCTCGATGCCCTTGCCCTTGCCGTTCGGCTCGAGCTTGAGGCAAACGTGGCCATACTGGCCCTTGCCGCCGGATTGGCGGATGAACTTGCCCTCGCCCTCGGCGGTGCCATGCACGGTCTCGCGGTAGGCGATCTGCGGCTTGCCCGAGGTCGCCTCGACCTTGAACTCGCGCTTCATGCGGTCGCGGATGATGTCGAGGTGCAGTTCGCCCATGCCGGCGAGAATGGTCTGGCCGGTGTCCGGGTCGGTCTTGACGCGGAGTGTCGGATCCTCGGCGACGAGGCGCTGGAGGGCGGTGCCCATCTTCTCCTGGTCGGCCTTGGAGTTCGGCTCGATGGACATCGAGATGACGGGCTCGGGGAAGGACGGTGGCTCGAGGCGGATGTCAAAATCCTCGTCGCACAGCGTGTCGCCGGTGATCACGTCCTTGACGCCGACGATGGCGCAGATGTCACCCGAGTAGGCGAGGTCGATCTCCTCGCGCTCGATCGCGCGCATGAGCACGAGGCGCGAGACACGCTCGGTGCGGCGGGTGCGCGGATTGTAGAGCGACATGCCCCTCGGCAGCGTGCCGGTGTAGACGCGGAAGAACACGAGGCGGCCCACGAAGGGGTCGTTCCACAGCTTGAACGCCAGGCCGGCCAGCTTGGCTTTGTCGCTGACGACCGCCTCCACGGCCTTGCCGTCGGAGTCCTGCCCCTGCATGGGCGGGACGTCGATCGGGCTCGGCAGGTAGTTGACGACGCAGTCGAGCAGACGTTGCACGCCCTTCTTCTTGAAGGCGGAGCCGGGGATGACGCCGGTGAACTGGAGGGAAATGGTGGCCTTGCGGACGCCGAGCATCAGCTCCTCCACGCTGACCTCCTGGCCGTTGAGGTATTTCTCGGCGATGACGTCGTCGAAATCGCACACGGCCTCGACGAGCTTCTCGCGATACTCCTTTGCCTGCGCCGCCATCTCGGCCGGGATGGGCATCGTCTGGGGATTCATGCCCAGCAGGTCCTTCGGGTTTTCCTCGAAGGAATAGGCGACGTTCTGAACGAGGTCGATGAGGCCGGTGAAGTGGTCTTCCTTGCCGATGGGCAGGAAGATCGGGTGGGCGTTGGCCTTCAGCTTCTCGCGCATCTCGGACACGGCGCGGAAGAAATCGGCGCCGACGCGGTCCATCTTGTTGATGAAGGCAACGCGCGGGACGCGGTATTTGTTGGCCTGGCGCCAGACGGTCTCGGACTGGGGCTGCACACCGGCGACGGCGCAGAACACGGCGACGGCGCCGTCGAGCACGCGCAGCGAGCGCTCCACCTCGGCGGTGAAGTCCACGTGGCCGGGGGTGTCGATGATGTTGATGCGCTGCTTGATTCCCATCCAAGGCCCCCAGGAGGCGTTCCAGGCGCAGGAGATGGCGGCGGCGGTGATCGTGATGCCGCGCTCGCGCTCCTGCTCCATCCAGTCGGTCACCGTGGTGCCCTCGTGGACCTCGCCCATCTTGTGGACGGCGCCGGAATAGAAGAGGATGCGCTCGGTCGTTGTGGTCTTGCCCGCGTCGATGTGCGCGGCGATGCCGATGTTGCGCGTCCACTCAAGCGGAAACGGGCGGTCCTTGGCGTTGATCGACGAGATCTTGGCCTTGTCGGTGACGACGGAAATCTTGATGGGCGAAGCGACGGACATGGAGCGGAAGTTACCTTACCAGCGGAGATGGGCGAAGGCGCGGTTGGCCTGGGCCATCTTGTGCATTTCTTCCTTCTTCTTCACCACGGAGCCGGTGTTGTTGTAGGCGTCAATGATCTCGGCGGCGATGGCCTCGCGCATCGGGATGCCCTTGCGGCCGTTGGCGGCGTGAACAATCCAGCGGAGGGCCAGGGATTCCTGACGCTCGAACGAAATTTCCACGGGCACCTGGTAGGTGGCACCGCCGACGCGGCGGCTCTTGACCTCGAGCTTCGGGCGGGCGTTTTCCATCGCGCCCATCAGCAGGTCGACCGGGTCGCCCTTCTGGAGTTTCTCGCTCACGCGCTCGAAGGCGCCGTAAACGATGCGCTCGGCCAGTGTGCGCTTGCCGCTCTTCATGATGACATTAATGAGGTGCGTCACCAGCGCGCTGTTGTAGCGGACATCCGGGACGGTGGGACGGTGAGTGGCTCGGCGACGACGTGACATGAGGGCTGGAAAGAACGAGGGTTAAGCGGAGGCGGGAGCGGGAGCGGGAGCGGCGACCTTGGCGGCTTTCGGGCGCTTGACGCCGTATTTTGAGCGGGAGCGGCGGCGCTTTTCGACGCCGGTGGCGTCGAGGGTGCCGCGAACGATGTGGTAACGCACACCGGGGAGATCCTTCACGCGGCCGCCGCGCACGAGCACGATGGAGTGCTCCTGCAGGTTGTGGCCCTCATCCGGGATGTAGGAGATGACCTCTGTGCCGTTCGTGAGGCGGACTTTGGCGACCTTGCGGATGGCCGAGTTCGGCTTCTTCGGCGTGCGGGTCATGACCTGCACGCAGACGCCGCGGCGGAAGGGGTTACCCTGCAGCGCCGGAGCCTTGGACTTCGCAACGACTTTGCGGCGTCCTTTTCTCACGAGTTGGTTGATGGTGGGCATGTGGTTGGATGGAAGGTTGTGAAAAGTGGAAAAGGCGCGGAACCTACTGGAGACGAAGCCTCCAGCAAGCACTTATTTCGCGCTTTGGTTTGAAACACGAATTCGGTGGAAAACCGTCCAAAATCGTGGCGTCTCAGGTGCCTCAACAGTTTGGCTGCAGCGGCTGTAAGTGACGAATGGGACGGTTAGGAAAGCAGGCGGCTTCACCCCCTATCAAGTGTTAAATCTAAAAAAACCCGGAAAAGTTGTTCACAGGGCATCTCGACACGAAAATCCAATTGTAAAAATACCCAGCCCTACCCTTCGGACCAGGCAATTCACGGACTTCATTATCTTATCGCTACCCTCCTTCGGCCGTTGGGCTTCAGCCTTTGCCAAGGCCACGGCTGACAAGTCGGAGGGTTGCTTTCGGATAAGCCAAAAAGAACGCCCGGCCGTTGAGGGCCGGGCGAGAAGACATCAGGAGCTAAGCTCTACCGACGTCTTTTTGGCGGGAGGAACTTCAGAATCCCCATTTGAGGGCGAAAAACAAGGCGAAATTTTCCTCACTATGTCCCGACCTTCGCTGCATTACCCCGGTCGCATTCCATTCTATCAAGGGGCTTTTATTAGCGTGGGTCCGTCTCTCTGGCACCAAGGGATGAGCAGATGCCGGTGGCGGCACCACCCTCTCGGGCCGTGGTGACGTCGAGAACCTCCGGAGCGCGCCCAAAGAAAAGCCGCGGACTTTCGTCCGCGGCTTCGAATAAGTTGGTGAAGTTCAGCTCGCTTCCGCCGTTGCCTTGGGGGTCTCTTCCATCGGGATGTCGCCACCCAGCGGAAGGGTGACCTTGAGCTTCTTGTAGCCCGGCCAGCCGGTGCCGGCGGGGATCAAGTGACCCATGATCACGTTCTCCTTGAAGCCCTTCAGGTTGTCGACTTTGCCCAGCGTCGAGGCGTCGGTGAGGACGCGCGTCGTCTCCTGGAAGGAGGCGGCCGAGATGAAGCTCTCGGTCTCGAGCGAAGCCTTGGTGATGCCCAGCAGGATCGGCTCGGCCTCGGCGGGCTTGCCGCCGGCGGCCTCGATGCGCTTGTTCTCGCGCAGGAAGGCCGTGCGGTCGATCTGCTCGCCCCAGAACCACTCGGTGTCACCCGGATCCGAGATGCGGACCTTGCGGAGCATCTGGCGGATGATGACCTCGATGTGCTTGTCGTTGATCGACACACCCTGAAGACGGTAGACTTCCTGCACCTGGCCGATGAGGAACTCATACAGCGCGGTCGGCCCGAGGATCTCGAGGATCTCGTGCGGATCGGCGGAGCCCTCGGTGAGGTGCTGGCCCTTGTGGACGATGTCGCCGGCCTGCACGATGATGTGCTTGCCGTGCGGAATCAGGTGTTCCTCCTCGGCGCCGGACTCTTCGTGGCGGACGACCAGCTTGCGCTTGCCGCGAATGGAGCCCTCGAACGAGACGACGCCCTCGATGCGGGCCATCTCAGCGGCTTCCTTCGGACGGCGGGCTTCGAACAGCTCGGCCACGCGCGGGAGACCACCGGTGATGTCCTTGGTGACGGAGGCCTGGCGCGGCGTCTTGGCGAGCAAGGCACCCGGGGTGATGATGTCACCCTCGGCGACGGAAACCTGGGCGCCGGTCGGAATCGAATAGGCGGCCACGGGTTTGCCATGGTCGTCGCGGACCTCGATCTGGGGATTGAGGTCCTCCTTGTGCTCGATGACCACGGTCGCGATACGGCCGGTGGACTCGTCGAGCTCGCGCTTCACGGTCACCCCCGGGATCATGTCCTTGAAGTGGAGCGTGCCGGCCTTCTCGGAGAGGACGGGGATGTTGTAGGGGTCCCACTGGGCGATGGTCTGGCCTTTCGTCACCTTGTCGGCGTCGGCGACAGAGAGGAAGGTGCCGACCACGATCGGGTAGGACTCGAGCTCGCGGTCGTTCTCGTCGATGATCTGGAGCGAACCGGTCTTGTTGAGGACGATGCTGAAGCCCTCGGCTGTCTGCACGAGGCGGAGGCCACGGTATTTGACGAGGCCGGCGTTGCGGACCTTGATCTCGGGGTTTTTCGAGCCGGCCGAGGCGACGCCACCGATGTGGAACGTGCGCATGGTGAGCTGCGTGCCGGGCTCGCCGATGGACTGGGCGGCGATGATGCCGACGGAGTCGCCGATCTTCGCCACCTTGTTGGTGGCGGGATTGATGCCGTAGGACTTGGCGTCGATGCCGTGGTCGCTCGTGGAGGTGAGCGGTGAGAGGACCTTGACTCGCTCGATGCCGGAGTCGTCGATGCGGCGGGCCAGCTCCTCGGTGATGAGGTCGCCGGAATCCACGATCGTCTTGGACGGGTTGAGCGGGTCGTAGACGTCATCGGCCGAGAACCGGCCGACGATGCGCTCGGCGAGCGAGACCAGCATGGTCTCACCCTCGAAGATCGCCTTCTTCCAGATGCCGTCGCGGGTGCCGCAATCCTCCTCGGTGACGACCGCGTCCATGGCCACGTCGCAAAGCTTGCGGGTCATGTAGCCGGCGTCGGCCGTCTTGAGGGCGGTGTCGGCGAGGCCCTTGCGGGCGCCGTGGGTGGAGATGAAGTATTCGAGGACGGTGAGGCCTTCGCGGAACGAGGACAGGATGGGGCGCTCGATGATCTCGCCGGAGGGCTTGGCCATGAGGCCGCGGAGGCCGCAGAGCTGGCGGACCTGCTGCTTGTTGCCGCGGGCGCCGGAATCCATCATGATGTAGACGGGGTTCACCTCGACCTTGCCGTCGTTGTTCTCGAGCTTGGCGAAGACGGACTTCGCGATGCGGTCGGTGGCGCCGGTCCAGATGTCGATGATCTTGTTGTAGCGCTCGCCGGAAGTAATGATGCCCTTCTTGTATTGGGACTCGACCTCGTCGACCTTTTTGCGGGCGTCGTGCACGATCTCCTTCTTGTTCTCGGGGATGATCATGTCGTCGATGCCGATCGAGATGCCGGCCGAGAAGGCGGTCTGGAAGCCCAGCTCTTTCAGCTTGTCGAGCGTCTCGACGGTCACGCGGTCCCCCGCCACCTTGTAGGTGTTGAGGATGAGGTCGCCCAGCTTGCCCTTCGGCACCGGGAAGTTGATGAAGCCGAGGCCGGCGGGCCAGATCTCGTTGAAGATCACGCGGCCGACGGTCGTGCGGAGAATCTTGCGCTCCTTGTTGCCGTAGACGGTGTCCTTGCCGAAGTCCGGGTTGGGGACCTCGATCCAATCGTGCACCTTGAGGGCGCCGTCGGCCTTCACGTAGAGCACTTCCTGCAGGCCGCTGAGCAGCGGCACGCGCACGCCCTTGGCGGGTTTGCTGCGCGGCTCGATGGTGAGGTAGTAGGCGCCGAGGACGATGTCCTGCGAGGGCGTGAGGATCGGCTTGCCGGAGGACGGCGAGAAGATGTTGTTTGTCGACATCATCAGGAGCTTGCACTCCAGGATGGCCTCGAGCGACAGCGGCACGTGCACGGCCATCTGGTCGCCGTCGAAGTCCGCGTTGTAGGCGGTGCAGACGAGCGGGTGGACGCGGATGGACGAGCCCTCGATGAGCACGGGCTCGAAGGCCTGGATCGAGAGGCGGTGCAGGGTCGGCGCGCGGTTGAGCAGCACCGGGTGGCCCTTGGTGACTTCCTCGAGGATGTCCCAGACTTCCGGCGACTTCTTCTCGATCATCTTGCGGGCGCCGCGGACGGTGTGCACGAAGCCGAGTTCCTTGAGGCGGCGGATGATGAACGGCTCGAAGAGGACGAGCGCCATCTTCTTGGGCAGGCCACACTGGTGGAGCTTGAGTTCCGGGCCGATGACGATGACGGAGCGGCCGGAATAATCGACGCGTTTGCCGAGCAGGTTCTGGCGGAAGCGGCCCTGCTTGCCCTTGAGCATGTCGGAGAGCGACTTCAGGGCGCGGTTGCCGGCGCCGGTGACGGGGCGGCCGTGACGACCGTTGTCGAACAGCGCGTCGACGGCTTCCTGCAGCATGCGCTTTTCGTTGTGGATGATGACGTCGGGCGTCTTCAGCTGCATCAGGTTCCGCAGGCGGTTGTTGCGGTTGATGACGCGGCGGTAGAGGTCGTTGAGGTCGGAGGTTGCGAAGCGGCCGCCCTCGAGCGGGACGAGCGGGCGCAAGTCCGGCGGGATGACGGGCAGCACCTCGAGCACCATCCACTCGGGGCGGGACTTCGAGCTGATGAAGCCGCCGATGACCTTGAGGCGCTTGGAGAGCTTCTTCTTGATCTGCTTCGAGCGCGTGGCGCGCATCGTCTCGTGGAGCTCGGCGACGATGGCCTCCATGTCGATCTGGATGAGCACGTCGCGGACGGCCTCGGCACCCATCTTGGCGGTGAAGGCGTCGGCACCGTATTCGTCGACGGCCTGCTGGAATTCGGTCTCGGTCAGGAGCTGCTTGAGCTCAAGCGGCGTCTTGCCCGGATTGGTCACCATGTAGTTCTCGTAGTAGATGACGCGCTCGAGCGAACGGGCGGTCATGTCGAGGAGGAGGCCGAGGCGGCTCGGCATGCTCTTGAGGAACCAGATGTGGGCAACGGGCACCGCGAGCTCGATGTGGCCCATGCGCTCGCGGCGGACGCGGGCGATGGTCACCTCGACGCCGCAGCGGTCGCAGACGACGTCCTTGTATTTGATGCGCTTGTATTTGCCGCAGGCGCACTCGTAGTCGCGCACCGGGCCGAAGATCTTCTGGCAGAAGAGGCCGCCCGGCTCGGGCTTGAAGGTGCGGTAGTTGATGGTCTCGGGATTCTTCACCTCACCCTTGGACCAGGACCGGATGGTCTCCGGCGAGGCGACGGTGATGGAAACGTTGTCGAACTGATTCTCGTCCGAACCAAGGACGGAACGGACTTCTTCGCGGGCGTGTTCGGTGCTCATTATGATTTTGCTCCCAATATTGTGTTAAGTGTCAGCGGCTGCCGCCCAGTGCTTCGCCCAGCGCGGTGCGCTTCGCGAGTTTGATGTCGAGGCCGAGGGCCTGCATTTCCTTGACCAGCACGTTGAACGATTCCGGCGTGCCGGCGCTCAGCGTGTTGTCGCCCTTGACGAGCGACTCGTAGATCTTGGTGCGGCCGTTGACATCGTCGGACTTGACCGTGAGGAGTTCCTGCAGGGTGTGCGCCGCGCCGTAGGCCTCGAGCGCCCACACTTCCATTTCGCCGAAGCGCTGGCCGCCATACTGGGCCTTGCCGCCCAAAGGCTGCTGCGTGACGAGCGAATAGGGACCGACCGCGCGCGCGTGGATCTTGTGCGACACGAGGTGGTTCAGCTTCATCATGTAGATGTAGCCAACGACAACCTCCTGATCGAGTTTCTCGCCGGTGCGGCCGTCGTAGAGGACGGACTTGCCGGTCGAGGGCAGCTTGGCCTCCTTGAGATAGCCGCGCACCTTGCTCTCGGGAATGCCGTCGAACACGGGGGTGGCCACCTTGATGCCGAGCTTTTTGCAGGCCCAACCGAGGTGCGTCTCGAGCACCTGGCCCACGTTCATGCGCGAAGGCACGCCGAGGGGGTTGAGGCAGATTTCGATCGGGGTGCCGTCGGGCAGGAAGGGCATGTCCTCCTCCGGCACGATCTTGGCGACGACGCCCTTGTTGCCATGGCGGCCGGCCATCTTGTCCCCAACTTCGAGCTTCTGCTTCGTGGCGATGTAGACCTTGACCTGCTTGATGACGCCGGGACCGTTCTCGTCGCCGGTCTCGATCGTGGCGATCTTGCGCTCGCGGTCGCCCTCCAGCTCGTCGAACTTCGACTGGAAGGAGGCGATGATCTCCATGATCTTGATGCGAACGGGCGAAGGATCGATCTCAATGTGCTTCGCGACGGCGGCCAGCTTGCGGAGGAGGGTCTTGGTGATCTTGCGGTTGGCCGGGATGATAATTTCGCCGGTCTGGCCGTTGATGACGTCGAGCGGGATCTTCTCGCCGAGGAGGATGTTGGACAGGGCTTCGGTCAGCTGCTCGCGCAGTTTGTCCATCTGGGTTTTGTAGTCCTCCTGGATCTGCTTCACCTGGCGGCGGCGGTCGGACGGGGACATGCGGTCGCGCTCCGCGTCGAGGCGGCTGGTCGAGACCTTCACGTCCATGATGATGCCGTTCACGCCGGAGGGAACGATGAGGGAGGTGTCCTTCACGTCGGCGGCCTTCTCGCCGAAGATGGCGCGGAGGAGCTTTTCCTCGGGCGCGAGCTCGGTCTCGGACTTCGGGGTGATCTTGCCGACGAGGATGTCGCCGGGCTTCACCTCGGCGCCGACGCGGATGACGCCGTTGTGGTCGAGATTCTTGAGCGCTTCCTCGCCGATGTTCGGGATGTCGCGCGTGATCTCCTCGGGCCCGAGCTTCGTGTCCCGGGCGGTGACCTCGAACTCCTGGACGTGGATGGAGGTGAAGATGTCCTCCTTCAGGACCTTTTCAGAGATGAGGATGGCGTCCTCGAAGTTGTAGCCGTTCCAAGGCATGAAGCCGACGAGCACGTTGCGGCCAAGCGCGAGCTCGCCGTGGTCGGTCGAGGGACCGTCCGCGATGCACTCGCCCTTCTTCACCTTCTGGCCCTTCTTGACGATGGGCCGCTGGCTGAAGCAGGTGCCGGCATTCGAGCGCATGAACTTGCGCAGCTCGTAGACGTAGAGGTGGTCCTTCGGGTTGTGCTTCGGGTGGCGCGGGAGCTCGCCGTCCTTGGTGACAACGATCTGCTTGGCGTCCACGGACGCGACGACCCCGGCCTCTTCGGCGATGACGACGGTCTTGGAGTCGCTCGCGAGGCGGGCCTCGAGACCGGTGCCGACGAACGGCGCCTCGGTCTGCAGGAGCGGCACGCCCTGGCGCTGCATGTTGGAACCCATGAGCGCGCGGTTGGCATCGTCGTGCTCGAGGAACGGAATCAGGCCGGCCGCGACGGACACGACCTGCTTCGGGGAAACGTCCATCAGGTCCACCTCGTCGGCGGTGACCTCGAGGAAGTTGCCGGAATTGCGCGCGGTGACCTTGCCGATGTAGTGACCCTTGTCGTCCACTTCGGCGTTGGCCTGCGCGATGGTCTTGCCCTCCTCCTGGTCGGCGGTGAGGTAGACGACCTTGTCGGTCACGCGGCCCTTCTCGACGATGCGGTAAGGCGACTCGATGAAGCCGAATTCGTTGACGCGGGCGTAGGTGGAAAGCGAGTTAATGAGGCCGATGTTCGGACCTTCCGGGGTCTCGATCGGGCAGATGCGGCCGTAGTGTGAGGGATGCACGTCGCGCACCTCGAAGCCGGCGCGTTCGCGGTTCAGCCCGCCCGGCCCGAGCGCGGACAGGCGGCGCTTGTGCGTGAGCTCGGCGAGCGGGTTGATTTGGTCCATGAACTGCGACAGCTGGCTGCGCGCGAAGAAGTCGCGGATGACGGTCGTCAGGGCCTTGGGGTTGATCAGCTTCTGCGGCGTAATCGAGTCGACGCTCTGGTCATAGAGGGTCATGCGCTCGCGCACCAAGCGCTCGGTGCGGCTCAGGCCGACGCGACACTGGTTGGCGAGGAGCTCGCCGACGGTGCGCACGCGGCGCGAACCGAGGTGGTCGATGTCGTCGACGATGCCGTCGCTCTTCTTGAGGCGGACGAGATACTTGGTGGCGGCGACCACGTCCTCGCTGGAGAGGATGCGGTTTTCCAGGTCGATCTTGAGGTCGAGCTTCTGGTTGATCTTGTAGCGACCGACGCGGCCGAGGTCGTAGCGCTTGGGGTCGAAGAACAGGCGCTTGAGCAGAGCCTTGGCGTTCGCCGTGGTCGGCGGCTCGCCCGGGCGCAGCTTCTTGTAGATTTCCTTGAGGGCCTCCTCCTCGTTGCGGGTCGGGTCCTTCTTGAGCGCACGGATGATGGCGCCCTCGTCGGCCGTGGTGTCGATGACGCGCATCGACTTGATGTCGTGCTTCTCGAACGTGCGGACGATGGCCTTGGTGAGCGGCTCGAAGGCACGGGCGAGCACGACGCCCTTCTGGGCGTCAATCACGTCCTCGACCAGCACGAGCGTGGAGACGTTCTCAAGGTCGAGGGCCTTGCTGACCTTCAGGTCCTGGATCGTGTAGAACAGGTTCAGGATATCGAGGTCGTTGCTGAAGCCGATGGAGCGGAGCAGCGTCGTGATGAGGAATTTGCGGCGGCGGCGGCGGCGGTCGAGGTAGACGTAGAGCAGGTCGTTGTTGTCGAACTGCACCTCGAGCCAGGTGCCGCGGTCCGGGATGATGCGGAAGGAATGCAGCAGCTTGCCGTTCGGGTGCGTGGCGACCTCGAAGCAGATGCCCGGCGAGCGGTGGAGCTGGGAGACGACGACGCGCTCGGCGCCGTTGATGATGAACGAGCCGCGCTCGGTGACCATCGGGATGTCGCCCATGAAGATCTCCTCGTCCTTGATGAAGTCCTCCTCGCGGAGGCGGAGCTTTACGTAGAGCGGGACGGCGTAAGTCGTGCCCTCGCGGAGACACTCGATCTCGGAGCTCTTGGGCTCGCCGATGGTGTAGGAGACGTATTCGAGCGTCAGACGCTCGTCGTAGGAATTGATCGGGAAGACCTCGCGGAACACGGCCTCGAGGCCGAAGGGCTTGCGCGCCTTTTCGGCGGTGTCCTTCTGGAGGAACTCGAGGTAGGAGCTGATCTGCAGCTCAATGAGGTTGGGCGGCTGGATGACTTCGCGGAGCTTGCCGAAGTTAATGCGTTCGGTGTGAGTGCGGTCGGCCATGGAATTTCCCGTTTAAGTGTGAGACGAAAAGAAAGTGACAAAACTCAGCCGTTCAGGAGCGAACGGCCGGCAGTGGGGCGCACGGACGCGGGGCCTCGATGCGCGGAAAGAACAAATGGAAGAAAGCCGAAAGACAGGCCGCGGGGGGACACGGCCTGTCTCGGTGAATGGAGCTGACTTGAGGGCTGGAACGCCAAGCGGTTACTTGAGTTCCACCTTGGCGCCGGCGGCCTCGAGCTTCTTCTTGATTTCCTCGGCTTCCGCCTTGTTGACGCCCTCCTTGACGGCTTTGGGCGCCCCTTCGACGAGGTCCTTGGCTTCCTTGAGGCCCAAGCCGGTGATAGCGCGGACTTCCTTGATGGCGCCGATCTTGTTCGCACCGGCCGCGAGGAGGACGACGGTGAACTCGGTCTTCTCCTCGACGACGGCGGCCGGGGCAGCAGCGGCGATGGCCGGGCCGGCCGCCGCGGCGGCAGAAACGCCCCACTTGGCCTCGAGGTCCTTGACGAGGGCGGCGAGTTCGAGAATGGGCTGGGCGGACAGCCATTCAATGACTTGGTCTTTGGTGATGTTGCTCATGTTATTTTCTCCTGAAGCGGATAGCGGTCTCGGTTGAAACGCGTTTAAGGGACGTATCCCCTAGCCTCTTCCTTGGATATTGGGCTTCCCCGGCTTGCGCCGGAAAAATTGTGGTTGGATTAAATGATGGTTAGGCGGCCGGAGCAGCGGGCTGCTCCTTCTTGACCTTGGCGTCGAGGACGCGGACGAAGGCCGCGCCGTGCATGGTGAACAGGCCGAGGAGCATCGAGCGCAGGGCCTCGAAGGACGGCAGGTCGGCGAGCTTGGACAGATCGGCGGCGGTCATGAGCTTCTTGTCCATGACGCCGACCTTCACCTCGAGCTTCTGCTTTTCCTGGATGAATTTCTTCAGCGTCTTGGCGACGCCGGCGGGGTTCTTGCCGCCGACCACGACGGCCGTCTGGCCGGTGAGGGACTTCTCCAGGTCGGGCAGGCCCATGGCCTTGGCCGCGACGCGGAAGGAGCTGTTCTTCACGACGTGAAACTCGGCCTTCTCCGGGGCGAGGCGCTTGCGCAACTCGGCGGCGTCGGCGACCGTCAGTTTCGTGAAGTTGGTGAGGATGACGTAGTCGGACTTCTTCAGATGCCCGCTGACCTCATCGATCAAGTATTGTTTTTCGGCTCTCATGGTGCGTGGCTCCTTAGAATTTGTTGAACTCGGTGGTCGCGAGCTTCACGCCCGGGCTCATCGAGGACGAGAGCGTGACGCTCTTGATGTAGTGGCCCTTGAACGCGGCCGGCTTGGCCTTGCCCACGGCCTCGAGCACCGCGGTGACATTCTCCGTGATCTGCTCGGGGGTGAAGGAGCGTTTGCCGACGCCGACGCCGATGTTGGCGGTCTTGTCGACCTTGAACTCCACGCGGCCGGCCTTGACGGCCTTGATGCCCGCGGCGATGTCGTCGGTGACGGTGCCGGACTTCGGGTTCGGCATGAGGCCCTTGGGCCCGAGGACGCGGGCAAGGGTGCGGACCTGCTTCATGGCCTCGGTGGTCGCGATCGCGACGTCGAAGTCGAGCCAGCCCTCGGTGATCTTGGCCATCACGTCGGCGAGGCCGGCCGTGTCGGCGCCCGCGGCGAGGGCCTTGGCGGGATCGTCGGTGAAGACGAGCACGCGGACCTTCTTGCCGGAGCCGTTGGGCAGCGGGGTGGTGCCGCGCACCATCTGGTCGCCCTGGGCGGGATCGACGCCGAGGCGGAAAGACAGCTCGACGGTCTCGTCGAACTTGGCCTTGGGAAATTTGGCGAGGACTGCGACCGCTTCCTTCAGCGGGTATTCCTTCGCGAGATCAGCGGCCGAGACGGCGCTGCGGTATCTTTTGCTATGTTTGACGGGCATTTTGGACTCCTTGCGGTGCGAACGTCCCGGGTGGGACTCCCGCGGTGAGTGTGTTGGGGGAAAAAATCAGTCGACGACCTCGATGCCCATGTTGCGGGCGGTGCCGGCGATCATGCGGATGGCCGCCTCCTCGCTGTTGGCGTTGAGGTCGGCCTTCTTGATCTTGATGATCTCGAGGATCTGCTTCTTCGTCACCTTGCCGACCTTGTCCATGTTGGGTTTGGCGGAGCCGGTGGCGATGCCGGCGGCCTTCTTCAGGAGCACGGACGCCGGGGGCGACTTGAGGATGAAGGTGAAGGATTTGTCGGCGTAGACGGTGATGACGACCGGAATGATCATGCCATTCTGGTCCTTGGTCTTCGCGTTGAATTCCTTGCAGAAGCCCATGATGTTGACGCCTTGGGCGCCGAGGGCGGGACCGACAGGAGGAGCCGGATTGGCGGCACCGGCGGGCAGCTGGAGACGGACGTAGCCTTGAATTTTCTTGGCCATGGTAAGAGCGGTGTGGCGGGTTGGATGGGTGGGCGGCGGGATCAGCTTTCAGAGGCGCGCTGAACCTGCCAGTATTCGAGTTCGACGGGCGTAAACCGGCCGAAAATGGAGACGGAAATCTTGAGCTTGCCGCGAGCGGGGTCGACCTCGTCGACCCGGCCCGTGAGGTTGGCGAAGGCGCCGTCGGTGATCTTCAGTTCCTCGCCGACCTCGAAGGTGACTTTGGGCACTTCCTTGCCCGAGGCGGCCTCGATGCGGGCCTTGATCTCGTCGATCTCGGCCTGCCGCAGGGGCGCGGGATGGTCGCCGCCGACAAAGCCGATGACGCCGGCCGCGTCCTTCACGAAATAAAACGGCTTGATGTTGACCTGCTTGTCCGCGTCGTAGAGCGCCATGTTGATGAACACGTAGCCCGGGTAGAGCTTGCGGACCTTGGTGGATTTCTTGCCGCCCTTGACCTCGGACACGATCTCGGTCGGCAGCAGGACCTCGAAGATGTGGTCGTCGAGTTCCTCGGCCTTCTTGAATTTCTCGAGGTAGGTCTTCACCTTGTTCTCCTGGCCGGAGAGGGTGTGGAGCGCGAACCATTGGGCGCCGGTGGTCTGGGTGGTCATCGGACGGGGGATTAGCGGCTGATGAGCGAAGTCACGGCGTCGACCACGTTGTAGAGGGCGAAATCGCTGATGCCGGTGAACAGGCCGAGGAGCAGGCACGCGACGATCACGACGATGGTCGAGTCCTTCAGCTCGGACTTGGACGGCCAGTCGGCCTTCAGCAACTCGTGCCAAAGTTCGACGAAGAAGATGCGGGCGGTGCGGAAGGGATTTGCCATGTGTTGAGTTGGGCGAAAGTGGCAGGGGCGGAGGGAATCGAACCCCCAACCAACGGTTTTGGAGACCGCTACTCTACCAATTGAGCTACACCCCTGTGGTTATTTCTTTTAGACGACACAGCCGGGACCCCCAAAAGGAGCCCCGGCAGCGTCGGTCGGAAGAGGTTAATGACGCTTATTCGACGATCTCGGTCACGCGGCCGGCACCGATGGTGCGGCCGCCTTCGCGGATGGCGAATTTCTGGAGCTTCTCCATGGCGATCGGCACGATCAGCTCGATGTCGACGGCGATGTTGTCGCCCGGCATGATCATCTCGACGCCCTTTGGGAGATTGACGACGCCCGTCACGTCTGTGGTGCGGAAGTAGAACTGGGGACGATAACCGTTGAAGAACGGCGTGTGGCGGCCGCCCTCGTCCTTCGAGAGGACGTAGATCTCGGCCTTCGCCTTCGTGTGCGGGGTGATGCTCTTCGGGGCGGCGATGACCTGGCCGCGCTCGATGCCGTCCTTTTCCACGCCGCGGAGCAGGATGCCGACGTTGTCACCCGCCTGGCCGTAATCGAGCAGCTTGCGGAACATCTCGATGCCGGTGACGACGGTTGTCGTGGTGTCGCGCAGGCCGACGATCTCGACGGGGTCGTTGAGCTTGCACTTGCCGCGCTCGATGCGCCCGGTGGCGACGGTGCCGCGGCCGGTGATGGAGAACACGTCCTCGACGGACATCAGGAAGGGTTTGTCGATCTCGCGCATGGGCTCGGCGATCTCGGAGTCGATGGCCTCCATCAGCGCCTGGATGGCCTTCTCGCCCTCGGGCTTGCCCTCGAGCGCGGCGGTGGCCGAGCCGCGGATGATCTTGGCGTTCTTGCCGTCAAACTGATACTTGGTCAGCAGGTCGCGGATCTCCTCCTCGACGAGGTCGAGGAGTTCCGAGTCCTCGATGAGGTCGACCTTGTTGAGGAACACCACGAGCTTCGGCACGCCGACCTGACGGGCGAGCAACACGTGTTCGCGCGTCTGCGGCATCGGGCCGTCGGCCGCCGAAACGACGAGAATCGCGCCGTCCATCTGGGCGGCGCCGGTGATCATGTTCTTGATGAAGTCGGCGTGGCCGGGGCAGTCGACGTGCGCATAGTGGCGCTTATCGGACTCATACTCCACGTGAGCCACCGCAATGGTGACGGTCTTGGTGGCGTCGCGCACCGTGCCGCCTTTGGCGATATCGGCGTAGGCTTTGAGCTCCGCCAGACCCTTGCGGGACTGAACCGCCAGGATCGAAGCGGTGAGCGTCGTCTTGCCATGGTCGATGTGACCGATGGTGCCGACATTGACGTGCGGCTTCTTGCGTTCGAATGTTGCTTTAGCCATGTGGAGCTGGAGTAGGTTGTTGGTGGTTGAAGTTGTTGATCTTTATTAACGTCGGGGATCACCGACGTTGGCCTGGAGCCCAGAAACGGATTTGAACCGTCGACCTCCCCCTTACCAAGGGGGTGCTCTGCCAACTGAGCTATCTGGGCAGACCAAGGCACAGACCAAAATAGAAAAGAACGCTCAGAGAATAGCCCGTAAAATTGGCCGTCAACTAGATTCTTGCGGATTTCCCAAAATACTACTGGCCCACTAAAACGCGATACCGCCCGGGGCTTAAACGCTCTCCCAATCGGAACGTTTTCACAAGGTAGGAACGGAAGAAACTGTCCACCTCATCCCACCCCGAACCGCTGACCAAAACCGGATCACCAATCACCCCGGCACTGCACACCACGGCCAGAAATTCCATCGGGGCAAAGTCTGTCCGCGGCAGAGATATGTCCGTAAGTGCTTGGGCTATAATGTTTTTTCCTGAAGATAAGTCCCTGACCTCAAGAAAACTGCTTCGCTCCGGCAACGCCGGTCGTTGCACGTCAATTTGTCCCATCCCGGCAAACGGGGCTTCATTGCCCTGCGCCACCACATCGGCCAGTCGCTCCGGCACAACCGCCGCCTCACTTCCGTAGGGTTTGATCGGCTGGTTACCGAGCGTGATATTCTCCCCGAAGCTATCGAATACCTGCCCCGGCTGCCGGCGCATGCTTTCCGCCAAGGGTCGTTGGCCGAAGTTCCATTCCGTCGGGAAAAAAAGCGGCGTGGGATCCATCAATTCCGCCTGCTCGCGCAGGATCAAGTCCCCCGTTCCGGTGCCTGCCCCCGTCAACCGCACAAAGGGCGGCTTCGCCGGGGCCGCGGCGTCCGGCACCGCCGGTTGCACGCGTGCCGTGTTCCACCACACTCCCGTCACGACCAGCGCCGAAGCCAGCCCGATCCAGACGCGACGCTTGATTTCAATTTTTCCGATGCGCACGGCCGCCTCCCTATTTCGGCGGATCCTGCGGTCCCGCCGGCTCCGCCGCCAGCAGCACGTTGGCAAACCCGACCGACCGCGCCATCTCGCACAGGTCGGCAAACGCCTGCACCGAGACCTGCCGGTCCGCCCGCACGAGCATCACGGCGCCCGGGTGGCTCTTGATGTAACCGGCCATGTGCTTCCGCAATTCCGCCAGCGAATACATGCCGCCCTCAAAAAGTATCACCCGGTCGCTCCGGTAACTCACGACGACCGACGCCGTGCCGGCACCCTGCGACGCGGCCCCGACCGACGGCAATACCACCGTGCCCGGCTCGCCCACGCCGACCGGCAGGCCCGGCGCCAGCACGAAATTCGAGCCAAACAGGCCGAAAAAAAGCACGATCACGCCGACGTTGACCCAGGCGACGAAGTCGAGGTCGCGCGGCGGCGGACTCATCCGCGATTCCAGCTCGAGCGGGCGCGTGATCATCTTTTCTCCCCGGAACCACTGTGGTATTCGCGCAGCAGGAAGCGCATCAGCTCGCTGCCCGCCCACTCCATGTCCTGCACCAGCAGGCGCACGCGCCCGGTCAGGAAATGCCGCGCGAGGTGCGCGGGAATCGCCACCGCGAGGCCGGCCGCCGCCGTCAGCAGCGCTTCCCACATGCCGCCGGCGAGCACCGCCGGGGTCGCGTAATTCCCGCCCTGGTTGAAAAGCCAGAAGGTCCGGATCATGCCGAGCAGCGTGCCGAGCAGGCCGAACAGCGGCGCGATCTGCGCGATGGCCGCGAGCGCACTGATGCGCCGCTCCAGCACCGGGATCTCCACGATTGCCGCCTCCTGGATCGCGAAGCGTATCGCCGGCTCGTCCGCGGTGACGTGCCGCAGCCCCGCCTTCACCACCTTCGCGACCGGCCCGGGCGTCTCCTCCGCCAGCGTCAGCGCCTCCATCAGGCGCTGCTTCAGGAGCAGGTTCTTGATGCCGCCGAGGAACTCCGTGGACTTGATCTGCCCGCGGTGCAGGAAGAGCGCGCGCTCGACAAAGATGACCACCGCCGCCAACCCGAGCGCCACCAGCAGCCACATCACCGGGCCGCCCTTGGCGAATACACTGTAGCTGAACGCGTTCATCGGATCGCCCGCATCATGCGCGGCAGCGTCCGGGCGTAAATGCCAAAGCTCACGGCTTCGCCCCCCCGGTGGTGCGGAACCGCGTGAGCTTCGCCTGGGCCTGCGCGACGCCGTAGAGCTTGTGGTCCACGATCAGCTGGTAGGCCCGCTGCGCCTCGTCGAGCCGGCCGGCGTCCTCGTGGATCTGCCCGAGCTCCAGCAGCGACTTGGCCACCCAGTAGCGGCCCTTCGCGCCGAGCTTCGCCGCCTGCGTCGCGTCGAGCAGGAACGCATCCACCACGGACCAGAACACCGTCTGGGCCTTCGCCGGCTGGCCGCGCTTCGCCAGCGCGTAACCCCACTTGAAACCCGCTTCCGCGCGGAGGTCCACCGGCGCCGAGGGCAGGTCGCGCAGCCGCTCGAACAGCGCCGACGCGCTCTCGTAGTTGGCCACGGAATTGGACCCCTGCGCGAACAGCGAGTCGGCCAGCGCGATTTGGGCGAGCTGGATGTCCGGATGCTGGCCCTGGTTGTAGATCAGGCTCTCGTAGATCTGCCGGGCGGCGGGAAAATCGTTCAGCTTGCGCAGCAGGTCACCCTGCTTCAGCAGCGCGTAGAATACCAGGTCGTCGCCCGGGTAGTTGTTGATCAACCGGTCCAGCAGCTTGTAGGCCTCCCGCAGCAGCCGGTCGAGCCCTTGGTGCTCCAGGTTGATCGCCGCCTCGTAGAGCGCGAGCGGCGCATACTCGCTGCGCCGGTAGGCGTCGTTGTCCACAAAGCTTAGCAGCACCTTCTGCGCGGCCGCCATGTCGCCGCCCTGTGTCAGGTGGCCCGCCTGCACGAGGTAGGAATACTGGGCGGCGGCCGTGGTGCGGAAATCCTCGCGCAGCTTCTCCAGCAGGGCGAACCCCTCCTGGTCGCGGTTGCGCGCGAGCAGCGCCTGCGCCTTCAGCAACCGGGCCATGCTGGTGACGTTCGTGCGCAACTCCGCGTCCAGCGTCGCGGCCGGCGCCAGCGCCGCGAGCAGCTCGTCCGCCTGTTGCCGCGTGGTGTCGGGCTGGCCGTTGTCGAACGAGAGCTTCGCCCGCAGCCACAGGAGCCGGATGCGCAAATCCTCCGGCATGCCCTGCGTCCCGGCCGCCAGCAGCCGGTTCACGCGGGCGTAGGCCGCCGGCGCCTGGTTGTGCCCCTGCATCGCGCGCACCAGATTCCACTCGGCCTGCCAGCGGTTCAGCGCGTCGAAGCCGGGGTTGGCCGCGGCCTCGTCGAGCTGCTGCGCCGCGGCGTCCAACTCCTCGGCGCGGATGTTCGACAGCACGCGTTGGAAGAGGAGCCCCCCCGCGGGCACCACCTGCGGCGCTTCGCGCAGCGCGGCGTCATACGCATCGGCCGCGTTCTTGTAGTCCTTCGCGCGGAAGAAAGCCTCGGCCAGAAGCACGCCCAGTTCGGCCCGCTCGCGGCCCGGGGCGAGGAGCGCCCGCAGCTGGGCGATTACGTCCGCCGCAGTCCGGTAGCGCTTCTGCTCCCACGCCACGGCGAGCCGCACGCCCAGCGCCGGCGCCTTCAGCGGCGAGCCCGGGTAATGGTCGATCAGGGTGCGCGCATCCTCATCGGCGGCGGCGTAGGCCTGGTCGGCGAGCGCCGTCTGCGCGCGCACCAGCAGCAGGTCCTCAATGATGGGATGCTGCGCCGGCGCGCCGATCAACTCGCCCAGGTCGCGCCGGAGTTGCTCGCGGTCCGCGGTGGTTTTCACCCCGCGGGCCAGCAGTTGCAGCGCAAGCCGCTGGGTCTCCGGCTTCTGGCCGTCGCGCAGCAGTTGCCGGAAGGCCTGGCGGCCGGCCACGCTTCCCTCGCCCGCGATCAGGCCGAGCATCAGCCCGAGCTGGTCGGCGGCGTCGCGCTCCGAGACGGGCACCACCGCGAGCTGCCGCTGCAGCAGCTTCTGCGCCTCGTCGGCCCGGCCGAGGCCGGCGAGAGCCGCCGCGTAGGTGCGCACGTAGGTGTAGCCGGTGCGGGTGCCCTGGAAACGCTCCATGTTGCCGCGCAACGTGGCGAGCTGCGCTTCCCCGGGCTGGTTGGCCCGCAGGCGGGTCTGCTCCAGCCCGAGCGTGAAGCGCGCGCGCTGCAGCTCGGACACCGCGGTCTTCTCCGCCTGTTCGAAAAGATTGTTCGCCTGCACGGTGTCGCCGTCGGCGTCCGCCACCTGGGCCTGCAGGAATATCCACCAGCCCCGGTCCGGCGCCGGCAAATCGTCGATCCGTCCGGCGGCGAGCGCGGCCTTGGCCTGCGGGATCCGGCGGGCGTTCGCGGCGATGAGCCCGGCGCGCAGCTGATACGCCGAGTTCCGCGGCCCGGCATAGTCCGCCAGGGTTTTCTCCGCCGCCGCGGCCTCGCCGCCATCGAGCAGCGCCGTCACGAGCGCCAGCGTCAGGCGGTGCCGGCTGTCCGCGGGCACGTCCGTGTCCTTGAGCATGGCGCGGTAGATCTCCGCCGCGGTCGCGGGAAACCCGGCCTGCAACGCCGCGTTGGCGCGGCCCTCCGCCACGATCCAGCCGCCCGGCACCACGGCCGCCGGCGCCGCGCCGGCCAGCGGACTCGGACCCGCCACCTGCGCGCCCAACCACGCACCCGTCCACATCAAGGAAACCAAACTGATCGGCACAAACTTCATCATGATCGGCAACAGCGTGCAGTTGGGACCGCAGGCTGGCAAGCGTGGCTTGTCCCGCCGCAATTTCGTTTACCTATAGCCCGGATGTTTCACACTCGGATTGCCGGGACATGAAACGTGCGGTGCGACCGGGTTTTCCCAGCCGGTGGGTAAACCGAAGACGCGGATCCGGGGGGACCGCGCTGCTCGTGCATCTGCTCCTGCGCTCCCTGGCCCGGCGCAGCCGGTGGACGCACAGCTTCACCCGGCTCTTCACCTGTGTTCGCGCTGCTCTCTGGCTTGAACGTGACCTCGCCGATCTGCTCAAACGCTGTAGGACAGCCGACGGGGGCCACCGATCAGAAAAATTCACAGTTGTGGCAAGAACCCGAACCTTAATCTAGGTGTTTTTATTCCCCGTGGGTTCAATACCCCGGAGCTTGCTCCGGCTTGGATGAAACGTAGCCACGAGCGTGAGCGAGTGGTAGTT
>Ga0315295_10001205_pt1 | contig 22244 bp, 20 predicted proteins | sample YL17G14_0_MG_FD_204453 | JGI IMG/M metagenome (GOLD analysis project Ga0315295, IMG submission 204453) | Sediment microbial communities from Yellowstone Lake, YNP, Wyoming, USA - YL17G14_0 | ecosystem: Environmental > Aquatic > Freshwater > Lake > Sediment | place: USA: Wyoming | collected...
TCTAATTGAGGTATAATTAGCCATTATGCCCTCGTAGCTCAATGGACAGAGCATCTGCCTTCTAAGCAGGTGGTTGTGGGTTCGAATCCCGCCGGGGGCGCCTTTCGTATATATTACCAGTGAATATTCTAACTCTTTATACTTACCGATGATTTCCCAAACTGTCCGTTAGCAGGAAATGGATTTCACCAATGTTTGCGCCACTCACTATTAAAAATCTCAATATTATGCCAGGTATGGGGAGCATCCACAGTAATATTATCAACGGGAGATAGAATAAACCCCGTGGGGCCCATGGTTTTTATGGCTTCACGTAGCGCCGTGCGCACTTGTTTTTCTGTACCCATTTCGACTGTGATTGCACCTGATACACCCCCCCATAAGCATATTCGCTGACCAAGCTTATTTTTCAATAAGGCCATATCTGTGTAAGTACCCTGGATAGGGTCAATACCGATCAAAACATCGATGCCAGCTTCCAGGTAGAAATCTAACATGGGCTTTGTCCCACTCGTACAGATATATCCGAACTTGGCACCGTATTGGTGAGCCAGGTCAACCTCAACCTTTAACCTCGGCAGGATGGCTTTACGATAGAATTGCGGCGTAATAAAGTCACAACCCTCATACCATGCTCGCTTGATAAATAGATCGACTGGCGCTGATAGAACCACTTGCATACGCTTTACATTCCAAGCATGGATCATATCTAAAAGGTTAGTCAGGAATTCGGGTTGGTCCATCGATAGGATGGTTACATTTTGCATACCGCACAACCAGCACGCCATATCTAAACCAACCCCCCAACCACCGGCTAGAAGAACGCCTTGTTCTTCTATAAACTGGTTAGCTTCTTTCGCCTCCTGAGAGAACTGGATAATGTCTTCTTTTTGAGGCGGGATCAGCAGATATTGGAGCGCTTCCAGTTCTTCAGGTTTGGTGATCAGCGGTTTGAGAGCGCGGGGAACCTGATAATCATCCATAAAGGGGATATGGTCTCCATGCGGCCAATCTTCAGTTAAACTCACATCTGTGGTTAAGATACCGCCTGGGGTTGTATATTTTTTATGCAGGATATCAAAAGCATTGGGGACTTTTTCACGCCACTCTTCAACGATCACATCAGGGTGATGTCGCACTGACAGGCCGCGCAGGTCTGGATGGTTAAGGCGCTTTGGCCTTGGGGCGATTGGGATAAAGAGCATCGAATCAAAGCCCATAGCGAGTTCGGCTTTAGTGAGCTCGTACATATTATCATTACAACGTTTTCGCAGCGCCGTAAAACTAATGAAGCAGCACGGAATGTGGTCGGTAGCTTGCAAGTTGAGTGCTCTAAGCATCCGTTGGCGTGAGGTAGAATTGTCCATTTCCTATTACCCTTCCTAAGGAGGGTATAACAGTTTGCCTATCCTATAACTTATACGTCAATATCAAATAGATGCTCGTTATCTTCTCTCATAGCGGCATCGCTTCTTTCAATACCCGCTGTCTATTTCGAGTGCGCAATCCCCTCTCTGTAACCACGTCTATCTCAACCCCCAACAGCTCTTGCAGGTTATTAAGAAAACCACCTAAGTCCAGCAGGTTGTTGGCTGACTCCAGGTCAACCAGGATTTCAATATCACTGTGTTCATCCATTTCCACGCGCGCCACCGAGTCAAAGATACGTACGTTGGTAATCGGCGCCTCTATTGTATTTTCCTCTGGAAAGCCTAGCTTTAGGTGTTGATTATATAGCGGGAGGTTTTATATATTCTTCCATAGCCAAGATGAACTGGTTTGCATTCTAGAGAGCTTCTTCGACCTGTTCTTTTGAGACAGGGGAAATCGCATCATAATCGCCGCTACTGCGTAGAATTTGGGCTTTAACTAAATAATGATGAAGCCCAGCATTCAGAAAACCCGTTTTTACGAATTCCTTTCCAAAAGCGGAGATCACCGCTGCATGGCTTGAAAAAGCTAAAGTATTTTCAAGCAAAATCGCTTTAGTTGCGTAAAACATAGCGTAGTAAGCCCGCGAGGCCGCGAAGTCGAAATCCCCCCGCTGATATAACGCTTCAGCGGCTTGAAGGCTTCTGCGTGCTTTTTTAAGTAGAGCTGTTTGTGACTCGCTTTTCAAACCAACACCCCTTCGCGACGAATGTTGATGAATAGAGGGCTATCTTCGCCCTCCAGCCTATCTTCTGAAGCGAAGACAGGTGTAATGACAACATCGAATTGTAATGAGACATCAGATATTACTGGGGATAACCGTTTCACAAGGTCAGGATAATTGTAATCCCCGTGCATTACGATTAATAGATCGATATCAGAATCCGAAGTCGCCTCACTTCTGGCGTAGGATCCAAAAAGAAGCATTTTATCGTATTGCTTATCCAATATTCGGATCATTTCACCCTGAAGTTTTTTCAAGATTTTCTTCAAGGGTCTCTTCTCTTCCAATTTTCCCTCAATATGGGTTCAGTAATAGGACTCAACTAATAAAAAAGGTTTGCTTTAATTTTATCATGGACGAACGAAAATTTTCACGTTATTACATATTACTCAACACCCCAGGTCTTGCTAAAGCACGAGCGTAAGCCAGGACCTCCACACTCTCATGCCCCACGCCGGAGGAGAATGCAGCCACCACCAGGTCACGGGCCGGTGAGATGTACAATCCCTGGCCACCGTAGCCGCCTTTATAGAAATCACCATCTTCAAATACTACATCCCACTGATAGGTATTGTGCCGTGGCCGTTCGCCAATCATCTCAATGGTCATCTTTCCTATCATTGCCTTATCGAAGATTTCAGGCCGGCCACCGGTTTGGAAGCGCTTGATGCAAGCTTCAGATATAATCTTCTGTGCGGTGACGAGTCGCCAACTGGGTGTGAATAGCAGGCCATAGCGCCCCATGTCGCGCAGTGTGCTGACCATCATACCGTGGCTGTCAGCGATGCCAGCTGGCGACACGAGGATCATGGCATCGGATTCGGCGCCCATCTTGCGCCAAATACACTCGCTCACCAATTCGGGGAAGGATTGCCCGGTGATCCGCTCGGCCATCCAGCTGAGGATCTGGGTATCGACTGAAGAGTATTCGAATACCTGCCCGCTCGGTCTCAAGCGCTTCAGGGTGGGGATATATTCATAGGTAGAAGCCATCGTTTTGGCAATTCTGGGCGTCATCCCCAAACTGCCCTCGTACAGACCGATCGGGCTATCGGGGTCGGTATAAGAATCTGGTTCATCAGCGTCACGCCCGGCCATGCCCGAAGCCATATCCAGGATGTCGATCACAGGTGTGCCACGCCAGTCGCTGTCTGCTAGCTCCTTGATGTAGGTTTCGATGGGCTTGTGGACACCCACCAGCCCTTCATCTTCCAGAAGCGCTACCATAGTACCGGCCAAGGTCTTGGTCACTGACCACCAGATGTGTTTATCAATTGGGCGCATTTGCAGGTAGCGCTCGAATACGATCTTGCCGTGATGCAGGACGAGCCAGCCGTCCACCGGACGAGCTTGCAGATATTCTCCCAGGCTGAGCTTCCCCAGCAAGGTAGCGGCTTTGACCTCATTCAGGCTATCCACCGGCTGCGAGTCCAGGGTCGAGACAGGCCCTGCGCGGTGCACCCAGGCGTGAGGGAAAAACTCCGGTGTCCTCAGATAGCAATAATGTGCCATTTTCAACTCTGCCGACCACGTCGCCAGGTCAAATAATTGATGGTGTTTGAGTATCTCCTGTTGTGTGAATGTGTTCATGCGTATGCCTCCTTAGATTATTAAAATAAATTCATAAATTCGGGGGAAGATGGGGTTCTCGTGCGGGCCATTCGCCTGCACGAGAACCCCCTACCTCTATTTTTTGAGAAGGCACAATATTTATTTACAAACACAAAACTCCCAACTATACCGAGCGTTTTATGTTTGCGAGTTGGTTGAGGCGACTTTCCCTTTTCTTTTGGGACAGCCGCTTTCCGATTCATCCCAGGTATATATTAAACTTGATTATCTCAAAGGTAAATTAACCACCTTACCTTCCGCAATTGACTTTTCCGCCGCCAGCATGACTTCCAGAGACTGGAGAGCATCTTCGCCCGTGATTAAGGGTGATTTTTTCTGAAGCACACAATCAAAAAAATGCTCCACTTCCAGCTTTGCCGCCCCGACCAATTTGCCGTGCATCCCAGGCCAGTGACGTGTGTCTGGCAGCTTCCAGCCTTCCCGGTCAACGCCGAACAAATCCATCGGGGTGAAATCCAGGTTAAGATTGCCGTCCGTACCGATGACGTTCATGCGGACGTCCCCAAATCCACCCCAACTGGCAGGTTTCTGCCATTTTGCCCATTCTTCAGGTAAACACCAACCCACCTCATGGACGCCCAGGGCACCATCTTCAAATTCAATCATCATCCAGGCTAGATCATAAGTCCCCAATTTCTCCCATACCCTACCATGTAATGCCTTGGCGTAGACCGATTTGACCGGTATTGGATGATACCAAAGCATCTGATCGATATCGTGAACGGCGATATAAGTAACCGGGCTTACACGTCCACCCAGACGCCAGGCCTCGTTGATGCTGGCGATGCGCCGTGCGTATGCGGAAAGAAAGCGTCCAATACTACCCTCCGCGATGGCAGATTGGATCAGGGTGTAACTAACCTCGAACCGCAGGATGTATCCCACCATCAATTTCACCCCTGCCACAGCACAGGCTTTGATGATCGCATCGGCGTCTTCAAGCGTGGTGGCAATTGGTTTTTCAAGAAAGACATGACAGCCAGCCTCGGCAGCAGCTTTTACAGGCTCAAGATGATTTGGTTCCGGTGTGGCTATGATAACGACATCCGCTTTATGCTTGTTTAGCATCTCATGAAAATCCAGAAACGGTTCACCTCCATATGATGCGGTTAACTTTTTCGCTCGATCAATATCCACATCAGACGCAGCAACGCAGCGGGCATAAGGAAGTTCACTGCCTACTCGTGCTAAGACACTACCCATAAAACCAGAGCCGATTACCGCAAAGGTAAGATCTTTCATAGATTTTTCTCTATAGCTTTATCCTTCTCCTGCTAACCAATGCATAGCCTGACGCCAAAACTGCCCATAATAATTCCAAGGCTGGAAGTACTCTGCCCAATGTGGGCTACAATCGGTGGCGAAGGCCATCGAACGACCTTTTCCGAATTTCCAGGTTACGATCAAGGGGTGCTCATCTTCGCCTTCACCGATAGTGGCCAATACGTCCGCCCCCTGTTTAGGTAAGATTCGGTTGAAGCCTTCGAATACCGGGCATTCCTTCCAGGGGATGCCCTTAAGAATGGAATGATTGGGTTGCTTGATATTGACATGTACGCCTTCCGGTGTTTCCACCCGGTCATCTACGCCTTTTAAACAGGTGACCGGTAAAGCTTCTTCGACGGGGGTATCATAATAGCCACCATGACCAAACCGTCCGCTGAATGAGGTCCAGCCACCTATCATAAGTAGACCACCCCCATTACGGGTGAATTCACGAATTGCTTTCAGGCGGTTAGTTCTTGGCAACGGAGTGCCAGCAATCCAAAATGGGTAGAGAGCCAATACTTCGCACTCACAATCACTGATGATTGCAACATCATATTCGCATAGACCCTCAACCGTACGGGGGAAATCTGAGATTGCCCGCTCATTGGTCATATGAGTCACCTCGATACCGCCTTCATTGAGGGCGTTTATCAGGGGCTGACCCCAGATGTGGTGGGAAAACCCCTTGACTTCAAGGTTAAAGGGGGAGGCCATAAATATTGGGCCAATTTTAGAACAAGAATCACCTGCGTATAAAACTTTCATGTGAGATTCTCCTTATCAATATGAATTTATTATGATTTATTCAAACCCGAGAACACTATAACGGCTGATTTTATCGAGTGACATCTGCACATAAGGATATAAATCACTGCCGTGTAAATGATGCTCGCTGGCCGCGTGTCGCCAAGCGCTAAGCGCCTCAGAAAAACGACCTATGCTTTCATAAGCCAACCCCAGATGGTAATAAATATGCGCCTGAGATAAAGTGGTTGGTGCCCCCACACCGAGATTGGCGGGGAACTCCAAGGCTTTGAGGTAGTTCGCAATGGCGCCTTCCATTCGTCCTGCCGAGATGAGGTTTTCGGCGCGCTGCATCAGCGCCCTGACGTAAAGATCATGGAAGCTTTGGTCCATCTCTAAAGGCACGAATTTCTTAATCTCCATGATATTGAGGGCCTCTTCATAATGTCCCAAATCAACCAGGATGAGGATGCTGCGCTTATGCACATCCTCACGCACATCAGGAAGGTTGTTAATCTTCTCTAAAAGCTGCTGCCGTTTGGTGGTTAGCCCCTGAGCTTTATGTAGGTCGTCAAGGTGAAGATATAAATCTTGATTCAGAGGGTTGAGAGTCAGAGCCTTCTCGAAAAGCTCGGTTGCCCGGGAAAAATCTTTGTCTCTCTGCCAGGCTGCCAGCCCCAGGTTGCGATAAATCACGTCGAAATCCGCAAGACCCTCGACTGCCTCCTGCCATAGATGGACAGCATCATCATACCGCTGGCGACCATACAAAAAATTGCCTAGGTAATATTTGGCTTTGTGGTCTTGCGGGTTCTCTTTCAATACCTTCTCTAAGGCGATTACCTCTTCCAGGCGGCTCGGGAAAACATAGTCTGGTTTGGCGTTTGCAGCTTTATTCAACCACTTCTGAGCGTCTTGTTGGTGGTTTAGTGTCTGGTAAAGATAACCGACCAGATAACCAATCATTGGATACTGCCATTGTTGACCAAAGTCAGTTAATACATTGAGTGCATCTTCCAATAAACCGGCGCCAATGTAGTAACAAGCCAGATCGAGTATATATTGCTGGTCATCAGCCAGCAAGCGCAGTAGTTTGTCTTGATAGGTACTATCAGGCTCCAGCAACGCCATCTCGCGCAAAGCAGGATGGTTAAGGGGGTCACTCTTTAAAACTAAAAGCAGCTTATCGCGGGCTTCACTAAATTCTCCTGCTTGTCTAAGAGCTATTCCTATCAAGAGGGGAGCCGCAATTGACTTCTTATTCTGGTTATAAACCTGTTTGAATATATCGATGGCCTGCTGCCATTTATTCTGACGCAGGGCAAGGCTGCCAAGGCAAAGCAAGGCGGCGGCATATAGGGAGTTATCGGGTGGAACCGCCTTGAAGCAGTTGAGGGCTTCCTCAAATTGATCTTCAAGAACAGCAGCCAACCCCAGATAATAATTACCTTCCAACAAACCTGTGGATATCGCTTTTTGGAAGTGGGAACGCGCCTGAGTAAAGTCAGCGGTGCGCAGTAGCATCAACCCCAGGCGGAAATGCGCTTCGCCGTTTTCGGAAGATATCTCGAGTGCTTTACGGTAAGCGGTTATTGCCTGCTCCCGATTGTCAAAATTCTCATGCTTCAAGCCAAGCTCATAAAAATCTTGAGAGGTCTGAGCAAGTGTTTGTGACTCGGAAATAAAGGATGCAATTGGACTCGTGTCCCGGTCTAGCGTGTAATCCAGGATGGATTTCCCACCCTGATCCATGACGGTGATGTGCAGCGGCTTGCCTGCCACCTCTTTCGCCGATGCGGAAAAGGTGACCAACCAGGGTTGTTCGGGAGTAAAACTGGCTTTCTCTGAATGCAGGGTTTTATCTGGTGTGGAAAGTTGAATGAGCGCATTTTCCAAATCTCGCGCCGGACAAACTCCGAGGGTAAGGTCTATCATCCCAGCATCTTCAGAGGGTGCAAGTTTGAGCTTGGCGCCCGCCTCAGCGCTGGCACAGGTTAATCCTCCCAAGCCACGCAGCGGAATCCACCACTCGCGCCATGCGCGTGTTTTATCCGGCTGCAAGAAGGCAAAGTCCAACTGGGTTTCCATGGCGCCACATTGGGTTTCGGCATAGAGCGAACCGTCATCGGTGAGAGCCATCTGGTTGACTACTCCGACAGGTGCATTACCCCAAGACCACAGTTTCATCCCTGCCACATCGCTATGGTTGGCAAAGTGCGCATAGCCATTATTTACCGAGTGTTGCCAGGCTCCAAAGAAGTCCCAGGTAACATCACGACCAAAGATAGACACCTGCGCAAGCATGTTTTTTTGCCAGCGGAAGTTCACTGCCGCTGGCATGCGCTCTGCTGGCCACATTGGAACCCCTTCCATACCAGGCAACCCCGGGTCTTGTTGAATTAGGTCCAGACGGGCAAATGGCCAGGATGCGGTGCCAGCAAATTCATAGGAGCGCACCCGTTGGAACGGGTAGATGAATTCAGTTTTATCGTCCGCATCGAGAGATGCGTTCGTCCAGTAATGATAGCGACCTGGAATGGTATATGGGTTGTAAAGCTGCACATCCTGCGCCAAGGCGCAGAGATCGGGGAATAGCGTCAATGTGATCATCCAGCGTAGGCGGGAGATATGTTCAATTCCCCCAAAGGAAATGCTGGCGCTGCCATCTGCGTTGTGGCAAATGTCCCAATTGACAGGGTCGGTGGTGGTAGGCGCATGGGCGACCGGAAAGCTGAACTCGACGCCGCCGGAGAAGAACGCCCCACGAATAGCTAATGGGGAAAACTTGACAACTTTGTTCTTATAAAAAACATCTCTTTGAGAAATTTTGTCATAAACTGAGTACACCCGCCCCCCGAGGTCTGGAATGACCGTAACGCGCAGATAGCGATTTTCCAGGACTATGGTGCGGTAAGTTTTCTCGGTTGGGCTTGAGGCGATATGATCTAATAGGGTATATGGGTAGATATGGGCCACCCCATATTGGGAGCGAAAGACAGGATTGCAATTTTCACCCTTGATGATATAGGTGGGAAGTTGGATGGTACTTTCAAAGGCTTCAACTTTACCAGCAAATTCCTTGCTTCTGGACATAAGAGCTCCTCTTTCCCTTTTGATCAGCGGAAGGTAATGGATGCAGACAGGCCTTCGGTCAACCACTTGCGCATCGTGATGGCTAGAATCAATGGAGGGATCAAGCCCAGGGTAACACACACAGAAATGAGCGAATAAGAAGCATCTGGGTTGCCGGCGATGGAGGCGATGATCACGGGGCCGGTTTGCGTTTTAATGGATTGTGTCAGTAAACGTGCAAAAAGAAACTCGTTATAAGAAGTCATGAACGCAAATGCCGAGGCAGCTACCAAACCAGGTGCCATCATCGGAATGACAATATTATAGAGAGTTTGAAAAGGCGTACAACCATCCACCCTGGCGGCATCTTCCATTTCACGCGGTATGTTGGTGACATACAAAGTGAGGAACCAGATCGTAAACGGAAGGGTCAAAGCAGAGTAGATCAGGATGAGCGACAGGTAGGAATCAAGTAATTTTAGGGTTTGAATGATAATGTAATAGGGGATGGCTACTGCCATGGCCGGCATTAAACGACTGCCAAGCATGAAGTTATATCCCAACTTCTTGCCGCGAAAGTTTATCCGAGCGAAGGTATACGCGGCCGGAATGCCAAGGATCAAGTTGATCACCAAGACAGTAATGGCAACCACGAAGCTGTTTTTCAAAGCTGGAGCGATCAGGCGGGCTTCCTGTGAGATTCGGCTGCGTAATTGACCTTTTACTTCGTAGGACTGTGGAATTTCGCCAGTGAAAACATAGCGGTAATTATCGGAGGTTGGGTTTTGTGGAATCAGGTTGGGTGGATGTTTGAGTAATTCATTTTCTCCCTGCATGCTAGCCACCGCTATCCATAAAAATGGCCCAGCAATAAAAACGATCAACAAGATGATGAGCAAGTTGACTATCCCTAAACCAAGAGTGCGCTTTATTTTTTCGTTCATGACAGCACCTCTCTTATGACCCAACTTCTTCGGACTTGATCACACGCAGGTATACCATTATCAATACAAGCGTGATCAAAGCGATAATAATGGCTAGAGCAACGCCATGACCAAGGTTCAGATTCTTGAAAATTTCTGCATAGGCGAACCAACTGATCATCGAGGTTGAATCCCCAGGCCCACCGCCGGTAAGAACATAGATAAGGTCAAAGACCAGTACGGCGGTTATGGTCTCATAAACAACGACAATCAGCATAATCGGTTGTAAGAGGGGCAAGGTCACATAGCGAAAGATACGCCAGCCGCCGCCGCCGTCGATCCTGGCGGCCTCATACAATTCGCTGGGTATTAGCTGTAACCCAGCCAGGAAGAAAATGGCTGCCAGTGGACCTTCTTTCCAGATGGTAGCTATGACCATGCTGAGCTTTGCCAGGATCGGATTTGCGAGGAATGGAATATATTGGTGGATAATACCTAATCCATATAGAATCCCACTGAGAATTCCGAAGTCTGAGTTCAGTATCCATTTCCACATCAATCCACCAACCACAGAAGGTATTGCCCAGGGGAGCAAAATGAGGATTTTCAAAGCGTTGGCTGTTCTAACCTTACTGTTGAGCAACATGGCTACGATCAATCCGAAGATCGTTACACCAATGACCACAGCAGTGGTAAATAATGCCGTGTTCACTAAAGAAGTGCGGAAGTAATAACTGGTGATAACTTCTTTAAAATTATCCAGCCCGATGAAAGGATGAGATTTTGGTTTCGTAAGCAAGTAGCGGTAAAAGCTGATGCGGACCGCATATAATACCGGGTATATGGTGAAGAGGGCAATCACAAGGAAGGGGACAGTGATTGAGAAATACGGATATATCTTGTCCCATAGTTTTGCTTTTCTCCTCACCGGTTGAGCTACTATGACAGCCATTTTTCACCTCCGTATAAACACAAGGAAGTATGAGGGCAACAGGAGTACCTTCCTGTTGCCCTCATCGTTACTGAAACATTTTAATTATTGTGCTTTTAGCTCTTCCCACTTGGCAGCCATATTGTTCAAGGCCTCCAAAGATGTTTCCTCACCCAAGATTGCCTTGTGGATCTCGGCGCGGGCAAACGTATCCCAGGCGCCATACCATGTGGTTAAGCCTTCCTTGGCGCGAGCCAATTTGGCGTTCGCCTCAATGGTCGGAACATCACCCCACTTACCAAACGCGGCAATCACATCCGCATCTTGGAACAAAGGCAGTTGCGCAAAACCAAGGCCATTCTCTACAGCCCAGCGCTTGACAATTGTGTATGAGCCATCGGTTTTTCCGCCAAAGTAATCCAAGAATTTGCAAGCGGCATCCACGAATTCTGGACCCTCCTCAACAGCCTTGGGGGTCATGGCGTAAAAGCGTACGTAGCCGACAGTACCATGGCTCTTGCCAGGCATCAAAGCGATCTTGAACTGACCGGCATATTCACCACTGCCCGGTTTGTTCACCTCAGCCATGTTATATTGCGGGAAGATGGTGAATGCGTGTTGACCTGCCTGCATTGATTTCACCTGGTCAATTTCGGCGGTGATCAGGCTGGCCGGATCGAAAAGTTCCTCGGCATAAACCTTGCGCAACCATTCCATCACCTCAAAGGCAGCGCTGCCTTCCTGGTTGAAGACCGGTTTCAAATCTGCATCAAACAAAGCGTTTGGACCCTCTTGCTGGCTGAAGACCATCGAGGTCCAGGCCTCTGGGAAAGCGCCTTCCTTCTGTGACCAAGCCATAATGATAGGATAGGCAAGACCGCCTTCCTTGAGGGTCTTAGACATGGTGTAGACATCATCCCAGGTCTCGGGGGCTTTTTCTATGCCTGCATTCTTCAGCAGGGTCTCGTTGTAGACAAAATCCATGGTATCGGCATAGTATGACAGGCCATAGATCTTGCCATCATAGGTCATACCTTCCAATGCGTAAGGGGCAAGCTCAGGCGAATAACCCTTGACGTTGGGGCAGAGTTCATCGATTGGCTGTAGCCAACCTGCTGAAGCCCATTCCTGGAGCCAGTGATCCGAACCATAAAGCAGCTCTGGAGCATTACCGGCCGCGAAAGCGGCCACCATGGTGTCATGATAATCTAACCAGGAGTAATCTTTAAGGGTCACTTTGATATTGGGATACATCGCTTCAAAATTCTTGATATTATCGGTGATGGTCTCGATGCCATAGGACCAGACAACAAAGTTTAACGCAACAGGTTTTGCTTCCGCGACCGGTGCTGTAGTTGGAGCTGCAGCGGGAGCTTCAGTTGCTGCTGGGGCCTCTGCTTCTGTCTCGGTCGGCGCCGGGGCTGCTGGTGCACAACCAACTGCCATCCCCAACACCAGGACGAAAACCAGCAATTTTAACATGATCGATTTGTGTTTCATTTTCTCCTCGCTTTACTTTTGAATGGATTTTCTTTATGAGATATGAGCAACTAAAAGCATTTCCAGATATCCTAAATTCGAACCACCTCCTTTCTTCAGCCTAACCAAATAACTTTCGACTTTTTCGTACACACTTTTCAATCGGGGTAGCTGTGAGAGCCATACCCGATAAGCAATCAAGCTTTTATTCGGTTGTGAATTTCTCCTTTCTCCACCGCTATTCTTTTGGGGTGATATCCGTTAATCGCATTCATACAGATTGTCTATTGAAGAGTAACGTATAATTATTTGCCAACAATGCAGAAACGGACAGAATGATGGCGTCTTTTCCAAGTTTTCCGATTTCAACATGAGTATCTTGCGCTAATCTGGAAAGCGACATTTGGGTCATCGTCGCTTGAATTATATCCAGCCAGGGTTTGCCAAACCTTGTCATTTCCCCCACAAGAACGATCCTGTTAATATTAAGTGTGCCAATCAAATTAGCGATCGCCATGCCGATGTAGCTCCCAGCTTCTAAAACGATCTGGCGGGATAGGGGGTCGCCAGCTTGAAAAGCTTGCTCGATTGTATCTAGATTGATTTCCTTGGTTGAGCGAGGTAGCATCGTGTAACTGGTTTGATTGGCGCACATCTGAGCGCGATTCACCAGTGCTTGAGCACTCGCTACAGTCTCCAGACAGCCATGATGACCACATCGACAAGGTAATCCCCCCTCGGGTACCACGACAACATGTCCAATTTCTCCAGCGCCCCCTCCATCTCCCTGAAACAAGCGCCCGTTAAGGATTATACCTGCACCGATGCCAAGTCCCACATTGATCACAATGAGATGGTCTTCTGGCTTATGGTCATTTCCGTATATGTATTCCCCCATAGCAGCGGCTTGACTGTCATTAAAAACATAGGCTGATAAATGATAGCGGTCCTGTAACAACCGAGCCAACGGCAGGTTATTCCAGTTTAGATTTATCGCATGAACCACAATTCCCTCATTTGTGTTTACCAGCCCGGGTGTCCCTATGCTGATGCCAACCACAGGTTGGCAGGTTGCTTCGATTAACTTGTCCAGGATTTCATACACCATGATCAATGGATCATTTCCATGGTTGTCCTTGGCGGGCACGGTGATCATTTCTTTGATTTTGCCGCGCAGATTAACAACCGCCCCACGAAATTGATTTTGACCTAGATCCAAACCAATGAAACATCGCGAGTCCTCCACCAGGCTCAAAAGGATTGGAGATTTACCCCCCAGAGAAGAACCTATTCCAACTTCGCTGACAAGACCTTCTTCAATAAGATCAGAGACGATATCAGAAACTGTGGTTCGGGTCAGGCTGGTGATGCGAGCAATTTCTGCTCGACTGATGCTTTCATGTTGAAAGAGGGTCTGGAGCACGAGGTGTTGGTTATGCTCTTTTGTTTGTTGATGAGTTGCTTTTTTCATCGTCCGAAAAGGATCACCAACGTACTTTGTAAGTTCAATGTACTTACAAAGTTAAGTATATACCATTTTTATTAAATGTCAATCATTGCGTTCGGTTTTTGGGCGCTGTTGTTCAAACTCTAATAATTTTACGATAGGCTCGTAATTAATCGGCTGAAAATTACTTAACATACATAAAATCTGGAGACAGCCGATTACTCAAGCAATTCGCCCCTGGCATACTCGCTTTTTGTAAAGTCACTTATGGCGAATTGCAGTAGAGCCCAGACGACATACTTATATATACCGTCTGTTGAAGCGCCAGACCCCGAAGATGAAAAAGACCGCGCTCCAGGCGAGCATGACCAGCGTGTTCAACAGCACCTGCGTGCCTGCCACTCCGTTCATGGTCTGTAGCATCCCCCGTATCGCCCAACCCTGTGGCACCAGTAACGAGACGGTGTTGCCCAGAAATTCTGTGCTGGGTGAATTCATGGCGAAGACGCGGATCATCCCGAGCATACCGGTAAAGGTCAGCACACCGCCGAAGATCACCCCACCTTGTTTGGTGTTTTTAAGCAAAGAGTTGACGAAGATACCGAAAGATGAGGCAGAGAACACGATGCCCACGACCACCCACGCCACGGAGATGAGATTGCCCCAATCAACGCGGAAGACCAGCAAGCCGGCGATGAGCAGCACCGTAATTTGTACCAGCACGGTCAGGAAGACGGCCAGGAACTTGCCACTCAGAATGATGGCTTGCGGCGTGGGCGTGGTGAACAGGCGCGGCAGGGTGCCTTCTTCTTCCTCGCGCAGAATGCTTTCCGCGCTGGCCATGCCGGTGTAAAAGGCGTAAAAGATCATCATGCCTGCCATGATGGGACCAACGATACTGACCAGGGTGTGTGTGCTTTTCTGTGGTTTGGTTGGCAGGCGCTCATCGAGCAGTGTGGCCGCCAGATCATCACTCTGTATCACGGAAGTATCCATGAACAGCTGGACGACCTGCCCGACCAGGGCATAATCCTCTACTTCGAGCTGATCCATGGCGACATCCACGGCAATCTTTACACCCGATAACCCATCCATGAACTGGCTCAAGATAGATTTGACAATGCCCGGCCCGAGGGTCAGGGTGGGGTCCTGGTAGAACTCGATGACGGCTTGACCATACGGGTCGGCAAACTGCCGGGAGAAATCCACCGGGATGATGATGGCAACCTGTGCCTGGCGGTTATCTACTCCGGCGCGCGCAGACGCGGCGTCTTGGGCGAGCGAGACTTCCAGAAGGTCTGATATCTCATCGCTTTGCAGCACTTTGACGACCAGGTCGCTCATGGTGTGAACGTGAATGCCGCCGGGTATGTTTTTAGCGCTGGCTTGCAGCCTGGGTGCATCCATATCCAGGTTGGCAATTACCACCTTGGTGCGCGGCAGGTTGAAGCCACCCTGGCTGGAAGCGCTCCCGAACATCAAGTAGAACATGCCTGTCACCAGCAGGGGCATACCGAACATGAAAACCAGCGCCAGGGAGCTGCGGAAGGATCTGGTCATATCTTTCAGAGCAATGTCGATGGCTTTCAGCATACGGCTAGCGCTTCGTCTCCTAATCCCGCAGTGCTCGTCCAGTCAGGTGCAGGAAGACGGATTCCAGGTTAGGTTCCTGAATGTCTGTCCCGGTGATGCGTACGCCATTGGTGGAGGCTACCTCAAAGATGGATGGTAGAACCCGGTGGCTGTCCTCTGCCAGCAGAGTGATGGTCTCATCCTCTGCGGTCACTTGTCGAACTCCTTCCACTGCCCTCCAGGCTTTCAGGAGGCGCTCAATCTCGGTGTCAGCAGTCTTCATGCTGATCGTCAGTGTAATGCGATCCATCTGGCCTACAATGCGCACCAGCTCTGCATGCGTCCCGCAGGCGATCATCTTGCCATGATCCATGATGGCGATGTGGTCGGAGAGCTCCTGGGCTTCTTCCATGTAGTGGGTGGTGTATAGCACGGTCATGCCCTGGTTCTTGAGCTCAACGACGTTGTCGAGGATGTTACGCCGCGATTGGGGGTCAATACCGACGGTCGGCTCATCCATATAAATGACCTTGGGTTTGTGTAGCAGGGCGACGGCGATATTGACACGCCGTTTCATTCCACCGGAGAACTTAGCGACCCTGTCGTTGGCACGCTCGCTGAGACCGATGACCTCCAGCACTTCGTTCACGCGGGCTTTGAGGGCAACTCCACGCAGGCCGTACATCTTACCCCAAAAGGTGAGGTTCTCACGCGCCGTCAGGTCTTCGTACAGGGCAATGTCCTGGGGGACGACTCCTAATAATGCCTTGATGCCGTTCGGGTTTTTGCGGATGGAATGCCCCATGACCAGGGCATCACCTGCGTCTGGACGCAGCAGGCAGCACAGCATCGAGATCGTGGTGGTCTTGCCTGCGCCGTTAGGGCCGAGCAGGCTGAAGATCTCCCCCTGGCTGACATTGAAACTGACACCATTCACCGCCTGGATGTCTCCGAAAGCTTTACGCAGGTCTTGGACTTCGATGGTGTCCATCAATACCTTCTTTCATGCTCACTTTTCCTCGGCTGTGGACAACCTGCGGGCTGCCAGGACGAAGAACAGGGCAGCATAGCCGACCAGCGCCACAGATGGGAGCAGTGCAGATTCCAATCCCTGGCCGCGCAACAAGATGTTCTTAAAGCCATCCATAGCCCAGGCCACCGGCGATATATGGCCGATGGTCTGGAAGGTCCTCCCGGTCACTTCGAGCGGCACCATAGACCCTCCTATACCCCCTAATACAAACATCGGGACAAGCGAGAAAATGATGGCCTGCTCCTCGGTCTTTGCTAGGGTACCGATCAGCAGTCCTAAAGCTGCGATACATAACGCCGCGCTGAAGGCCACCAGCAGGGTTGCCCCCGGTGCACTAAGATAGTTCACATGCAGGGCGAACTGGCCGAAGGATATCAACAGAAGGAACTGGCAGAAGATGAGCGCAAAGATCGCCAGGAAATGACCCAGCAGGATGTGCAGCCGTGATGTCGCTGTGGTGAGCAGGCGCTGGAGGCAACGCGACCTGCGCTCGGTGACGAGAATCTGCGCGCAGGTCAGCAATCCGGCAATGGCGAATTGCAGCATCATGCCTGGTGAGGTATGTGCAAGTGCTTGAGCGCCGCCAGCCTGCTTTTTTATCGCCGAGCTGGTCGTCTCCGTAACGCGGATGGGCGGCTCCTGCCAGGCCGCAAGGGCCTGCTCATAGGTGTAATCGAAAGGGGCTTTGTCACCCGCCACCTGCTCCATAATCATTGCTGTTCGCACGGCGCTATCCAGATGAATGGCGGCAGCCAGCGCCTCGCTTTCCACGCTCAACCCGGCCGTGGCGCCGCTATCGCCGATCAGGGTGAGCTTGGCGGGCTTACCGTCCAGAACCTTATGCCCATACCCGCTGGGCACGATGATGGCGGCGGCCAGTTTCTCTCCGGTGACCAAATTTTCCAGGTCAGCCGTGGTGCTGGCTTTGCCTTGCTCTAGGCGGATGACTTCCGAGGCAGCCAACAGATCGTGCAGGCTGCGACTGAGCCGGCTGTGATCCTCGTCCAGGAACCCGACCGGCAGGCGTGGGTCTGTTGTGCTGCGGCTAAATGCGCCTGAGGCGAAGCCGAACAGCAGCGTGAAGGCGATCGGCATGATGAGTAGGAACATGAAGATCTTGCGATCGCGCAGCAACTGCAGCAAATCTTTGGAGGCGATGTCAAAGATGCGTATCATCGTTAGCGATTTTTGCTATTTTAATGTTAGAGGAGTTTATCATGTCATCTTAGGTTTTGGCAATGATTTGTCCACCTTGATTTAATAGTTCATCGTATAAGAATAGCGATTTAGGCTCGGGGGGACCGTCCAATCTGGAATTATCGTATCCGCCTACGTGAACCTCGGTAGCGTTGAGGAACTTTTTACCGTATATAAATGTCGCATACTCCCTTTACATGCCATGTGCTAAGGGCTATTCTGGTGCTGGAAGATTAAAAGCGGAACTTTATTTAATTTGCTTTGATCAACTCGTTAGCAACAAAGAGTACTTCATTGTAAATATGAGCAAGGGGCAGTTGGTTCTCACTGGCCAGCCTGGCGCAATCTTCATACTCTGGACTGATCTGGATTACTTTCCCATCCATGATTTTTAGCTTTAGCTTAATTTCCCCAAAGCGGGTGGTTATTTTTCTGATTTCTCTTCCCGCTTCGTGGCGGTGGATCAGATTCACCCTCACACCAAGCGTACTGGTTTCCCGAAGTAATAGATCAGATATCTTAGACTCATCTTCACGGCGGGCAATTACGCTGAATTTTGTAGCAGGCCTATTCTTTTTCATGATGATAGGAGTGAAATAGACATCCAACGCGCCTGCCTCAAATAAACGGCTCATAATGTGTCCATAGAACTGCGGATTCATGTCATCAATGTTTGTCTCTATCTCAATATGCGAACCTTCTGAAATAAGACTATCACCGATGAAAATTCGCAGAATGTTAGGCCAAGGTAAATCACGCCTACCTGCCCCAATGCCGATAGAATGAAGCGTCATGGAGGGCTGTTCAAACTTTGCCAGGGTGCTTAGAATAGCCGCACCGGTTGGGGTGACCAGTTCAGATGTAGCAGGTGAGGGAACCACCAGAGCACGAGCAGCGGTGATAATTTCCATTGTGACAGGGGCGGGTAGGGGAAGAATGCCATGTTGGGTCTGCACCTGGCCGCATCCCAATGGCAGCGCCGAAGCATATACCTGGTTAATACTAAAATAATGGATACCAATCGACGCCCCGACGATATCCAGAATCGAATCGACCGCCCCGACTTCGTGAAAATGGACATCTTCAATCGTTGAACCGTGTACTTTGGCTTCTGCCTCGGCTAATTTCTGAAAAATTTCTTTGCTGGTCTGTTGAACAGTTGCGGGAAGAAGACTGTTCTCGATGATTGTAATTATGTCGGCGAGATGGCGAAGTTGAGGATGGTCTTGATCTTTGGCAATCTCAAAGCTTAATAATGTTGCCTGAATGGCCTCTTTATTGACTTTCCTAACCGATATTCCCTGAAAACCAGGTAAACGTAACTGCGCCAATTGCTGGGATAAGTATTTCTGAGGCAAGCCTGCATCCAGCAGCGCAGCCAGAAACATATCTCCGCTAATCCCGGAAAAACAATCACAATACAGTACATTCATTGTGTATATCCATCTTTTTTTAGTTTAGTGCATCCCTATCGTCAAACCTATATAAGGTCATTAGCAGTTAATAATTCTGTATTGCCTAGTATATTGGCGCTGGCTCCATCTGTTTTTATTTTGCCCTGGCTCAAGATGATCATCCTGGGGGTGAGTTGCCTGACCAGCTCCATATCATGCGTGGCGATGAACATCGTTTGAGGCAGTTCATGTAATAATTCAATCAGTTCACGCCGGGCGCGTGGGTCCAATCCGGAGGTGGGTTCATCAAAGGCAAGTATTTGTGGCCGCATGGATAATACCGTGGCAATAGCGATCCGTTTTTTCTCACCCATGCTAAGGTGGTAAGGGTTCCGACCAGCATAATCATTCATATGAACTGCGCATAACGCCGAATGCACTCTTTCTGCAACGATTTGTTCTTCTAAACCCAGGTAGATCGGTCCATAAGCCACATCCTCAAAGACGGTGGGAGAAAAAAGCTGGTCGTCCGGGTTTTGAAATACGACACCAACGAGAGCGCGGATTTGCCCAAGGTTATTTTTCTTTACCTCGAGACCATTGACCTGTATTTTTCCGCTTCCCTCCAATACCCCATTTAGATGCAGCAGAAGCGTCGATTTCCCCGCGCCATTAGCCCCCACTAAGGCCACCTTTTCACCCGACATGACCCGCAAATATATTTCCTCCAGCGCCTGTTTTCCGTCCGGATAAGTATATGACAGGTTTTCAACCTCGATGATGGCTGCTTCCAAAGCTTACCCTCCTGTTAGTAGACCCAGCAGCATTAATATGATTAATGTCGCGATGCCCAAGATCAGGGTCTTTCGATCTCGAGCTGAAAGCGATGCGGAATTGAATACAGGCGGTTCACCGTTGTATCCTCTGGAAAGCATAGCAGCATAAACCCGGTCACTGCGTTCCAATGAGCGCAAGAACAGGCTGCCTACCATTCCACCTGTTACCCGGCCGCGCCAGAACAAGGTACCTCCGGAGTGCCTGCTGCCAGGTAGAACAGCACTGCGACTACTCCTGGCTCGAAGCATGCGGGTTACCTCTTCCACAATAACAAGCAGGTAACGCCACATCAACCCGATGATCGCTAAGAATATACGAGGAATTTTAAGCTGTTTAAGTGCTACCAACATGTCGGGGAAACGCGTAGTTGCGGCCAGCAAGATCGCGGCCTGAACAGACATCCAGGACTTTAAAGCAATACTGGCAAATCGGATAGTCCCAATAGAGCTAAGGTTGATCTGTATTTCTCCGAAAAAGGCAATTGAAAAAAGTGGAGGCGGGCCAGTAAAGATCAAAGGGAGTGCGGACAGCATAAAAGGGACTGCCAGAAGCGCCCTTGTCAACACAAAACCAACTCCTAATCGCGAAAGTTGAACGGCAGACAGGATCACAGTAAAGAAAAGTATATAAGCCGGCCATGCGCCAGGAGGCGTAAGGTTCAACGAGAGTATAAACGTAAGGGTGAAGATGACCTTCACCCTTGCATCCAAGCGATGGAGAATGCTGTAATGATGTTGGTAAAGCTCGAGCAATCCCTTACCTCTTAGCGAGCTCTTGAGTGTTCTTCTTTTCAGTACGGGTTACCCCATAGGTTACACCGAACACGATGATTGTCCCAAGCACACCCGCGGCGATCGTTGCCAGGGCTGGATTGGAGATGCCTGGCATTGTGTAATCCGGAATTATTTTAAATATGGCCGCCTGCGCATGTTTAATAAATCCGTACTCCTCGGCCACCCGTTCCAACCCATCTGGATAGCTGGAAGCCAGAGGAGAAAGGACAGCTAAAATCAGAGCGATCAGGCTTCCGCTGATAAGAATGGTTTTATTGCTCAAGAGTTTTGTCTCACCCAACTTGAGCAGATCTTTGCGGGTATTGTAGATGAAAACCAGTGCGCTGGCTGTAATCAAGCCTTCGCCAATCCCGATCAATGCATGGATCGCGCCCATGGCGGGGATAGCGATGTTAGCTGGCGAGGTACCCGATACCGCCAGTTGCAATGCGCAGGACATTGAGGCGAGTAAGATCGATAACCATGCAGATACAAAACCAGCCACGAAAATTACCCAGGCTTGGTCTTTTAACAAGCGTTGTATCAGTGTATAAACAGCATAGGCAACAAAAACACCGATGATGGCCATATTAAATATATTCGCTCCCAGCGCCAGGATACCACCATCTTGAAAGAGTAGCGCCTGTACGGAAACAACCGAGGTCATAACCAACACTGCCGGCCAGGGCCCTAACAAGATTGTTGCCAAGGCAGCACCCAAAAAGTGTCCCGAGGTTCCCCCCGTTACACTAAAGTTAAGCATTTGCCCGGCAAAAATGGCTGCCGCAAGTACTCCCATCAGAGGAACCACCCGATCCACAAGTTCGCTCCTTGTTTTTCGTAAAGCAACCCCAATAACGATCACAGAAATGAGCCAGAAAACAACGGAGACAATCACAGATAGGAAACCGTCTGGGATATGCATGGGCTTGTGTACATAGAACATAGACACCTCCAGCTTGACATAATGTTAGAATTGGACGGAACTATCTGTTTATTATAATGCGAATCTTTGCAATTGCAAAGGTATGCATTATAATATATTCGAAATGGAGAGAAAAATGCGTACTTCCTCGGTCGACCAAATCATTCTGGAAATGTTCGCTAAAGAGCAATCCCATCTGACGTCTCAGGAGGTATATGAACAAATACGGCATCGATTACCGGCTTTAAATCCTTCGACCGTCTACCGGGCGCTAAAGCGTCTAGTAGATACTCGAAAAATATCTGTTTCCAATATGGGAACCGGCTCAGCGGTTTACGAATCGCTTAGCGATGGTATGCACCATCACCTTGTTTGCCAGAGATGTGGGCACGTATTTACGATTGGTCATGATGAAGTCGGGGATCTTTTTGCAGTAGTTCAACAGAAGAAAAAATTCCACATCGTGACTAACCATTTGATCCTTTTCGGTATTTGCGAATATTGCCAGGATCTTGCGACTAATAAAGAGTGAAGAATACTAGCGCCAATGCTCCCCCCCCATTGCCGCTGGTAGGTCGTCTGGAGGGGCGAATAGAGGTGGGTTGCAGGTGAGCCAGGCGCTGCTTGATTATCTGGAAGAGCATACCCAGGACATTACCTATCTGATGGCCGTGCCCAGCTCGATGCAAGGCGCCGACCATGTGCTCGCCACCGGACGCCCGGTGCTATATTTGGGTGGATTCATGGGCTAGGATAAGGTCGTTAGCAGCGACGATTTGAAACGCATGGTCGCAGATGGTTAGCTGCGCTATATCTACTGGAACTCGCCTGGCGGTGGTTTTGGTGGCCAGGCGGATATTT
>Ga0315295_10001207_pt1 | contig 22226 bp, 18 predicted proteins | sample YL17G14_0_MG_FD_204453 | JGI IMG/M metagenome (GOLD analysis project Ga0315295, IMG submission 204453) | Sediment microbial communities from Yellowstone Lake, YNP, Wyoming, USA - YL17G14_0 | ecosystem: Environmental > Aquatic > Freshwater > Lake > Sediment | place: USA: Wyoming | collected...
CGATCGATATAGGAATCCAGGTCCCCAAAGTCTACCCCACCTTGTTTCAAATTTTTGTATACGCTCCTTGGGAATCAAAGAAAATAATGTATGCACGATTATAGGGATCAGGGAATTTTCTGTCAAGAATTCTTTGGCCATTTTTTCAAAATTCCCCCCGAGTAATCGATTGCTTTTCTATTTTATTCCGTGTATACATAATTGCGGACTCACCCAGGCCAAGAATCTCCACCTCTTTTTCTTAATCGAAAACCCTTTAGGAGGAACACATGATCAGAACTAAAATGACCGAGATGTTCGGTATTCAGTACCCGATTATGCTGGCAGGGATGAACTGGATCTCCACACCCCAGCTGGTGGCCGCAGTCTGCAATGCCGGAGGATTAGGCACGGTGGCCATCGCCCAATACAGCCCGGAAGATACGAGGAAAAATATCCGTCAGATCCGGGAATTGACCGACAAACCTTTCATGGTCAATCAACCCCTGCACCGGGGATGGGCCAAGGAAAATATTCAGGTGGCCATCGAAGAGAAAGTTCCCTTCATAAACTATTCTCTGGGGAAACCCTGGTTCATTGACCAGGTACATGCCTACGGGGGCAAAGTGATCGGCACCATCGCCATCGCCAGACATGCGGGCCGCGCCGTGGAGTTGGGTTGCGACGGGCTCATCGTGACCGGCCATGAAGCCGCCGCCCATGGGGCCAATGCAACTTCACTGGTGCTGGTCCCCCTGGTTACCAGTCTGGTGAAAGTGCCCATTATTGCAGCCGGGGGTTTCTATGACGGGCGGGGTCTGGCCGCCGCCCTTTCCCTCGGAGCGGCCGGGATTTCCATGGGAACCCGGTTCATCCTCACCCAGGAAAGCATGGTTCATGATAATTTCAAGCAGCTCTGCCTTAAGGCCACCGAGCAGGACACGCTATACAGCAGTGCCTTTGACGGGATGCCGGGAAGAGCCCTCAAATCCCCCATGGCTGAGAAAATGGTCCAGGGAGAATCCTTCAGCCTACTGGGAGCTATACCCAATGCCCTGGAGATCAAGGGTATTTTGAAGCAAAACTGGTGGCAGTTCCTGGGCACCGCCTGGAAAATGATGGCTGGCGAGGGAGGGGACCTGACCCAGATGGCCCGTCTGGCCAGCGGCACCATCCGGCACCAAAAGGCGATCTACGAAGGAGATACCAGAGAAGGATTTATGTTTGTGGGCCAGGCCACAGGGGCGATTCGGGACTTGCCGAGCGTAAAAGAATTGATCGATCGGATCATCGCCGAGGCGGAGGGCACCCTGAAAAAGACGCAGGGAATGGTGGTCCCCTAGTATCGCGTCTCGGAAATTCGTATCATAATTCAAGCTTCTCAGAGGGCCCGGGGCTCACGGCGCTTCGCTTGGCATCCTGAGGCGCTGCTTTCTTCGTGGATGGGGCGGGAAGGAGCACCCCGCCTCCTTCGGCGGAAGAAAAAGGTATCTTTTCGCCCGCTTTTTTCCCTGCCGAGGCTGCCGGCGCGAATCGCCCTGACCCCCGGGCCACGGCAAAGCGGTTCGCATTCCTAGTCTACCCGGAATTTGGCAGTCAAAAAGCCTGATTTATTTATGCGTTTTATTCTGAGACACGACACTGGGAAGGGCGCTGATAAAATTGGGGGATCCTTTCCTTGGTTCAGCCTGAAAACCATGGAATCAACCATGGCCACCCTCGTCGGGAACCCGCCGGGAAAAGGACTTACCCTCGATCTCTCCATTTGCTATCAAATTTTAATACATTTTTATTGATCTATTCTTTTCCTTGGTATACATTAGCTTTAGTTTTGGGCGAGTTGAATTTGACAAAAGGATTTTAGTCGATGAAGAGGGCAGGGGAAAGGCTTTTCGCTAAGACGGGGTCTTCCGATCCCCTTGACCAGCGGATTTATGGCTACCTGACGGAGAAAATTTCCGACGGAACTCTTTCCGGTGGGGACCGGCTGGTCGAGGCGGAGCTTCAAAAAGTTTTCAAAGTCAGCCGGACCCCCATCCGGGAGGCCCTGCGCATCCTGACTTCCCGGGGTCTCTTGGAAACGGTCCCGGGGAAAGGGGCTTCCATACACCGGGTAACCTTCGAGGACATCCGGGAGATTTACCCCATCCTGGCCAGCCTGGAGGGGTTGGCCGCCAGTATGGCCGCAGATCACATCAGCGAAGAGACTCTGGCCGAAATGCAATCCTGCCTGGAACGGATGGAAAGTCTGAACAAAACGGGAGAGAAACGATCCTATATCGAGGACCATTATCGTTTCCATGAACTTTATATCCAGAGCTGTCAAAACCCTCATCTCATCGAGATCATCATGGACCTGAGGCGGCAGATCTACCTGTACCGTCTTTCTCACCTCTATATTCCCATGGCCCATAGCTATTCCATGACCATCCACGAAAAAATCCTTCAGCTCTTGAGGGAGAAAAACAAAAAAGAGGTTGAGGAACTGGTCAGGGAGCACATGCTCATCGCCATGGACCGCTTCCTTAGTTCTAGACCCGGAACCCCGGGGTAAGACTGGATTTACCTAAACATTCCAAAAAAGACATTAATAACATCACCCCCACCCTCCCCTCCCCCCTCCGAGGGGGAGGGTTAGGGTGGGGGGGCAAAGGACACCAGGAGTGAAGTCCTGTGACCATCGAAAAAACCGTTATTGCCCTTTAAATGCAGGGGCGAAAACGAAATTTCGGAGAATCTTTTTTGCAACTACTGAGTTTACTCTGGAAAGCCGATCTCTCTTTCACCTATTTTTTCCGTCCCTTTTCCTGACCGCAAAGGCGGGTCAGGATTACCTCGGCAGCATAATCAACTCCCCGTTCGTATTTTTTCCTCCCCCTGATCTCGCTGGAGCTGGCGAAAATCCGAACCGGAACAGAAAGAACCTCCCGTTCCCGAGAAGATTACCACCCGGAGGTCTGGAGATTTCTCCCGGGCCTCAACCTGGGAGGTAATCTCCTCCATCATGGAGGTCGTCAGGGCATTGCGCACCCCGGGGCGGTTGAGAATGATCTTAAGTATTTCATCTTCCTCTCCGATCAAAATTTCCTCTTCTTCCATAAAGGGCCCTCTAATTTTTTGATTTTGTTTATACGATAGGTCACGATTAAGTTCGTTCGATCTAAAAGTTTGCGGAAAAATCCACAGACAGGTCATTGCGAGCGTAGCGATCTCGCTTTTAGAGATTTCGATAAGTTATCAGATTGCTTCTTCGTCATCCCGCCACGGCGGGACTCCTCGTAATGACGACGAAGGACTTTTTCCGCATCCTGCTAAATTACTGGAGTTCAAAGATCATCTCCACAAAAAAGAGGGCTCTCTTCCCTGCGACTTCTCGCTGGAGCCCTCGTTAGAATGCTGGAGAATCCACCCTGGCGAACCGATTCGCTCTTAGAGATACCCTGGACCCTAGGTTTTAATCCTATTCATCCTTTCTCGTTCCCAAAGATCGCTACGGCGCTGATTTGGGGCGGGCCGCCGAAGGTGTGGGAGAGGCCACGACGGGGGTTCTTGATCTGCCTTTCCGGCTTCTCCGCCTTTCCCTGAAGCTGCTTGTAAACCTCATAAGTCATTCGAATGCCGCTTGCTCCCACGGGATGGCCGAAGCATTTCAGCCCTCCGTCGGCGTTCACCGGCAGGCCTCCCTGGAGGGTGAAGAAGCCCGACTCGATATCTTCCCCGGCCCTTCCCCTTGGGCTGAACCCAAAATCTTCGTAAATGACGAGCTCGGTGATGGTGAAACAGTCATGCACCTCAGCAATATCCAGCTCTTCCCGGGGGTTCTTGATCCCTGCCTGCTCATAGGCCTTATGAGAGGAATTCACCAGGGCATCAAAGCTAGTCCAGCTGAATCCCGGCCGGAAATGGGGGATCATGGAATCCATGGCTACGCCGAACCCCTTGACGTAGATCGGGTCCGGGCGGAAGTTCTTGGCCATATCAGCCCGGGTGATGATCGCGGCAGCCGACCCGTCGCTGTTCCCGCAGCAATCGTAAAGGCCCAGCGGCCAGGCGATGATGGGGGCCTTCATGACGTCTTCCAGGGTAATCCGATTATGAAAATGGGCCTTGGGACAGAGGCTTCCATTATAATGGTTCTTCACGGCGATCTTCCCGATCATCTCCCGGCCCTTTTCCGGGTCGATTTCATACTGGTGAAAGTAACGGGTCGCAATGAGGGAAAAGGAGCCCGGGGAGGTTCTTCTCGCTTCATAGACCGGATGCATGCCCCGCCCGGTCCCGAGGCCCGGGAATCCGGTATCCTTGAGCTTCTCCACGCCCAGGGCCAGGACCACGTCATACATTCCGCTGGCCACGGCCATGAAGGCCTCGATCAGGGCGATATGCCCGGTGGCGCACCAGTTCTCATTCCGGATGATGGGGATTCCCCGCAATTTCAGCCCATCGGCAACCACGGTCCCGCCGACTCCGATCATGGGGGCGGTCACCGTTCCCATATAGCAGGCCTGAATGTCATCCGGGCCGATTCCGGCATCCTGGTAGGCCTCGTAGGCCGACTCGATGGCCAGGTCATTCAGCCCCGCATCCCATCTCTCTCCGAACTGGGTGCATCCCATACCGACGATGGCGACTCTATCTTTCATGCTTTCCATGGCTCTCCCTCCTTATCTCACTGGCCTGCATTTCCAGAAGTAATTTTGAAATCCGGCTCCCTCATAGATCCTCCGGAAAGTAAACTCCACGGGCATGCCCACCCGAACTTCCTTGGGCTGGAAATCAGTCATCAGGCAATAGACCCGGGCTTGGTCCACCTCCGACTCCACTACGCTCTGGACGATCACCGGGTCATCGCTCCGTCCGGCCAGGTTGTCCAGGGAGAAGGTGAAGACCTTCCCTTTCTTATCGGACAGGCGCACCTCATCGAAGGAGTCCTTCGTGCGGCAGGTATAACAAACCCGCTGAATGGGAAAGGCCAGGGTGCCGCAGCTGCGGCATTTGCTGCCGTGGAAGCGGAGAATGGTACCGACATCTCTCCAATAGGCCGTGGCTGACGGTAGAAGACGGAAGGGTTCACCCGGCTGGGTCTTCAGAATCCCCCGGTAACTGAGATATTTTTCATAGGTGGGCAAGGAAAGCTTGGATTGCAGCCAGCCTTGGATCCCCCTCCGAGACTTTAGCTTACTGATCTCTTCGGTCACCTGGAATAAAAAGGCTTCCGCCCCATTCCCATAAGCACCCAGCAGGATCGTATCCCCCGCTTTCGCAGACTCTAGGGCGGATACGAGGAGCATGAAAGGATGCGCCGCCCCGCAATCCCCGACCTGTCCCAGGAGAGGATCGACCACCTGGGACTTGGGGTCGAATCCCAGAACCTGGGCGAGGCGGCGGTGGGTACGGACATCGGGAGCGGGAAAGGCAGCCCGGGTTACCCCTTTGGGGTCCAGACCCTTTTTCTTCATCAGGCCGGAGAGCGCCCGCTGCATGAGCGCGGAATATCCTTCCCCCAAAGCCCAGCGGTTCTCCCAGGATTGGACAAAAGTATCATCTTCTTTCCGCCAGACATCCATCATCTCATTGGAGATGGAGTAGTGTCCTTCCAGAGTGGCGATGACTTTGGAACTCCCGATCGCCAGAGCCGCGGCCCCGTCTCCAAAAGCCTGCTCCGATTCCGATTGGGGATAGGCCAGGCGGCAGTCGGCAGCGGCCACCAGGAGATTTTTAGCCGAGCCGCTCGCCACCGCATCCAAGCCCGACCGGAGGGCCGCCGCTCCCGCCCGGAGGCCGTTGGCAAAGTCGGCGGTCAGGATCTCGGCGGGAAGGTCAACGGTCGTGGCGATGAGAGAGGAAATCTCCTTCTCCCGGTAGGGCGCCGTAGTGGAGGCGAAGAAGAGACCTCCCAGATCGCTACGGCTGTCGCCCTGCAGGCAGTCGAAAACCGCCTCCACCGCCATGGTGGCGCTGTCTTCGTCGTTATTGGCAATACTTCTTTCCCCTCCGATCGAGGCCCTCCCCCAGGCCTTGGCCATCAAGTCCCGGCTCAACCGAAAAGCAGGGATGTACGCTCCGTACGCTGTGATTCCAACCATGGATCCAACCTCCCTTCCTCTCTGCAATGAGGCCCTGAATTTCGTATACACTTAAAGGATGAAGATTATCAAAGCGTCTACAAAATAAACTTATGCCTTTTCCTTGTCAAGTGATTTTTCGGCGATCCATGGAGCCCTTCTCTCATTCCAGAAAACGCATTCGCCCGCGTTTGGTACCTGATGTTGCCCCCACCATTTCACCTTAGAAGAGACTTTCAAGATGGGAATCTCTACTCAGTAGTTGCAAAAAGATTCTCAGAAATTTCGTTTTCGCCCTTGTATTTAAAGGACAATAACGGTTTTTCGATGGTCACAGGACTTCACCCCCCAGGTGTCCTTTGCCTCCCCACCCTAACCCTCCCCCTCGGAGGGGGGAGGGGAGGGTGGGGGTGATGTTTTTAATGTCTTTTTTGCATTGTTTAGGTTTCCTGGAAAGGTTTCGAATCAACCTTTGATCCTCGAATCCTTGACCCTGTCTCTCCGACGGAGGCCATAGCGAACGAAATGACCTACTGCGGAAAGACAGCGAGCGGGTTGGGAAAAAAGAGGAATTCCTGCCCTTTCCAGGCAATTGAAGGCGGGGCGGGCCGTATTGCCGACGGGCCAGCACACGACCAGGGGTTTCGGCAAGGAGGGGTTTAGGGCAGCGATGCGATCGGCTACGCGCAGGGTCCTGTCCGATGACGAGACCGTGAAGTTAAGGAGCAGAACATCAAAGTTCTCATCCTCGGCGAAAGCCTGGAGATAACGGGCAATAGCCTCCGGGTCGTTCATGAACTGGGTGGTAATGTCCATGGGGTTGGCAATTTCCGCTACCGCCGGGATCAGATCGCGAAGCTGTTCGCGCGTGCGCGGGGAAGGAGAGGGAAGGCGAATTTGCCGGTCCGTGGCCAGGTCCGCCAACAAAGCCCCGCTTCCACCGGAAGATGATAGAATGGCCAGCCGGTCGCCCGCAGGGGGTTCATACCGGGCGAAGAGGTTCGCTGCTTCCATCAGATCGTCGACGTCAAAAACCCGGGTGATCCCTTTCTGTTTGAAAAACCCATCGTAAAGGGCGTCCGAACCAGAGATGGCTCCCGTATGCGAGGCCGCAGCCTCTCGACCCTTTTCCGAACGTCCCACCTTCAGCGCTATAATCGGTTTACCCGCTTGAAAGGCTTGATTTGCGGCGCGGGAGAATTTTGGGGGATCTTTCAAATCCTCCAGCAGGAGGGCGATGGATCGCGTTCTTCTGTCTTCTACGAAATACTCCAGGAAATCTGCAACCTCCAAGTCGAGCTCGTTTCCGGAGGAGATAAAATAACTCAAGCCGATGGAACGATCGTTCGCCCGAGTGAGAACGGAGTTGCCGATTCCCCCGCTCTGAGTGATGAGACCGATAGCTCCCGGGATGAGGGACTCGATTTCTAAACCGCTGGTGAAAGAAGCCGCCACGTGGTCATGGGTGTTGATGATCCCGATACAATTTGGACCGACGACCCGTATTCCTGCCTGCCTGGCAAATCTCCGGAGCTCTTCCTGCTCATTCCTCCCCCTCTCGCCCATTTCGGCATAGCCGGCGCTAAAAAGAATGACGAATGGGACTTTTTTATCCGCGCACTGCCTGAAGCCATCGAACACGAATTGCCGGGGAATCCCGATCAGGGCCAAGTCTACGGGTTCGGGAATGTCTGTTAGCGTGGGGAAGCAGGGAAGTCCAGCGATCTCCCTGTATTTTGGGTTAACGGGAAAGATCCTTCCTGGGTAGCCGTGCTGTCTCAGAAAGCGGATGGGCAGACCGCCGATGCGCGAGAGGTCATCGGAGGCTCCCACCACCGCAATCGTTCGGGGATTAAATAGAGAGTTCATAGTCTGTGATACCATACTGGCGTAAGGTCTGAGGCGTAAGGCGCAAAGCATTTGCGCAAAAACTTAACCCTATAGTGGCAAGAAAACGGTGAGCAATCTTCGCGAGGTCCTTTCGCAGACAGACTTGGAAAGGAATTTCCCCATTTTTCTTGGACTCAACCGGGTGTTACCTTCTGTCATGCCCGCGCAGGCGGGCATCCAGTGCTTTGGAACACTTCTGGATTCCCGCTCCCCGCTTTCGCTGGGACAAGCTTCGCGGGAATGACGCCCTTTTCCTTCGTTGCGACACAGCCTCTCGACGGGTAGGGAGAGGGTGGAAAAAAAATTCTTAACAAAATCTACAGAAACTGAACGTTGATGATCTCGTAAAAAGTCGTCACTCCGGTGGAAACCGGAGTCCAGAGAATTTTTAAGTATTTGAAATAACTGGATTCCGGCTCCCCGCTTTCGCTGGGACAAGCTTCGCCGGAATGACAGAAATACGTCTTTTTAGACTTTTTACGAGGTCGTCAACATTAGTAGTACAGAGAAATAATTCATTTTCAGAGAGTTAAAAAATGCAGTTTCATGAGCTAGGGGCTTTTCATAGGCACTCTCTGACAAGCCAGGCGCTCTTATAGGAAATTCTTTTAGAGAACACAGAGTGGTTTCTCTGGAGTATGGATGATAACCCCACAGGCTCAAGGAGGGAGCGACATTACTTGATCAACCCAGCCAGCGCTTCCTTCGTTTGTAATGCTTCACTTCCCGGTAGCTCTTCCGCTCCCCGATTTCGCTGAGCCCGAGATAAAATTCCTTTATGTCTTCGTTGTCCTTTAGTTTCTCCGTGGGCCCATCCAGGACGACTTTGCCGTTCTCCATCACGTAGCCGTAATCGGCAACGTCGAGAGCGATCAGGGCATTCTGCTCCACCAGGAGGATCGAGGTCTTTTCATCGGTCCGGATGCGGCGGATAATCCCGAAGATCTCCACCACCAGAATCGGGCTTAAGCCCAGGGACGGCTCGTCGAGCAGCATCAGTCTGGGATGGGACATCAACCCGGCCCCGATGACCATCATCTGCTGTTCCCCGCCGGAAAGGTAGCCGCTGGTCCGGTGGCGGAGATCCTTGAGGAGCGGGAAATAGGAATAGACTTTCTCCAGGTCTTTCCTGACATTCGATTTTGCCGTCTTCTCGGTCGTTCCAGCCCGCAGGTTCTCCTCCACGGTGAGATGCTCGAAGATCCGCCGCCCTTCCATCACCTGGACGATTCCGAGACGGACGATCTCCTCCGGGTCGAACCGGTCAATCCGCGTGCCGTCCAGTTCGATGGCCCCGTCGGTGACTTCGCCGACTTCCGTCTTGAGCATCCCGCTGATGGCCTTGAGCGTCGTGGTCTTCCCGGCGCCGTTGGCGCCCAGAAGAGCCACGATGCTCTCCGGGCCAATTGCCAGGCTTACGCCTTTCAAAACGAGGATAGAATGGTGATACTTGACCTCGATGTTATTAATCTGCAGCATGATCGTTTATTTAAATTCTTCCGGCCTCAGGTCCGGGCAGGGAAGCCAGTCGCTGATCGGTACGACCTGGTCCTTTTTAATTTCCACTACCCGGGCCTGCAGGGGTGTCCTCTTGCCAGCCGCCAAGTTGAAGGGCTGAAGGCCCAGGGCCTTGAACTCCTTGTGTTTCGTCAAGGTGTCATAGACAGCCTGGCCGTTCAGTTTATCCCAGCCTACGCGCTCAACGGTTTCGGAAACCGCTTCCACGGTCAGGGCATTGCCCAGCCAGAAGCCGGAATAAGCCATGGTGAACTGTTCGGGTTTGCGGTTTTTCTTCTCGAAGATCTCGATTACCTTTTTCACGGTGGGCAAGTTGCCATCTGACCGGACCCAGTAGGGCTGAATTCCAACGACGCCCTCCATGAGACCACCGGCGACTTTTGCCGCTCCGATGTCCATTCCCCAGCAGCCCATTCCGAAACGGGTTGTCCCCAGCAGGCCGACCGTCTCGGCACTCTTTAGGATGACCCGCGGCTGCGAAGCGATGGTCATGGAATAGATCCAGTCCGGTTTCAGGGCGGCGACCCGGGTCATTTGGGTGGTCGCATCCACATCAAAAGGCGGGAACAATTCTCTGGCCACCAGCTCAACCCCCTTTTGCTTCATATAATTTAGGCATTGCGGGGTCATTACGGTGTGGCCGTAGGGATAATCGGGGTTAACGAAGGCTATTCTTGGTTTCCCTTGGCCTTTCCAGTTTTTCAGCATCCAGTCTATGAAGAGGCCAAACTGGTCGGTATATTCGGGCAGGGTCTGAAAGAGCCATCCGGGAGGCCAGATGGTTTTGGGAGTGGGGCTATAACAAAAAGTTGGAATTTTGTCTTCAGCGACGCGTTCCTTGAGAACCTCCATATCCGCAGATTGATGCAGGAACATGACGGGTGGCTTTTGAGCCGCGACCTGGGAATAGAAGCTGAGAGCCGTATCCCGTTTGTTTCGCGTATCATGAAGGATACATTTGACCTTGACTCCTTTAATTCCCCCCGCGGCGTTGATGAAGTCCTGGAAATCTTCCATGGCCGCAACAGCGGCCGCCCCGGTGATGGGGGCATAAGGCCCGGTCATGTCACCGACGTGGTTAATGACAAACTCTTTCGGGGGTGCGGCCTGAGCCCTTTCTGTGAGACCCAAGGAAAGGCCCAGAGCTAACAACATCGCACAAACGATAAGGAATAAATGTTTCTGCTTCATCTCGACGTCCTCCTTTCTTGTTGTTCAAATTCCCTACGTCATCTGGCAGGTTGCTGAAAAACTCCTTTGGGTGTCATTGCGAGCGAAGCGAATCTTATTCAGAATAAAATTAAGCACTTTGAGATTGCCGCGTCGCTTACGCTCCTCGCAATGACTGGCAGAATTAAGTTTTTCCGCAACCTGCTAGAAGTCAATACAAAAAGTGTTGAGTGCTAGGCGCTGAGTTTTCGAATATCACGCCTTGCGCCCCATGTTTTCAATAAGAAAAAGGCCACAGCCGGTAGTAGGATTTGAAAATCTCCCAGCGATGGGCCAGACCCCTGGGTTCGAGGATCAGGAAAAGAAGGATCCCCAAACCGAAGAAGATCGGAGAAAGAGCCAGCGCAACGCCCGCCCCCAGCCCCGGGAACACTGCCCCGAAAAGGGGAGCGAACTCCCTGGCCACCTCGTCGAGGAGTCGGAAGAAGATGGTCCCGAAGACGGCCCCCACGGTGCTCCCCATCCCGCCCACGATGATCATTCCCAAATACCAGACGGATTCCATCAAAGTAAAGTGGTCCGTATTGATGGCGCGCATCCAGAAGCCCCAAAGGGCTCCTCCTACCCCGGCAAAGAAGGAACAGATAAAAAATGAAAGCAATTTGTAACGGAACAGGTTGATTCCCATAACCTCAGCGGCGAGGTCGTTATCCCGTATGGCTATAAACGCCCGGCCAATTCCGGAGCGCACCAGGTTCCGGGCGAAGAAGGTCATGAGCAGGGCGATAGGCATGATCAGGTAGAACATCTTGAATTGGGTGTTGAGAACGATATTCCCCACTTTGGGTGCAGGAACCACCAGGCTGAACACCCCTCCTGTGATATCCACGCGCACGTGATTGATCAGCCAGGGGATAATGAATTGAGCGGCCAGAGTCGCCAGAGCAAGATAAAAACCCTTTACCCGTAAAGAAGGAAGGCCAAAGACCAAGCCTACCAGGCCGCTTACCAGGCCGGCGAGGGGAATCGTCGCCCAGAAAGGCAAACCGGCTTTGGCTGTAAGGATGCCGGAAGTATACGCCCCAACGGCCATGAATGCAGCCTGGCCGACGGAAATTTGCCCCGTGAATCCTGTAAGGATGCTCAGGCCATGGCAGACCACGATCGCAATCCCGATGTGGTTGACCAGATTGAGCAGCCGGTTGCTGGCTACCAGGGGCATCAAGAAGAGGAGGACCAGTCCGACGACCAGGATTCCCCAGTGAGCCTTTGTTCTGATGATCGCGATATCGTCTTCATACCTCTCGTCGAAAACCCCGGAAGGTCGCATCTCAAATCCTCTCTATCCGTTTCAGTCCAAACAAGCCCTCGGTCCTGAAGACCAGGACTCCCAGCAGAACAATGTAGGCCGTGATTTCTTTCATCGACGGGTCGATGAGTCCCCCCATGAGGTCTTCCAGGATTCCCACCGCCAACCCCCCGAGCAGGGCTCCCGGGATGGACTCCAACCCTCCGAAGATAACGGCGGCAAAAGACTTTAGGCCCACATCGGCCAGAGGCAGGTTCAGGGAGAGCTTGAGGCCCAGGAACACTCCGCCCACCACGGCGGTCATCCCGGCAAATGCCCAGCTGATGGCAAAAATACGACGGACGCTGATTCCCCGAGCCTGGGCAAGCTGGTGATCCTCGGCCGTGGCGCGCATGTCCAGCCCCACCTTGGAGAACTTGTAAAAAAGCGCCAGCAGGGCGAAGGCGAGGAGGGTTGCCGCAAACGTCCAGAGCAATTCATTGGAAAGGAAAAGAGTCCCCATCCGGATTACCTTGCCGGGAAGGAAACGGGGGAAGATCTTGGGGTGGCCACCCCAGATCAGAAGGGTGATCCCCTTCAGAAGGTAGGAGATCGCCAGGGTGACCATGATGGCCGCAAGCACCGGCTGGCCGATCATGGGCCTCAAGGTAAACCGTTCGATAAAGAGGCCGATCATGGCCCCGACTCCAATGGCCAGGATGATGGCCAGCAGGGGAGGGGCCCCGGCATTCATGAACTCCCAGGCGATGAACCCTCCAACCATGATTAGATCCCCAACGGCAAAGTTGAAGATCCGGGTTGATTTATAGATCATCACCAAGCCGAGGGCGATCAGGGCGTAAATCCCCCCTACCATAATCCCGTTGATGAGAAATTGTGGAATCAGCCGTAACACAGCCCCTCCTTCTATTCCACCGAGGCTACCCGGATCGTGCTCTCGATGACCCCCTTGCGGCCGTCCCGGTAGGTAACGGGCGCGGATACCTTAAGTTCATCCTGGTTTCCGTAGCATGCCTGGATCAGGTCTCCGAATCGCTCCTCCACGTACGTCCGCCTCAGTTTGCGGGTGCGCGTCAGTTCGGCCTCGTCGGGGTCAAATTCCTTGTACATGTTGATGAATTTTTTGATTCGGGCGTGCGCGGGAAGGGTACGATTGACCTTCAGAATCTCTTCTTTTACGAGGTTGATGACCTCCGGCTTCTGGGATAAATCTATAAAAGTCGTGTAGGGAATTCGCCGCGCTTCCGCCCACCGGCCCACATTCTCCAGGTCGATGTTGATCAGCGCGCTGACGAAGTCCATCGTCTCACCTCCGACCACGAGAGCATCCTTGATATAGGGACTGAAGCGGAGGCGAATCTCCGTGTATTGAGGAGAGAATTTCTGCCCCCCTTTCAATTCCTTGAGGTCCTCCATGCGGTCGATGACGATCAGGTGTCTTTCCTCATCGATATATCCAAAGTCTCCTGTGCAATACCATCCGTCCCGGAGTTTCTTCTGGGTGGCCTCGGGATTCTTGTGGTATCCGGAATACATAAACTGACTCTGGACCAGGATTTCCCCGTCGTCCGCCAGCTTCACTTCCACCCAGGGCACGATCTGACCCGAAGTTTCGGGCTTAATCTTTCCCCGGCGAGGGATGGAAACAAGGCCGACTTCGGTTGTTCCGTAATAAAGGCGAATTTCCAGGCCCAGGGCTTTGAAAAAACGAATAATATCCGGGCTAACGGCAGCCCCGGCGGAGTAAACAATCTCTGCCCGCTTAAGGCCCAGCTTGTCCTTCAGCGGACGGAAGACGGCCCAAAAGGCAAGGAATCTCATGAAACGCCAGAAGAGGTTCAGCTGGCCTTCTTTCTCTTCCAACTCGGCTGCCTTGTAACCGACGGGAAGGAAAATCCGGTAGGTGAGACGTTTCAAAAAGCTGGAGTCCATGATTTTGGCCTGGACCATCCGGTTTACCGTTTCCCACAGGCGGGCCCCATAGAACAAGATGTGGGGGCCGATTTCCCGCAGGTCATCTTGAACCGTCTCCGGCTCTTCGGGAAAATTGGGGATGATCCCGGCCAGTAGAGAGCCGGCGATTCCCATCCCTTGCTCGGTAGACCAGGCGGGCGGAATGAAGGATAGGTACTCGTAATCCTTTCCGGGCCACTCGTCCATCTGGGCCCATTCGCGCATTCCCTTGACCAACCAGTTCTGGCTGAGCATGGCCCCTTTGGGAAGCCCGGTGGTTCCCGAGGTATAGCAAAAAACGCCGATGTCGTCGCTTCTGCCCTGGTCGATGTTTGCTTCGAACAGGCCCGGATTCTCCTGTTCGTGCTTTTTCCCCAATTCCAGGACTTCGGTGAAAGAAAGGAGGATAGGGTCGTGGTAGCTCCAGAGCCCTTTGGGGTCCCAGTAGATGACTTTTTTCAGAAGAGGAAGCCCAGCTTTGATCTCCAGGATTTTATCGACTTGCTCCTGGTCGTGGGCCACCACGAATTTAGAATCGGAGTGCTCCACATAAAATTTGACCTCCGAGGGGATGCAATCGGTAAAAATCCCCACCACCGTGCCCCGGGCGGATTGAACCGCAAGTTCCGCCCAGTACCACTCGGGTTTGTTCTCCCCGAGGATGGCGACCCGGTCGCCCCGTTCCAACCCGAGGCGAAGCAGGCCCAGGGAAAAATATTTTACATTTTCATAGTAATCCTTCCAGGTGTAGCTCTGCCAGATTCCCCGGTCCTTCACCCGCATGGCCACCCTGCGGTCTCCATATCTCTCGTAGTTCCAGCGCAAAAATTTCGGCAGAGTCTCGGGTTCGCTCATGATTTACCCCAAATCGATTTCACCCCCTCCCAGCCTTCCTCCCTTGGGGGGAGGGTAAAAGGTGGTGGCAGGCGAATCGCGCTATGCTCCTGGCTATTTCCCCAGGTAGGCCTTGATAACCTGGGGATTTTTCTTTATCTCAGCAGGAGTTCCTTCGGCGATCTTTTTGCCGAAATCCAGAACGATAACCCTCTGGGCGACGTCCATCACCACGCCCATATCGTGCTCCACGAGAACGATGGTGGTCTTCTTCAATTCATGGATGTCCAGGATAAATCGAGCCATGTCCTCTTTCTCCTCGACATTCATGCCCGCCATGGGCTCGTCGAGGAGGAGCATCTTGGGCTCCAAGGCCAGAGCCCTTCCCAGGTCTACCCGTTTCTGCTGGCCGTAGGGAAGAGACCCAACAACCTTTTTGCGGATCGGCTCCATTTCCAGAAGATCGATGATATCCTCTACCACTTTCCGGTGGAGAATTTCCTTGCGCCGCTCGGGACCGAAAAAAACAGCCGAGCCCAGGACGCGGGGTTTTAGGTGAATATGGCGGGCGGCCATGAGATTGTCCAGGGCGCTCATGCCGCCGTAAAGCTGCATGTTCTGGAAGGTGCGGGCGATTCCCAGCATGGGGATCCGGTAGGCCGGCATGTGCGTGATCGGGGTGCTTTCGAAGGTGATTTCTCCACTTTGAGGGCGGTAGAATCCGCTGATGCAATTGAGCACGCAGGTCTTGCCGGCCCCATTGGGGCCGATGACGGCCAGGATTTCGCCCGGGGCAACGTGGAAGGAAACTTCGGAAAGGGCTTGCACTCCCCCAAAATTCAGGATGAGGTTTTTGACCTCGAGTTGCACTCCGGAATGGCCTGGGACCTGACCCATGGTGCACAATCCTCAAATCTTCATTAGGGAGTAGGGAGTGTCTCCCAATTTACGGCTGACGGCCTTTGCTTATCTTCCGCTTGAAATTCCACTTTTCAGCAGATGCAAACCCGCAAAAGAAATCAGTCAGCCTGTCGGCGGTCATTTTCGGCCGGCAAAGCCTTAGCGCGTCCCTTTTTCCCACACAATGGATTGATTGTCAAGAAAATTTCTTTCGGATGCCCGAGGAGTTTTTCAATCCCTCCTCCCTCTTTTCCCTACCCCCGTTCCTCGATTCCGGATAGGTACTTCACCAATCCTTTCTTGGATTCCAGGTCATACTGCTGGCGGATGCCGATTTTCTCCATGACCGGTGATCCACCGCCGTGGATTCCGGCGTACTGCCATACGCCGGCGGCAGCCGAGCAGGAAAAGTCGGATATAAATCGGAAGAGCCTGTGCTGCCACTCAGCCGGTATCCCGGGCTTGCGCATCGCATATTTCTCCAGGAAAGGTTTGGTATCCGGGTTAATCCATTCCTCCTCGTGGGGCATGGTCGCGGCCCAGCCCCCTGTGGTTGAGGCCAGAATTTCATACTCGTGCATAATGTTCTTGCCGGCCAAGTATCGGCCGGCATTGGAATAGAGAAAATTGGGCTCGTAGATGCCCGAGGAAGTGGGCTTCCCTTTCACAGAGGCAGCGATCCCCGCGGCATAAACCAATTCCGCGATGATCATTAGCTCTGTGATTTCATCCCGGATGTGGGACGCCTCCCCTACGCCGTTATAATCCGCCACTAACGCCGTAGCGCCCATGATCACGTCTGTTACCGCAGGCTTACAGCCGCAATAGGTGTGACGGTGGTAATTGGCAAATAGCAAGGCCAATCGGGCTCCATATTCCCATTCCCCGCACATGAAGACCCGTTCCCACGGGATAAACACGTTATCAAAAACGGTTAAAGAATCAGCAACCCCGTACTGGTTATAGGGCGCCTGATATTTTATTCTTTGCCTCGGAGAGGTAACGCGGCAGATCAACTTCACCCCTTCCCAGTCAGCCGGGATGGCAAAGGAAAGGGCCCAGTCCCCCTCCTCCTTGGTCAAGTTACGGGTGGGCACCACCAGCAATTCATCGGCATAAGGAGCAATGGTATTGTGGGCTTTGGCCCCGCGCACGACGATTCCATCGGATTTCTTTTCGACCACGCGTAAATACAGGTCCGGGTCTGCTTGCTGGTGGGGGCGCTTGCTCCGATCTCCCTTCGCATCCGTTTGGGCGGCATTGCCCACTAAATCATTCTTTTGGTAATATTCCAGGAATTTCAAAAAATTCCGGTGATATTCCGTCCCCTTCTTTTCGTCGATTTCCTTGGAAACGACCCCCATGGCATTCAGGGTGTCTGTGGCCATGCACCGCTGGATGCAGCCGCCCACTCTCTGGCATAAAACACGGGTCATTTCCTGCTTCTTCAGGAGATCCTCCACGCTTCGATGCACGTTGGTAAATCGATTGATCTGTTCTCCGGTCAAGTGCGAAGTCGTCAGGGTGAGGTGCTGAAACTGCGGAGTCTGAGCGGTGTCGAAGGTGAATCGGATGGTGTTAATCGCTTTCTCCAGGATCTCGCTGTCACGGGAAATTTTTTGGCCCCCCACGTAAACGTTGGGGCGCATGGTCGCCAACTTTTGAACATACTCTTCTGCCATTCTCAAGCCCATTTTCTCCTCCCTCTTCTTAAATCGAGAACCAGATCTTCAGGGTTCATCCGATGATTTGGGGCTTCTCGCCCCCGCGAGAACTATTTCTTGAGGTATCCCTCTTGATGATCTCGTAAAAAGTCGTCACTCCGGTGGAAACCGGAGTCCAGAGAATTTTTAAGGATTTGAAATAACTGGATTCCGGCTTTCGCCGGAATGACAGAAATACGTCCTTTTAGACTTTTTATGAGGGCGTCCCTCTTGTTTCGGTAAATTATCGCTCTTTGGAGGACCGAAGAGGTCGATGGCCGGCAAATCTTTCAATACCCCGCGCGGTCCAGGCCTTCGGGGACTACAATCTCTTCCCCCGCCCCTAAGATTCATGAAACGATAAGCGATTGTTTTGGGGCGAGGGGAGTATACCAAAAAGAGTTTTGGAGGGCAAGAAAAAAAAGACCACTCGTGCTTAGTTGCCGAAATTGAAGTACCATCCCCGGCCCTGGGGACCAATCCGTTTCGCTTGACATCCCGAGGCGGTGAACTCTCCGTAGATTAGGCGGGAAGAAACACCCCGCCTCCTCCGGCGGCGCGATCGGGCTATCCCTTTAGGTGTAGAGGAATTAAGCCCCCATCTTCTTTATCTCCTCCACTGCCCGCTCTTTTAACTTGAACTTCTGGATTTTTCCACTCCCGGTCATGGGAAATTCTTCAACAAAGATGACGTAGCGGGGAATCTTGAAATTGGCGATCTTCCCCTTGCAGAAAGAAAGAATTTCTTCTGGGGTAGCGGAGACCCCTTCCTTGAGCTCAAGGTATGCCATTCCCGCTTCTGTAAGCCGGGGGTCGGGGACCCCGATCACCTGGGCCTGCTTGACCTTGGGATGGGTGAGCAGAAAGCTCTCCACCTCCATGGCCGAGACATTTTCTCCCCCCACCCGGAGCATGTCCTTCATCCTTCCAGTAAATTTCAGGTAACCGGTCTGGGGGTCAATGAGGCCCAGGTCCCCTGTGTGCAACCACCCTTGGGAATCGATGGCCTTGGCCGTCTCCTCGGGCTTCTGGTAATAACCTTTCATGATATGAAAACCCCGGACGCAGATCTCCCCCTCTTTCCCGGCGGGCAAGGCCTCCCCCGCCGGGAGTCCGAAAATTTTTATTTCCGTTTCCGCGTGCGGCAGGCCGTGGGAATGAATCCGCCGCTCCACTGGGTCATCGACAAAAGTGGTGGTCACATTCGGGGAAGCTTCCGAAATCCCGTAAACGTTCAGGATCTTGGTCAGTCCCATCTTCTCATAGACGTTGCGAACCACCTCAGCCGGCCCAATGGCCCACCCCTTTTGCAGCGAGGAGACATCGTAGCGGGAGAAGTCCGGATGTTGGTACATCATCAGGAAGTGAGTTTCGATGCCGTTCATGGCCGTGCAGCGTTCCTGCTCGACGACTCTCAGACTCTCTTCGGGTTCGTAAGTCTCCAGGAAGACCATCGAGGCGCCGTGGGTGATGACCGAGAGGGTGGAGATGACTGCTCCGCCCACGTGGAAGAAGGGAAGGGGACAGAAGAGCCGATCCTGGGGAGTGAGGGTCTGGCGCTGCGCCATGCAGAAGGCATCGCGGATGACTCCATCGTGGCTTAGCATGACCCCTTTTGGAAAAGCGGTTGTGCCGGAAGTATACTGGAACATGATGACGTCGTCTGGATGGACCTGCTCCATCCGGGATTTCAGCCGGACGTGGGAAACGGCCTGTCCCAGAGCCAGAACCTCCGAAAAGGAGAAAGCCCCCGGAGGTTTTTTCTCTTGGAGAAAAATGACGTTCTTGAGCAAGGGCAATCGCCCGCAGCGAAGCTTTCCGGCGAAATCACTCTCTACTTCCGGACAAATTTCCTTCATCATGCCGCAGAAGTCGATATTCAGAAAATGATCCGTCATCAGCAGGGTGGTGGAATCGGACTGGCCGAGGATGTATTCCAGTTCATTCGTGCGGAAGCGGGTATTCACCGGGACGAGAACCGCTCCGATCAAGGCCGTGGCCATTTGAGTGTAAATCCATTCCGGACAATTTCCCATCCAGAGGGAAACCTTGTCCCCCCGGCTAACTCCCAGAGCCATCAAACCCTTAGCCAGAGCCCTGGCCTTTTCCCGAAGCAAAAGGTAAGATATCCGCTGGTCCTTGAAGATTAAAGCCAAATTATCCGGGTAGCGCTCAACAATTCTCTCTATGACCCCTCCTAAATTTTTTTTGATCCATTCAGCCACTTTCCTTTTCCTCTCTCCTTTATTATCCAGCGCATGAATTTTGCTTTTATAATGCTTGATGATTTAATCCACGCCTTTTCTAAAGTCAAGGAATTTTTGATCAGGTCCAAGCAAATCAAGAACGGGGTGGACTGAAATGCTGAAATCAGTTGAGGGATTTCTGATAAGATAAATCGAGGAAGGGAAGCGTTTTATAAAGGAGTCAGCCCGATCCTGAAATGAATTCTATTTGGTATCATCCCTTCTCTTTTTAGAAATTTTATTTCTTATTGCATAGAAAGGCAGAAGAATAATATAGGACAGACCTGCCCACGAAAACATCATTCTTGCGGCTCGGAGAGCGTCTTCCGTGGAGACCAGGATGATGTTGGCATAGCGCACCTCAACATTGTTCAGTTTCAGCATGGGGCATCTTATCCTTACCGTCTGACTTACTCTTTCAGGAGGCCCTCTCGTCTCTTTTCTTCGAACCTGCTCGCCGCAGAGCCACGCAGGAATTCCTCTTAGTCCGTGAGGCCGCGCTGGCCTTTGAGGAACTTGCGCATATCATCCCGGGTCTGGGGAAGGATCAGGGTGGAGATGCAGGTGGCCTTTTTCACGTTATCCTGGTTGTACACATCGATTTTATACCGCAGGTAGTATTTCCCTCTCTTGATGTAGCGGTCATAGGGGCTTAACTTGATATGGATCACTTCTCCCACCCGAAAGGGTTCATATATTTCAATCTCCTGGCCGGGATTGCGGGCTCCCGGGGTGCGAATCCAGTTTCCCCGCCCCTTTTTGCCGACGCAATAAAAGATGATGGGTGTAACGAAGAGCGGATGAGCAATCAGTCCCCCGTAGGGAGATTTTTTGGCATATTCTTCATCGGTCATGAAGGGATTGTCATCCAGGCATCCTTCGGCATAGGCCTTGATATCTTCGGCTTTGATCTCAAAGGTCTCCTCTCCGTCAACCTCCCGGATATTAGAAAAATCGATCTCATTCCAAATTTCATAATCCTCAGCGTCCATAAAGAAATCGGTACTAAATTCTCTTTGCTTCTCCGTCTTGAAGAAACGTTCAAAATTGACGCGACTCATTGCGCTCTCCTTTCGTGTTGTTAGAGATGAAGATCGGATTCATCAATCCGGGAAAACGACCTCAATTTGACTCACGCCCAGCAAGGCGCCTTCCTGGTTTTCCGCTTTCAGGTCGACCACCACATAGTTTTTCCCTTTGGAGATGACGTGTTTTTCAGAGATAACTCCCGTGCACTTGACCGTCCACCCCGGCGCCACCGGCAGGGTAAATTTCGACGTAATCTTTCTGATTCTGAGCATGTTGGGATAGGCCCAGTTGGTAACGACCGAGGTCATGAAAGACATGGTCATCATTCCATGGGCCACGGTGTAAGGGACCTTGAAAGGCTGTGCCGTCTTCACCCACTCCGGGTCATTATGAACCGGATTGTAGTCAAAAGAAGCGACGGCGTACTTCCAAAAGATTTCCTGGTTCACCTTTTTGGTGAAAGGAGCGAGCTCCTGTCCAGTTTGTACGGAATCAAAAGTAATCTTCGTCATGGTTTTCCTCCTTTTTTTTAAATTAAGCGTCGAGACCGCGAGCCCCTTCGACGAATTTTTTAATGTCGGCCTTGGTTCGCGGAAGAATCAAGGTCAAAATCCAGGTGGCTTTTTTCACCTCTTTCTGGCTGTAAAAGTCGATCTTATATTTCAGGTAATATTTTCCTCTCTTGATGTACCGATCATAGGGGCGCATCTTAATGTGGATGGTTTCTCCCACCCGAAAGGGCTCGTAGAATTCGAAATCCTGCCCGGGATTCCGAGCCCCCGGGGTCCGGATCCAGTTGCCCTGCCCCTTAGTCCCGATACACCAGAAGGCGATCTGGGTGATGAAGATAGGGTGGGGGACCAACGATCCATAAGGAGACTTCTGGGCATATTTTTCATCGTTCATCAGGGCATGATCATCTAAAACCCCTTCGGCATAGGCCTTCATATCCTCGGCTTTGATGGTGAAGGTTTGTTCCCCATCGAACTCCTTGTCAGTGGAGAAATTGATCTCATCCCAAGTTTCATATTCTCCAGCATTCTTGAAAAAGTCTGTGCTGAATTGCTTTTGCTTCTCGGTCTTGAAAAACCGTTCAAAATTAATTCGATTCATATTCTTTCTCCCTTTTTACGGTTGGATTGGGAAGATATCCACAAAAGCTTTCGGACGGGGAAACTTCCCTTAGATTCACTTTTTCTCCTTCTACATTTCCGCCTTGAGTTTCAGGTTCCAGGGAGCTTGCATATAATCCGTTACATTGGGAATGGACCCAGGCAGGGTTTATCGATCCTGCACCTTCGGCTTTTTGCTGAAAATACCATTAAAGATCACCTGGATATTCCGGTTGATGACCTCTTCCAAGCTCAGGGTTTTGCCCTCCTTAAACCAGTACCCGAGCCAGTGGCACACACATGGAAATGATCAGAAACGAAATTACGTTGTGATCGCTTCCCTTGTCTAGATCTGGAATTTTCTTGAGCTCATTCTTCAACAGATGAAAGATGATGATCTCGTAAAAAGTCGTCACTCCGGTGGAAACCGGAGTCCAGAGAATTTTTAAGTATTTGAAATAACTGGATTCCGGCTTTCGCCGGAATGACAGAAATACGTCTTTTTAGACTTTTTACGA
>Ga0315295_10001209_pt1 | contig 22202 bp, 19 predicted proteins | sample YL17G14_0_MG_FD_204453 | JGI IMG/M metagenome (GOLD analysis project Ga0315295, IMG submission 204453) | Sediment microbial communities from Yellowstone Lake, YNP, Wyoming, USA - YL17G14_0 | ecosystem: Environmental > Aquatic > Freshwater > Lake > Sediment | place: USA: Wyoming | collected...
TCTGCCATTGATTGCCTCCTCCTGAGTAGATTGTCAGTATCAACACATTATCAGATGGAGGCAATAACTGCAATATAAACCCTCTAAAATTAACCGCTTAAAGCTTTGGGAATGTCGGACAGACCCGGTTTTTGATATACTGCCGTCAGTACTCCAAGAGCTCTCAATGTGCCATCCGACATATTGAAAGCTTCAAATTTCAGCATATTCTTGTCATCCCAGCTCTGTGTGAATTCAAGCGAAAGTTTATTGCCATGCTTTTTGCTTATTACTTTTTTCGTATTCGGGACTATTGCCTCTAAGATACTGTAAATCTGAGCCACGGCTTCCTTGTGGTTGCGTATCAACTCCTGCAAGACACTCGCCGCGTTGCTTCCGTCCGAACGTAATGAGACACCGCTGTCAGGGTCTTGCATTTCTCTCAGCTTGCCAGGTTCAATAGAGTAAACTTTAAATGCGCTTAATGTGCGTAGAATCGGCGCAAATCTCTCATCACCCCCCACAACCGGAAGACAAAGAGACGCAGGGTCGAGCGATGGTTTCAGTCCCTCGGCATTGGTAGTGAACTTTCTTGTCCTGTCATACCAATGCGTTATGCCTTTTTGTGTCTTAACATGGCATTGCTCGCGGAAAACTTCAAAGCCGTAATTAGGAAGCGCCCTTATCTCAAAAGCAAATCTTCCTGATGCGATAGAATCATTCAAGCTGCCTAAATCAACACCAATTCCCAAGTTCGGTGGATAACTCCTGCCCGAAGTTCTATTGCGAACGGATGAAATGCCTCCTCGTTTATCAAATACTGCCTGCAATGGAGATGACATCGCATCAGACAAGAACGAGAATACGTCGGCAAAATTGCTCTTCCCAGGACCGTTCTTCCCGACAAGAAACGTAGGATTGTCCAAGTCGACATGGTCTGCCGGAAAGCTCCTGAATCTTTTCAATATTATTCTTTTTACTGTTATTTCCATTAGTTGCCCTCTATCTTGGCACGGCCAAAAGCATTGCGTCAAGGAGCCGCTTTTCTTCGCTATCCTTCGGATACAATGCTGAAAGAGCATTTGCCAACCGCAAAAAGTCAGGGCTGCGATCCTGCTCCGCCTTCAGGAGCGCCCGAAGAGCATTCGCCTTGCCGCTTGCCTGCAAAAGCATTGCCGCGTGAACCCTGTCGAGCGTCGTTGCTCCTCTGTGCTCTTTCAATAACTCCTCGGACAGTAGCAGCCCTTTCTTCTGACGCCCTTTGGTCTTAATCTCCGGCACCGCGCCTTCCTCACTCCCTGCAAAAAGAGTTAGTTGAACTGATCCCTCTGGACTGTTCTCTATCCTATCCGCGATAGCCTGGGTTCCAACCTCTCCAAAAAGCTGCTTTGCACGCTCGCTGATGGAGAAGAGGCGGACAACACCTTTCTTTGTCTCAATGATCCTTCCCTCCCATGCCTCCAAGTGGATACCGAGCGGCTGCGCAAAACGGCGGACGACATCAAATACAAGACTGAAGCCTTTCTGCTTCCCCTTCGGCGATTCATCTTCATCATCTTCGCCGCTGTCCTCTTCAATGACTTCTCCCTCGCCCCGAATATTATCTTCCCGCCTTAGTTTAAGGGGGGATTGAGGGGGGTTATCTCCCTTTGTGCTTTGCAGAGTCCACAGGAACAGCGCCGTAAGGCGTGAATCCTCTTCAAGTGCTCCGGTTGCGCCGTTTCTTGCCTTTGCCTCAGCAGTCCCGAGGATCTGCTCAAGCGCAGTCCGGCCAACTACTTCCCAAACTTTTTCGAGATATTCGGCAAGCTTAACCTCACGGCCATCAGCGGTTTCAACCTTTGAGTATCTGCTGAATATTTCAAGCGCAGGACCTATACAGGCGAACACAAGATCAGCACCGCGTATATGTTCGCCTTGCAACCTTTCCATCCAATCACCGACACGAGTCGGAAGCTCCCGCAATACATCGCCCCAGTCTCCAACAGGTGCATCCTCAGGTCGTGGGCGACAGATAAGGTGGACGCTTGTAGCCAGGGCAGCTGATTCTTGTGACCGAAGACGTCCAGGTCTTTCTGTTGCTATCGGCCAAGAGCCCGTAATTGTCCATCCTCCTTGAATCATGCCAGATAAAAGTGCTTCCCAACCTTCAGTTGTCTTGTGGGCAAAGACTACGCAACCGACACCATCTTCCTTTATAACCCGTCTTCCTTCTGAGAAAGCTTTTGTCATTGTTTCCTCAAAGAAAATGCGGTCTTTTGGTTTTCCATAAACTGAAAAGTAGTTTTCATCCTGAACACATTCTCGCGTCTTTGGCACCAATGGATTACTTGAATCATATGGGTCCCTCAAGAGGGGATGTCCATTTAAAGAACGCTTCAACCATACAAAGAAAAAATCTGACAATTCAGCGTATCCTACCGCATCGTAATAAGGTGGGTCAGTAAACCATACCGTTACAGCTTCATCTGACAATGGTGATTTACATGCATCTGCCTCTTGAACTTGACCTATTGCTTTCTGTATGGGCGATAAAGCCTCGACAACTCGTGCTATCCAATCTATAGCTCCATTGTATCCGCCAGACTCCGACGAAAATGGCATAACTTCACAAAAATCCCACACCATAGAAAGAGCTTGGCGACCAAACACATGAGCAACAAATTCACCTTCGTTAGCCCATAGATTCAAACTAGCATTGAAATCAGCACTCCGACCAACTGTTAATGCCAATAATTCTTTTACACTATTATCAGCATGAAATTGATTAACTTTTTGCGCCAATGTAGACAGACCCGAAAATTTTCTGTCGAACAGTGGAGATATCAGACCAGTATTTCATGCCGTAATTCGGAATACGAAATGAGTTCGTATTATTTGGAGGTAACTGCTCATCCGGCACAGGACTTAGTCCACTTGCAAGCTTCTTTTTATTGACGATCTCCAGCGTCTTTATCGCCTTCAAGACTGCGTTGTAATCTTCATCTGTTGGTAAACGATAATTCCGTCGCTGTTCTCCTTTTCTAATTGTCACCACCGCAAGCAGTTTAGTTCCGCTGGCTCTATTGCCATTATTAAAAATAACATCTGCACCGCCGCGCTGCTCTCTTAGTTGTGCCCGTACTCTTTCAGGTGAGAGGACAGTATTGCAGCAGATGCAGCTTGCTTTTGCTCTTGTCACGGTACCGCTCGGAATCTCTTTGTCGAATTGTGGTTCAAATATCTCGAACTCGACATACGGAATACTTCCGGCAGGTCTTACGACTTTGTATCTAAGTGCTCTCTTTCTTCCCGCCTTCTTCGACAGCCAGAAAGACCGCATAAGCGGAATCTCAGCACCGCAGTTCGGCGCTTCACATCGCACCGTCCTCGCCCAAAGGTATGCAATTGGCCTTACACCGTCAGTATCAGGAGGATAGAATTCTGCAAGCTCTTTTTCTGCAGCTGCCTTTATCTCTGCCCCGACACGCCGCAGCTCATCGGCCAGTTCAGGGCCATGCCGGGGAATGTCTTCAAGCATCACCTTGAGAATCAGGCAGGCAACAGGGTTCAGATCGCTTGCAAATGCCTCACAGCCGAGCCGCAGAGCTTCAAGAGGTATAGAACCACCGCCAGCAAAAGGGTCAACGACCAATGGCGTCTCTTCGGGATGTGCTGCTTTGACCATTCCCCGTGACACTTCGAGATACGATTGATTGGACGATAAATCCCAGTTGGCAAAGTCGCCAATGAATTTAAGAAGCGATTGCCGGAGGTCTTCATTTTTCGGCCCGACTGTGCCTATCACCTGTGGCAGCAGAAAGCGTGCCTTGTTTTTGAAGTCCTCAGGGCAGAGCGGATCACATGGGTCTGGCAGCAAAAGCCCAAGAAGCATTGACCGGCACGCAGCAAGCGGCCGACGTGCCCACCAAAGATGAAGCGTTGACGGGTGCCCGTGGCGGATGGATTTCTCCCTCGCCGAATGCTTCGACACCACCGCAATCGGGAAATCCACTTCAGCCAGGCGTTTGCAGTCTTTGGGAATCATGTAGATACACCACTTGTCAACCGGGTTAGGTATGCTATGTATTGTTTCCCAAATTCGGTAACTATAATCTTTTCTTTCTCATATGTGGCACACCCTGACATGATTATAGCTTGTCGTGTTGCCTCTATATTTTCTATTGGGACCCCAATGTGTTTCGCATATTCTTCAAATTCCTCATAGGTGATTGTCTGTTTTTGAACGAGCCAATACAATATAAGCTTTGTCCTATGAACAAAGAATTGATCCAGAAGTTTGAAGGCCGCAATTATTGGGTGCGTGGCGATAGTGGGATCTATATAAGGCTTCTGTTCTAATTCAACGGGGCCGATACGCCTGACCCTGTAAGCGTGAATCAGAAAACCAAGATGTGTTCGATAGATATACGGTGAAGGTATCAATAACAAAATAAGAGCGGGATATGTGATCTTGACGACTTCAAAAAGACCGAGAATCGCTATGATAAGTAGAATGAGCGTGTAAAAAAGGGGAGAGTATTTTCTTAGGAAAAAAGACCACCTGACACTGAATATGGAAGCCCACCACTTGATTAAGGAACCACTTATAGCAGAAATCTTGCAGATACCTGAAGTGCCTATGTCTGTTTCCCATTTCCCTTCGGCCCCAGAGAAATCCGAACTAAAATTTAACGTCAACTTCCCATCAAGAGGTCGTATCAGACCCAGCGACCAAAAATCGTCGAGATGCATTTCCGTCTGAAGACCGGACAAATTCCCGTGCATAGATACTAGAGCAGGGCCGAATGCCTCATCTTTAAACAGAGCAATTGTTTTAAGAGTCTCGGCCTTCTGTTTAATCCGTATGAAGAGCTTGCCTCGATTTGTTCCGATCACATGGCCTTTCCAATATTTTTGAATGTGTTTAAGTGAGTTATCCGAAGCCATTGTTTTTCCCCTCTGGTTTATCTGTCATTTCTTGTCCTTCCCCAACTTCGCCTCTATCTCCTCAATCATCAGTAAGTCTCGCTCATTTCTGCCACAGCTTGCGGCAAAATTCATCTCTGCATGCGGCCCCTTTGCCCCTTTGTTGCCCCTTCGTAACGGTTTTAATGGGTTTCTGATGAGCCATTTGAGCCATTACTACCATTTCAATTCTTTGAACCAATCTGAAACAGTCTTCGCTATACCCAGTGCTTTCTCGGCATCTGCCTTTGTCGGTTCACCCCACGGAAGCAAACCGGTATCCAACGGGTATCTTGATCTGTAAATGCTATTCAGAAATACGGCATCTTCATCGGCCAGAGGAGTATTTTGGCCAAGTTTCCTGGCGGCATTGTTCAGATCGAGAAGGTTATGAATGCGGGGGATATCTATCTCATGCTCTACAAGGATTGCTTTGAGTAGCTTTTCGACGGCCTGCTGGGCATGATAACAAACCATTCTGTGCAAGGCTTTTTCGAATAAGTATTTGGCTGACTGCAAATCTTCGCCGGCAATCTTTATCCACCCTTCAGTTTCTTTTCTCATATAGTACCTTGCCGTTTTCAAGTATATGAAGGAGAAACGCGTACCTCTCTTTATGAAGTGCATTAATTTCATCGGGAGTATAGATAAAAAGGTCAATGCCGACCTTTGGGTGTATCAGTCTGAACAATTCAAGACTGCGATCAACAGGACGTTGCGGAGTGTCCTTTATAATAAGAAGATCTATATCACTCCATTCGTGGATGTTATTTTCCGCAAATGAACCGAAGAGGACTATTTTTTCGGGACAATATTTGTCGATAATAATACCGGTAATTCTGTCCAACTCCGCCTTTAATTCATTTTTCCGTTCTTCAACAGTGAACAATTTCACTTAATGCCTCCTCGGTTCTATTGCTTTTGCCCATAGTTTAGCGAATCACACAGCCAATTTGTGCAGCAGCTTGTTGCACTAATTCACAAATTACTCTAATTTCTCACGGTGTAATCTTATCACTTCGCCATTTCGCAATAAGAATATCTTATCACTCACGTAGATTTTCATTTTACGATCTTACCCTTTATTGCCCTCTTTTAGGGATATTACCTCTTTTCCTTCAAAACGCCTCCGCACCCTACTAAGGCATTCGACTTCTTTGAGGCTCTGGCGTTCACTTCACTAAGTACCCTGCGAATCATACCTCTGCTGATCCCGGGGAATATCATGCGGTTCCCTTCGGCCTATAGTCTCGCCGATCAAGACATGAATCGTACATTTTCCTGTCGATCTTGATCCAGTCTGTTTTATTAATGCCGCGATTGTTAGAGCTTGTCGGACTTACAGGAAAGGCCGAAGCCAATTTAATCCATCTATCCTGCTGAGAAGCTATCAGCCTAACCTCTTCGGCGGCCTCGGTTAAATCCTGATCCTGGCTGAAAATTACTGCAACATCATATAGGTTTTCACGAGCAAGCCGCACAATATCGAGCGCAATGCGCACATCGATACCTTTCTCCTGTCCGACGAGGACAGTCTGGATTGATCCATCAGATAGGGTTATAGTCTGATTTCGATACCGAAGCGGGCGAGAAAACACATGAATTCCCTGCCGTCCACCCATCAATGCCAGTTTTGCCGACCAAAAGTGATTCCAAAACGGCTTGTCGTAACTACTTGGGATGCCAGTATAAAAGCGTGTCTGAACAAGCTGCCACTGTTGCTCGCGACAAATAGTTGATGTCAGGCATGCGACATCATAATTCGGATAGGTATAGCCAAATGCCAGCTTGGCAGCATAGAAAAGATTTTGACCATCCACAAAAGCAACAGCACGCTTGACCTGGGGTTCAGCAGGCATAAGACACCCCAGAGAAAAAAATAACCCCGACCGAGGCCTTTCGGCACATCGGACGGGGGGTAGATAACTGATTTTTTAAAGCTGCCAGACCTGTATTCCGCGTTCTTAATATTATTATCGGGTTTGCCACATAGTTTGTCAAGCGGCTCGGATGGGAAATATCACTCACTTCTGAGGTATGTGAAGCAGATTGTTTTACAAAATGGCCCCATATTTCCTTCACGATATTATCTCCCATACAGCGCTTGATCTTCTTTCACCTGCATCGGCTGGGTCATAGCATCTATAAAGAGATAGTAATGCGCGACCTTCGTCACTTGATTCCATGCAAACCGTGCAGGGTCTCTGACCGGCTCCTGGAGTTCAGGGTTAGCATTGCAATTGGCAACTACATAAAGCCAATAGCAATCCCTCCGGTCCTCTGCAACGCGCCGTTCATTTGGTGTAAGGAGAATAGTCCCGGTAGCATCGCCGAGCCCCTTGACCTCGATGAGACGCAGTTCACCGGAACTCAGGTCAAGACTGGTAATGTCATATCCAAGGTTTTTTTCGTGCACGTCGTAGACCTGTCGGCCCTGCTTCTGCTCATGTTCAATGACAACCTTCATTGCTACAGCTTCGGTCTCAAGGTTAGGCCTCAGCCTCAGCATGGCCGGCGTTTCCCGCTCAGGGTGAGGAAGTATGAGCACGCTCGTAAGGCGCTCCACTGCCTGAAGTGAAAGGGAGCGCTGACGATCAAGATCTTGCCTGCGTTTATCACGACGGCTTAGAAGCTCCGCATGACGGGTCTCTGCCTGTGCAAGACGTCCTTCAGCGCCGGTGACTTTCTGTTCAATTTCCGCAGCTGCCCTGCCTATCTCTTCATCCGCTCTTTGGAGCAGTTCAGTCAGTGATAATTCTACGTGAGAGGCAACGCGCTCAACTTCAACGAGCCGCTCTGCTCGCGTTTCCTCAAGAAAGGGTTTCAAAGCCTGTTCATTAAGCCATTCTCCCACTTCAGGCAAAGCTGCCACAGGCGAAATTGTTTTCTCAGTTTCAGCAGGGGTAAGATTACCGAGCAGGCTCGGATCAACAAGCCTTGGTTCTTCCTTCTCCGTGATCTCTACAGCAAATAGCCGTTCATGAATCACTTGGCCGAGACCATCCACGACCCTGGCGCGGTGGAAATCAAGACGCGACGGCGAGTCAAGCTGAAGGGAGTGAAAACAAGCGCCTTTGTTAAAGACGTCCTGAGAGCGAGAATAGATGTCCCTCCTTACCGCTTCGAAGAGAGGATGCCCGGGAGTTACCCACTCGAGGTTGTTCTTTTCTGCTGTCTCTCGGTCTGTGGAGCAGCGGGGGTACTTATTTGCAAGCGCGGGAAGTTTCCAGTCCGGCTGGGATTCATAGCGCTTGAGGGCTGAAGGTGTCTTCCCCGGTTCGAATGTATGAGACAGGCCCGCAACGAACTTCAGGGTCAAGGGTACATATTCCGAAGCGTCCTTGATGAACCGAAAGATGGTCTCGGGAACAACGCGCCGCTCCTGTGCTTTTGCTCTGCGTTCTATCAACATCTCAAGGTTTAGCTTCTTGGATGCAAGGCCTTCGAGCGCGTTCTGGCAGATTGCCCGGAACTGGGTCTCGTCAACATTCTTGAGGAGCCGCTCTTCGAGGTCCTGGTCTCCGAGCTTCCCGGCATAGTAATCGCGGAGAACCCTCTCCACATGCGCAGAGGGAAGAACTTCACCCACCACATTGAATACCGCATCGTCGTCGAGGGCGTCACGTATCTCCTGAAGCTTCTCAAGCAGCCTTTGGAGGACGCGACCCTCGATAGTGTTCGTCGCCACAAAGTTGAAGATGAGACAATTCTTTCTTTGCCCGTAACGATGAATCCTTCCCATCCGCTGTTCAAGGCGGTTTGGGTTCCAGGGAATATCATAGTTGAACAGAATATTACAGTATTGAAGGTTGATACCTTCGCCTGCTGCCTCGGTAGCCACAAGGATCTGGATATTACCTTCCTTGAATTGCTGCTCTGCGTAAAGGCGCGTCCCCGGCTCTTCTCGGGAGCCTGGCTTCATGCTTCCGTGTATGCAGCCGACGCGGAACCCCCATGTCTTAAGGCAGTTAAGGAGGTAATCAAGGGTGTCTTTGAACTCCGTGAAAATCAGGAGTCTTTTTTCAGGATGATCGAAAAAGCCTTCCTGGTGCATCAGGTCTTTCAAGCGGGAGAGCTTAGCTACCGCACCTGCTTTTTCGACAGCCTGCGCCTGGAGCGCAAGGCGTTTGAGGTCCTCTATTTCCTCGCAGACCTGTGCTGCATTACCGGCAAGTGTGATTGCCTCAAGCATCTCTTCCAGACGCTCGCGTTCGGTCTCCTCCATCTCCTCGATCTCTTCAGGTGACGGAAGATCGGGAGGCGCAAGCCTGCACAGTTCTTCAGCCCGCTTCAATCCTTCAGTAAGGCGTTTTGCACGGTTCTGAAGGGAGTGCCGCATCGCATAGGTGCTTGATGCAAGCCGTCGCTGATAAAGAGACATCAAAAAGCCTATCGCCCGAGCCCTTGGATCATCACCCTGGGCCGCGGCCCGCGCGCTTTGCTGCTTCACGAATCTGGTGATGTCCCGATAGAGGTCGAATTCAGGACCATCTATCTGGAAATCCACTGTATGGGGAATTCTCTTTGTAAATATCTTCTCCGCAACCCACGTCCCATCAGAACGCCGCTCGGGGAAATAGACCATCGCCTCTTTTGTGCGACGCAGATAGAACGGAGCCCGGCGATTGTCCATTGCCGCACGGATCGATCTTACATCCGCATAGGCATCGGCATCGAGGAGCTGAAGAAAGAGGCTGAAATTTACCGGGTCCCCCTTATGAGGGGTAGCGGTCAAAAGGAGCTGATGGTCAGATGTATCTCTTAACAATTCGCCGAGGGCGTACCGAGCTGTCTTTCTGGCCGGTGGCGACCACGACATGCGGTGCGCCTCATCCACAATGACCAAATCCCACTGAACCTGTCGCAGTCCCGGCAATATCTCTGTGCGCTTGGCAAGGTCAAGGGAGGTAATGACTGTCTTTTGTTCTATCCATTGGTTTACGCCAAATTGCTCGCGGATATCCTGCCCCTTGAGGACAAGGAACTTCTCGTCGAATTTCTCTTTCAGCTCCCGCTGCCACTGGAATGCGAGGTTCGCAGGACAGACGATAAGGATTCTCTCTGCAAGGCCCCTGAGCTTGAGCTCCCGGATAAGGAGACCCGCCATGATCGTCTTTCCTGCTCCCGCGTCGTCGGCAAGAAGGAAACGGACACGGGCAAGTTTGAGAAGGTAATCATAGACCGCCTCAAGCTGATGAGGCAGCGGATCGACACGAGAAATAGAAAGGCCGAAGTAAGGGTCAAATTCATAGGCAATTCCAAGTGAGTACGCCTGAATGCCTAAGCGGAGAAGAGTCCCGTTCCCTTCGTAATTGAATTTTGAGTCAATAACGGTGATGGAATCAATGTCCTGTGATGCAAGCGTGACCTTTCGGAATCGTTCTGTTTGAGTCCCTACGAGGCCGACAACCCACGTGTTCGGCCCATTTGCCCGTACGGTCTCGACACGCATCGGCTCATTGAAAAGCGAACCAATGAGTAGATGGCCTTCTTTAAAGGGATGTTCCTCAGTCATCGCATTGCCCATGAAAGAATGCGATCGACTCGAAATTCATTCCCTCTCCTTCTAACCATCTTAGCTGCTTGCAGTTAGCTCCGAGGCTGTCAACGTTCTCTCTTGCAAAGCACCCACCCAACTGTGATATACACCTTAAAAAATCAGGACGTTTCCGTATCTGCGGTATTCTATCACAACCCCAAAGGAATGAGGAAGAAGACAGAGTCAAAGCGGCGCTGGGTACTATCGAAGAACAACGGTCTCGCTGACATTCCCGTAATGTTTGTTATCAGGTGTAATCAACCGCAGTTGATATGTGCAGATTTTGGTTTTCAGGAAGGAAGGGAAAAAACAGATTTTGGCTGTTTCAAACAGTAATGCGCACCAGTTTAATCTTTCAGAAACTATCGATAAGCAGGTGTATTCTATTCACGACAAGAACACTCGTGAGCGTTAAGTAGATAAAGGAGGCGATAAAATTTCAGATCTCTTGAAAGATCTCTGCTTGTAGGTGTACACCGCATCCCCACTCTTTCAGACATTGACCGTCAGGTGAAGTAGTGGCAACTACAATTAATTTCGGCAGATTCTTATCGCTCCCTTTTTCCAGCGATGAACTCCTCGACCATATCCCGCGCTACTTCATCAGAGAATTGCTCGGGAGGATGCTTCATGAAATAGGATGAGGGCGAAATGAGTACGCCTCCGACCTTCCTGTCCATTGCGAGCTTGCAGCACCTGATGGCATCGATCACGACACCTGCACTGTTCGGTGAGTCCTCGACAGAGAGTCTGAGCTCCAAATGAAGGGGGATGTGTCCGAACCCCCTCCCCTCCATCCTCAGGAAACAGATCTTGTTGTCGTTTAGCCATGGGATATAGTCCGAGGGGCCGATATGAATACGTTCGCTCTCAAGGGGTGCATGGAGCTGAGACTGGACTGCCTCCGTCTTCGAGATCTTCTTTGACTTAAGCCTGCTTTGATTGAGCATGTTCAGGAAATCCGTATTGCCGCCCACATTGAGCTGGTAGGTGCTGTCGAGCTTTACACCCCTGTCTTCAAAGAGCTTTGTCAGTGTTCTGTGGATGATCGTGGCTCCTATCTGGCTCTTGATGTCATCACCGATAATTGGAAGCTCCTTTTCCTCGAAACGCTTCACCCACGCCCGATCAGAGGCAATGAACACAGGGACGCAGTTGATAAAACCGGCTCCTGCCTTCAGGCTTGCCTCGGCATAGAAGGCAGTTGCCTTCTCGGCACCCACCGGCATGTAACTTATGAGGAGATTGGTCCCGGATTTCTTCAGCACCTGTGCGACATTGCAAGGTTCCTTGTCCGAGACGACAAAACGCCTCTCTTCGGGGTAGTCCTTCATATGGGCTGCGACACCGTCAAGCACCTTGCCCATGTGCACCTTCAACGGATAATCGGGAAGTTCGTGGTGAAAGACCTTCGTGCAGTTTGGCTTCGCAAAAACCGCTTCCCTGAGAGGCCTGCCAACCTTTCTCTTGTCGATATCGAAGGCGGCGACGACCTCAATATCTGAAGGCCTGTATCCGCCGAGGACGTGATGCATCAGACCGAGTAAAAGTCCGGGATCCTCGTCACCGACCTTTTTATAGTACTCGACACCCTGAATCAGGGCGCTTGCACAATTTCCGATTCCGGCAATCGCTACACGTATTTTTCCCATTCCTCGCCTACTGAAAAAAGATGACTCTAAGAAGAAACCCCTGCAGCTTGCTGCAAGATCCTAGTGCTTCCCTTTCCCTATGGGAAGGGAGTAAGGGGAGGCATTCAAAAACAACCGTCACCCTGAGTTTCTCATTACGCAATGCCTTTGGAGAATGAGTCGGGCCTAATTGGCCTAATTGTTGTATGTACAGAAGATGCTACCGGAGACCGTCTTATTTTTCAATTATCTCGATCTGCCTGGGTAATATCTCCACCCTCTTTGGCAACACGATCTGGAGTATCCCGTCCTTGAGGGTCGCCTTTATTACATTCTGATCAATGGAGCTTGGCAGGAGAAAAGACCTTGTGAACCTCCCATAAGCCCTCTCAACTCTGTGGTATCCCTCGATTGCCCGTTGCGGTTTCCTCTCACCCTCTATGGTGAGGGTGTGGTCCTGTACCTTTATATTAATGTCCGATTGCTTTACTTCAGGTAGCTCAGCCTTCACAATAAACTCTTTCTCGGTCTCATAAATATCCACTACCGGTGACCATGTGCCTACCACTTCATCTGCCTCCCTCACTCCACCGAGGACGTCCTCAAAGAGCCTGTTTACCCTCTCCCTGATCGAGACCAGATCTTTCAAGGTGTCCCATCTACTCATTCCAAAACCCTTTGACCCTCTCTGCAACGTTCCGATTTTATATACCAACTCCATCTATTCTGTCAAGATTCAATGTTATCACGGGTAGAGGAATAAGGATCAGGTAAAGGCCTTCGTTTTCAAAGGCCTTGGCGCTGTATACTGGATGTGCGTATCGAGGAGAACGGATAGCTCCGACATAAGTATCCCGGAAGGCCTTATCCTCCCAATCTTCGAGACCTCCCATCTCCGCAAGGTCTCATAGAGCCTTACAGTGCCTGGTGAAAGCCTTACAAGTCTGCCCATGCCTCGTGCGCAGGCCTTGCAGAGTACCGAACCCTGGGAGATGTAAAAATCGTATCCTGCCCTACCGCAACGGACACACCCTTTAATCGCCGGTCCATACCCTGAGATATCGAGGAATCTGATCTTGTACAGGGTCACAAGGATCCTTACAAGGTCCTTCATTCCTTCCCTGGTCCCTTTCTCTATCCTCAGGGCGTCTTCCAATCTGGTGAGAACTTCTTGAAAGAGGTGAAAGACCTCCCGCTGCGGCTCCCGTTCAGGGAGGAGGATGAACGTGAGTTCAACATTCTCCATAATCCCCAGGAAACACTCTGACCTCTCGCGAATGGTCTGAAAGGGCCTGATGATGTCTGACTGGGTCAGGCGCGGAAGATTCGCATCTTCCTTTCCCCAGAACGAGATCCTCGAGTGAGTAAGTGGTTCGAGGCTGCTTCCAAACCTGCTCTTTATCTTCCGGGGGCTTTTGGCAAAGGCATGGAGCAGGCCGCAATCCAGGGTGATGAATGATACGATGAGGTCGGCTTCTGCATAGGGAGTGGTCTTCAGTACTATCGCTTCAGTCCTGCTGAGCATTACATGACATTCCCGAAATCCTCTGGCTTGAGGTCTTTGAGCCATTCTTCGAGTTCATCGCTGCTCTTTTTCTCAAGGATACCGTTTTCGACAAATATCGGCGCATCGACCCTCAGTGCCACGGCAACGGCATCGCTTGGCCTCGAATCGATCGGGACCTCCTTCTTTCCGTCAGTGAGGTACACGAGGGCATAGTAGGTATTATCGTAGATCTCGGTGACCACGACCCTCGTCACCTTCACCTTGAGGCCATTAAAGATATTCTTGATAAGGTCATGGGTAAGAGGTCTCGGTGTAACGACCCTTCCGAGGGCAAGGGCTATCGAATCCGCCTCCTGCTTTCCTATCCATATGGGGAGCGTATCGTTCCCCTCGATCTCTTTGAGGAGCAGAATATACATGCTGCTCCTCGGGTCGAACAACAATCCTTCCACCTTCATGTGCACAAGCATTTCAATAAACCCTCAGCTCCCTTAACACCCGTTTATCCCTCCGCCACCCATCCTTCACCTTCGTGTATACCTCGAGCAAGAACCTTTCTCCCGAGGAACCGCTTCATCTCCCTTTCTGCATCCGTGCCTCATATCGAGCTGTTTGCCTGTTTGTTATTATAATACCTTTTCCCCCTCTCTTCCAATATAAATAATTCATCTCAGTCCGCCTATCGCTTCCCTCATCCTTTCAACAGCCTTCTGAATGTTTTCCATGGAGGTGGCATAGGAAATCCTGATGTAATTGTCATCACCGAATGGTTCGCCATGCACGAGGGCAATCTTTGCCTCTTCGAGAAGGTAGAGGGCAAGATCGGAGGATGAAGCGATGGTCCTCCCGTTGACCGATTTCCCATAGAGGCGGGAGGTATTCGGAAAGACATAGAACGCCCCTGTTGGAGTGAGGCAACTCACATCAGGCATTGAATTCAGTCCTGCAACAAGATATCTCCGCCTTCTGTCGAACTCGTCCTTCATCTTTGCTACCGACTCCTGGGGACCTGTAAGCGCTGCGATCGCTGCCTTCTGGGCAATGGAATTCGGATTTGAGGTGGACTGGCTCTGGATGTTTGTCATCGCCTTGATGATCTCCTTCGGGCCCGCGGTATATCCGATCCTCCACCCTGTCATGGCATAGGATTTCGAAAGGCCATTCACCAGGACAGTCTTCTCCCCGATCTCCTTTCCTAGAGAAGCAATGCTCACGTGCTCGGTACCGTTGTATACGAGTTTTTCATAAATCTCATCGGAGACAACAAGGATGTCATGTCTGAGGCATATCGATGCTATTGCCTCGAGGGTTTTCCTGGTATAGGTGAGGCCGGTCGGATTCGAAGGAGAGTTGAGGATGAGGGCCTTACTCTTTTTCGTAATATACCCCTCAAGGATCTCAGGCTTGATCATGAAAGAATCACTCTCGGAGGTCTTTATGAATACCGGGGTGGCGCTGTTTAGGATTACCTGGTCGGGATAAGAGACCCAGTAAGGTGAGGGGATAATCACTTCATCGCCGGGTCCATAGAGCGCCTGGGCGATATTGTAGAGGCTGTGCTTAGCACCGCAGGATACGATAATCTCGTCCCTTGAGTACTCGATTCCATTATCCTTCCTTAACTTCTCGATAATCGCATCCTTGAGGGGATCTATGCCTCCCACCGGCGTATACTTCGTGAACCCATCCCTGATGGCCTTGATGGCAGCCTCTTTGATGTGCTCCGGGGTGTCGAAATCCGGTTCTCCAACCCCGAAGTTTATCACATCGATACCCGATGCAATCATTGCCTTGGCCTTGGAGTCGATCGCAAGGGTAGGCGATGGCTTGATCTGTCTTGCCCTTTCAGAAAGCATCTCATCCTCCTCCCGCAGGTATTTTGGCTATTTTAAACTCATCTCCGTCCCCTTGTCCATACTGTAGATCGGATAGGCCTTCTCATCACTGACCCAGGGCTGTCTGAGGATGAAGTCTGTCTTGTGCCAGAAGAAGACCCAGGGTGCGTCGTTGATAATGAGGCGTTCCGCCTTTTCATAATAGGAGGTCACTGCTTTTTCATCTGTTGAAGCCTGGCCAAGTTCGATAAGCATGTCAACGTCCGGGTTTCTGTATCTCGCTCTGTTCCCTGCAGGGCCGATGTTCGAGGAATGGAAGAGGGGGAAGAGGAAGTTTTCAGGGTCAGGGTAATCGGCCCACCAGCTGAGCCAGAACATGTCAGGTTCACCCCTGTTGATTGCCTCCTTGTATGCGCTCCATTCGAGCTGCGTTATCCTCACCTTGAGTCCGATCTTGTCGAGGTAGGACTGGATGATCTCAGCCATATCCACTACCTCCTGATCTGCCGTCACGTAAAACCGGATGGTGGTTGCCTTGAAGCCTTCCTTCGCCATGAGCTCTCTCGCCTTCCCAGGGTTGTACTCGTACACCGGGTTAATGTTCCATCGCCGCAACGCATCAGGTACAGGTCCTGCTGCAGGCCTCCCCCTCTTCTCATAAAAGGTCGAGAGGATCCTCTCCCTGTCGATTGCCATGTTCATTGCCCTCCTGATGTGAGGGTTGTCGAAAGGCGGCCTCGAGCAGTTCATGCCGATGTAGTAGGTATTGATCCCCTTCAGCGTGTGCATGAGGGCTCTCCACCGTGCATCATTTTGATACCTCGAGAGCCCCGATGCCGGGATTGTGATCTGATCGAGATTCCCCAGCTCGAATTCGGTCATCGTCGTGAGGTCCTCGGGGATCACGCGGTAGATGATCCCCTTCACCTTTGCCATTCCATCGAAATAGTCCTCCCTCCTCTCGAGCCTCAGTTCCCTGTTAGAAAGCCATGCACCGAGGATGAAAGGCCCTGTACCCATTGGATGAACCGAGACGTCCGTCCCCCATTTCCTGATCTCCTCCTCTGGCACTACATAGGCAGTGGTCATGGTAAGGAGCGAGAGGAAGGGGGAGAAAGGCCTCTCGAGGTTAATCTCCAGGATATAGTCACCCCTGATCCTTAGGCCCTCCAGATCCTCTGACCTCCCCTCCATAAAGGCTCCTGCGCCCTTTATCTTTTCGAGTACCCAGGTGACCGGTGAACGAGTCTTCCGGTCGAGGACCCTCATGAAGGAATACTTGAAGTCTACTGCCTTTACTTCCCTCCCGTTTGAGAACCTGACACCCCTTTTCAGGAAGAACGTATACGTAAGCCCCTCCCTCGATAAGGTCCATTTCGCTGCGATATCGGGAATGATCCGGAGATTCGCGTCCAGCCTCACCAGTCCGTTGAACAATTTCGCGGCTATCACACCTCCTGTCACATCGACGATGTGGGCCGGGTCAAGTGTCGAAGGGTTTGCGCTGAGCCTGTAGTAGAGGTAATTCTCAATCCGGTTCCGGTTCGAGCAGGAGAGAAGAACAGGAATTACCAACAAGATGAGAAGGGAAAGGACGGAACGTAGCGGCATGGTAAGCCATGCCACTACGGTTTTTGTCATCTTAAAATCTCAGAAAGGCACCGATGCCCCCCGATTCGGAAAGCTTCCGATGCTCTGCCACTACTTCGACCGGGGCACCCTGTTCGACCGCCCTCTGGAGAACTATATCGATGAGGTAGTGTGACTTCTCCAGATCTCCCTGGCAGTATGGGCACTTGGGAAGCCCTTGGACTACGAGGAACCTGCAGTTACTGCATTCGTACCCTGAGGAACTCAATTCCCTCAGTGCGACGAGCCTCATCACCTTCCCTTCCTGTAGTGCATTGAGGACGTTTTCGAGACCGAGCACCGCATTTTCATTCTTGAGGGCTTGAGTGATGAGCCGGTCTACCGTCACGGTTTTCTTCTCGTTTTCGGATGTGGAGACCACCGGCTCCATCTTTGAGAGTATCTCGTTTACATTTGCGTGCATCCCCATGCTAAAGGTCCCGACGATTTTGTCCACTACTGTCGCAGGGAGCATCTCTTTTGTCCTCGTCACGGCCTCCTCAGACCCCCCGATCACAAGACCGCTGATCTCTTCTCCCGAGATGAAGGAATCGAGCTTCTTGATAACATCCTTGAGATGGAGGCTCACATGGTAGTCGATGTGCCTCTCGTAATGGTTCTGGGAGAGGGCAAACCAGCCTCCCTTCTTATGCCTTCCCGGGACATCAGGGGTATGGACCTCTCCGTATTCCTCGATCTCACCGAGGTGCATCATGAATATCCTCGCTGACTCCTTGTCTACGAGGAGGACCGCATACCTCTGGTAATTATCGATGATGTCAAAGAGGGGCTTCAGGTAGGGATCCTTGTCGACAACGAGCTCGCTCTTCACAGGCATCGAGAGATGGTACTCCTTCCAGAAGGTCTTGCGGGTTGAGCTCAGTATTGCGAGACCCTTCTTGAATTTGCTCTTGTTGCCCATGATAGCCGATTCGATCTTTTCAATGTCCTCCTTGACGATCTTGTGCACGCTCTTGTCGAGCCTCTCGATGGTGTTCCTGATCAAGTTCTTGAAGAGGATGACATGTTCACCCTTGGGATTTGTGATGGGATTCACATTGAGGTAGAGACTCACGAAACTCGGTGCATCATCTCGCATCTGCGCGATCTCTTTCAATTCATTCCGGTCAAGCATTTATGCCTCCTTCAATGGTTCTGAAGATCTCAAAGACAGAAAGGAAAAGTGCGACCACCAGCGGACCCATCACCAGTCCCACGAACCCGAATGCCTTGATTCCCCCGAGCACGGCAAAGAATATCACCACAGTCGGCATCTTGGTCCGTCCACCGATGATGAGGGGCCTCAGGAAATTATCCGCCATGCTTATAATGAAAAATCCAATGAGGACGAGGATGATCCCCTTGAGGTATGCCCCTTTCAGGATGAGAACTACACTCGCAGGCAGCCAGATGACTGCTGTGCCGATCATGGGGATGAAGGATGTCAGGGACATGATGGACCCCCATAAGACGGGAGAGCCTATCCCGAGTATCGCAAAGGAGATGCCGCCGAGAATGCCCTGCACGATTGCCACGATGATCCCGCCATAAATAGTCGAGACCACCATATCCTGTACCTGCGTTGTCAGCCTGTCCCTCTGATGCTCGGAAAAGGGGAGATATGTCTTGATCCTATGCAGGAATTCCGATCCGTCCTTCAGGAAGAAAAAGATGGCGAGTATCATAAAGATGAAGTCAGCGCCGGCGCTCAGGACATTACCGAATCCGGAAGAGAACCCTGTGACGATCTTTTCTCCTGACTTCGTGACGCTCTTGATGATCGCCTCTTTTAAGGTCAGTTCCAGGCCGGTAATTTGCTGCAGCTTTTGTATTAGTTTCGCTACCCTCGCGTCTGTAAGGAATGAGGTGAACATATCGGTAAAGGTCTCGGGTTTTGCCACAAAGTGCCTGGTCTCGCTGACAATGGCGAAGGAGAGGTATGAGAGGGGACCGATGATCACCACAAGAATCATGATAAGGGTCACGAGTGAGGCAATGGCCTTCATGCGGATGAAGCGGAGGGTGAAGGTATACACAGGGTAGAACACGATACAGAACACTACAGCCCAGGTAATGGCGTTCAGGAACGGCTCGAAGATTGCGTAGGTGAGATACCCAAGAGCCGCAAGGATCGCAAGGAACATCAGGAGATAAAACCTATCGCCGTGCATCGGCGCTCCTGATGAAAGAGCTGAAAAGACTGCGGGAAAGGTCATCTGCAGACCGCTCGGGGTGCCACTGGACCCCAAGGAGGAAGCGGTAGCCCTCAAGTGTGAACGCTTCAACGATGAGATCTCCTGAAAAAGCTATCGCCAGAAGTCCCCCGCCGAGCTCCTTCACCGCTTGGTGGTGCGAAGAGTTCACGGTATGTTCCCCCTGTATCATTCCTCCCTCCCCTGTGATCCCGTGTGTTCCTATCTTGTGATCGATCTTCGAGACACACTGTGCTTTCAGATCCTGATAGAGATTTCCACCAAGAGCGACATTGATGAGCTGCATCCCGTAGCAGATCCCGAGCACCGGTTTTCTATGTTCCATTATACTCCTTAACAGGGCAATTTCAAAATCCGTCCTCTTCCTCGGGACAACCTGATAGTCTGTGGAGGGAAAAGGGTTTTCCACGAGGTCCTTCTTATTAGATATTTTTTTAGCTGAACGGAATCCCCTCCTGATGCCTGAAGGTGCTTCGGAGTAGTAAGAAGGATCGATATCGCCGCCACCAGGAATGAGAAGGCCGTCTATTGTATCTGCAATGACTGAGGGGTCATTGTCGCACGGCACCAATAGGGGAACACCTCCTCCCCTGAAGACGGATGAGGAGTACCCGTGCTTCACCTTGAGGTATTCGCCATCCTGCCCAATGGTGATGCCGATGAGCGGCCGACCTTCCCAACCCCTAACCGCCATGCCTCAAGACCCTTCCAGCCTTTACACCTGTCGGGACTCCCTGCCACACCACAGGGCTTCCATTCACGTACACGCAGTGAATCCCTTCAGGACCCTGAAACGGTTCATCAAAAGTTGCCCTGTCGGTGATCCTCTCCTCATCGAAGACCACGAGATCGGCAGAAAAACCCTCTCTTACCAAACCCCTGTCCTTTATCCTAAAGGTCTCTGCGGGGAGGGATGTGATCCTCCTGATTGCCTCTCTGAGAGGAATCTTCTTTCCTTCTCCCCCATATCTTCCGAGAAACCTCGGGAAGCTCCCAAACCCCCTCGGATGCGGCTTGCCTTTTCGTGCAGGTCCGTCCATGGAACGTGCTGCACTGTCTGAGCCGACCATCATGTAAGGCAGGGATAGGAATCTCTCGAGATTCTGTTCGCTCATAGAATAAAATATCGCGCCTGTCCTAAGCCTCTCTTCGATGAGGACATCGAGAAGGATGTCGACAGGCCTTTTTCCCGCAGTCTCTGCAATAAGGGAAAGCCTCTTTCCCTCCATCCAACTGTTCTTATCGAGTTGCACTGAAGAGATGGTGACCTTGTCCCAGTAGTCCCCCTGCGGATGCACAGCGAGTATCTCCCGGGTAATCGCCGATCTCAGCCCTGTGTCCTTTAGCCTCTTCAATTCTTCGTCCGCACCTCCTCTATAGGTCCAGGCAGGAAGGATCGAATCAAGGTCTGTAGAAGCAGCAGTGTAAGGGTACCTGTCGCACGTCACCCTTATCCCGGTCCTCCTTGCTTCCTCAATGAACGAGATAGCGCTCTCTGCCTTATGCCAGTTACGTTCCCCGCTCGTCTTGAGATGAGAGATATGCACAGGAATCCCCGTTTCCCTCCCGATCCTTACACACTCCCCTATCGCCTCTATCAGTTCATCCCCTTCACTCCTCATATGAGAAGTATAGATAAAGTCCCTGCAGCATCCTGCCAGACTGATCAACTCCTCTGTCTCCGAATAGACTCCGGGAGGATATATGAGCCCTGTCGAGAGCCCGATTGCACCGTACTCAATCGCATCCCTGACCAGCATGCACATCTTCTCCATCTCATATACACCCGGCCCACTTTCTCCATATCCGATTACCGAACCTCTCACATTCCCGTGCCCTACCAACGTAGCGAAGTTTAACCCGATGCCCTTCTCCTCGAGGAGGAGGAGGTAATCACCGAGGGTATGCCATCTCTCTTTGATCCCCATTTCGACCAGATCTGCCTCACGATGCTCAAAGGCCTCTCCATTGAGAGGACCCGCTGATAAGCCGCAGTTCCCGTTGATCTCCGTTGTGATGCCCTGGAGCACCTTTCCCTCTGCGCGACCGTCTGCGAGAAGGGTGAACTCTGAATGGCCGTGGGTATCGATGAATCCGGGGGCTATCGATAAACCCTCAGCCTTTATGACCGTCTCTGCCTTCACCCTGTTAGAACCGGGTAGCCGGGAGATGAAGGCAATCCTTTCGTTGCTCAGTGCGATATCAGCGAAATACGCCTCATCTCCTGTACCGTCATAGACTTTGCCGCCTTTTATGAGGAGATCTATCTTCCGGGTCACCTTATTATTTTTCCATCCCGTCATTCTTTTGCCCTGGTTCTTCATTGACAAAGAAGTGCTCTGGTGACCTGATGCTCTCGAAAAAAAGGGGCATCATGAATGAGGTTATGTGCATCAGGCGATTGCGGAATCCATGTATCTCCTGCGTTCTCCTCCTTTCCCTGAAGGCCTCTAAGAGATGGCGGGTCAACAGAGGGAAGGACTTGAGTGTCAAGCCCATCACAGAAAAAAAGTCCTTCACCGGGAGACCCAACCTTTCGAGGGGACCGAGCAGCCGGGATAAGGCATGGATGATCTCCTCATAGGTAAGGAATGTGGTGAGTATCTTTGCACCGAAGATCATCGAGAAAACCCTCAGAGTCCTGATACCTGCAAAACTGAGCCCCTCATCAGTGATCGAGAGGGGTCCAATACTGGCAAGTATTCTGCCTGAATGGAAAAAGAGATTACCTCCGAAGGTGAAGAGGAGAAACAGGGTAATAGGGAAAACCCCGGCCTTGACCGTCCGGGACGGTAACAGGAGGAGAGAGAGTGAAATGGCGATCGCAATCGCTGCATGGTAATACACATTGTGAACGAAATAGAGGCTCGCTGCAACAACAAGGTAGAGGATGATGGAGGCCATCAATCAATGCCTCAATGA
>Ga0315295_10001210_pt1 | contig 22187 bp, 16 predicted proteins | sample YL17G14_0_MG_FD_204453 | JGI IMG/M metagenome (GOLD analysis project Ga0315295, IMG submission 204453) | Sediment microbial communities from Yellowstone Lake, YNP, Wyoming, USA - YL17G14_0 | ecosystem: Environmental > Aquatic > Freshwater > Lake > Sediment | place: USA: Wyoming | collected...
AGCAATAAAAATTGCCAATCAATTCCTGAAGGAGGGACAGATGATAGTCTACACTCTTGGACGCTCCCAACCAAAAAATGAAGCAAAGGCAACAGGCAACGGTGAGTTTGAGACCGGAGATCTGGTCCTGTTAATTGATGAATGGAGCGCATCGGCCAGCGAAATACTTGCCGGGGCCATCCAGGATAATGACCGGGGCACTCTGATCGGACGGCGTTCATTCGGGAAAGGGCTGGTTCAGGAGCCGGTACCTTTTGCTGACGGTTCAGGAATGAGACTTACAATAGCAAGGTACTACACTCCTACCGGAAGATCGATTCAGAAACCTTATAATAATGGTTTCGATGAATATTATGATGATCTTAATATGAGGTATGCGCGGGGCGAATTTGAAGTCTCCGACAGTATTCATTTTACAGACTCACTGAAATTCACCACTCCCGGGGGCAAAACGGTTTATGGAGGAGGAGGTATTATGCCTGATATATTTGTTCCGGTCGATACCACCGGACGGTCACCCTATTTTTTAGCAGTTAGGCCGCTCATTTACAGATTTGCACTGAAATATACTGAAAACAACAGGGAGACACTGAAAAAGTATACCGAGACTGGGGAAATGGAAAAGTTTCTCGATAAGCAGGCTTTGCTTTATCAGTTCACTGATTTCGCATCTAAAAATGATGTTAAAAAGGATCCTGCCGGACTTAAGATTTCTGGTTCGGTAATTCATACCCAGCTAAAAGCGTATATAGCCCGTAATATTCTGGATAACAAAGGATTCTATCCAATCTGGAAAGAGCTGGATGCCACTCTCAAATATGCGATAGACTATCTGAACAAATAGACCGGTGCGCGGTACGAGGTGCGCTGGGAATTCTTATTTTAGATTTCCGATAAAGTCTTCAACAATTTTCACTGAAAGATCTTCTTCCTCAATGAAACCCATGTGACCAGATTTCTCAAGGATCATAACCTTTGCATTTGCCGGAAGCTTAACCTTGATTTGCATTGCCTCCCAGGAAATATAATTATCCAGCTTCCCCAGTATCCATAAGCACGGGACCTTCCCTTCTTCCATGAATTTAAGCCTTGAGGGCCGCCTCATCATTCCGTTAAGCACGGCAATTATTCCTTCATCGGGAATTGTAGAGGCGATATCTTTTGACCTTTGAAGAGCCTCCCGGAATTTATCAAGGTTTCCGGTTGCATACATTGTTGAAATACTCTCGGGATAAATAAGGTATTTCTTCCCCAACCTTACAACTTTTATCTGCGTTTCTCTTTTCTGCAACATTTCAGATGAATCTGCAAACGGATGCGAATGAAAGAGGCAGTACCCGCTGAGCAGTTGAGGAAACATTTCAAGAAAGGCAAGTACAACGTATCCACCCATAGAATGGCCAATCAGAAATACCTTCTTTATATTGAGGTTATCAAGCAGGGCTTTGACGGCTCCAGCCATAAACTCCACAGTATGACATTCGCTGTAAACTTTCGAAAGTCCATGACCCGGAAGGTCAATAGAAATGACACGATATCGCGAAGCAAGCTTTTTTCCGAACCCCGACCATAGGTCGGATGTCTCAAGATACCCGTGAAGAAGAACAATTATTTCCCCTTCTCCGGAATCAGAATAGTAAATTTTGCCTCCATTGTAGTGGATATAGTAGTTCATGGCTTCTTCATTTAAAATAATTGCATTGAAAATTAAACAAAGCCTGCTCAGTAAACAACATTCGAATAAATATAGTTAATCCATGCGATTGTTAATATGATTAAATAATTATATTTTTATAAAAATGTTTCGTAAAACCTGAAAAGGACCTTTAAATATCTGACAATCAATGGATAAAGTAATCTTTTCATCAATTTCCAAGAAGTTTGTAATGGCTCTGGCAGGATTATTCCTTATATTGTTTCTGCCTGTGCATCTAATCATAAACTTAATGCTTCTTAAAAGTGATCCGGAACCGTTCAATAAAGCTGCACATTTTATGGCAACTTTCCCCATAGTCAAGATAGTTGAAATTTTACTTTTAGCAGCCATTCTGATACATATTTTTTACGGCATTTTACTGCAGATCCAGAATTGGCTGGCGCGCCCGGTTGGTTATGTTAGTGGCAGCAAATCAGAAACTTCCTTTTTTTCAAAATTTATGATCTGGACCGGCGCCTCAATGCTGACTTTCCTGGTGCTGCATTTCTGTAATTTTTACTTTATCAGGCTTGGTTTCGTAAAGGGTAATCCTGAGGATTTTTATTCAGTAGCACACAGTCTTTTCAAAATTCCGGCTTATAATTATATTTACCTTGTTTGTTTTACCCTTCTCGGGCTTCATCTTTACCATGCATTCTCTTCTGCATTCCAGACTCTGGGACTTAATCACAGAATCTGGACTCCTGTAGTAAAGGTATTTGCATTGATATATGCAATTGTAATACCTGCAGGCTTCGCCTTTATTTCAATTACTATCTGGCAATTCAGATAGAATAACCACACGATATGGGAAAACTTAATTCAAAGATACCCGAAGGTCCTCTTTCACAGAAATGGACAAAATACAAGGCTTCAGTTAAACTTGTCAATCCGGCAAATAAAAAGAAGCTCGATATTATAGTGGTTGGTACGGGATTATCAGGAGCGGGAGCTGCCTCAGCGCTTGGTGAGCTTGGTTACAGCGTTAAAAACTTCTGTTACCAGGATTCGCCCCGCCGGGCACACTCAGTTGCCGCCCAGGGAGGTATTAATGCAGCCAAGAATTACCAGAATGACGGCGACAGTACTTTCCGTCTGTTTTATGATATGATCAAAGGGGGAGATTACAGGGCCCGTGAAGCTAACGTTTACAGGGCGGCAGAGGTCAGCAACCAGGTTATTGATCATTTCACAGCTCTTGGAGTTCCCTTTGCACGTGATTACGGAGGAACACTGGATACCCGCTCATTCGGAGGGGTTCAGGTCTCAAGGACTTTCTATGCAAAGGGACAAACAGGCCAGCAGTGCCTGCTTGGATGCTATTCTTCCCTAAACCGGCAGATCAAAAAGGGAAACGTGGTAATGTACCCGCGGAGAGAAATGCTCGATCTTGTTGTTATTGACGGCAAGGCAAGAGGTATTATTGCAAGAAACCTTATAACAGGTGAAATTGAACGGCATTCAGCTCATGCAGTTGTACTTGCCACCGGCGGATATGGCACGATCTATTATCTTTCCACTCTTGCAGTAAACTCAAATGCATCAGCTGCCTGGAAAGCCCATAAAAAGGGAGCTTTTTTTGCAAATCCGAGTTTCATCCAGATCCATCCTACAAGCGTTCCCCAGCTAAACCCGTTCCAGTCAAAACTGACACTAATGTCGGAATCGCTGAGAAATGACGGACGTATCTGGGTGCCTAAGACAAAAGGTGATAAAAGGTCTGCTAATTCCATACCTGAAGAAGAAAGGGATTATTATCTCGAACGGAGATATCCGGCTTTTGGCAACCTGGTGCCAAGAGATGTTGCCTCGAGGGCAGCAAAAGAGAGATGTGATGCGGGATATGGTGTCGGGGAAACAGGACTTGCCGTAAATCTTGATTTCAGGGACTCGATAAAAAAGCAGGGCAGGAAATCTATTGAAAACAAGTACGGGAACCTGTTTGAGATGTATAAAACAATTACAGGAATCGATCCGTATGATGAACCTATGCGGATCTATCCGGCAGGTCACTATACAATGGGAGGCCTGTGGGTTGATTACGAATTGATGACAACAATTCCCGGACTCTATGCTATCGGGGAATCAAACTTCTCGGATCATGGAGCTAACCGCCTTGGTGCCAGTTCTCTTATGCAGGCTGCAGGTGATGGCTATTTCATACTTCCCAATACAATCAGCAATTACCTGGCTGATGAGATCCGTATGGCAAGAATATCAACTGACCAGCCTGAATTTGAAGAAGCTGAAAAAGCTGCCGCTGAACGTCTTTATAAACTTCTTTCAGTTAAAGGAAAACAGACAGCTGCTTCATTCCATAAAAGACTCGGGAAGACAATGTGGGATTACTGCGGCATGACCCGAAATGAGGAAGGATTGAAAAAAGCGCTTATTCTGATAAGTGATCTTAAAAAAGAATTCTGGAGCGATCTGAAAGTGACTGGTACAATTAAGGAACTTAATCCCGAGCTTGATAAGGCCGGCAGAGTAGCTGATTATTTTGAACTTGCCGAACTCCTCGTTAATGATGCGCTCGAAAGGAGGGAATCATGCGGTGCCCATTTCAGGGAAGAGTTCCAGACTCCTGATGGTGAAGCACAGCGCAATGATGAAAAATTTGCCTATGTCGCGGCATGGGAATATACCGGGGAGGGCAAGCCGCATATCCTTCATAAGGAAGAATTGAAGTTCGAAGAAGTTGAAATGAAGGTAAGGAGTTATAAATAAAGTCTTGCTCATCCAGCGTACGCTGTATTCGCTGTCTTTGGGTCTTGCTCGCTTTGCTCACTGTTTTAATGTCTCAAAAATAAAGACAGCTTCCCAGTAGTAAGACATCAAGACAGCGAAGCGTAATGACCTCAAGACTTTAAGACTGTATAATGATGTAAAAGGGTTTAAATCATAATAATATGAATCTGGTACTAAAGATCTGGCGTCAGAAGGATTCGAAAGTGAAGGGTAAATTTGTCACATATAAATTGGCAGATGTATCGCCTGAAATGTCATTCCTTGAAATGCTTGATGCGCTCAACAAAATGCTTGTTGAAGAGGACAAGGATCCTGTTGCCTTCGATCATGACTGCCGTGAAGGCATCTGCGGTTCATGCGGAATGTACATAAACGGGCATCCTCACGGACCTGTGCCTGCAGTAACAACCTGCCTTCTGTCGATGAGGTATTTTAAAGACGGAGACACAATCTGGATCGAACCCTGGAGGGCAAAACTATTTCCCGTTATCAAGGATCTGATAGTTGACAGAAGCGCTTTTGACAAGATCCAGACAGCAGGTGGTTTTATTTCAGTAAATATCGGAGCAGCTCCGGAAGCAAATTCAATCCTGGTCCCTAAAAAGAATTCTGACAATGCTTTTGATTCTTCAATATGCATTGGATGTGGGGCATGTGTGGCTGCCTGTAAAAATGCCTCTGCGATGTTGTTTGTGTCTGCTAAGATCTCCCAGTTTGCACTTCTTCCGCAGGGACGGGCTGAAGCGAAAGAAAGAGTGAGGGCAATGGTTGAGAAAATGGATGAGCTGGGCTTTGGCAATTGCTCAAATACAGGGGCATGCGAAGCTGAATGTCCGAAGCAGATCAAAATCACAAATATTGCACGGCTAAACAGGGAGTATTATAAGGCATTATAAAGGCAAAATTCAGCCTTAGGAACAAATTGCTTCTATTTCAGATACTGTTTTCGGAATTAGCCTTCCAAGAAGTTTATGCCCCTTTTCGGTAATAAGGACATTATCTTCAATACGGATCCCTCCGAAATCTTTCCAGATTTCTAGTTTTTTATAACTAATAAATTCCTTGAATCTTCCTTCAGATTTCCACTGGTCAATCAGTTGAGGGATAAAATAAATACCAGGCTCCACAGTAAAAACATGACCTGGTTTGTATGGGAGGGCAAATCTCAGGAATGCCAGTCCGAACTGATCGCTTCGTTTTACCTGATCATTGTATCCTATGTGGTTCTCGCCAAGCGCCTCCATGTCGTGGACATCCAGACCCATCAGATGGCCAAGGCCATGAGGCATGAACAGAGCATGAGCTCCGGCTTCGACTGCTTCGTCAGTATTACCTTTCATCAGTTCAAGATCTTTCAGGGATGATGCAATTATTTTGCATGCGTTTAGATGAAGGTCGCGGTTTGACATTCCGGGTTTGGCAGCCTTAACAGATTCAGCATTTGCCTTAAGGACTATTTCATAAATATCCCTCTGTTTCTGGCTGAATTTCCCTCCAACAGGTGTTGTACGGGTTATATCTGATGAATAATGCAGGCTCGTTTCAGCACCGGCATCAGTGACCATCATCCTTCCCTTCTTTAGTATGTTGCCATGGTCATGATTATGAAGGGTTTGTCCGTTTACGCTCAGAATGATGGGGAAAGCAGTGCCTCCGCCTTTTGAGAGTGCGATACCTTCAATTGTACCGAAGATCTCCTGTTCCCTGATTCCCGGTTTGCACATCTTCATAGCTGTGGTGTGCATTTCATAAGCAATTCCTAATGCTTTCTCAATTTCATCAATTTCAACCTGTTCCTTTATGGAACGCATAGAGACCACAGCCTTTATAAGGTTAACTGATGCAAGAGTTTTCATCTGGCAAGGATTCTCTTTAAGAAGTGATCCAAGGGTCATTTTGGTCTCAGCACGGTATGGAGGTAAAAAATGAATGGTTCTCTTTTTTGAAACAGCTTCCTTAATCACTCCTTCAAGTTTAGCCATCGGGGCAGCGCTGGTCACTCCGCATTTTAATGCAAGTTCTTTAACAGTTGGCTGGGGACCCATCCAGATAATATCATCCATGTCAACATCATTGCCGAATATCCAGTCTTTCCCGGTATCAAAATCCATAAGACCTGCAAATCCCGGCAGGTCAAGCCCGAAAAAATAAAGGAAGTCACTGTCCTGCCTGAAATGGTACTGGTTTGCAGGATAATTCATCGGCGCATCAACATTGCCCGTAAATAATGCAAGTCCCGATTTCATAAGGTTATGAAGTCCGGTTCTTCTTTTTGCATATACCTCGCTTTTGAACATACTTATATCGTTTATAATAATTTATTTTCCCACTAAAATACTAATCACAAGGGAGTATTCCTATATACCATAAAGAATAATTGACATCTGAAGCTCGCTTTTTGAAACATCTTGATTTAATCCATCGTTAAAAGATAATGTGAATAGTTATCAACAATCAAATTAAGAAATCCCTTTTTCGGAACTTTTTAATTATCAAATAAATTAATTTGCGAATACTATTTGTTATTAACAAAACGTTATTATATTCGCATTCAAGTTATCAACACTTTGTTAACACTAACCTGATCGGTATGCCCTACAGAAGATTGCCAAATACTGATGCTGCCCGCATCAGAGCGTTGAGAATTGCCCTCGAAAAGGGGAAAGAAGTTCATCCAAGCCAGATGGCGTTTTCGCCAAAAACGATAGTCAGATTGCAGAAATTCCTTCCCCAGTTTGAGAACATGATCCAGTTACAGCGTCAGTCGTATGCTTCGCAGAACAACAAAAGCAAGGATTACGCTGAAATTATCAGGAAAGCAAGATTATACCTGACACATTTCATAAGGGTAATGAACATGGCAATCTTCAGGGGCGACCTTCCTGTTGAAACCAGGGCATTTTATGGCCTGGCAACCAATGAATCGACAGTTCCTTCATTAAACACTGAGAATGAACTTATAAGCTGGGGCAAGAGGATCATTGAAGGTGAAGAATTCCGGATCAGGAAAGGTGGTTGTCCAATCACAAATCCTACCATTGCAGTGGTTAAAGTAAGATATCAGAACTTCCTTGAAGCCTGGAATTTTCAAAGGACCCTGGCAAAAAGAACTCTTGACTATACTGAGAAGAATTTTGAACTCAGGAAGGAGGCAGATGAGATTATTGTACAGATCTGGAACGAAGTGGAAAACACTCACAGCACGCTTCCCGAAGATAAAAGAATGGTCGAAAGCGAAAATTACGGAATAGTTTATTTCTACAGAAAAAATGAATTGAATAAAGCAGCCGGTACACCTTCTGAGGCACAAAGTACCATCTGGCCGTAATAAGAATCAGCTTGACAATAGGAAATATACTACTGGGGGATTATCCTTTATTCCTTGCACCAATGGAGGATATCACCGATCCCTCCTTCCGTTTTTTATGCAAGATGAACGGCGCTGATTTCATGTACACCGAATTTATTTCATCCGATGGTCTTATCCATGAGGGTGAAAAGAGTGTAAAAAAGCTAGATATTTACGATTTTGAAAGGCCTATCGGCATCCAGCTGTACGGACATCTGACCGGTGCCATGGTAGAGGCAGCTCTTATTGCCGAAGCCGCAAAACCTGAGCTTATTGATATTAATTTCGGGTGTCCCGTAAAAAAGATCGCGACCAGGGGAGCAGGTGCCGGAATGTTACGGAATGTTCCCTTTATGATCGAAATGACTGAATCCATAGTCAGGGCGGTCAAACTGCCGGTAACCGTAAAAACAAGAATTGGATGGGATGATGAGAGCCGGAATATTGTTGATGTTGCCGAGAGGTTACAGGATGCAGGAATAAGCGCTCTGACAATTCATGGAAGGACCAGGGTACAGCTCTATAAAGGGTCAGCTGACTGGAGCCTGATAGGTGAGGTTAAGAATAATCCAAGGATGAAGATCCCGGTTATCGGCAACGGTGATATAGACGGACCGGAAAAAGCGAAGGAGATGTTCAATAAATATGGTGTTGACGGAATAATGATCGGGCGTGCAACAGTCGGAAGACCCTGGATATTCCGTGATATAAAACATTTTTTATATACAGGTGAATTACTGCCCGAGCCGACAGTTTCCGAAAAGGCTGACCTTGCACTTCTTCATCTTGAGAAATCGCTTGAGTATAAAGAAGGCAAACGTGCAATTTATGAGATGCGCAGGCATCTTTCAAACTACTTCAAGGGGTTGCCTCATTTCAAGGATACGAGGCTCAGATTACTCACATCTCTTGACATAGAAGATATGAAAAGCCTGATAAATAAAATACGCGTTAAATGGGGTGATTACCGTACAGAAGAAAGAACATCCGTGTACGGACTCTGATCAGTTTGAGGTTTTGGCTCAACTCTGCCCAGAAGAAGAGAATAAGAATCCCATTTGAATATAGCTTTCAGTACCAAAATGAATATTATGCCAGTTATAAGCAGTGCGGTAAATTCAGTCCAGGGGTAAACATATTGTTGTTCATATATTGCGGGAGTCTGCAGTGCTGAAGACTGGTGAGTCACCATTATGCACAGGAATATATTATTGGCAGCATGTGCGCCTATGGCTGCTTCTATCCCATCGTCAAGGACTGTAATTATCCCGAAGATCAATCCGAACAGAATATATTGAGGCATCATTGTAAAGAATCCAAACTCCTCAACCTCAGGATTGAAAGCATGCATTAAACCGAATAGCACAGAGGTAATCAGGATCGGAAGCCATCTGTTCCTTGTCAGTACTGCTGAACCCTGCATAAGGTAACCTCTGAAAAGAACCTCCTCGAATGCTGCCTGAAAAGGAATGAATATCAAAGAAACGATTATAAGCAGGATAAGTGTTCCTGAAGTATTTGTAAGAGTGAAATTTGAAGGATCTGTCTTCAGGTATATGAAAAAATAGGCGGCCGAAAGAATCAACCACACTAAACCGGAAGTAAAAAATCTGTCCCATCTGAATACTCCAGTTCCATTAACTGTCATTTTGAATGTCCTGTTATTCAAAGGTTTAACTAACAGGATAAAAGCTATCAGCCCGACAAGGAAAGGAAAAAGCATCATAAAGAGTCCGAGGTTGGGTTCCAGTCCTAAAACTCCCAGATCATTTGGGTTGGATGCAATTTCTGAGATCACGTCAGGGTCTGAAGCAGCTTTCATTATATATGCGACCAGCAGTGGGAAAGCACCTATTGTGTTTGAAGAGGCAAGTACCGCTATAAACATAACAACATACCTCCAGACGCCGTTCTTGCCGGTAAAGGATGATTCTAGATGGTTCATTTAATAAACATTAATTATAGTTGGGAACTTACCTTTTTCGGATAATCGATGGAATAATGGAGACCTATGCTCTCTTTCCTGTTCATTGCCATTTTGATTATGAGATATCCGACATTAATAAGGTTTCGCAACTCGCATATTTGTTTTAAAATAAGTGACCTCTTATAAAGGCTTTCCGTTTCATTGTACAGGATTTCAAGCCGTACCATTGCTCTTTCAAGTCGGAGGCTAGATCTCACAATGCCTACATAATTGCTCATTATCATCTGAACTTCCCTGAGACTTTGAGTAATTAGCACCATTTCTTCAAGATGAGTGGTGCCTTTGTAATCCCAGTCAGGAATTATTTCCTCATATTCAAGGTTCTTAAGACATTTAGAGGAATGCATAACAGCCCGATGTGAAAAAACAGCAGCTTCAATCAGTGAATTAGAAGCCAGTCTGTTTGCACCATGCAGACCTGTCGAAGATACTTCTCCAAGAGCGTATAACCTGTTTATTGTACTTTGGCCGTCAGTGTCCACTTTAATTCCGCCACAGGAATAATGCACACAGGGAACAACAGGTATCATGTCTTTTGTAATATCTATACCACGCTGAAGGCAATGTTCATAGACATTCGGGAAATGATCTTTAAGGCCGGCAGGCTTCAAATGGGTACAATCGAGCCAGACATGATCTTCCCCCCAAATCTTAAGTTCGTTATCAATTGCCCTCGATACTATATCCCTTGGTGCAAGAGATCCGCGGTTGTCATACCTGTTCATGAATTGTTCACCGGCCATATTCTTAAGGATTGCACCATATCCCCTCAACGCTTCAGTTATCAGGAATGAGGGTTTTCTCCCGGGATCGTACAATGAAGTCGGGTGAAACTGTATGAATTCCATATTCTCAATAATCCCTTTTGCCCTGTAAACCATTGCAACACCATCACCAGTTGCAACTTCCGGATTAGTTGTTGTCTGGTAAACATTTCCTAAACCTCCTGTTGCCATTACGGTTATCTTCGAAAGGAAAGTGTATACTTTTTTGTTGACAAGGTCTGCCACGTATGCACCATAACACTGCTTTCCCGGAAAGTTTTTCTTTACTTCAATTCCCAGATGGTGCTGCGTGAGTATTTCTATTGCGAAGTATTTTTCAAATATTTCAATATTCGGATCATTTCTGACCTTATCAATTAATGTCTCCTCAATAGCTTCGCCAGTCTTGTCCTTGGCGTGCAGGATTCTGTGTTCAGTATGGCCCCCCTCCTTTGCCAGGTCATAAGTTCCGTCCTCCTTCTTATCAAACGGAACGCCAAGTTCAATAAGATCTTTTATTCTCGCCGGTGCTTCCTGTACCACAAGCCTTACCACTTCCTCATTGCAGATCCCGTCACCGGCTATTAATGTGTCGTTTATATGTTTTTCAAAATTGTCTGGTTTACTGAATACGGCTGCAATGCCTCCCTGTGCATAACGAGTGCTTGAATCATCTATCGTAGATTTGGTCACAATGGTGACTTTGCCAAACCGGGCGGCCTTCAGAGCGAAAGTCAGGCCTGCTATTCCTGATCCGATTACCAGAAAATCGGTTCTTTTTCTCATTGTCATAGCCAAAGTTTTGAAGGGCAAAGATACAAATTAATGTTTTTAACTATTTTTGCTCTCCTCAAAACAATTTAATTTATGGCTCAGGAAGATGTTTTTAAGAAGCTGGTTGCTCACTGCAAGGAATATGGTTATGTTTTCCCTTCAAGCGAAATTTATGATGGCTTAAGTGCCGTTTATGATTATGGACAATATGGCGTTGAACTGAAAAACAATATCAAGAAGTACTGGTGGGACAGCATGGTATTGTTAAATGACAATATTGTCGGAATTGACTCGGCAATCTTCATGCATCCTACCATCTGGAAAGCATCTGGCCATGTTGATGCATTCAACGATCCGCTTATTGACAACAAGGATTCCAAAAAAAGATACAGAGCTGATGTTCTTATCGAGGAACATCTCGCAAAGATTGAGGAAAAGATCACAAAGGAGGTTGAAAAAGCAAGGGAAAAATTCGGAACGGCATTTGATGAAAAGAAGTTCAGGGAAACAAATCCGCGGGTCATTGCGAACCAGGCTAAATTTGATGAATTGAATGCCCGGTATTCGAAAGCGCTCAATGCAACTGATCTTGCCGAACTCAGACAGATAATTATTGACAATGAGATAGTCTGTCCGATTTCCGGAAGCCGTAACTGGACAGATGTAAGACAATTCAATTTGATGTTTTCAACTGAAATGGGATCAACACTTGAAGGATCAAACAAGATTTATCTGCGTCCGGAAACAGCCCAGGGGATATTTGTCAATTTTTTAAATGTTCAGAAAACAGGCAGAATGAAGATCCCATTTGGAATAGCACAGATCGGGAAAGCCTTCAGGAACGAAATAGTTGCAAGGCAGTTCATTTTCAGAATGAGAGAATTTGAACAAATGGAGATGCAGTTTTTTGTTCAGCCGGGTACAGAACTCGACTGGTTCAGGCACTGGAAGAAGATAAGGATGAAATGGCATACTGCACTTGGTTTTGGTGAGGACAATTACCGTTTTCACGATCATACCAAGCTTGCACATTACGCCAATGCTGCTACAGACATTGAATACAAGTTTCCTTTTGGCTTTAAGGAAGTTGAGGGAATTCATTCAAGAACTGATTATGATCTCCGCCAGCATCAGCAGTACAGCGGTAAAAAGATGCAGTATTTCGATCCGGAAAAAGGAGAATCATATATTCCTTTCGTCATTGAGACATCGATAGGGGTTGACAGGATGTTCCTTCAGGTAATTTCAGCAGCTTATCTGGAAGAAGAGCTTAGGAAAGAGGATGGAGCTTCAGATACACGGGTAGTGTTGAGACTGCCCTCATTTCTGGCACCTGTAAAACTGGCAGTAATGCCTCTTGTAAAAAAAGACGGATTACCGGAAATTGCAGGAAAAATTGTTCATGAACTGAAGTTTGAATTCAATTGCCAGTATGATGATAAAGATTCTATTGGCAGGCGTTACCGCCGGCAGGATGCGATCGGTACACCCTACTGTATTACTATAGATCACCAGACTCTTGATGACAGAACGGTCACAATAAGATACCGCGATTCAATGGAACAGGAACGTGTAAAGATTGATCATTTACAGGATATCATAAAAGAAAAAGTAAGTATCGGAACTCTTTTGAAGAAACTATGATATGAGACGGCTGTTAGTGATTACCTACTATTGGCCTCCTGCCGGAGGTGCAGGCGTGCAGCGATGGCTTAAATTTTCGAAATATCTTCCGCAGTTCGGGTGGGAACCGGTTATTCTGACTGTGTATCCGCAATTTGCTGCATACCCAGCTCTCGATGCTACTCTTGTGAAAGATATTCCTGATCTGATAAAGGTTTACAGAACAAAAGCCACTGATTGGTTCAGGTTGTACGGGAACGACAAATCAAAAGTTCCTTCAGCTGGTTTTGCTATGAATATGGATAATTCGCTGAAAGGGAAAATCTCACGTTTTATAAGGGGTAATTTTTTCATCCCCGATCCAAGGAGAGGATGGAATAAATTTGCTTTCAGAAAAGCCTGTGAAATTATTGAAACGCAAAAGATAAATCATATAATAACAACAAGTCCGCCCCATTCCACGCAGCTTATCGGGCTTCGTCTGAAGGAGCGGTTCCCGGGGATCACCTGGATTTCTGACCTGAGAGATGCATGGACTGACATTTATTACTACAAATTATTTTATCCTTCAAAGATATCTGCTGCTATTGATGCCGGTTACGAAAGAAAAGTACTGCGCAATGCTGACAAAATTATTACAGTAGGGAACAATCTTGCCACAACTTTTTCTTCCAGGATAAAAGAGGCCAGGGCCAAAATACACATTATTCCAAACGGATATGATGAAGAAGATTTTGAAGGTGTTGAATTGACACTCCCTGACAGGTTCACAATAACTTATATCGGTACCATGTCCAAAGCTTATCCCATAGATGCATTTCTGCAGGCTCTGTCAGTCATTGAGAAAACCGGTCATGATTTTCTGCTCCGTTTCGTAGGGTATATTACGGGTGATCTGAAAACAAAAATAACAGACTGCATTAGCCGGGAAAAAACCGAATTTGCAGCCTATTCTGAACATCCCGAGGCAATCAGGTTCATGGCCTCATCATCCCTTCTTCTGCTGGTCGTACCTTTTACTGAAAGCAACAAAGTTATCACGCCCGGGAAACTCTTTGAATATATAGCCACCGGGAAGCCTGTGCTGTATATCGGACCGGTCGACGGGGATCCGGCCAACCACCTCAGGCTGTGCGGTCATTCAGGGATTTTCAGCGGTCAGAGTGCTGGTGATATTGAAAAATTCATATTAAAAATAATGAGCCGGGGTGAATCGTGGTCATTCATAAAACATCCTGAGTATTCAAGAAAGATGCTGACTCAAAAGCTTGGGGAAGTTTTAGCAGGTTTATAAAATCTTCAGGATCAATCCGGATCAGTCAAATACCTGACTTCACAAATAAGTTTCATATTTTTACATTCAAAGAGAATTTATGAGGACTGGAATTATACTTGATGGAAATTTCATGACCGATCAAAGGGTAATTAATGAAGTTAATATTCTTGAAGAAGCCGGACATAGGATTTTCGTTCTGAATATTCCTTCCGGGATCACACCGCCGGTTATAGATTACAGCAAGAACATTTCACTGGTAAAGATTCCATTCTCAAAGAAGATTGATAATTATTTATTTGCCCTGGAAAACCTGTTACCATTTTATGAATTGCTCTGGTACCGGGAAATCAGAAATTTTGCAAAAAAGTATAAAATTGAAGTTTTGCATGCTCATGATCTCTACCTGGCAAAAGCAGCGGGGCGGGTAGCAAAGGATCTCAAAATACCATTAATTCTTGATCTGCATGAAAATTATCCCGCAGCAATAAATGAATACCGGTGGGCAATCCGTTTCCCGGCAAGACTTATTGTCCGACCCGGAAAATGGCGGAAGAAAGAAAAGAAGTATTTATCTTTTGCCGACCGGATTATTGTATTAAGCAGAAGTTTCAGGGATAGCTTGATTTCAAAATATCCCGAAATCGATCCAGGTAAAATATTTGTTTATCCCAATGTCCCGGATATCAGAAAGCTGCTCTCATTCGAAATTCATAAAGAGATCTTTCCCTCTGAAGATAAGGAAATTATTTTCTATTTTGGAGTAATAAGCAAAAGAAGAGGTATCCATACAGCAATTCAGGCACTGGAGGCAGTACTGCCTGTTCATCCCAGGCTTCATCTGTTGTTGATCGGTCCGGTTGATAAAGCTGAAAGAGATGAATTCCGGAAGCTTTTCCTTAAAGATAATCTGAAGGATCATGTTACATATTACTCATGGAAGGATATAGACGAATTCCCTTCATTTGTCGATTGTTCACAGGTTTGCATATCTCCACTGCTTAAAAATCCTCAGCATGAATCAGGTGTGGCAAATAAGATTTTTCAATATATGTTATTTGGCAAACCATTACTGGTATCTGACTGCACACCCCAGCTGGAAATTATAAATAAAACCGGCTGCGGACTTGCATTTAAAAACGGTGATCCTGCTGATATGGCATTAAAGTTATCGGAATTGCTTTCTGATCCTGCAGCGCTCATAAGCATGGGGCAAAATGGCAGAAAAGCAATAATTGAAGAATACAATACTGAAATCCAGGGGGCTGAAATATTAAAAGCCTATGCCAACCAGGAAATTAATAAGGGTTAAAAATGTATTTTTATCCTTTTAACCTGTAAATGATATGAGAACTCTGGTCCTAATAACTTCTGATTTCCCGTTTGGGGCCGGAGAACCATTTCTTGAAACGGAATTCCCGATTATCAGCAGAGAGTTTGAACGTTCAATAATATTCTCCCGGAATACCAGATCAAATAAACAGAGAAACCTCCCCGAAAATGCAATTGTTTTCAGGTACAGTACGACCACAACATTCAGGGGATTTCTGTATCTGCCTTTCCAATTGTTTAAGAATACCTCATTGATCTTAGAAATTTACAGCGATGAGAAAAAATTCAGAAATGAAATCCATTTTCATTTTTCTTTAAAACATAAGCTATTCCTGCTAAAGAAGATTGTAAAAGCTATCCAGCTGAGGGACGTCATAAAGGTCCGCCTCAGGCAGTTAAATATTGATTCAGGCATAGTGTTCTATTCATACTGGGCGAACAGCGGAGCCCATGCAGCAGGTATGCTGAGTTATGAAAACAGTATCCGGATCACAAGGGCTCATGGACACGACCTCTATGAAGAGAGGAATTGTTTATCTTATCTGCCCCTGCTGAAATATCTTGCAGAAAAACTTGATTCAGTTTTTTTTATTTCGGAGCATGGGAAAAAGTATTTTATTGAAAAAACAGGCTATTCGGGTCCAAATCTGTCAGTTGCATGTCTGGGGGTTAAAACACCGGAATCTGTAAGTTTCGATCCATCTGACGGTGAAATATTTACAATCGTCTCATGCTCAAAGCTCTCCACCCTAAAGAGAGTTGATCTGATAATAGAATCCCTTTCCGGTTTAAATTCTGACAGGAAAATCAGATGGATCCATTTCGGGGACGGGCCGCTAAGGAATAATCTCCAAAATCTGGCGGAAATCCTGCTGGGATCGAAAGAGAATATCAGGTATGAGTTCAAGGGTCAGGTATCAAATTATGATATTTTAGAGTTTTACAGCAGAAACAAGGTTGATCTTTTCCTTAATACCAGTTCAGCAGAGGGCATTCCGGTCAGCATTATGGAAGCACAGAGTTTTAGTACTCCGGTAATTGCAACTGATACAGGCGGTGTGAGCGAGCTGGTAGCACCCGGAACAGGTTTTTTGCTTCCCGCGGATTTCAAACCTGAAGATCTTGTTGAAAAAATCTGTTTTTTCCTGAATATGGCAGAGGAAGAGATGAAGAAGATCAGGAATAAAGCATACGAAAACCGGAAAAGCAAATTTGATGCACAAAAGAATTACAGGGAATTTATTAAAAAGGTAAATAGTATCTTCGAATCGGCATTTAATAAGTTCTGAAAAGATGAAACTCGATCAGGAAATATTTAAATATCTGAAAGGAGAAAAATTTTCAAATAGCCTGTCGGTTGAATATGACAGAACCAAATATGAGGCAGTATCGAGGGAAGCTGAAATAACCAGCCTGATAAAAGACTGTCATGTCATTCATATTGGATGTGCAGATCACATTCCGCTAATCCGGGAAAAAATCGCAAACAATAAATGGCTGCATAAACTGATCACCGATAACGCCAGAAAATGTATCGGGATCGACATTGACAGCGAAAGTATTGAGTATGTTATAAAGGAGACTGGATACGATAATGTCTTATGCGGGAATATTCTTATTGATGATTTTCCGGAAATAACAAACAACAGATGGGATTATGCTGTTTTCGGGGAGATCATTGAGCATATTGACGATCCGGTCCATTTCCTGAAAACATTCAGACAGAGATTCGGCGGGTCAGTAAGTGGATTCATTATCTCTGTTCCAAACATCTACAACAGACACCACTTTATGAATATGTTGAATTACAGGGAAGTGATCAATTCAGATCACAGGTACTGGTTCACCCCTTATACAATTTCAAAGATACTGGTATCAGCAGGATACACTCCTGAAAAAATCATCTTTTCGAATCTTAATAGCCTGACACGGTTGCAGCTTGCTGTCAGAAAAATCAGGAAGCTTACAGGAATGAATATAAAATATCCCTTTCATTCATTTAAAATAATTATTGTCACAGGCAGGCTCTTCTGAGAAACAGAAAGCGATCTTAAATGCTCAATTCCATCAAAATATCTATTAAGGACACACTTACCTACGGGCTTGGAAATATTGCCGTAAAAATTGTCGGGCTGATCCTTATCCCTCTTTTTACAAATCCGAAATATTTTTCAATTGATGAATTCGGAGTGATGGGAGTACTTGAGATCTCAGGACTTGTTTTAACAGCCTTTCTCGCTTCAGCCCTGCCGCAGAGTCTCACCAGGTGGTTCTGGGATAAAGAACACACTGACAACCAGAAAGGGATCTTCTTCATGACCCTTATAGTACAGCTGGTCATTTCAATTATTTTTTGCATTATACTGATTCCCCTTTCCGGGACAATTTCTGATCTGATATTTTCAAAACCAGTACCTGCCAATCTTATAACATTGGTAATACTTGCCTCTGCAATTCAGGCAATTAACAATATCATAAGTACCCTGATGAGACTTCAGTCCAGGTCATTGCTTTATACAATTGCGAACCTGTTTAAGCTAACCACTGTTTTGTTGATGACGCTCTGGTTTATCCTTTCAAGGAAAATGGGACTGGAAGGGATCTACCTGGCGCAGGTGATTGGCAATACTCTTTTTGTCCTGGTGCTTCTGGTTTATACTGTTAAAAACTCAAGGATTTACTTTGACAGGAGTGTTTTAATGTCAATGAATGCATATGGTTTTCCACTATTAATGGCTAATATATCAACGGCATTACTGACAGTGATCGACAGGTTCACTCTTAATTCACTTGCATTACTGAAATCTGTTGCACTTTACACCCTTGCCTTTAAAATCACAAGTGTCCTGAAGCTGGTAATTGCCGATTCGATAAAGCTGGCACTTGGACCAATGATGTTCAAATGGATGGATAAACCTGATAATAAGCGGTTCTATTCAAAGGTGCTTCTTTATTCTTCATTTGTTATGATGTTCACGATAGTCGGCATCTCTATGTTTTCTTATGAAATAATCAAAGTAATAGCAACCTCAAGACAATACTGGGAGGCAGTTGCAATCATTCCGATCTTATCACTGTCGGTTTTCTTCGGAAATATGAAGGATATAACTGTTTATGGACTGCATATAGCAAAAAAAACAAGGGTAATCGGATTGATTATTATACTTACAACACTGTTAAGCCTGGCTTTAAATATTTTATTTATTCCCCTGTGGGATATTACCGGAGCTGCATTGGCAACTCTTCTCTCACAGATTATTTACTGGTTTGCCTGCTATTATTTCTCCCAGAAAGCATTTTTTGTTCCGTATGAAAACAGGAAAATCGCAATATTATTCCTGGTTGGAGCTGTCTTATCATTTTTAAGCCTGAAATTAAATGGGATGGATCTTTTACCGCGGCTGGCATTGAAAACATTTGGTCTGATCAGCTTCCCGTTTATCCTTTACATTGCCCGCTTTTATGAAAAAAATGAATTACAGTCAATTAAGGGCTTTATTATTAAATGGTCAAAACTTGGCAAATTCAAAGACAACCTGAAATCATTAAAGGATGTCAGTGATGAAGTCTGAAAATAACAAGGTGATTTATCCAAGCCAATATCCAACTAAATAGATATTTTTGTTTTGTCCAAAGGAAGAATATCCTAATCATCAAATTATGGAAATTAAAAATAACATAAAACCGGTCCTGCCTCATCTTGTTGCAGTGATAATATTCATAGTAATCGCATTTGCATATTTTTATCCGGTGCTGGAGGGGAAGGTGCTTAAAGCCAACGACTCCACGGTATCCACGATCAACTCAAAGGAGATCACGGATTATCGCAATGAATTTAATATAGAACCGCTGTGGACAAATTCGATATTCAGCGGAATGCCTTCTTATCTTATTTCGATCAGGTACCCGGGTAATCTGATGAAATATGCAGATACTTTGCTGAGGATCTTTAAAATGCCGGTATCTGTTTTGTTTCTCTCAATGGCAGGATTTTATGTTATGCTTCTGCTTTTTGGCGTTAGTCCATGGCTCTCAATTGCCGGAGCTGTTGCATACGGATTGTCATCATTTCTCTTTCAGATCCTTGCGGCAGGCCACAACACCCAGGCAATAGCCCTCGCATATATGGCACCGATGATAGGAGGAATATTCTACGCATACAGGCATGATGCTATTAAAGGAGCTCTCCTGACGGCATTTATGCTTTCGCTTGAGATTGTTGGAAACCATCCGCAGATAACATATTATGCAATGATATGCCTGCTCGTATTCGTTATTATCGAATTTGTTTATTCACTGAAAGAAAAAACCTTCACAAAATTCTTAAAGACTTCGGCTATTCTGATAGTCCCTTTCATCATTGCAATCGGGATCAATTTTGGGAACCTGTATACGATACGGGAATACAGCAAATATTCTATAAGGGGAAAATCGGACTTGAAAGCTGCGCATAAAAATGTTTCTTCGGGGCTGGACAGGGATTACATTACATTCTGGAGCTATGGCATCGATGAAACAATGAATCTTCTTATACCAAATTATAAAGGAGGCTCCAGCAAACCTTTTAACAAGGATTCCGAGACCGTTAAGGTTCTGAGACAGAACAACGCGGGGGAGGCAGCAAACCAGGTTATGAAGTACTGGGGAACACAACCCGGAACCGATGGTCCTCATTACATGGGGGCAATTGTTATATTTCTGTTTGTCCTTGGCCTCGTAGTTCTTAAAGGAAGGGAAAAATGGTGGCTCTTAATAGCAACTCTATTGTCAATTATGCTGTCCTGGGGTAAGAATTTAATGCCATTTACAAACCTCTTTATTGATTATTTTCCCGGCTATAACAAATTCAGAGCTGTCACAATGACACTGGTTATTGCCCAGTTCTGCATTCCGCTGATGGGATTCCTTGCTTTAAGGGATTATTATAATGGCACTCTTTCAAGAAAGGAGATGATTAAAGGGATCAGGATCGCCAGCGGAGTAACCGGAGGAATATTACTGCTGGTTTTAATTATTCCGGGAATTGCCGGGTCTTTTCTCAGCCCTTATGAAACTGAATATCCTGAATGGCTCACATCGGCCCTGATTTCAGACCGGAAAGACCTGCTGAGGTCTGACAGCTTCAGATCGCTGGCATTCATCCTGCTCTGTGCGGGTGCACTGTTTGCATTTGTTTCAGGTAAATTGAAAAAGGAATATTCAATAGTGTTGATTGCGTTCTTTGTTCTCATCGATCTTTGGAGTGCAGACAAAAGATACCTTAATGCAGACCGGTTTGAAAGGCCTTCTGTCATTCAGAAATCATTCACACCTTCAGTTGCTGACGCGGTAATTCTGAAAGATAAGTCATATCACCGAGTGCTGAACCTCTCAGTTTCAACATTCAATGATAATTCTCCCACATCCTGGTTTCATAAATCTATTGGAGGTTACCATGGAGCAAAGTTAAAAAGGTATCAGGAGCTGATTGATTCCTCAATAAACAGTGAACTCGCATTATTCAGCGCTGCAGCAGATAAAGCAACCACAGTTAATGACCTTTTGCCTGTTTTTAACAGCGCCTCTGCTATTAATATGCTGAATACTAAATATGTTATATATAACAATGAGGCTCCGCCGATGGTTAATCCCTATGCACTGGGGAATGCCTGGTTCGTTGAGAAACCAGTTTTAGTGGACAACTCTAATATGGAACTGGCAGCAGTAAATACTATTGATCCGTCAAAAGAAGCAGCTATTGATGTCAGATTCAAAGCTCTGATCAAGGGGACAATTTATCCTGTAACAGGTAATGATAAGATTGAACTTATGTCATATCAGCCAAATGAACTGGAATATAAATATTCAGCAGAGGGTGAGAAACTTGCAGTTTTCTCGGAGATATATTATCCTGCAGGATGGAAATGCTATATTGACGGTAAGGAAAGCAATTACTTCAGGACTAACTATGTACTGAGAGGAATGATACTTCCCGGCGGAAATCACCATATTAAGTTTACTTATAAACCTTCATCTTATTTCATCGGGAACAAAGTTTCGCTTGTCAGTTCGATACTTTTATTTCTTCTTACCGCCGGGTATTTTGTTTTAGCATACATCAAAAAGTCAAAGTCAGAATAGATGATTAGTCACAGCATTTGTCCTCTCTGTTCTTCGGAAAGAATAACCTTGTACCTGAAATGTGCCGATCATCTTGTCAGCAGAGAGGAATTTGATATCTTCAAATGTTCTGCATGCGGATTTGTGTTTACCCGGGAATATCCGGATGAACAGAGTATCGGAAAATATTATGAATCTGACGATTATATTTCGCATGATGATAATGTAAAAGGATTTATAAACCGACTCTATCTAACGGCAAGGAATATAATGCTTCGAAGGAAGAGAAGGATCATTGGAAAAGCTACAGGCCACCGGAAAGGTAAAGTTCTTGATATCGGATGCGGGACAGGCTACTTTGCAGGGACAATGAAAAAAAGTGGATGGGATGTGACCGGAATAGAACCTAACAGGAAAGCACGCGATTACGGATCGAAGAGGTTTGGTATTGATGTTTTAAGCCCTGATCAGATATCAGGCCTGCCCGGACAAAGTTTTGATTGTATTACCATGTGGCATGTTCTTGAGCATTTGCAGGATCC
>Ga0315295_10001211_pt1 | contig 22183 bp, 19 predicted proteins | sample YL17G14_0_MG_FD_204453 | JGI IMG/M metagenome (GOLD analysis project Ga0315295, IMG submission 204453) | Sediment microbial communities from Yellowstone Lake, YNP, Wyoming, USA - YL17G14_0 | ecosystem: Environmental > Aquatic > Freshwater > Lake > Sediment | place: USA: Wyoming | collected...
ATGGTGAGGACGTCCTTCTTCTGTGCGATGGCTATGTTGGCCGTGGCGGACATGCCGAGCCGGGGCGTGCCGGATTTGAGCTGGATGGTCACGTTGTAGTTAGTGATGCCCTGCTGGACCGTCCCTTCCTGGGCTATCTTCTGGACGGTGCCGTCGAGCTTCTCGTCGGGCAGAGCGTCGATCTCGACCGTAGCCGGCTGGCCCACGGCTACGTTGGAGATGTCGAGCTCGTCGACCGGGATGACTACGGTCAACGGGCTGACCTGGGACACGGCGAGCACGGTCTGGCCGGCGGTGACGTCATCCCCCGTCTGCACCGAGATGCTCACGACCTTGCCGTCGATGGGACTCTTCACAACGAGCTTGGCAGCCGACTCGGCCTTATCGTTGGCCGAGACCTGCGCCTGCTCGACCTTGAGCTTCTGCTGCTCGATGCTGCTCTCATAGGAAGATAGGTTCTGCCTGGCCTGTTCGACGGCGTTCCTGGACTTGTCGAGCGAGACCTGGAGCGAGCTGTTGTCCAGCTTGACCATGACCTGGTCCTTCTGGACCGTGGCGCCTCCGGAGACCAGGATCGACGAGACGGTGCCGTCGACCTCCGCCTTGACATCTCTCCTATCAAGGGCGGCAACGGTGCCCGGGATCGAGTACTCCTCGCCGTCACTGGCCATGTAGTTGACGTTGACGGCCATCCCTGCTCTGAGGTTCTCATGCGGGTTGGAGACGGTGACCGTGATCGGGAACTCGACACCCTTAGAGCCAGTGGTACCTTCTTTGCCTATGGAAGTGATGACGCCCCCGATCAGAGGGACGTCGCCACCAGGGGCGATCGACACTGCTACTCCCGTCTTGAGCTTGGTCAGGTCGGCCTGCCTCACCCTGGCGGCGACGGTGAAGGAGCTGGTATCGCCGACAGTGGCGAGGACAGTACCCGCCTTGACGCTGTCGCCCAGTTTGACGGCGAGCGTCCACACCTCACCGCTGATAGGCGACTCTACGGTCAGGTCGTCTACCTTGTCCTGCGCGGTCGAGAGATCGAGCTCCGCCTGCTTGAGGGCGAGCTCGGCGCTCGGCTTGGTACCCGCCGGTCCGGTCATGTTGCCCAGTGTTTGTGCGGCCAGAGCCAGGTCAAGTCGCGCCTGGTCCGCCTGATACGTCACGGAAGCGTTGTAGAGAACGAGGAGCGGGGCGCCCGCTCCGACGAGATCGCCCTCCTTGACGAGGATCTGACCGACCTTCCCCGCTACCCCGGGCTGCACGTTCTTCTTGAGATTCGCCTGGACCGTGCCTTTACCGGTCACGACTACTTCGAGGTCGCGCCTCTCCACTTTCGCCGAAGCGATGTTCCTGCGGAGGTCCTGTGCCGTCGCCCTCAGCGCTGCGCGCCGGCTGTACCACCTGTATCCGAAAAAGCCTAGGACGCAGACGAGAGCGATGACGATTACCCACGGGAACCACTTCTTCATGGTCTTCCTCCTCCGGCCTCAGGCCTCCGTCTTCCCGAAGTATCACTCAGAGACAGCGGACCCAATCCCGTCAGACGATTCTAGCACACCTGGTACGCGGGATCATACCGATATGATTTGTATGCCTTGACAGTCGGACAGCAGGCCCGTGTCCTATTCTACTATGAGGGTACGGAGGAGAGCGAAGCCGGAATCCTGGAAGTTTTTAACCCTTTGTTAAGGTTGGACGTGCTGGCCGGGCCTCTACTTGCACCATCCCATCTTGACGAAGACAAGCGGCGCGCCCAGGCTGCCCCACAGGCCCGCGATCGCGTACCTCAGGATGTCCCCGGAGGCTGTATCAGGAAGCGCCAGCTTCAAGCCGTACCGGAAGGCCAGCAGCCCTGCCAGCCCGACGGCGACCTTGAGGACGTTTGCCCTGAAAGACGCCTGCTCGTTCCATCCGACATAGCTTTCCTCCAGGATGCGGCCTGCGGGGAACCCGAAGAGGAAGCCTACCAGGATGTGCGCGTCTTCCAGGTGATACACGAGGTACATTGCCACAGCGGACGCGGCGCAGAGGAGGAGCCTCACCCCCGTGGGAGGGTCGAGGCGGTCCCACAGACCCGACAGCCAGTTGAGCACCGCAAGCAGGGCCATCCCGATGAGGATCCCGCCGGCCACGTCTACCGGCCAGTGTACATTCAGATAGACGCGCGACAGGGAGATCAGGAAAATCATCAGCACCGCCACCGCCCACGCGGTCTTCGTCCGCACCTCCAGAGCCTGCTGGCCCCAGAATGCCGTCGCGCCTTGGGCGTGACCGCTAGGGAACGAGTACCCTGGCCCCGTTTCCGCGTGCATGACCCTGGCGGCCGGCGTCGGCGTGGGCCTGGGCGTATGGAAGGCCAGTTTGAGCACGCTGTTGGTGTAGGCTCCGAACAGGTAGAACACGACCATCCTATAACCCGCCCGCTTGTTCCATGTCCAGTACAGGACCGGCAGGACGACCATGTAGAAGGTCTCCGAACCCATGCTGGTGATAAGGTACATCAACTGGTCGAGCCACGGCGTGCTGAACGCCTGAAGGAAACTGGCCCACGAACTGCTCACGGGATCGCACCTCGCTCTTCAGTCGGGCTTGAGGACGCGGCCGCACCACCTGGACAACATCTCGAGCGCCTGCCTGAGATGGGTCTCATCGATGTTCTGCACGTTGTTTGGTTCGAGGGTCACCAGGCCGGAGTACCCACCCTCCGCAAAACTCCGCATGACCCGCTCCGCGTGGAATGACTTCGCCCCCAGCCCGGTTCCGGTCCGCCCGAGGGTCACCCCTCCCGCTTCCAGCGGATCCACATAGGTCTGGACGTGGACATTCGTCAGCCGGGGGATCAAATCGGAAAGGAGCCCCCAGGAGTCCTCCATGGCGGCCCAGCGCGTATCGGCGGTGAAACTGACCTGCGCGCAGGAGTCAGCGATGATGCCCAGCATCCTCAACTGGCCAGGGATGTTCTCTACGCTAAGAGATACTCCGCGGTCACCGAAGGACTGGCCGAAGCGATTAAGGCCTTCTATCAGGCAGCTTTGGCTGAACTCCGGGCACCTCAGGTCCCAGGCGTGGACCACCGCCACCCTTGCCCCAGCCGCAAGTGCCGCCGACAGGCATTTGTCCATCAGGTCCACGGCGTCGCGCCCATGCCCCGGGGTCGAGAGCAAGGTCTCTGTCTCAGGAGGGATGTGCACCGAGTTGACTTCCGCGCCCGCGTCCCTGACCCGCCTGGCCACCTGGACCATGTCTCCTTCGTCCCACTCCTGCCAGAGGCGCGAGCGACCCAGTGGAGCACTGCACCATGCACTTCGGCTCATCCGCCAAAACTCGGACACCCCCAAGTGTCCGGCTGCCTTCTCATAGCCCGCCGGTTCCTCCCATGGTTCCCATCACAGCGCATTTACCGGCGTAAGAGGTTTGCCGCTGAAGAGGTAGTCCCTTATGTTGGTGGCGGCCATCACCGCCATGCTGGTCCTGGTCTTGATGCTGGCGCTGCCGATATGTGGCAGGAGCACCACGTTGTCCAGAGCCCTCAGGGGGCTGTCCGGCGGCAGGGGTTCCTGCTCGAAGACGTCCAGCCCCGCCGCCCACATCCTTCTATTCCACAGTGCCTCGTACAAGGCCTTTTCGTCGACCACTGGCCCGCGAGACGTGTTGATGAGGACGGCCGAGGGCTTCATGAGCGACAGCTCGCGAGAGCCGATGAAGTGGCGCGTTTCCGCAGTCAGCGGCAGGTGGACCGAGACGAAGTCGGACTCGCCCAGTAGGTCGTCGAGCGGACTGTACTGGACGCCGAGCTCCTGCTCGGAGTCCGGATACCTGTTCCGGGAATAGTACGTCACCGTCATGCCGAACCCCCTGGCTCGGCGCGCGACGGCCTGGCCGATGCGGCCCAGCCCTACGATACCGAGAGTGGCGCCATGGACGTCCTGCCCGGCCAGGAACATCGGCGACCACGTGCGCCAGCGGTTCTGCAGGAGGACGTCCCTGGACTCGGGTATCCTCCGCGCTGTTGCCAACAAGAGCGCGAACGCGAGGTCGGCGGTGGACTCGGTCAGGACTCCCGGCGTGTTGGTAACCAGAACCCTGCGGCGAGTGCATGCCGGGACGTCGATGTTATCGTAGCCTGCCGCCATGTTGGCGGCGATCTTGAGCCGAGGAGAGTGGTTCAGGAGTTCCTCATCGATCCTCTCTGTCAGCAGGCACAAGACGGCGTGGGCATCGGCAACCTCGGCGAGTAGCCTCTCGCGAGGGACGACGGTCTCCTCCTCCGGCCAGATATTCACTCGGAGAAGCGGGCTGAGCACGTCGATGGCCTCGGGAGGCAGGCGGCGAGTCACGTAAACTTTGGGCTTCTCAAGGAACCTGCCGAGCGCCTCGGCCCGTTCGCTCCGTCCAAGCCGCAGGTATGCCTCGCGCTCGTAGGCGATGGGTAATACTGGCACCGACCAGGATCTCCACGGCACGAAGGTCCGCAGAGACGTGAGGTCAGGCGGGGGCTCCCAAGGGCTGTCCGGCTTGCGCTTTTGGATATCTCCCATGATCTCGACGCGCAGGCCGAGGATGTCCATGCGGCCGAGATGAGACCGGACCAGCGGGGCTTCCCGCATGCCCACGGGGTCGACAACGGAGCGGGGGAAACGCGCCTTCAGGATTCCCTCTATCGCGTAGGCTCCCTTCTCGTCCGTCTGCACGTCCACGTCACGTGGCTGGACAGGGACCCCTTGCAGCGCGAAGCCGGCGCTGCCGGTCAGCACCCAGACCACGCCACTGTGCTGCAGCGCGTCCAACAGGGCCTCCACAACCCTGTCATGGCTCGGAGGAAGCATCAAGCGTGCTCCACCTTCCTTTCGACCTTCGGCGCGCTGAACAGCGAGACGCCGGTCAGGATGATCGCCGCTCCGGCGAGCTTCAGGACCGTCCAGCTCTCGTGCAGCAGGAGCCACCCGAAGAACCCCGTCCATATCGGAGTCAGGTTGGAGAAGACCGCGGTGCTGGCAGGACCGGACTCCATGACGCCCTTGTTCCACAGGATGTACGAGAACACCAGCGCGACGGATGCGGAGAAGACGAGCTCGCCCCAGTTGCGGGCCGGGATGCTGGACCAGGAGGCAGACGCCATGTCGCCGATGGAAAGAGGGGCGAGCAGGACGGCGCCCGACACCATCGTCCAGGCGGTGTAGGCGGTCGGGCTCATCCGCTTGGTCAGGTCGGACGCGTAGATGGTGCAGAGGCACCAGCCGGCCGTGCCGCCCAGCGTGGTGAGGTCACCAGCCAGCGTGCCCGCTTTGAGGCCCGCCAACCTGCCGCCGCCCAGGACGATCCCGGCAACGCCTGCCATCGTCAGGAGGACTCCCGACCACATCCTGGCCGTCATCCGCTGCCTGCCCATCAGGTGGCTGAGCACGGACGTCGTGGCGGGCATCGTCGCGAGGACGAAGGACGTGTTGGTCGCGCTGGACATGGCTATACCCTTGATGAACATGAACTGGTACAGCGTGTTCCCCAGGAAACCGGCGAAGACGACCATGGGCCAGTCCCTGCGCGACGGGACTTCCCACTTTCCCGAAACCCGCATCACCAAGAGGAGCAGGACCGCAGCCAGCCCCAGCCTGATGACGTTGAACTGCAGCGGCAGGAAGCGCCCCAGAGCGTCCTTCACCGCTATCGAGTTGATGCCCCAGATTATGGTGACCAAGAACATTTCCAGATTGCCGCGTGACAATGCATCACCCGCTCGAACCGATCATAGAGTCCAGGAACTTCACCACCGCACGGTTGAAATCCTGCGGCACCTCCAGCATGGGCGCGTGACCTGCGCCTTCGAACACGACGGGCACGGCGTTCGGGATGTTGGCCATGAAGAAACCCATGGCCTCCAATGGGATGATCCGGTCCTTATCGCCCCAGGCCACGAGCGTCGGGCACCTGACCTGGGACAGGAACGTCGCTGCGTCCTCTTGGGGCTGCCACGTGAGGCGTCCGGCGTATATGATCCGCGCCTGCTTGGCTGCCCCGTGAAGCGCGTCGAAGACTTCCCGTGTCATCCTGGACGGATCCCCATACACGAGGTCTATCAATGGAGTGGCCAGAAGCCTGGTCAGGGGGTCCATGATCCTGAGGCCGACGAGGTGCCTGAACAGGACGTTGGTGAGGTGGCCGCGGCTGAGCCTGCCCCCTGCCGTATCGGGTCCGGCGTGCCCCGTATCGTCTTGATGCCCCGTGTTCCCGTAAAGCATGTGCCTGCGGCCCGGCCCGAGAGGATGGCTCTTGTCCCCGTCCCGGGCTCCTGGAGGAGCCCCGGCCGAGTCGACCAGGACCAGCGCCTTGACTCTCTCCGGCGCCCTCACGGCGACGGACCACGCGACGAACCCGCCCATCGAGTTGCCTACCAGGGCGGCTTCCTCAATGCCCAGGTCGTCCATGACACGGACCACATCCTTGGCGTAACTGGATGTGGTGATGGACACCTCAGGGAGGTACGAGTGACCGAACCCGGGCAGGTCGAGCGCGATCGCGCGGTAGCCGGCCTCCGCCAGGGCAGGCAGCGTGTACATCCAGATCGTCGACGAGGACCCGAAACCGTGCACCAACAGAACGGGGAAGCCTGACCCTCGCTCCACGTAGTGGAGCCCTTTGCGACTTCCTGCAGCCTTGGCGTCGGAGCTTCCCGGGAGCGTCCTCTCCCAGTCCCGCCGGGTCATCTTCCACTTCAGAAGCGTGCGGTCCCGGCCGTTCCTCCTCATCCCGATGCTCTGTAGAACCTTGACCGACGACGGGTTATCTTCCTCGCACGCCGCGATCACCGCCTCCACCTTGGCGCCCCGGCGCCGGAACGCCCAATTGACCAGGGCACGAGCCGCCTCCGACGCGTAGCCGTTCCTCCTTTCAGCCGGGACGACCGCATAGCCGATGTCCACCACGCCGCCTCCCGGCCTGCCCTTGAAGCCCAGGTCGCCGATGACGACGCGGGCAGGCTCTCTGCCGGAGCCGCCACTGTCCGCCTGCAGCTCCTGCGGTTTCCCCATCTCCTCCCGGATCATCAGCCAGACGCCCCATCCAAGCAGCCGTGGGTCTTGACGCAGCATACGGGCGTAATACGAGAGAAAGCCCCTGGTATCGGAGCCTGGCCACTCCGGATGCAATCTCGCGCCTAGCAGCCACTCGGCTTTTGTCCTGTCGACGATGACGGCCTCGGCGACCTCCGGCGCGCAGGGGACGAGCGTAAGTCGCCGGGATTTCACAGGACCCGGAGGAGACGCCATCCATAACGACCTCCTGGCCCATTGACTTCAACCAGTCTCGCCCGATTCCTCCCCTCCGGGGCCCGGGCGTGGAGGGTAGCCAGGGCCTGCGGGAGAATAGATACTGCGTGGAGTTCACCAACGAGTGGAAGTCCGTCTCATCCAGGTGGGGGCACAAGCTGCACTCGATGTGCTCCTACATGGCCATGTTCCCGCCGAACCTCCCCCACTACTTCATCGAGAAGTGCACCATGGCAGGGGACGTCGTCCTCGATCCGTTCTGCGGCAGGGGGACCACGCCCCTCGAGGCCTGCTTGATGGGCAGGGCGGGTGTCGGAAGCGATCTCAACGACCTTGCCTACACCCTGACCAAGGCCAAGGTCAACGTCCCGCCGGCATCCGAGCTCCACGCCAGGCTGGCGGAACTGGAACGTGGCTACGCCGTCCCCCAGTACGTGAGGCCGCTCCTGATCAAGTACAACGACTTCCTCGACGAGAACGCCGTCTCCCCCGCGCTGTGGGAGGAGATGAGGTCAGTCCTGGCCAAGGTCCGCAGGTCCTTCGCCCAGCATGGGGAGCCCGGGATGCCCTATTACCGCGACGAGGACTACGAGTACCGGGCTCCGCGCTCGGAGGACGCAGGCTACACCGAGGAGCGCCACCACCGGATATGGCTGTTCATCCACCCGGCCACGCTCCACCAGCTCGTCTACCTGCGCCAGCGGCTCGGGGACAGCCCTTGCGACGACTTCATCCGCGCCACCCTCCTGGGCATCATGCACGGGCGCGGGCGGTTCTACCTGTCCATCCCGATGCCCAACACTTTCAGCCTGGCGCCCAGGTACGTGCTCTCCTACGCCTACAATCACCGGCTCGTCATGCCGAACCGGGACGTCTTCTCGTGCCTCAGAGCCAAGATGGATCTCATGAAGATCAGCTCGCTCCCGGAGACCTATAGGCCGGGTGAGGCGGTAAACTGCGACGTCCGCGACCTGCCGGGCGCGATGGACTCGCTTGCCGTGCGCCATCCGGAGTGGGACAGGCCGAAGCTGCTGGTGACCTCCCCGCCCTACCTGGGGGTCATCAAGTACGGGCTGTATAACTGGATCAGGCTGTGGTTTCTCGACAAGGGAGACACTGGTGCCATGTCAGCCGGCGCTCCCCGCCAGGCAGCGACACCTGCCACAATCACCACAAAGACGCCCCCCATTCCCCTCCAGCCGCTGGATCGCCTGACCGACGCCCGCCTGGACGACGGCCACAAGGACCTGGCCGGGTACCTCGCCTTCGTGCGGGAAGCCATGGCGGCGACTTACCGGGTGATGGATGACCGCTGTCTTGCGGCGTGGGTGATTGGCGACGTCGCCGAGAAAGGCGGCCCGCCCCTGAACTTGGCCGAGGCCGTTTGGGAGCAGGCTGCGCGACCGGAAGGATGGCATCTCGAGGGCATCATCGCCGACGAGGTCGCGGAGAACCGCAAAGTCACGAAGATCTGGGGCGAGTCCAGGGGCAAGGCAACGAAGGTCGACAGGGTGATCCTCCTCTACAAGGAATCGCTGCCGGTGAGCGCCGGCCCGGTCCGCTGGTGACGCCTGCGGAGACACCGCCGGAGAGACAGACCAGAGCCCCTACTTTGCCCGAATCGCCTGGTTGCCCGTCCTACGGCGTCACCGCCAGCGCCCAAGTGGCCAGAAGGGTCTGGATACCCAGCGCGAGGACAATGACGAGACAGTAGGGCAGGCACTTCTTCAGGAGCTCGTCCTCCCTGCCTGTTAACCCCGACGTGCTCGACCCCAGGAGCACCTTCGCTGGCGCGATGGACGACCCGAGCGAGGCGCCCACGGTCTGCGCCCCCGCTATCAGGGTCGAGCTGATCCCGAGGGCCTTGGCGGTTTCGGTCTGGAAGGCGCCGAACAGGATGTTGGCGTTGGTGTTGCTGCCCGTCATGAAGCAGCCGAGGACGCCGATGAACGGCGAGACCACCGGGAACAGGACGCCTGCCGTTCCTGCCACGCCCGTCGCCATCTCCTTGGTCATCCCCGTGTCCGTCATGACCAGGGCCATCATGACCATGGTAAGGACACCCAGGGTCGTCTGCCACGACTGCCTGGCCGTGGCCCGGGCGGCCCTCTTGAGGTTAGAGGTCTTTAGCAGGCCCTTCACGACGTACACGACCAGGCCGGTGACGCACGCCATCGCAATGATAGGTGCCGGGTGGGAGAAAAGCCCTATGGCCGCGTATGCTTTCTCGGCGACCACCGAATACCCCTGGGCGGTCTTCATCGCTGGGTAATCGAGGCCGATCTTGTACGGTTTGAAGAAGAGTTTGACCGGGCCGATCTGCGAGATGAGGGTGAGCACGAGGAGGGCGTAGTAGGGAACCAGGGCGAGGTGCAGGGAGATCTCCTTCCCGGTGGCCCTCTTCTCCCCGTGCCCCCAGGGCGACATCAAGACTACAAGGGCGACTCCGCCCAGCGAGCCAAGGAGCGCTGCGACCTGCCCGGACCCTGCTCTGGCCACCAGCCACTGGATCGTCCCCATGGCAGAGCCGGCGACCACAATCCTCACGAAACCCCTCCTCACTCCGGCCCATCCCTCGATGATGTGGGCAACTGCCAGGCCGGTCAGGATGGTCGGGATGATAAACGTGACTCCGACCCAGTTCCCCAGGATTTCCCCGGGGATCTTGGTCGACAAGGTAAGCGTGTAATAGGAGGAGCCCATGGACCCGAAGGTGACCGCCCAGGCGTGCCCGACCAGCGTCGCCGCGGCAGCCATGACAGGCTCGAACCCCGCAGCGATCATGAGCGGCGCGCACACCGCCACGGGCACACCGTACCCCGCCACCGCCTGGATGACCCCGGTCAGGCACCACGCCACGAGGAGTCCCAGCATGAGGCGGTCGCTGGATAGGGAAGCCATCCATCGGGAGATGATCGGCACTGCGCCGGTCTCGCTGACCATCTGGTACATGAACGCGGAGGTCCAGATGATTAGCACCACGAACAGGGTAAGGCTGATGCCTTTGGCGGAGGCGACCGCCAGCAGGTAGGGAAACCCGCCGAAGAAGACCCACCCCACCAAGATGGCGACGAGCCACGCGACGGCCCCGGCGTTCCTGGCCTTCCACTTAAGGCGAAGCATGGTGAACAGCAGGACGAACAAGGGAAACGACGCGAGGATCCAGCGGACCATCAAGATACCCCTCCCGAAGATGATGTAGCAGGCCCCCTGTGGAAGAAACGGGTCGAAGCCGGACTCCGTGAGCTCCTCGGTCACGGATGGAAGGGTCCTCCCGCCAGTCTGGCCTCTATCCCAGCGACAGAGCGATCAGGCCCGCTACCAGTGCTACGCTTCCGGCGAGCCTCCGGCGGACGCTGCCCTCCGAGAAGAACCGCGCCCCCAGTACCGCTCCTATCAGGATGCTGATCTCCCTGGCCGGCGCCACGTAGCTCACGGGCGTGAAGACCATGGCCGTCAGGACGAGTATATAGGCGAACGGGCTCAGGAACCCGACGCCGGCGGCCTCCCGCTTGTGCAATCTCCACTGCTCCTTGACCTTCTCCCAGTTCCGCAGCGCAAACGGCGTCAGGATGAAGAAGCGCCCCGTGTTCGTGCACCAGTCCAGGATCAGCGGAGGGGTCCTCAAGATGCTGACTGATACCTTGTCCAGCACGGTGTACGTCGCCACGGTCCCCCCGCACAGGAGCGCGATCCAAATAGCCTTCTTGGCCTGGGGGGTGCCCAGGGGATCCCCTGTGACGGTCACGATCCCAACAGCCATCAGGACGATCCCGGCGACCCCGAGCGCCGACGGGCGTTCACCCAGGGCGACGACCCCGACGACGACCGATATCAGGGGCCCCGTCCCCCGGGCCACCGGGTACACCACTGACAGGTCGCCTAGACGGTATCCCCACTCGAGCAGGGTGAAGTACGCGGTGTGGACCGTGGCCGTGGCCAGTATCAGCCCGACGTTCGCCCATCCCAGGACCGGCTTCTGCACCAGTATGATGCCGAGCGCTACCGGGAGGTAAATGACGGAGGCCATGCCGGCGAAGAGCCAGATGAAAGGCACTCCGCCGCCCGCCTTCTTGGTGAGGAAGTTCCACCCGGAGTGCGCGAACGCTGCGACGACGACGAGCCCCAGAGCGAGTGAGGTCAAGAGCCAAGTCCCCCTCCCTGGCCGCGGACAGCCTTCAGCTTCCTGTCGATCTCCCCGACCATGTCCTGCTGGTCCTTCCACCAGGACCGGCTCCTCTGGGCGTTCAGCTCCTCAACCCTCTTCCCCTGCTGCTCCACCCAGGTGTAGTACTTCAGGTTGAACCACCTGTCACGGTTCAGGACGGTGCCCTCCTGGATGTAGTCAAACTTGGCCCCGAGGAGAACCGAGCGGTGGCGCTCCTTCGCCTCAGCCCCGGTCAGACGTCCGAACCGCTCCGTCAGCCGGTCCATCACCGAGTAGTACCGGTCGATCCCGTCAGTCAGCACCGTGACAACGGTCTCGTCCGGCCCTAGCCTGTAGTACTTGGCGGTCTTGATGGCGCCTATCAGGTTACAGACCCCTGAGATGCCAAACATGGTGGACAGCTCTTGGACGGTGGCCTCGTCCAGCCCTGCCCCGGCCAGGTACTCCTGACCCGCGGGGTCGCTGAGCACCTGCAGGATAAGCTTGCATTCCGTGTCGTCCACGCACATGAGAAGATCCATGTTGCGGACGTTGTGGATCCATGTGACGTGCTTGTCGCCGATCCCTTGGATGTCGTGGTCCCCGTAGCCGTTGCAGTAGAGGGTCGGGCACTGGATGGGCTCGAGACCAACGACCCTGGTCTCCGGAAACACCTGCTTCAACCTATCTCCCGCCGAAATCGTCCCTGCCGACCCCACAGCCGATACAAAAGCGCTACATCTGCCGTTGCCAATGTCCCTGGATTTCAGCAGTCCCATCAACTCGACGACGGTGTTCCCGGTCACGTAGTAGTGAAACCGATAGTTCCCCATCGTTTCGAACTGGTTTAGGACTCTGACCTTGGGGTCTTTCTTGAGCTCCCAGCACTTCTGGTAGATCTCTCGGACGCTGGACTCGCCACCTGGCGTCCTGACGTATCTGGCCCCGTATTCCTCGATAAGCTCGAACCGTTCCCGGCTCATGAGCTCCGGCAGGATGACCAGCGTATCGTATCCCATCCTGGGGCCGACCCAGGCCCCTCCAATCCCGTAGTTGCCGGTGGACGGGAAGACGAGGATATTCTCCCGTCTGGTCTCGCCTGCCAGCTGGGCCTCCATGGTCACGGAATAAGCTGCGCCGACCTTATGTGAACCTGTCGGGAAATCCCGGCCGTATAGAACGACGACGTTGGCCTCGACACCGGTGATTTCCCTGGGGATGACAATGTAGAAGGGTTCGGGGGATGGACCGGAACCGGTTTGACCCGATTCCCCGGTGTTCTTCCCCTTCCACGTTATGTCGAACAGCTTGACAGGGTCGAGGGTGCCGGCCATCCGGATCCTCTCACGAATCTCGGGGCCCACCGTCTCCGGGTGTAACATCTCCTCGTACGTCGGACCCCAGGTCGACTTGGTCATATCTGAACCCTCCACCCTACTTCGGTGTCCGGCACGGGATTTCCCCCATGTGGTCCGTCCGCTGCCACCTGCATCGTGATGATCCGCCGGCTGCCACGTGGCCGGAAGAATCTCCCTCCGGAGACTTGACCGATCTCCGGTCACCTACTAAGATCTGGCAGGGGCACCGGGGAGACAGGGCGGTCAAGTTGAAATTTCCCTGGGTCGAGGAATTTCTGCGCACGAAAGGCATACTTCCGGCTGCGAGAGCCATCTACTCTGACTTGCTGTCTGGAACCCCTCTCGGCGACCGACTTATCAAGGATGATCCCGATGGGCAGGGGCAACGTCAGGTACCACGCCGGTCCACTCATCCGTGATGGCTGGGTCGTCCATGTACGGCAGGGCCGCCGTGTCGTCCTACTCCCCTCCGCGCCGAATCAGGTCCAGGTCAAATATGCCGGGCTCCTCAAAGAAGACATGGGCATGGCTGCGTTCAGAGGCGAAGCACAAATGAAGCTGCTGCTCGATGAACTTGTGGTGTCGCGGGACTTCAAGGACAACGCCCGGCCAGACGTCCTGCGCAACCCTGTTACTGAAGCCAATCTCGAGTACGACCGCTACTACAGGAACACGGCCGCATTCGAGTTCAACGGAGCCCAGCACAGGAGGCCAACACAGAGGTACGATAAGCAGAAGTACACTGTCACCAGGACACACGACCTAATCAAGTCAGGGCTCAGCACCGAGAAGAACATCATCCTGATAGCAGTGACGAAGCCGGACCTCACGATCGAAGGCATGCTGAAGCTCATCCCGAAATCCCTGAAGACCTGGCCTCTTGTGGAGGGCGCCTATCTCACCGCAGTCCGAGAGACCTGCGATGAATACATGAAGTCTGAGACTGGGGAGAGCTCGGCCTAGGTGCGGGATCACCTCTCCCTCAACCGGCGGTAAGCGGCTGTCCCGTGACCATCAGGAATGCCCACACGCCGACGATAGCGGCGAGCAGGACCAAGATCAGTTTGTACGTCCAGTGCCTGAGCAGGTACTTCAGCCGGTGACCGACCCCTGGCCCACCTCGGAAATCCGCCCAGTACATACGGAAACTGATCCACAGCCTCTTGTACCGGGGGACGAAGAGGAGAGCCATGCTCGCGAAACCTATCCTCATGGCGAGGCAGCAGATCTCGCCGTACGCCCCAGGCAGCACCTCGTGCACCAGCCCGAGACCGGTGCCGAGAAGGTTCATCGCAGCGTGAAAGGCTATCCCTGGGGCTATGGAGCCGGTCTCGAGCACGAAAAGCGAGGAGGCAACTCCGCCGGCGAACGCGCCTGGCCAGATCAGCGGCGAGTGGCCCGTCGCGAAGAAGATACTGGGGAACACTACTGCCCAGCCCATTCCCAGCTCAGCGAAGGAGCTCATGAAGAACCCCCTGAAGAAGAGCTCCTCGACCACAGGGACGAAGACCACAGTAAGTAGCATCGTGACAAGCGTACCGCCTGGGATCTCGGGGGAGATCGATTCCGCCCACTGGCCGAAACGCCCGCGGGTCGCGAAATCGATCGCTTCCAGGACGAGGGTCTCGGCGGACCCGAGACTGAGAGACAGGCAGACTGGAAACGCCAGGTCTGCGGGCCGAAAAGGTCTGAGACGGAAGGTGTCCCTTACGGATACTCGCCTGCGCACTGCTATGAAGAGGGCCACGGCCAATCCGGGCACCGTGCCCATGAAGTCTCCCAGGTCACTGAACTGCCCGATCAAGAGGACGGTGATCAGCAGCCCCAGCAACCACGCCCTAGCCGGGTCGAAGGGGTTCAGGACACGGGAGAGGGGTCGTTCTTCGGTCATACCTCCATCTTCGACGGCTGACAGCCCGATCCTGCGGCCTGTGAGCCGAGGAGTCGGGGAGAAGCTCGTCGAATGACTGGGTGGACTGGCGGATCTCGTGATGGTGCCGGAGGTGGGAACAGGGTGTCACCGTCCTCGGCTATCCGGGCGGCGACGGTCGGAGTGCTGGCCCTGGCCGTGTCGCTGACAGCACTACGTCGACAGGATCAACGACGATGCCACGCACGACCGGACGGGCTTCATCTACGAGATGGGCGCCAAGGAAAACAGAAGGGGCATCCTACACATCCCGGCTGACACCAGAGTCCTTACCTGCCCAAAGTACATGAGGTGGGCGTACAGGACCATCTAGGGTGATCCGGGAGTTCCCTTTTCAGCGTCGACGGCCTGCCCGGGCTTCTTGGGCTCCTCTTCCTGCGCCCTAGCCTGCCCGCTCGTCACCGTCCCCCACGGCAGGCTGAGCGGCACTTGTTTCTTCGCTGCGCTCCTTCCGGTAAGGACTATGACCAGAACACCCAGAGCGAGAAGGCCGGTCACGGCGGTGCGGATCCTCAAGGTCGTAGGGTCGATTATCTCCGAGTCGCTCCACAGGGAGCAGGTAAAGAGCAGCGGGTACCCGACAAGCAGCACTGCGACCGTATAGCCCATGATGTCGTTCTTCAGCCTGTTGTCCGACCAGTACTTGTCGAGGTCCAGGAGGAACAGGTAGCCCAGGACAACCGGCACCGTGTAAGGCAGAAACCCCTGAAGCACGTCCGATTTACCCGCCCAGTAGAGGATAGTCCCTGAAGTGTTGCGGATGGCGCTTTCCACGTAACAGCCTGCGATAACGAGACCGATCCGGTACAGCCATTTCAATGGTAGGACCTCCTCGTATGCTCTGTTGGGCCGTCGTCGAACTGTCAGGCCACCGCTAGCCCACTGCCCTATTCCTTCTTCTGCCCCTCGAAGTCGAAAACCTTGCTCATGTCCTCGTCCGTCACGTCGAAGACCACGTCGTACGGTGGTAGTTTCTCCTTCCGCATGAAGTCGGGCATGCGGTCGTCCGCAGGCGTGAACCCGGCGCGCCTGTTGAACTCCCTCTCCATCAAGAGGCATTCCTGTCCCATCGGCTGGATGTCCGCCGGGGTAACCGTCTCCCCTGTCACGGCGCTGATCGCCTCAGTCAGGAGGCCCTGGTGCTGAGACATTCCACCCATCGCGAAGCTGCAGATGTCCAGCGAGTCGTACGCGCCCCGGTTGACCTGGGCGTTCCTCGACGCGTCAATCTGGCCTTCGGGCGCGTGGTGGTCGACCTTGGCGGCTACCGTATGTCCCGCAGTGTGGTCGGCGCCCATCGGACTGGTCGTATAAGTCACACCGATCCCCTTGACCGCGCGGGGGTCGTAAGCCGCCATGGACTGGCCTTTGACCGCCGGTACTCTGTGCCACCCGAGCACCTTGCCGGTTACCGCAGTGCCTGCGCCGAGGACCCGACCCAGGACGTCCCCCTTGCGGATGTGGCCGAGCGCCTCCATGACGCCCTCGATGTCCCCGAACCTCCACAGGCCAGCGTCCATCGCGACCCCGATAGCTGCGCCGGTCTCGATGGTGTCCACGCCCAGGTCGTTGCACTCCCAGTTGAAACGGGCGATCGCGTCCAAGTCGCCGACACCGAGGTTCGACCCCATCATCGCCAGAGTCTCGTACTCGAGGGCACGGACGACCTCATTGCCCTCCTTGTCGACGAAGACGTTAGAGCACCTGACCAGGCATCCCACCATACAGGGGTGGCCGGTCTTGCCGCCCCGCTCGGTTATGACCTGGTGGAGCGTGACGCCCTTGATGTTGTCGGCGAGCTCAAACCTGCCTGCCGAGTAGTTCCTGGTCGGGAGGCCTCCGATGTTGGTCATCGTGGTGACCATGCCCGCGGTGCCGTACGTCCGCATCCCCGGGTTCGCCTCGGAGTTGGCAAGGATGAAGCCGTTGAGCTGGGCCCGGGCATCGTTGAGTTTGCCCTCGTCCGCCGCCGGGCACGTGCCGAGGGGGACGTCCGGACGCCGCAGCACGACGGCTTTGAGCCCTTTGGATGCCATCACAGCTCCCAGGCCGCCTCGGGCCGCTGCCCTGGTCGGGACGCCTTCGCGGTCGGTGGTGATGACCGCAGCCGAGCCCAGCCGGTACGTGCCGGCCAGGCCGTTAAGGATGAGGGCGGCGTCCTCGCCATGCTTCTCGTGGAGGACCCTGGCCATCTCGTAGCAGCCGAGATTCAGAAGCTTGGGGCATTCGACGAGAGAGGCTTCGCCGGAAGAGGAGACGTCGAGGACGAAGCATGCGGCAGGGCCGTCGCCGCTGATCCTGGCTTCGGTCGCAGCTGAGCCTCCCGGGCCAGTCACGGCGTCAGCCGTCGCCCGCGCCTTTCCTTTGACCACGATGGCCTTGATCCCCAGCCTGCCGAGGTAGTCTCCCACGTTCCCTCCGGCATTGGCTTCTTTGACACCGCCGGTCAGCGGGCTCTTCCCACCCACGGAAAGCCGGCCTGTGGACGAAATCCCGGTCCCAGCCAGAGGTCCACGGGTGAAGATGAGGACGTTGCCGGACCCTAGCGGCTCGGTAGTCGCATCCATCTCGTCCAGGAGGATCCGGGCGATGAGGCCACGACCCCACCACTTCCGCCAGGACTCCGGCTCCTCCGTAACGGAGACGACCTGCTTATCCATGTCAACCCACATGATTCTCATCTCTGCGCCTGCTTCCAGTTGGAATCCGGGGGCGCCGGGCAAAAGCCGGTACCGTCCGACCTCTCTTCCTCTCACTCAACCGCCCATCAGCCGGTCATCAACCGCCTGACAGGGCGGTCAGGACCTCCAAGACGTCGGCCGGTCTTACGGCATCGGTGCCCCTCAGCGAGACCCCGTCGCGCAGCACCGACGTGTAACCCGGAAAACCCTGCACCGAACCTGACGCGAAGAACAACTCCCGCAAGACCGGGTATTGCTCGCAGAACCGATAGAAGAACTCAGGCGCGGAGACCGGCTGGCCACCAGGCAGTGCGAAGCGTACTTCCTTCTCGCCGACGACGGTCGAGTACGGAGGGAAGAGCTTGAGAGTGACCATGCCAAACCCCTCCCCCGACACGGAAGTAGTTCCCGACACCAAGCTTCTACATTGATTCCTCTCCACCTGCCCAGATGGGAAACGACCTTTAGGAGGAATGGCCGCCCTGCTCGCTAAGAACCTCCTTTCCTGGACACACTACGTAACGGTCGAGATTCCCAATTCCAGCCAGAGGTGATTGTCATGACAGACGGGTTGACCCAGAGAGAGCGGATGATGCTGCAGGATGGACTGAAGCACGAGGAGGTATGCGTCTGGAAGTATAGGAGCCACGCTGAGCGCGTGTCGAATCCGGCGGCGAAGACGATGCTCAATGAGATCGCCCAGGACGAGCAGAACCACTACAACACCATCAACCGTTTCCTGGGCGGAGCTCCGGGCGGGCAGCCGTCGTTCCGGGTCGAGGCAGGCATGGAGACCCAGCCAGTGCAGGGGGCACTCGGGCAGGGCAGAACCGGGCAGGCGATCGGACAGCGGGTCATGGGCGGGCCCCAGACAGGGACAGTTCAGAAGACGAGCGGGACGGCCGAAGATGCTCTCTTACTCTCCGACCTGCTGATGATCGAGAAGTTCGTCTCGGGGGCCTACGACACGGCGATATTCGAGATGAGGAACCCAGAGATACGGCAGGCGCTTCAGCAGATCCAGAAGGACGAGCAGAAGCACGGCGAGAGGATCTTCAACCATATGCAGCAGACCGGGATGTACCAGACGAGCCAGTAGCGGCAGACGAAGCGCCAAGACCATGCCGACGGTTAGCGAGGGCCCGGCTCGCGCTGGGCCTGTTGTTTCACCTACACGAACCTCTGCACCTCGACCGTGTAGCCGTCCGGGTCCTTGGTGAAGAAGTGGTAGATGCCGTAGGACGGGTTGAACCTAGGCGGACCATCGGTCTCGAGGCCTGCTGCCAGGAGAGCCCGGTAGACCCTATCCACGTCATGGGACACCAGCGTCACCGTGGGGGCGCGGTGCCCGCTCACGACCTCGAGATGCAGGCAGAACCCTACCATGCCTCCACCCGGGATAGCGTAGATCCGGCAGGATCCCTGGTCCAGGAACAGCGGCAGGCCGAGGACACCCGAGTAGAACTTGCTCACCGCCTCCAGGTCGCCCGTCCCCAGGAAGAGGATCAGGCCCTGATATTCAGCCATGAGACTCGACACCTTAAAGCCCCTCCCCTGCACAAGTCGCCGGACTCCCGTCTGACTCTAGTAACTCAACCCAGCTGACACAGCGCATCCTCCAGCCTCCGCTTCGCCTCCCGCAACGTCCACTCCACCTTGTTGGCACCGCGGCGGAGGTGGGAGCGCAGCACGTGGTAGCGGTCGCTCCCGGCCTGGACCTTCGTCAGTTCGGTCGCGGCCGCGAGATCGGGCACCGGGAGCCATTCCAGAGCCGGGTCCTGCTTGAACCAGTCGCCGCGGACATAGTTGACGCGGACACGGGACGCCTCCTGAGGTGTGACCGCCAACTCGCCTACTCGCCCGTGGCCCCTGACTCGTCGCCTCCAGGTTGCATCCATTCGCGTGAGGGTTTCGCTGCCGGCGAGTGCTTACCTGCAACCACTTAGAAACCGCCGCGTCCGCACACACTAATCCCCGACTAGTCCCGAGTCTTCCTGGAGGTGATTGCCGTGGCAAGCCAGCTCACGCAGAGAGAGAGGATGATGCTGCAGGATCATTTGAAGCATGAGGAGGTCTGCATCCGGAAATACAGGGGTCGTGCAGGCCAGGTCTCGATGCCGGCTGTGAGGAGCATGTTCAACGAGCTCGCTCAGGACGAGCAGGACCACTACGACGCACTGAGCCGGCTGCTGGAGTCCAGGCCTGGCGCCTGGGTGAGCACCGCGAGACAGCTTCTGTTCGGAGGGGAGCGAGGAGTCCGGGGGTCCGGCCCGAGGGGACCTCACTGGGGCGGGATGCTGCCGGGCGATACGCCCGACGTGAACCACGGGGACCTCACGCGCGGGGGGCTCGACCGGCGGGGAGTGAACCTGGCGGGGATAGGGTCTTACGGCGAGCAGGAGCCCCGCGCGGATGACGCCAGCATGCTCACCGACATGCTGATGACGGAGAAGCTCGTGTCAGGCGCCTACGGCACCGCCATATTCGAGTCGACCGATCCCCAGGTCAGGCAAACGTTGCAGCGCATCCAGCATGACGAACACAAGCACGGAGAGCTCCTGGCCCGACAGATCCGCTGAGCAGTGACACATTCCACCAGATTCCCATTGCATCCGTATGACACTGCCCGTATAATTACGTCCAACATTACCATCCATAACGGCCCTTGTGGCCGGCGGGGAAGTGTGCCTGAGGGTTCCGCGGCCTCGACTGGCGGACTGGACCGAGCGGCACTAGCTCTTATCGAGCACACCGTGGGTACAAAAGACCCCAGCGGGAAGTTCCTCATCACGTAGTGATGGCGAGAACCCGCCGGGGTCTTGCGTTTTCCGGGCCCCGGTTGAAGGAGGTGCACTAGCCTACCTAGACAGTACCCGCGCGAACGGCCCCCGGCTGTCCGCGGTTCCTGATGTCCTGCACCAATTTCGCCGATTCGAGGAGGGAGAGCATGAACAAGGTATCAAGGTTCGGACTCGCAGCTCTGCTGCTGATTGCGTTGGTCCTGTCGGGATGCAGCCAGAGCGGGGCCAAGAGCGTCAAGATCGGGTTCATCGGTCCTCTCACCGGAGACGTCAAGACGTTCGGGGAATCGAGCAAGAACGGATTCAACATAGCCCTGGAGAAGCGGGGCAAAGAGGTAGCCGGTTTCAAGATCGAGGCGGTCATAGCCGACGACCGCAACGACCCTACCGAGGCCGTCAACGCCGCCACCAAGCTCATCACCCAGGACAAGGTCAAAGCCATAGTAGGTTCGGTCACCTCCAGCGCCACCATCCCGATTTCCGTAGTGACCAACGCCAACAAGACCGTCCAGATCACGGGCACCGCGACTAACACGAAGGTGACCGTGGACAACGGCAAGCGCAAGGAGTTCGTGTTCCGCTCCTGCTTCATTGACGATTTCCAGGGCGCCGTCGGCGCCAAGTTCGCTCTCAACAACCTGAAAGCCAAGACCGCCGCTATCATATTCGACCAGGGCAACGACTACACCAAGGGCCTGACCCAGGTGTTCAAGGCCAACTTCGAGGCGGGCGGCGGCAAGATAGTGGCCTCAGAGGCCTACGCCAAGGACGACACCGACTTCTCCGCCCAGCTCACCAACATAGCCGCCAAGAAGCCGGACGTCCTGTACCTGCCCGACTACTACCAGAAGGTGTCTCTCATCGGCAAGCAGGCCAGGGGCAAGGGCATCACCGCCGTCTTCCTCGGGGGCGACGGCTGGGACTCGTCGGAACTGGACTTCGCGACCATGGAAGGCGGTTACTTCACCAACCACTACTCCCCGGAAGATACGCGCCCCGAGGTCCAGGCCTGGGTCAAGGAGTACAGCGCCAAGTACGGTTCGAAGCCGGACGCTCTGGCTTCTTTGTTCTATGACGCGACCAACATGCTCCTTGACGCCATCGAGAAAGCCAAGAGCTCCGACGCCGTGAAGATCAAGGACGCCCTCAAGGAAACGAAGGGGTTCAAGGGCGTGACCGGCACCATGACGCTCGACGCCAACGGCAACCCGGTCAAGTCCGCCGTTATCCTGCAGATAAAGGGCGGGAAGCAGGCGTACGTGACGACCGTGAACCCGTAAGGCCGTGCACGAAGCCGGCGCTGGACCGGAAGTGAGGCCCGGTCGAGACAGGTAGCGAACAGCGAGGCGGGGAGGCGGAAGCGCTCCTTCCTCTTCCCCGCTCTCCGGAGGTGAGCTTTTGGAGCGCTTGGCGGCGCAGCTGCTGAACGGACTGCAGCTGGGGATGGTCTACTCCCTGATAGCCCTGGGCTACACCATGGTCTACGGGACCGTGAGGCTCATCAACTTCGCCCACGGCGACGTCTTCATGGTGGGCGCCTTCCTGGGCTACTTCGGGTTTAGCAGGTGGGGGCTGTCTCTCCCCCTCGCGACGGGCCTGTCCGTGGCGCTTACAGCCGTCCTTGGAGTCGTCATCGAGAGGGTGGCCTACAAGCCGCTCCGGTACGCGCCGAGGATCTCCGCGCTCATCAGCGCCCTCGGCGTCTCGCTGTTCATCCAGTATTTCTCCAGCCTGAAATCGGTTTTCGGCCCGAACTACAGGGTGGTGTACCCGCCCCTCGCGGTTATCAGGTGGAAGATGGGCGGCGTCGAGATCTCCAACGTACAGGTGCTGATCATCTGCGTGGTGGCCCTCCTGCTCCTCCTGCTTCAGCTCCTGGTCCACAGGACGAAGCTGGGAACGGCCATGCGCACCGTGTCGTACGACCACGAGGTGGCCCGCCTCATGGGCGTCAACGTCGACATGGTGATCTCGGTCACGTTCGCCCTGGGTTCAGCCCTGGCGGCG
>Ga0315295_10001212_pt1 | contig 22174 bp, 17 predicted proteins | sample YL17G14_0_MG_FD_204453 | JGI IMG/M metagenome (GOLD analysis project Ga0315295, IMG submission 204453) | Sediment microbial communities from Yellowstone Lake, YNP, Wyoming, USA - YL17G14_0 | ecosystem: Environmental > Aquatic > Freshwater > Lake > Sediment | place: USA: Wyoming | collected...
ATATCCCGCTTGGTCAGGCCGAAAACCGGCTCGATGGATACCGAGAGCCCGGGTTTGCTTTTCCCCTCCCCTCCGACATATTCGGAACGGGCCAGCGCGGGTAGAAGCAGAAAAACCCCGGCGATCATGACGGCCGCCGCTTTTCGGGTAAGCCGGGCCAACATTGGAGATATCAATTTTTTTGCCATGTTTTATTTCTATCAATATCACGCGATTTTGGCAATCCCATCCTTATCTAATGACAAATATCAAAGCTCAAATGCCAAATAAAATTCAAATGACAAAACTCAAAAATGAAGTTTTTGATTGCATCGGAGCCCGGGGCGGTGGGTTCTCGCGACGGGCACTCTTAGTAAACAGGTTACGATAAACTCGACGACAAAGTATTCCTCGATACTGGCTAGACCCTGCGGGTCAGCCTGCCGTGATTGCAGTATGCACCTATTGTGCGCGGAGCGAAACCCACCCCCCAAAAAAGAAAAAAGTCTCATTTGGCAGAAATGAAGGACTCTTAAGAAGCGTAAGAATGCAGGCCGGAGAGAATAAGATTCACCCCCAGGTAGGTAAAAACCACGGAGATAAATCCAAAAACCGCCAGCAGGGCGGACCGGCGCCCGCGGAACCCCCGGGCGAAGCGCGCGTGGAGAAAGGCCGCGTAGATCAGCCAGGTAATCAGCGACCAGGTCTCCTTGGGGTCCCAGCTCCAGTAGGTTCCCCAGGCCTGGTTGGCCCAGACCGCCCCGGTCACGATCCCGATGGTCAGAAGCGGAAATCCCAGTGAGATCGCCGTAGTGGTGATGGTCTCCAGGGTCTCCAAGGAAAGTGAACCCCGGAAGGAAGGAACCAGGTAAAGCAGGGCGGATCCAAAAGCGACGGCAAAGGCGGAATAAGCCGAAAAACAGGTCAGGACGTGAAAAGCCAGCCAGTGGCTTTTCAAGGCCGGCAAAAGGGGCGCGGGAACGGTAAAACGCTGTGGAAGAAAACTGGCGGAAAGGAGGGCGGCCACGGCCAGCAACAAGGCGAAACGGACCAGGGAAACCGGCAGTTTTTTGAAAGCCAGCGGGGTCAGGCTCAAAAACCAGGCAAAAATCAGCAGGGATTCATAAAGATTGGTCAGGGGAAGATGCCCGGATTCGAAGGAACACAGCCCGATCCCGAGGCTTAAGATTATCACCGCCAGGAAAAGTCCGATCCGGAACCAGAGGTAACCTGACCGCCCCGGCTCGGGACGGATGAAAACCGCCGCCAGGAAGAGCCCGGAGAACAAAACCAGGGCGATGAGGAGAAAAAATTGTGAATCCATTTTAAAACAGGTCCATTGTGTCTATCGTGTCCATCGTGTCTGAAAAGTTAATCGGATTCATTCTTCTCTCTTGACACTACGGACCCTATGAACCCTACGAACACTATGGACAACTTTTAACGCCTCACGGCTTCATGATTTTGGACATTTCCCGGACCAGCTGGTGATTCAGAAAATGCCCGGAGTATTGCGCCGCCACCCTCCCGGAGATCCTCCGCCCCAGAAGGGCCAGATCCCCGATCAGATCCAGAATTTTGTGCCTAACCAGCTCTTCCGGAAAGCGTAGGCCTTCCGGATTTATCACTTTACCATTACTCATCAGGATCGCGTTTTCAAGTGATCCCCCCTGGCCCTTACCCTCCGCCTCCAGTCCGGCCAGATTCTCCAAAAAACCGTAAGTGCGGGCGGAGGCGATCTCGCGGCGGAAATCCCCGGGGGAAAGTTTGAGCTGAAAGGTCTGCTCGGAAATCTGGAGATGGGGATAAGCGATCTTGAACTCCAGAAAAAGATTCGCTCCCGCTTCCGGGCAGGCGATGATTCTGGCTTCGTGATTCACCGCCTCCAGCGGGCGAGGAACGGAAAAAACCGGCCGGGGCTGGCCCTGAAGTTCGACCCCCGCCTCGGTTAAAAGCTCCACGAAAAGCCGTGCGCTCCCATCCCCGGCCGGAATCTCCGGGCCTTCGATCCAGGCTTCGAGATTATCCACCTCGAGGCCATAGGCCGCGGCCAGAAAATGTTCCACGGTGGCTACCTCCACCCCGTCCCGGCAGAGGGTGGTGGCAAAACGGTCATCGCTCACGAAATCAATTCGGGCCGGAATCGGCAGGGCCGGGGCACGGTCGGAACGGAAAAAAACAATTCCGCTCCCGGGGGGCGCGGGTTTCAGGGTCAAGCGGGCGTTCGCGCCGGAATGCAGTCCGATCCCGGAAACGCTGACGGTCTTCGCAATTGTCCGCTCGCGCTCCATTGTTTAAAAAATTATCACAAGCCCAATACCATTGCCAGGCTAAAAAGTCCGAAGTCCGAAGTCGAAGAATTTTGAATCCTGCCCTTCGGATTCTCTCGTATTCGCTTCCCTCGCATTCGCTCGAGATAAATTGGATAAATCGCTCATGTTAAATCCAACATCCCCGCTTTCTTGCCTTCCAGCCTCCCAGCTTCCCAGTTTCCCAGCTTCCTAGCTTCTGAGACCTCGGATCAACTTTCTCATTGTCCTTATTGCAATCCGATTTTATAATTGAACCAGATTTTTTGGATTAACTTTTTTTTGAGACTTTTCTTAAAAACCGGAATGGCTAAAAATACCAGAAAAAAAGAGCCCACCCCGCTTGGCTTTTTTTTCTACTTCCTGATTTTAGTCCCGATCCTGGTCCCCCTGGCCCGCTACAAGGTGGACTTCATCTGGGCCAAGATCCTCCTCTTGAATATATTCACCAGCATCGGCCTGATCTTCTGGTTTTTTCGAATCGCCCGGGAGGGCCGTTTCAAACTGCTGTCAGCTTACACCTTGATTCCCTTCCTTTCCCTCGGGCTGGCTTTCCTCATTTCCCTGACCCAGTCCATGAACATTTACAAAAGCGAGCTGACCCTGGCCTACCAGGTGGGAAACTTCCTGCTCTTTCTTATCCTGCTCGGAAATTTCCGGGAGGAATCCTGGGCCGAGGATATTTTCCTGGCCATGGGGGGTGCGGCCCTGGCGGTCACGGCTTACGGCCTGCTGCAGTTTTTCCATTTTTCCTATCTGCCCCAGGATCAATACGGGGAGGACGACCCGGCCACCTTCATCGGTCTTTCCAACTTCGCCGCGGAATATATGCTGACCGTCTTCCCCTGCCTGGTGGCGCTGATTTTCCGAAAACTCGCGACCAAAGCCCCCTTTAATCGCCGTTCGCTCCTGATTATTCTCATTCCCATTCTGGTCATGCTTCTTTTCCAGATTCCCCCCGACGACCTGAATCCCTCCGAGGTCCTGGCCCTTTCAATTATCCTGCTGATCGGTTTCTTTCCCCTCTTTCTGGGCGATTACCGGTTGGACATTCTGACCCTGGGGCTCTGGCTCGGCGCCATCTTCACCTACTTCCTGGCCTCCAAATATCGGGCTGGTTATGTCTCGATTATCTTTGAAATCATCTTCCTGCCCGCCCTCTTCTTCTGGTGGTGGCGCCGCCGGAAGTTTTCTCTGCCCTGGAAGGGGATTGCGGCCGGGGCGGTAGCCTTTCTTTTGGTTGTCACCCTGGCCCTGAAATTCAGCGAGCCGGGCCAGGTGGCGGTCAGAAAATTTGAGCAGATTACCCATTTAAGCGACGCTTCCATCCGCTTCCGGCTCGACACCTGGCCGATCTGCCTGAGAATCTGGGCCGCCCATCCCATCCTCGGGGTGGGGGTGGGAAACATCCAGGTGGTCTTCTCCGAATACCAAAACCGGGCCCTCGAATCCATGACCCTGGAAGCCAACACCCGCGTGATCGACATCCACAACGACTATATTCAAACCCTGGTCGAGGCCGGCCTGGTGGGCGGGCTGGCGATGCTGGCCTTCCTCATAACCCTGGCCTACCTCGCCGTTTTTCTGCTCCGCCGGATCGAGGAAAAGGATCGTTTCTGGATTTTTGCCGGAGCCGTGACGGGCATCGGAGGCCTCCTGCTCGACATCGCCTTCAGCTTCGGGCTCCGGCTGCCCGCCCCCTCGATAAATTTCTGGATCCTGATCACGATCCTGGAGGTGATGACCCTGCGTTACCGTCCGGGAGCGGGAGACCGGTTTTCCTTCCGCCTGGCCGGGATCGGACGGGTAATCATCCCCGCCCTTTTTATGGGCGCCCTGGTGTTCGAATGGTTCACCTTGAGCTACTCCTACCGCTCGGTCTTCGCCGATCTTTATTACCGCCAGGGCCAGGCGCTCAAACGCCTGGATCGCAACGAAGACGCCCTGGCTTCCTTCAAACGCTCGATCAAATTGATCCCCAACGAGGAGCGGGCCTATTACGACCGCTTCATCTGCTACATGAAACTCAATGACGATGAAAAAGCCATCCAGGACCTCCGGCGGGTCAACAAACTCATGCCCTATTTCGGCCCCTCCCACCGCCACCTGGGCATGCTCCTGGCCCGGAACGGACAGGATGCCGAGGCCATCAAGGAATACGAGAACGCCTTGCGGCTGATGCCCACCCAGAAAACCGTGATTAATCCCCAGCTCTTTTTCCTCTACGTCCGGAACGGGTACTACGCCAAGGCGGTCGAGGTCGGCGAACCCGTCCTGGCGCTCCATGAGAACGACTCCAATTTTCTCTTCGGCCTGGGTAACGCCTATGTCAACCTGAAAAGATACTCGGAGGCAAAAAAGATTTACCAGAAACTCCTCGAGCAAAACCCGGGGATGACCCTGGCCCGGACCAACCTGGCGGTTACCCTGCTCAACCTGGGAGAGCTGGACGAGGCGCTCCGGGAGTTGAAGCTCTCCCAGAAAGCCGAGCCGGAATCCGGTCCGGTCTGGTATAACCTGGCGATCATTTACAGCTTCCGGAGGGAAATCCCGGCCGCCCGGAAGGCCCTGGAAAAGGCCATCTCCCTCAATCCCAGCTACCGCCAGATGGCGGCGGCCGATCCCACCCTCAAAACCCTGCTTTCCCCTTGATCCGCCGGGTAAGTCTCGTTATTTTGCTGCCTGTAAATTAGAGGGTGTTTCGAGTTTTTTCATCAAGTTTTTTATATGGACTGCATCGGCTCGCCGATGCGTTGCATTAGTCCCTCCGTTGTTGGGATAAACAAGCTAATGCACTCCATAAAAAAGAACGAGATTAGACCAGATCAAATATTTTCGTTTTTCCCTTTAATTTCATATAGTTAAAGGGAAACTGGAAACACCCTCTGTTAATTCCATCGGTTGCGGTTACGCAACCGAAAATAAACCTTCTCGGCAGGATTTATGAAAATCGGAAATGGGTTTGATTAAAAGCGGTAATTCTTGGGGATGACCACGATGCCTTTGTCCGAAACTTGGAAGCGGGCCTCATCCGCATTCCGATCAAAACCGATCCGGATTCCGGCGGGAACGTCAACCTCCTTGTCAATAATGGCGCGCTGGATCTGGCAATGGCGGCCCACCTCCACTCCCTCCATCAGGATTGAATCCGTAACCCAGGCGTAGGAGTTGATCCGGACCCGGGGGAAGAGGATGCAACGATTGATTCGTCCCCCGCTGATAATACACCCTTCCGCCACGACCGAGTCGGTGGCGATCCCGATCCGTTCGGTTTCCCCCCCGGCGAAAACAAACTTCGCCGGCGGGTAAGCGGGGTAAAAACTGCGGACCGGCCATTGGTAGTTGTAAAGATTAAGGTGCGGGGAAACCGAGGCCAGATCCATATTGGCCTGGAAATAGGAATCCAGATCCCCCACATCCCGCCAGTATCCCCGTTCCGTTTCCTCCATCCCGGGAATCTCGTTCCGGCTGAAATCGTACACAGAGATCCGGTAGCGGCCCAGCATCCCGGGGATGATATTCCGGCCGAAATCATGACCGGTTTCGAGCTGGGCATCCTGGCTGATTTCCTGAGCCAGCGGGTCCCGATTGAAGATGTAATTCCCCATCGAGGCCAGGGCCCGGCCGGGATCCCCGGGCATGGACTTGGGATTCGCCGGTTTTTCCTCGAAGCCCACCATCCGCCAGTCTTCATCCACCTCGATGATCCCAAAGTCCGAGGCCTCCGCCAGCGGCACCGGGATCGCCGCCACGGTCAGGTCGGCGTTTTTCTCCCGGTGAAATTCCAGCATCTGCCGGATATTCATTTTATAAATATGATCACCCCCAAAGATAAGAATCTCGTTCGGGTTTTCATCCCGGATCAGGTTGAGATTCTGAAAGACGGCATCCGCCGTGCCCCGATACCAGAAACGCCCCACCTGCATCTGGGCCGGGACCACGTCCACGTAGTGCCCCAGATGCGCGGAAAGCTGCCAGGCCATCGAGATATGGCGAATCAGGGAATTGGACTTGAACTGGGTCAGGACCTTGATCCGGAAGAACCCGGAATTGATCAGGTTGGAGAGAACGAAATCAATGATCCGGTACCGCCCGCCAAACGGGACGGCCGGTTTGGCCCGATCTATGGTCAGGGGGTGGAGCCGTGTTCCCTCCCCCCCCGCCAGCACCATCGCCAGGACATTGGCCATGTATTAAAACCGTTCCCGGACCTCTTCCTCGGTTTTGCAGTCAATGCAGAGGGTGGTCACCGGCCGGGCCCGGAGGCGTTCCTCCGAAATCTCCCCCCCGCAGGATTCGCACAAGCCGAACTTTCCGGCTTCGATCCGCGTCAAGGCCTCCTCAATTTTCTGGATCAATTTTCTCTCCCGGTCCCGGATCCGGAGCAAGAAATTACGGTCGCATTCGAGGGCAGCCCGGTCGGTGGGATCGGGAAATCCCCCGCTCTCGCTGGACATCCCGCTGACCGTCCCGGCCGCTTCCTTAAGCAGGCTTTGCTTCCACCCCAAAAGAAGCAGGCGAAACTCTTCCAGTTTTTCCGGGTTCATATGTTCTTAATTTTATTGTATTAAAGGGCCAAAGGGAAGGGAATTCTCATGAAGAGAAAATTTCTAATTTCTAATGACGAATTTCTAATTAATGTCCAAACTCAAAATTTCTAATGAATAATTTTTAATTTCCAAGCTTATGTATTAGTCATTGGTTATTGGGATTTGATTAGGCATTAGAAATTAGACATTAGACATTTCATAACCTCATCCTCTCCAGTTTGTCTTCCTCGATCGTCTGAGTAACCGTAAAAACCTTCTCCTCCCCGGAAGGCAGGATCTCCCGGATCTCCGCCCCGGCCTCCGGGGGTTTCCCGTAACGGTAAATGATCATTCCGGCCAGCTCCCGAATCTCCGGGGAATTTTTCCCCCGCACGCATATTTCCGGTCCGGGGAAATTGTCCGGCAGATAGTAAGGCCGGCGGTTCAGGCCGTAAGCCCGGAGGATCATATTTTCCTGGTGGTTCCGACCCACGATCAGTTTGGTTTCCGGGTTGATCCGAAAATGCCGGCCCCGCCTTAAGAGCTTCACCTCCCCCAGTTCCAGGGGTTTGCTGTTCTCCCGCAGGTCGGAAAGCCGGACGCAGAAGTTCGGATCGGTCAGCAGGCACCCGCCCGCCGGGGAGGAAAACGCCTGTAATCCCAGCTCCCGGGCCAGGCCGAGCTGACGCTTTCGTTCCCGGCCGGACCAGGGGTAAAGCTTTTCCCGTTCCACGATTCCTTCTTTTTCCGGAAGCGTGGGAGGAAGCCGGTGGGCGGAAAGAGGCCTCAGCACCAGCCCGGGTAGCCCGGCCTCCCGGTCCATCAGGAAAAGGGTTTCGCGGCGTTGAGACATGGGCCGCTGGCCCAGAACCTCCCCGCTGACGATGAAGGAAGCCCGGAATTCCGCCATCAGGGCTTTCGCTTCCCGGAACTCGAGCAGGCGGCAATCGATGCAGGGATTGAGGTTGGCCCCGTGCCCGAACCGCGGGTTTTCCACCAGCCTGAGCATCTCCTTCCCCCGGTAGGCGATTCTCAGGGGAATCCCGATTTCCCGGCAAACCTCCCGGGCGGGAAAATTCCCCGGGGCCAGGGCCAGGAAGGGATGCAGCAGGTGGAGGCCGATCAATTCCACCCCCTGATCGTGCAGAATTTTCGCCGCCAGGGCGCTGTCCAACCCCCCCGAAATAAGAACGACCGCGCGCTTCTCCATTGTTTTTTTCTATGTTAAATTAAACCCGGCTTTTATGACAAAAACCAGTCAATCTCCAGGATCGGATAAATCTCTCAATCTTTTCTCCCCCCCCGCTTCCTCCGCCCCGCTGGCGGACCGGATGCGGCCGAGAAATATCCAGGAATTCGTCGGGCAGGAACACCTTCTGGCTCCCGGGCGCTTCCTCGCAAAAGTCATGGAAACCGGCGAGGTTCCTTCCCTGATCCTCTGGGGCCCACCGGGAAGCGGCAAAACCACCCTGGCCGGTCTTCTGGCCCGGGCGGGTCCATATCTTTTCGTCCACTTTTCCGCGGTCCTCTCCGGGGTGAAAGAAATCCGGGAGGTGATGGAGGAAGCCCGGCAGCAATTGACCTACTCCGGAAAACGGACCATCCTGTTCGTGGACGAGATCCACCGTTTTAACCGGGCCCAGCAGGACGCCTTTCTCCCCCCTATCGAAAAAGGCACCATCATTCTTCTGGGCGCGACTACCGAAAATCCTTCCTTTGAGTTGATCTCCCCGCTCCTGTCCCGGGCGCGGATCCTGGTTTTAAAGCCCCTGAACGCCTCCGATATCGAAAAGCTCCTGGAAAGGGCGAGGGGGGATCGGGAACGGGGCCTGGGGGGAATGAACCTCCGGGTGGATCCCGCCGCCCAGAAGCTCATGGCCGAATTCGCCGAGGGAGACGCCCGGCGGGCCTTGAACATCCTGGAAATCGCCGCCTCGGCCGCTTCCCCCGGGCCGGGAAACGAAAAAGCGATCGAGCCGGCCCTGGTCCAGGAGGTTATCGGTCACAAGCTCCCGCTTTACGATAAGGATCGGGAAGAACATTACAACCTGATCTCGGCTTTTATCAAAAGCCTGCGGGGCAGCGATCCCGACGCCGCGGTCTATTATCTGGCCCGGATGCTCGCAGGCGGGGAAGATCCCCTCTTCATCGCCCGCCGGATGGTTATTTTCGCCTCCGAGGATGTGAGCAACGCCGATCCCCGGGCCCTGCCCCTGGCGGTGGCGGCCATGCAGGCCTTTGACTTCGTCGGGCTCCCCGAGGGTTGGATTCCCCTCGCGCAGACCGCTACCTACCTGGCCTCCGCCCCCAAGAGCAATGCTTCCTACCAGGCTTACCTGAAAGCCCGGGCCGACGTGGAAAAAGAGGGTTCCCTCCCGGTTCCCCTCGAGTTGAGAAACGCCCCCACCCGCCTGATGGAAGAGCTTGGCTATGGCAAAAATTATGATTATCCTCATAATTATTCCGGGCACTTTGTGGCCCAAGAATATCTCCCCGAGAAACTGCGGGGGCGCGGGTATTATTACCAGCCCACGGATTTAGGGGAGGAAAAGGAAATCAGCCAACGGTTAGCCGACTGGCGTAAACAAAGGAGAGAGAGGCATGACCACGAAAAAGGAAAAGGCAAAGAAAGCCCGGACCCCCGAAGAACAAAAGCAGCGCATCGAGAAGATGAAAAGCCGCCTGCAGAAGCTCGGCCAGGAAAAAGAAAAGAAACCTGATCCCGCCAACCTGCGGACCCTGCGGAAAAAGCTGAAACGGGCCCAGCGCAAACTGCGCGGGGTCAAACTGGCCCAGGCCCCCAAGCCCGAAAAGAAAAAGAAGGAAAAGGACGCCCCGGCGCCGGCACCAGCGGCGCAAGAAAAGAAGGCCTAAACAATATCAATTAAATAAAATTCCGTGCTCGCAAATTCTAATTTCTAATGACGAATTTCTAATCAATGACCAATTTCAAAATGCCCAAACTATAAAGAATCCCTCCTCTCCCCCACGGGGGAGAGGACGGAGGTGAGGGGGCAATATGAACTTGGGAATTTAACTTTGGGAATTTGAATTTGGGAAACTAAAAATGGTATTTGAAAATAAAGCCGTCATCACCGCCGCGGTGGCCGGAGCCCGGACCAGCAAGGAGCAGAACCCGGCGGTCCCCTACGGCGCCCAGGAGATCATCGAGAACGCGGTCAAGTGTTATAACTCCGGGGCGGCCGTGGTTCACATTCACGTTCGCGATCATGAAGGCCGACCGGGAACCGGCCACGCCGGAAGAAGCCCGGGAGATCTTTCACCTGCCCAAAAGATGATCAAATTTATGCGGATGCAGACAGATTTTTACCGAGGCAAACGGATTCCATTGAATATATCCGTGTCAGACTTTTCAAAACCAGGTTGTATTATTTCAAAGAAAAAATTGAAAGCTTGAATTTGAAAACTATTGAAATCGCCCCCTCTCCCCAACCCTCCCCCTCGAGGGGGGAGGGAAAGGGTGAGGGTGAACAAACTGATTTTGACCGCTATGAATCCGTATGCATCCGTTTAGGTTTTTTCCGTTTAAATCCGTTTTGTATTAAAGGAGGATGATATGATCGGAATCTGCGCCTATGGAGCTTACCTGCCCATCCTGAGGCTCTCCCGAGACGAGATCGCCAAGCAGTGGGAAGGCTACTCCCTCCGGGGGGAGCGAACCGTCGCCAATTGCGACGAAGACACCGTGACCATGGCCGTGGAAGCCGGCCGGGATTGCCTGAAAACCGGCGGGAAGGCGGGGGTCGACGGTCTCTTTTTCGCCTCCACCACCCCTCCCTACCGGGAAAAACAGTCCGCGGCCCTGGTCGCCACCGCCATGGACCTGGAAAGAAAAATCCTGGCCGCCGATTTCACCGACTCGATCCGGTCCGCCACCATCGCCCTGCGGCAGGCCCTCGATACGGTTCAAGGCGGGGGAGCCGAAAAAGTCCTGGTCACCTCCGCGGATATCCGCCCGGGAGCGCCCCAGTCCGAGTTTGAATCCACCTTCGGCGACGGGGCGGCCGCCGTCCTGGTGGGAAAAGAGAATGTCATCGCCTCCCTGGAAGGGGCTTACCGGCATACTGACGAGTTCCTGGATCTCTGGCGGCTCCCGGACGGGCAATTCACCGAATCCTGGGAAGACCGTTTCGTCAAGGAATACGGGCATCAACGGAACATCGTGGCAGCCGGCCGGGCTTTCTTCTCGGAAAAAGGGATCAGGCCCGCGGAGATCACCAAAGCGGTCATTTACTCCCCCGATCTCCGCAACCATCAGACCGTAGCCAAGCTGCTGGGGTTTGATTACCAGAAACAGGTCCAGGACCTTCTCTTCGGAAACATCGGAATTACCGGCGCGGCCCACTCCCTTTTAATGCTGGTGGCGGCGCTGGAAAAGGCCAAGGCCGGGGATACCATCCTGCTCCTCGGCTACGGGGACGGGGCTGACGCCTTCCTTTTTAAGGTCACCGAGAACATCGAAAAAGCCCGGGGGAGCCGCGGGGTTTCCGGCTGGCTCGCCCGGAAGCTTCCGATCAGTTACATGAAGTACCTGCGTTTCCGGGGACTGCTCCCGACCGAGGCGGCCCGGAGGCCGGCCCTGCTCTCCTCCGCCCCTTCCCTCTGGCGGGGGCAAAAGCAAAACCTGGCCCTTTATGGAAGCAAGTGCCGGAAATGCGGAACGGAGCACTTCCCGGTCCAGCGCGTCTGCTACGTCTGCCTGGCCAAGGATGAGTTCGATCCGCTTCCCCTCGCGGACCGGAAAGGAATGATTTTCACCTATACCAAGGACAATCTTTTCGCTTCCGACGATCCGCCCCTGGTCATGACCGTGATCGAGCTCGAGGGCGGCTCCCGGCTTTACGTCCAGATGACCGACCGGGACCCGGAGGAAGCCAAGCTGGAGCTACCAATCGAGATGACCTTCCGCCGGATGAATGAGGCCTCCGGGTTCGTAAACTATTTCTGGAAATGCCGGCCGATCAGATAAAGGTCAAGGTTCAAAGGTGAAAGGTGAAAGGTAAAGGGTAAAAGGGTTCATGGGTTCAAGGATCCATGGGTTCATGGGTTCAAGTAGGGCAAGGCTTTAGCTTAAGACGTAGGGCAAGGCTTTAGCCTTGCAAGCAAAAGAGTTCAAGATGCTGAAAATAATTAAGGGAGGGATAAATCATGGGTGAAGGCATAAAGGACAAGGTGGCGATCATCGGGATGGGCTGCACCAAGTTCGGCGAGAACTGGGAACAGAGCTCCGAGGACATGATCATCAACGCGGCCTACGAGGCCTACGAAGACGCCGGGCTGGGTCCGAAGGACATCCAGGCCGCCTGGGTGGGGACCACCACCTCCGGGGTAGCCGGGACCTGTCTGGCTGACCCCCTCAAGCTCCGGGGGATTCCCATCACCCGGGTGGAAAACTTCTGCGCCACCGCGATGGACGCCCTGCGCAACGCGGTCTTCGGGGTGGCCTCGGGGGAGTTCGACATCGCTCTCGCGCTCGGGTTTGAGAAACTCAAGGATTCCGGCCTGCGGGGCCTGCCCATGTCGGCCCGGCACCCGGTGATCAGCCTGGGGGGAACCGCCCCGGGGTATTTCGCCCTGCCCGCCGCCCGGCATTTCGCCAAGTTCGGAACCACCAAGGAGCACCTGGCCAAGATCTCGGTGAAAAATCACAAGAACGGCGCCCTCAATCCCAAGGCCCACTTCCAGCGGGAGATCACCCTGGAACAGGCCATGAAGGCCCCGATCATCGCCTGGCCGCTCGGGCTTTTCGACTGCTGTCCTACCACCGACGGCTCCGCCTGCGCCATTATTTGCCGGAAGGACATGGCCAAGAAATTCCGGGACGACTATGTCCTGATTAAGGCCATGACCCTTTCGGTCGACTCCGTGATGCCCGGATTCCGCCCGGGACACGACTTCCTCCACTGGCCGGCCACGGTGGACGCCGGCCGGATGGCCTATAAACAGCTGGGGATCACCAATCCCCAAAAGGAAATCGGGATGGCCGAGGTGCACGACTGCTTCACTATCACAGAACTCCTGATTTACGAGGACCTGGGTTTCTGCCCCAAGGGGGCGGCCAAGGATTACATCGATTCGGGCTTCTTCGAGCGCGAGGGGGAGTTGCCGGTCAACCCGGACGGGGGCCTGAAATCATTCGGACACCCGGTTGGGGCCTCCGGCCTGAGAATGATCTACGAGATTTACAAGCAGTTCCAGGGTAAAGCCGGAAAAAGGCAGCTCAAAAAGAAATTTGAGCTGGGCCTGGCCCACAACCTGGGCGGTCCCCCGCAGGTTTGTTCCGTGGCGATCCTGGGTCGATAAACAATTCTCCGGAGAATCGGAGAGAACGGAATTTCCCGGTATACACAGACAAACCCGGCGTACTTTCAGTCCAACAAACATGATATTTTTTCCCTCATCCCGAAAAGGTCAATTCGGCAATTAAAAATCAAATATCCCCAACAAAACCTAAAAAATTCCGTATAATATTACGTCAATTATATAGAACTGCATCACCATAAGGATTAAATCTTGACTGGGCTAGCCGCTTTTTACGCGATAGTTGGAATTTTCCTGATCGGGATTGGCGCATTGAAACCCAAATGGTTATGGCCAACCTTGATCATCATCACCATTATCTCGTCCGGAGAAATGGTGCTCGAAAACACCTACGTGGATGAATTTTTAGTAGGGTGTTTACTTTTCGGAATTTTCCTGGCGATCATGGTCGGTCCTGGTACCTCCAGAAAAATCCCCGCTACCACTCTCAGCCGTTTATCTGAATGGGTATTCCTATTGATGGTCCTTTATATGCTGGTCCAAAGCTGGCGGGGCATGCTGGTTTTAGAAAGTTTACAAAAAATTAGATGGGTTGTTTATTATCTCATGATCGGTGCACTTTCATTTATTATCTCCTTTAAGAATTTCCCTGTTCCCTCCGGCCGGAATATCTCACTGATAGTCTCCAGCAGCACTTTGCTATATCTCGTCTTATATGTCGGGCACGGGTTAATTTCGGAAATATTTTTTGGCATTAACCGATATGATCTGCAACTGATATATTGGGGGACATCCGCTTATGCTTTATTTCCCGTAGCGATCGGAATACCTTCGGCCTTACTGCTTCTCCAAGACGAGAAAAAACTCTATAACTGGTTAGGCTGGGCCACGTTAATCGCTGGCATCATTGCGGCATTTTATTACGATTCCCGGGTATCTTTACTTTCCATTGCAGTTTTTTTAATCACTTTTATCCCCCGGTTAGGCTTCCGCAAAGTAGTTAAATTTTCCCTGATATTTGCTTTCATCATGGTTTTCGGTTTTTCGTTTTTATTGCCGAATTATTATAAGAATGTTGATAACTTAAAACACGATTTTTTGGGTTTAACTGAGACAATCCAGAACCCAAATAAATCAAATATGGATATGGATCGTCTGGTTATGCTTCAAAGCGCTTTCAAGAGTGTTACGGAAAACTGGGAAACTTTTTTCTTTGGTTACGGATTCCGGACCTATGGCTATATCATTTCACCCAAGATGAGGGAATTATATTACTCTCAACATCGTCCGGAAATGGCAAGAAACACCAAAGAAGATCCGGGGGCTGAAACGTTTACGGCTCTTGTGGTTGACACTGGATTTGTCGGTTTTCTCCTCTGGACGATTTGCTTTCTATTAATTGCCTGGAGAATATTTATCCAGAGAGGAAACCCAGGTAGGATGATACTCCTATCATCTCTTTCGATTATATTTCTTTGGTCCCTTGTAATCTATTATTTGGATATTATTCTTCTATACTTCGCAATTATGCCGTCCGGGCTACTCATCCAGTTAAGCCGATATCGAACCGAGGAACCGCCTCCCGGTGAAAATCCTTTATGATAAGTTCCTTTATTAAAAACGCCCTGATCACCATTCTCGCCCAAGGAATAATCTTTTATCCGGGGCCGGCAACCTCGATGGTATCCATATTATGAATCAAGGCTGTCTTATTACCGTATGCTTGATATCTTAATAAATGAATAAAAATATTTGCCGACCACCTATTAAGGAGGCCATTGTTCAATCAAATTATATTCCCTGGAAAGGGTACTTTGATTTATTAAATCTCATTGACAAATTTATCTTGTTCAATCATGTTCAATATATCAAGAGGGATTGGAGGAATCGTAATAAAATTTAACTAGAATCGCTCAAGCTTCAAAATATCTTTCCTAATCATGAAATGTACATCCTAAATTACTTTTAATAAGCCATGATTAAAGAAAAAGATAAATATTTATCTTTGATACCTTTTAGTAAGCCTTTTATCCCTTCAGATTCAATAAAATATTTGAAATTAGTTATAACAAGCGGAAAACTTTCTGGAGATCATGAATTTACCAAAAAATGCAATTTCTGGCTAGAAAAACGTCTAAAAGCCAAAAAAGTTTTATTGACCACATCATGTACTCATGCTCTTGAAATGGCAGCATTATTAATAAATATCGTAAAAGGCGACGAAGTGATCATGTCATCTTACACCTTTTCATCTACCGCCAATGCTTTCATTTTAAGAGGTGCCAAAATCGTATTTGTTGATATTCGGCCCGACACCATGAATATAAACGAAAAACTTATTGAAAAAGCTATTACTCCGAGGACTAAAGCCATTGTTCCGGTTCATTATGCGGGAGTTGGATGTGGAATGGATACAATCCTTTATCTAAAAAACAAATATAATCTTTTTATTATAGAAGACGCCGCCCAAAGTCTCATGGCAAAATACAAAGGCAAAATGCTCGGCACTTTGGGTGACATTGGATGTTACAGTTTTCATGAAACAAAAAATTATCAATGCGGAGAAGGCGGTGCGATAGTTCTAAATGATTCCAAATTCATTAAATCCGCCGAAATAATACGTGAGAAAGGAACAAATCGTTCTCAATTTTTCCGTGGTGAAATTGATAAATATAGCTGGCTTAAAGTTGGATCCTCCTATTTACCAAGCGATTTAAATGCCGCGCTTCTTTATGCGCAACTAGAAATGGCAGATCAGATAAATGAGAATCGCTTGAGAAGTTGGAATCATTATTATTCACGCTTCCAAGACCTGGAAGCAAAGGGATATATAGAACTTCCCAATATCCCGCCCGAATGTGATCACAATGCGCATTCATTCTATATAAAAGTTAAAAATTTGTCCGAAAGATCCGAATTAATAAAATATTTGAAAAAATCACGCATAATTTCTTTATTCCATTATATTCCCCTTCATAGCTCTGAAGCCGGGAAAAATTACGGCCGATTTTCAGGTCAAGATATACATACCACAAAGGAGAGTGAAAAACTTTTACGTTTGCCCTTATATTTCAATATGCCTATTGCCTCATTGGAACGAACTTGTAAAACAATTATTAAATATTTTACCAAAGTTATCTGATGAATAATCCTGTACAATATGGATTCCAGGATTACTTAACCCCGGAATTTCCATCACAAATTATCGTTGAAAACACCGAATTATGTAATTACGCTTGTACTCATTGTCCTCATCATGTTTTCGAAAAATCTTCCAAATATCATGGGACAAACTTAGAATTAGACTTACATAAAAAATTAATCGACGAAATAGCTCGAGATGGTATTGGATTTTGCCGGTACATTAGATATGCTGCCCTAGGAGAGACCCTTTTGCATCCCGATTTTGTTAAAATGATTGAATATGCCGGTAAATATAGTGGTGTTCCCATCAATATTACTACTAATGGGTCATTACTTAACGAAGAAAAAGCCTATGGTTTGCTTAATGCCGGCGTTAAAACATTCGATATAAGCCTAGACGCATATTCAGACGAAGTTTATTATCAAATCAGGAAAAAAGGTGATTTTTTAAAAGTACGTGATAACTGCTTAAAACTTATCAAAATTATTAAAAATGATAAATATAATTCTAAAGTAATAGTCAGTTTTGTTGAGCAACCTTTAAATAAAAAAGAAAAAAATATTTTCAAAGAATTTTGGGAGAAAGCGGGAGCCAATTTTGTCGTAATCAGACCAGTTCATTCTGCGAGTGGAAGCCTAAAAGATACTGCCAATATCATGAGGAAAAATAACCCAAAAAGGACTCCTTGTATATATCCCTGGGAAAGACTCGTCTTAAATCCCTTAGGTCTGATTAGTTATTGCCCAGCGGAATGGGAATACCAAGGCTGTTTTACCGATTTTCGCCAGAGCACGATAAAAGAAATTTGGAATGGAATATTTATGAATAAATTAAGAAAAGCTCATCTTACTAATGACTTTTCCAAATTTCCATTTTGTCGGCAATGCCCGGATTGGTCATTAACCTTATGGCCAAAACAAGGGAAAAATTATTCGAAAATGATGCAGGAAATAGCAATGTAGCAACAAACAATAAAATATTTTGTTTTCTTGTCTATGAATCCTCTATCCATAATAATTGCTTTTTGGGGAAGGAGAAAACAATGTCAGATATGTCTTTAAGACACGTTCCCGAAAAGAAACAGAGAGAAATACTAGAAATATTATTTAAAAACACAACACTTGACACTTTTGAATTGTTTAGAAATTTCCCAGTTTTTACTCCAAGATTTAATTTGGCCAGATTTTTAACTCATTATGAAATATTTAAAAAAATTATCAATCTTCCCGGTGTAATCATAGATTTAGGTGTTTTCCGAGGCGCATCCACATTCACTTGGGCGAAATTATGTGAAATATTTTGTCCGACTGATATCCGGAAAATTGTTTACGCTTTTGATACTTTTAAAGGTTTTCCCGGATTATCTAAAAATGATGGTATTAAGAACATTAAAAATGACCGAAACACTGGCGGTTATTTTACCGGTACTTCAATAGAAAATGATTTAATATTAGCCCAAGAAGCCATGAATTATGATAGGCATTTAAGGCATTTGAACCGAATTGTTTTTATTAAAGGAAATGTTATTAAAACAATTCCAAAATTTCTTACAAAAAAAGGAAATGGATTAAAAATTGCTTTATTAAATTTAGATCTGGACCTATACGAGCCTACCAAAATCGCCTTGGAATATTTCGTACCACAGATGACTAGAGGTGGCATTATAATTGCTGATGAGTATGCCGTAGACACATTTGGTGGTGAAACCAAAGCGATAGATGAATATTTTAAAAAAATATTAGGCCGAAGGCCAAAGATAAAAAAGTTTCCCTGGCATAGTAATCCTTCCGGTTATATTGAGGTTGACTGGTGAAAGTAGGTTTAATTCAATCAAATTTCATACCTTGGAAAGGCTATTTTGATTTTATTGATGATGTGGATTTATTTATTTATCATGATGACCTGCAATACACTAAAGGTGATTGGAGAAATCGCAATAAAATTAAGACAGAAAAAGGAACATCGTGGATTACCGTTCCTGTCTTATATAAAAATACGCATCAGTTGATTTGCGATACGAATATTGATTATAGCCAAGACTGGATATCAAAAATAATCAGTAAAATTCAACACAATTACAAACGTTCTCCCTTTTTCGATGTTTATGCTAATGATTTCTTTTCAATTTTTAAAAATAAATTTCTTACTATCTCGGAATTAAATATCCATATCAATGATTGGATTATGAAAATTCTTGGAATAAACACAAATATTAAAATTTCATATGATTTAAATCCCGTTGGTAACAAAACAGACCGAATCATTGATATATTATTAAAAGTTGGTGCCGATAGATACCTATCTGGTCCCTCTGCAATAAATTATCTGGAATCTGATAAATTTTTAAATTTTGGCATAGCTTTAGAATTTAAAAGTTACGAATATATGGAATATCCTCAACAATTTGGCAAATTTGAGCCAAATGTAACTATACTTGATTTAATTTTCAATGTCGGAGTTAATAATAAAGAATATTGGAAAAGCCTTAAACCAAACGTAACGGAGTTCCAATGAACGATAACAAAATATTTTCAATTGTTGTACCTGTTTATCAGAATGCGGATAACCTTAACGAAACCGTTTTTGCGTTACTGCGTCTCCAAGATAGATTAACAGATTATGATCTGGAATTAATATTTGTTGATGATGGTTCTACAGATGGTTCTTATGATATTCTACTTAAATATTATGAATTGCATAGTGATAAAATAAATTTAATTAAATTAACAAAGAACTTTGGTCAAAATTCGGCAATTTATGCGGGAATATTCCAAGCGCGCGGCGATGCGATTGGTATTATATCAGCTGATCTGCAGGATCCCTGCGATTTATTCATCGAGATGCTGGAAAAATGGCGAAGCGGCAAAAAGTTAATTATTGGAGAAAGAAAAGAACGAAATGAAATCGTTGGTAAGAGTATTTTGCCTAAATTGTATTGGAAATTAATTAATCGTTATGCGGTTAAAGATTTTCCCGTTGGCGGTTTTGATTTCTGTGTGATTGATAAAAAGATCGCTCAAGATCTAAAATATATCAACGAAAAAAATTCCCATATTTTTGTTCTTATCTTTTCCCTGGGTTACCCCTACGAAATTATACCCTATGAAAAAAAGCCTCGTATGTTCGGTAAATCCCAATGGACAACTTCAAAAAAAATAAAATTATTCGTAGATACTTTTGTTTCTTTTTCCTATATGCCAATTAAGACTATATCTTATTTCGGTTTATTCATATCAACAATAAGTTTCATTTTTACATTATTTATTATTATAAATAGAATAATTAAAGGTAATATTTACCCTGGATGGACGAGCATCGCCGTTCTAATCTCACTACTGGGAGGATTAATTCTTTTAACCTTAGGAATCATCGGAGAATATTTATGGAGATTACTTGAAGAAACCAGAAAAAGACCTTCTTTTGTTATCGATAGTATTTTAAGCTCTAAAAAATAATTAGACAATGATTTTATGTCCGCAATGTCAATCTGTTGTTCCAATTGAAGCAAGTAATAAATATATCTGTCTAAACTGCAACCATGAAGTATCATCTTTAAACGGAATCATTTATTTTCATCCTGAAGACAAAGATTCAAACAACGGCATGGAAGCATGTATTCTTGATGATGTCGCCAAGTATGAGGATAATCATTTTTGGATGTCTTCCAGAAGATACTTTTTAAGAAAAATATTTGAGACATATTCAAATTATGATGATTTCATATTGGAAATAGGTCCAGGCACTGGCTATATCGCAAAGTATTTAATCGATTGTGGATATCGAAATTATTCTATTGGAGATATAAATAGAAGAAGTCTTGATCTTTCCAACAAACATAATTATACGCATAAATATCAATTCAACCTTTCCAAATCTGTTTTTATCGATCATTTTAATGTTGTCTGTTTGTTTGATGTATTAGAACACATCGATGACGATAATTTGGTTGTAGAAAATATTTTTAAAATGTTAAAAAGCGGAGGTAGAGCAATAATTACTGTTCCCGCGCATCAATGGCTGTGGAGCAAACAAGATCGCATAGCATCTCATCGAAAACGCTATGAAGTTAAAGAATTGAAAGAATTATTGATAAATAATGGTTTCGATATTTTGAAAGCAAATGGTTTTTTCTTTTCCCTTATCCCATTCATGTATTTGAGAAAAATATTTAATCGGGATAATAGAATTATTAATGAGAACGATTTTAAAGAAAGATTCAAAACCAATCCATTATTAAATATATTTTTTAAAATACTATTATCGCTGGAAATCTCACTTTTTAATAATTATTCGAGTAAATACGGTGGTAGCATTATATTAGTTGCAGAAAAACAAAATTCATAAGTAATTCTGTTATATATAAAGGTGATTATAATAGACAATATTTATTGAAAATCAAGAGGATAGCCCCAGTTGAGCCTCTAAAATTAATTGGAATTTTAATTATAAAACAAGAAGATCGACAACTTGGGATTTTTGCCTTCAAGAATTTGCCCATCTGGAAAGACGGAAAAGATTTTCCCGATTCCTAAGTCTCTAAAAATTCCATGAAGATTGGCCATATTTACAGCCGGAAAAATCTCCTCTATCTTTTCTTCATCATTCTCTATGTATTTCTCCTTACCCTGCAGATTCACCAACAACCTTTTGAAAGATATTCCGAGTGGGATCATTTCTTTATCGATGTCCAAGCCGCCGGCAAGCTAACCTCTTTAAACCAGGCCCTCGAACGCTACGAAATCCCCGCCATCGATCCTTACACGGAATTCGGTTGGAACCTGGCCGGAGATCATCATTCTATCTGGGGTATTTTCAATATTTTTATCCTGTTTTTCACTCCTGCCAAGATCTTAATCCTCCAACAAGTGATTTTCCTCTTCCTGGGAGCGTGGGGAGCCTTTCTCTACCTTTTTTTAATTACCCGGAACAGGTATTTGTCTTTCCTCGGAGGCTTAACTTATATCAGTCTTCCCTTCACGGTTAGCCTTCTTTACTATTGTTCTTCCTTTTCTGATTTCAACCTGATCCCGCTCTTCTTGATTCTCATTCATCGGATCTGGGAAAATCCAACCCGGGGCCGAATCTTCATTTTCGCTCTGATTAGTGCGATTTCCATTGGTCTGGCTGATATCAATTTTCTCTGGATCCTTTCCAGCGTGGTATTTACCTACTCTTTCTTCGTGGGAGTCAGTTATTACCAAAAACCGTTATTCATGACTTTCAAAATTTCATTTTTTCTGGTTCTTCTTTCCCTGCTTTCTGGTTCGTTCTACCTTGCGCCATTAATTAACAACCTGCATACAATCGGATCAAACTTGACCACGCTTAAGCAAGCAGGCATTCTGCCCTGGAGTTATCTGGGGAGGAAAGTCGATTTCCTCAGCTATTTTGTCCAAGAACGCGGACTCGAGTCATTATACCTGCCCGTGGAAGGCCCCGCTTTTATACTTTACCTCCCGGCCGCCTTTTATTTAATTATTTTACTTGCCTATGTTTTTAAAAAACCGGTTTTCAAAACAAAACCCGAACAGGTTTCGATAGTATTGACACTCGTTTTCATCGGAGCCTTGATGTTTACCGAAAGCCTTCTTTTTTACAGTCCTCTCACCGCGAAAATAATGCCGCGAATTCGAGAAGGAGCAACCGGGGCGCTCCGGTTCCAAATAAACCTTATCCCCTTTGTCATTCTGCTCTCCGCCTTCATCTGCATCTCCGCTATTAATAACTTTAAAAATAGGAGAGTTATAATTGGAATTTATTTGATCATTATCTCTGGTTCTCTGTTCGTTGACTTGGAGCTTTTCAGCGGATTGCCTGCCATATTGAGCCGACCTTACGGAAGTTCAAACCTGGTCCCGTTTCCGGTCGGCAACCCGCTCCACTTGATTCCTTTTATCAATCTCTGCAGCATCCTCCTCCTGGCTTCAGAT
>Ga0315295_10001213_pt1 | contig 22157 bp, 16 predicted proteins | sample YL17G14_0_MG_FD_204453 | JGI IMG/M metagenome (GOLD analysis project Ga0315295, IMG submission 204453) | Sediment microbial communities from Yellowstone Lake, YNP, Wyoming, USA - YL17G14_0 | ecosystem: Environmental > Aquatic > Freshwater > Lake > Sediment | place: USA: Wyoming | collected...
CAAGGGCAATAGCGTCCCTCAGCGGGTCCACCTTCCCCAGCGGATGGGGCACGCACTCGTCTGCAAACGCTCTCGCGACGTGGAGCAGGGCGTCTGCCTGCCTCACGGCCGCGAGAAAACCCGTGGCCGTGTCGGTCTTCCTGGCCGAACCCTTTTCCACGCCCACGACGTCGACGTATTCTATCTTCGCCCGAGTCACTTTGTCCGGGTGAAGGAGCCGCGTCAAAGTCTCGACTCTCTCATCCGGCACTTCCACGACGCTCACGTGGACTTCGTCCCTCGTGGACGAGAACAGCCCGGTGCGGGCCGTCCCGCGCGTGAGGGCGTTGAAGACCGTGCTCTTTCCGCTGAGGGGTAATCCGACTATTCCGATTCTCACCCAGGCACCGTGTTCTGGAGCAACACGACTCCTCTGCTGTCTGTCCGTCTATCTCCGGCCGGTGTGACGACTGATCTGCCGGTCCGCCGGTCTGTCAATCCATCGATTTGTCGAGCCCTCTATCTTGACTGTCTGTAAAGCATTAGCAATGTCATTTGAGAAGTTGCTTCAGGTATTTGCCCTGCGCCGTGGGTTCCCTGCTCGTGCTATTCCACTGGCTCCCAGATGGCGAAGGCTTCCTCCTTCACTTCCGCCGCACCCTTGAATGAATAGCGTGAATTGTAGTTGTAGTTCCAGCCCAGGTAACTCGAGTCCCCGCCGCCGTGAGTCGTGACGAAATAACGGTTGCTGAGGACGCCGAACGCCCTGCCCTGCTCGGAACGGAGAGGAGAGTCGACACCGCTGGGGTCCACCGTCACCCATCCGTAGTTTGGCAGGTACACCTCGCACCACCTGTGGAACACGTCGTCCACGGAGGCGTCGTCGCCCCTCACCACCACGCTTCCCTCGAATCTGGCCGGCAGGCCGGCCGCCCGACAAAGCGCCACGTACAGGAATGAATACTCGGTGTAGCCGGCTTCCCTCACCTCGCCGGCAGCCAGGTCACGATATTCGTAGATGGCGACCTTCTGCCCGGACTCGTCGACGTCGAATCTATCAGGCTTGGGCTCGTAAGAGACGGGGCCGAGCAGCTTCTGCGAGACCATCGCTTCGTCCGGGACGGCCAGGAAAACCTCTGCCGTCGTGACGAGCCCGGGTCCCAGATTCTTGATCCGGTAGACGAAGCTGACCGTTCTTTTCCTGGCGTCTGTCTCGTACACGCTCTCACCATCGTCGTAGGCCATCTTGTAGAGAGTGTCCTTCTGAAAATCCACGTTCCAGAGTGACTCGCCGTCGAAGGCGAGACCCGTGGGATATGGCCCCGGAGACTGCACTATCATGATGACTGTCCCGTCCGAGGGGTCGAGCATGTAGAGCTCGTCTTTGGACCTGTCCGACGCCCACAGGTATCTTCCGTCCCAGGTGAGTCCCTCGACCTGGCCGCCAGGTGACGGGAAATACTCCAGGGTCGTGCCGTCCATCGGGTTCAGCTTGTAGATGGTCTTGGTGCCCCTGTCAGCCAGCCAGAGGTTTGTGCCGTCCCACGTGAGGCCCGTCGGATACCTTGACGCGACGGAGAATTCCTGGGAAACCTTGCCCGTGTATGCGTAGGACGGAGAGAACGCGGGAGAAAGGAAACACGCCAGAAGGCCTGCGGACAGGACGACGGCTGGACCGAGAAGGAACCTTTTCATTCTTTACCTCCGGCAAGAAGCGGATGAAGCGCGTAGAAAACAATCTCTTCGCAGTCTACACGGATGATGTCAACAAATCAAACCGCAAAAGGAAGAGGCGGCATGAGCCGCCTCAAAACTGACCCGTGCTGGATTCGAACCAGCGACTCCCTGCTTAAAAGGCAGGTGCTCTGCCGACTGAGCTAACGGGCCACATGTCTATTTGCGTATGTCCGGATTCGCGGTGCCGGGCCGACAACCACGCCTGCGCGGACCCAAGCCCGAGGTGATGCCGCCAGGCCGTCATTCAGGCCTGCGCTGTACCGCTCGCCCTGCGTCCGCCGCCTCGCAAGGACACGACAAGGCGAAGGCATCGTTCAACCAAAGGATACCATTTCCTCTCTGCCTGAGCCAACCGACACGCCGGCAATCCTCGCGCCCGTGAGCTCCTCTATCCTTCTTACATAGGCCAGCGCTCCGGCCGGCAGATCGTCTCGAGTCCTGGCTCCTCTGACGGACCGCTCCCAGCCTGCGTGGCTCTCGTACACCGGCTCCACGCCGAACGCGGCTTCGATGCTCGCGGGAAAACTGTGCAGCGTGTCGCCGCCGTATCTGTAGCGGGTGCAGATCTTCAGCTCCTTGCTCCCATCCAGCACATCCAATTTTGTGAGATAGAGATGACTGATTCCGTTCACCCTCACGGAGTGGCGCACCACGACTGCGTCGAACCATCCGCAGCGCCGCGGACGGCCGGTCGTGGCCCCAAATTCTCCTCCCGCCTCTCTGAGGGTCGAGGCCTCCTCCGGGGGAAGCTCCGTAGGGAACGGTCCGTTTCCCACCCTGGTGGTGTAGGCCTTCGTGACTCCGATCACCTCGTCGATCCTCGTGGGCCCGACGCCGGTGCCTGTGCAGGCGCCACCCGCTGTCGCGTTGGAGGACGACACGAAGGGATAAGTCCCGTGGTCCACGTCGAGGAGAGTGCCCTGAGCGCCTTCGAACAGGACCGTCTTGCCCTCGTCCAGGGCCTGATTGAGTGCTCTCGAGACGTCTATCGCCATGGGTTTAAGCATCTCACCGAGCTCGGAGAATCTCTCCAGGACACGGTCCGGGTCCTCGATGGCCGGTCTCCCTGCGGCATTCCCGAGCTCGCGTTCGAGCGCCCTGGCGTGACCGGCCAGCAGGTGTATCTTCTCGCGCAGCACCCTGTGGTCGAAAAGGTCACAGACTCGAACCCCCATCCTGCCGGCCTTGTCGCGGTAGGCAGGACCGATGCCCCTGCCGGCAGTACCTATCCTTCCTTCACCGAGCAGTTCCTCCAGCGCGCTCTCGACAAATCTGTGATAGGGCAGTATCACGTGCGCCGAGAGGCTCACGAAGAGTCTGCCCCTGACCTCGACGTCCGCGGCTTCCAGAAGAGAGATTTCCTGGAAGAGCGCCTCGGGGTCCACCACGACTCCGTTGCCGATGCAGCAGAGTTTTCCGGGCCTCAGTATCCCGCAGGGAATGAGGTGCAGAATGACCGTCTTGCCGCGTACGACGACCGTGTGTCCGGCGTTTGCGCCTCCCTGATACCGGACCACGATGGCGGCCCTCTCGGAGAGGATGTCCACGATCTTTCCCTTGCCCTCGTCACCCCACTGGGTGCCGACTAGTACTGTGGCAGGCACTGAAGGCTCCTTTCGGGTGCGGCCTGCAATCTCAACCGCAACCCGGACCCTTTCGCGGAAACCAGGCCAAAAAAAGACCGCTGGCATTTCCACAGCGGGACTGGTCTGCCTCAAGGCCGCCAGACCATAACACCGCCTGGTGAATCAGTCAAGCCCGCGGGCCCTGCCTGGGGCTTCGGAACCCCGCGGCCCGGGCCGGCCTGAAAGCTCACTCGGAACACCAGCGTTCATGTGGGCTAACGTTTTCTGGCCAACGCCGTCTCTTGATGCCTCTTGAAATGTGACCTGTGCGCCTCTAGTGCGGCGGGACGGCCTGATCCTGCCGGCCTTCTTCTCTGGACAGGTAGAGTCTCTCCCCGTCCTCGACGAGAGCCAGCTTGAGGACTTCGTCCATCGTCTCCACCGCGACTATGTTGAGACTGTTCCGGACTTCCGCCGGAATGTCCTTTATCTCTCTCTCGTTCATCTTGGGAATCAACACTGTCGTGATGCCCGCCCTCCTGGCCGCAACCAGCTTCTCGTTGAGACCCCCGACGGGGAGCACGTTCCCCCTCAGCGTGATCTCGCCGGTCATGGCCACGTCCTTGCGGGTCGGCACTCCGGTGAGAGCCGAGACCAGGGCGACCACCATTGTGATTCCAGCGGAAGGCCCGTCCTTGGGCATCGCGCCTTCGGGCACGTGAACGTGTACGTCCACCTCCTTGTAGAAGTTCTTCTCGAGCCCGAGAAGCGCCGCGCGCGAACGTGCGTAGCTGAGCGCGGCCTGGCCGCTTTCCCTCATTATCTCTCCCAGCTTCCCGGTGAGCAGGAGCTCGCCCCTGCCCGGCAGAACGCTCACCTCGACCGTGAGCACGTCGCCGCCGGCCTCGGTCCAGGCCAGACCCGTTGCAATGCCCGTGCGCGTTTTCTGTTCCACGACGCTGTCTATGTACTTGGGAACCCCGAGGAGCTCCTCGAGCTTCTTCTTCGTCACGCTGACTCTGCCCTTGAGCTTGCCCGCCGCCTTGCGCTTGGCTATCTTCCTAGCCACGGAGGCAATCTCCCTTTCGAGGTTCCTGACGCCGGCTTCCCGTGTGTACTCGCTGGTGAGCGCGGAGAGTGCGGGGGAGGTGAGCCGGAAGTCCGTATCCGTGAGTCCGTTCGCCTTCAACTGCTTGGGGATCAGGAAATATTTCGCTATGGCCATCTTCTCGAACTCCAGATAGCCGGGCAGCCTCAGTATCTCCATCCTGTCCTGGAGAGCGGGCGGGATGGTGTGCAACACGTTCGCGGTCGTGATGAACATCACCTGCGAGAGATCGAACTCCACTTCGAGATAGTGATCGGTGAACGTGCAGTTCTGCTCGGGGTCAAGCACCTCCAGCAAAGCGCTGGCAGGGTCACCTCTGAAATCGACACCGAGTTTGTCCACTTCGTCCAGGAGGAACACGGGGTTCATCGAGCCCGCTCTCCGCAGGGACTGGATGATGCGGCCGGGGAGGGAACCGATGTAGGTCCGCCTGTGACCCCTGATCTCCGCCTCGTCCCTTACTCCGCCCAGAGACATCCTGATGAACTTCCTGCCCAGGGCCCTCGCGATGGACTTGCCGAGCGACGTCTTCCCGACTCCCGGGGGTCCGACGAAACAAATGATGGGGCCCTTGAGAGAGCCCGTGAGCTTGAGCACCGAGATGTACTCGAGGATGCGCTCTTTCACCTTCTGGAGCCCGTAGTGGTCTTCGTTCAGGACCTTCTCCACCGCCTCGATGTCCAGGTTGTCTTCCGTGAGCTTCGTCCACGGCAGCGCAACCAGCCAGTCGATGTAGTTGCGCACGACGGTGGCCTCGGGAGACATGAACGACATCTTGCTCAGCCGGTCCAGCTCCTTCATGGCCTTCTCGTGCACTTCCTTGGGCATCTTCGCCTTTTTTATCTGCTGGGAGAGTTCTTCCAGCTCGTTCGCGAATTCGTTCTGGTAGCCTAGCTCCTTGCGGATGGCCTTGAGCTGCTCGTTCAGATAGAACTCTTTCTGGTTCTTGTGAACCTGGCTCCGCACTTGGCCCTCTATCTTCCGCTCGAGCTTGAGGATCTCCACCTCAGACGAAAGAGCGCGACAGAGCGCCTTGAGCCGTTCTGTGACGTCTTCTATTTCCAGGATCTCCTGCTTGGGAGTGACTTTCAGGTTGAGGTTCGCGGCAATGGTGTGAGCGAGGCACGTGGCGTCAGTCATGTTGCTGACGCTCATGAAAACTTCGTCCGGCACCTTCTTGCTCAGCCGCGTGTACTCGCCGAAGCTGCTGACGGCGCTCCGCATGAGGGCTTCGATCTGGGGAGAGCCGGTGCTCTCCTCCTTCATCAGACTAATGTTGACGTAGTAGATGTCCTTGCCGATGTGGAAGCGGCGCACCCTGCCCCTGCAGATGCCCTCCACCAGGACCCGCAGCGTGCCGTTCGGATGCCTGGAGAGCTGGAGAACGCGCGCTACGCAGCCGACGCGATAAAGCTCGTCCCGCGTGGGGTCCGTAATCTCGGGTCTCTTCTGGGTGGCGACGAATATCATCCTGTCGCTGGCGACCGCCTCTTCGATCGCGTTCACAGAGGGGACTCTTCCAACGAGCAGGGGAACCGTCATGTACGGGAATATCACAACGTCCCTTAGCGGAAGCAGCGGAAGTTTGTCCTCTATCTCGAAAATCTCGTCGCCGCGCTTAATTACCAGCATGTCTTTTCACCCGTCGTCTCACCCCGCATACTGCGAGGGCTCGCCACGGGTCTCCTTTAAGCCTCTTTCCACTTCCTCTCTACCCTGAAAGCGAGAAGAGCGGAATCCCTTTCTGCTATGACTTCCTTCGTGATGGTGCATCCTACCACATCGCTCCTGGAAGGCAAGTCATACATGACCTCGAGCATGGACTCTTCCAGCACGGCCCTGAGTCCCCTGGCGCCCGTGCCCCGCTTCATCGCAAGCTTCGCCACGGTCTGAAGCGCCTCCTCCGTGAACTCGAGCCGTATGCCCTCCATGTCGAAGAACCTCTGGTACTGCTTCACGAGGGCGTTCTTGGGCTTGGTCAGAATGTCTATGAGTGCGCCCTCGTCGAGCTCGTGGAATGGCGCCACGACCGGAAGCCGTCCCACCAGCTCCGGGATGAGCCCGAACTTGAGCAGGTCTTCGGGCTCGATGAGAGAAAGCATCTCTCCGTATTTCTTCTGAAGGCGGCTCTTTATCTCCCCTCCGAACCCCATGACCTTGCGGCCGATCCTCTTCTCTATTATCTTGTCCAGGCCCTCGAAGGCCCCTCCGCAGATGAAGAGTATGTCCTTGGTGTCGACTTCGATGTACTTCTGCTGGGGGTGCTTCCTCCCGCCCTGTGGCGGCACGTTTGCGACCGTTCCCTCGAGGATCTTGAGAAGCGCCTGCTGCACTCCCTCGCCCGACACGTCTCTCGTTATGGACGGGTTGTCGCTCTTTCGCGCGATCTTGTCTATCTCGTCGATGTAGACGATGCCGTGCTGGGCGTTCATGAGATTGAAGTCGGCGGCCTGGAGCAGCCGCACGAGTATGTTCTCCACGTCTTCGCCCACGTAGCCCGCCTCGGTCAGGCAAGTCGCGTCCACAATCGCAAACGATACTTTGAGAAACTTGGCCAGCGTCCTGGCGAGCAGGGTCTTCCCGGTACCGGTCGGGCCCACGAGCAGGATGTTGCTTTTCTCGAGCTCCACCTCGTCCGCGGGGGTGGGGTTGAATATCCTCTTGTAATGGTTATAGACGGCGACCGAAAGGGTCTTTTTCGCGAGCTCCTGCCCGATCACGTATTCGTCCAGGATCTTCTTTATCTCAGCCGGCTTGGACAGCGTCTGTTTGCTCAGACTCTCGTCCGTCTCGAGCTCGCCTTCCACGATGTCGCTGCACAACTTCACGCATTCGGTGCAGATGTAGACGGACGGGCCCGACACTAGGCGAGTCACCTCGTCCTGGCCCCTTCCGCAAAACGAGCAGCGAATCGGTGTCGGGGATGACATCTTTCTCTTCACAGCTGCCGTCCTTCCTGAGTCGCTCCCGGCCAGGTGCGCACACCCGGCTCGACCGAGCGGCTAACCTCTCTTCATTATCACGTCGTCTACGATGCCGTATACCTTCGCCTCTTCACCCGACATGAAGAAATTTCTGTCCGTGTCCTTCCTGATTCTGTCTATCGGCTGACCCGTGTGTTTCGAGAGAATCTCGTTTACCTTCTCTCGCAGCGTCAGAATCTCCCTCGTGTATATCTCGAGGTCGGTCGCCTGACCCTGGCTCCCGCCCATGGGCTGATGAATCATCATCCTGGCGTGAGGGAGCGCCGTGCGCTTTCCCTTCCCGCCCGCCGCCAGGAGAACCGCTGCCATGCTGGATGCCTGGCCCATGCACGTGGTCGCGACGGCCGGCTTTATGAACTGCATGGTGTCGTAGATGGCGAGCCCGGCGGACACGAGCCCCCCGGGGCTGTTTATGTAAAGACTGATGTCTTTGTCGGGGTCCTCCGCCTCCAGGAAGAGCATCTGGGCTATGACCAGGTTCGAAACCACGTCGTCTATCACGGAGCCCAGGAAGATGATCCTGTCCTTGAGAAGTCTTGAGAAGATGTCGTATGCCCTTTCACCCCTGCCGGTCTGTTCGACCACGATTGGTACGAGAGACATTTCACTCAACCTCCGGTTTTCCGAGTGGCCTCCTCACGGTGTTCAGACGGGCCTGGGACATCAGGAACTCCGTCACCTTCCTTTCGAGGAGATTGTCCTTGAGTCTTTCCATCTCCGCCTCACCCTTCAGGTGATCCTTCACTTCATCGACACCGACCTTCTGAAACGCGGCGATGCGGCCGAGCTCCTTCTCCACGTCTTCGTCCGTAACCCGTATGGCCTCCTGAGTGGCCACCTGCTGGATCACCAGGTGCCTCTTGATGAATCTCCCCACGGACGGGGTGATCTCTTCGCGGAACTTGGCCTCGTCTTCCGGTGTAAACTCGCGCTTCTCCCTGTTTACTATGTTCCCGAGCATGCGGTCCACCATGGACTGCGGCAGGTCAAAACTGTTCAGGGCCGCGAGCCTGTCGAAGAGCGATTCCTCCAGCAGCTCCTGCGCGCGCATGATGGACTTTCCCTCGAGCTCGAGCCTCACCCTGCTTCTCATTTCCTCGAGCCCGCCCTGGGCGCCAAGCCGCTTTGCGAACTCGTCATCGAGAACCGCCTCTTTCTTTTCCTTGACCTCTCTCACGTCCACTTTGAAGGTGGTCTTTGTGCCCGCGAGCTTGTCGTCGCGATGCTCATCAGAGAACGTCACTCTGACCTTCTTCTGCTGGCCCTTGGTCGCGCCGACCAGGGCCTGCTCGATCTCGTCCAGGGCCACGTGAGAGCCCAGCACCAGGGGATAACCCTGTACCTTGGAGCTTTTCTCAGAGTCTCCGGTGTCGCCGAGTTTCTCGTAGTCTATTACCAGGAGGTCTCCCTCGCGGGCTTCCCTTTCGACCGAGAGATACTCAGGATTCGTCCTCCTCAGTCCCTCCATCGCCATGTCGACGTCTTCTTCGTTGACGTCGAACTCTGTTTTCTCCAGCTCCAGCCCCCTGTGGCCGGAAATCGTGATTTCTGGCCTGACTTCGAAAGTGGCTTTGAAACTGAGGGGCTCCCCACGCTTGAATCTGATCTCTTCGAAGGTAGGTTCACTTATGGGTAGAAGCTTCACTTGCTCGAGCGCCTCTTCGTAGACGCGCGGCATCACTCGCTGAAGGAATTCCACGTCAAGCCCGCTGCCCAGCCTTGCCTCGATAAGCTCGAGCGGCGCCTTGCCCTTCCTGAAGCCGGGAACGGACATCCTGTTCCTGAACTCGCCGACCACTTCCTCCATCTCACTCCTGACCCTCTCCGGAGGAACCTCGATCTGAAGGGTCCTTTTCCAGAGAGCGCCTTCTTCTACCTGTACCTTCATCAAGCCTCCTTGATACCCACCGCTAGTACAATTCACTAGGTTCCCCTGCAAACAGGGATGTCGAGCGGGGCAACCTGCATGATATGTCCATGCCAAGTGAGCTCGGGCGCATGCCTATTCCAAACTCGTAGCTTCTGCGCCACTCCCTGGGCTGATCCCGAGCCCCGCGAACGGGGAGTCTAATTAACGCCGATGACTCCCTCGCGTTTTGGTGCGAGAGGGGGGAGTCGAACCCCCATGAGTTGCCTCACTGGATCCTAAGTCCAGCGCGTCTGCCATTTCCGCCACTCTCGCGGCGCATCGCCTATCTTTTAAGTATACCACATTGATCCTCAAAAGCAACTGCCGAGGATGAGCGAGAATCTAGCCCTAGTGCATTGCAGCATAGCAGGTTAAGCCGACACCGTCCCGAGTGACCCGGTGCCGGGCCACCGTCGCCCGCATGCCGGCCCGCCAGCATCGCCCTGCCGTGACCTGCGGCACAGGGTCCATGGAGTCGTCCCTTCGCCCGTCTGCGTCCGCGCTGGTCCGCCCACCACTCGCGGCCGACCGCGCAGTCAAAGAAAGGCGGGCAGCCGAGAGCTCGGTTGCCCGCCCGAAAGCTCTTGAGGGTCAGCGGGTCTCGGTGACCCGGGGCACCACCCCAGGACGGACCCATTTGGACCCGGAATCCTGCCTCCCTAGGCAGGGCCTCCTGCAAGACTCTGGATCTCCTTCTCGAGAACGGTTTCCATGCCGGGGTAGTAATCCACGTGCCGGAAGACTATCATGCCGTCCGCGTCGATCACGAAAGTGGTCGGAGTGCCTCTGATCTTGTAAAGCTCTTTTGCGACCTTCTTGTTGTCCAGAAGGATGCCGAACGTCACGCCGGTCTTCTCTATTACCTTCAGCGTCCTCGTCTTCTGGTTTGACGCATCCACGGCCACGATCACGAACTGCTCAGGAGAGAATTTCTTGGTGAGCTCCTCGAGTCGCGGAAACTCCGCGACACACGGCCTTCACGTGGGGCTCATGAAATTGAGCAGGACCACTTTTCCCTTGTAGTTCGAGAGACTCACCTGCTTCCCGTCCGTGCTGGTCAGGGCGAAATCCGGCGCGGGAGCCATTTTCTTCTGTCTGAGGGCCGCTATGTCGGTCTGGAGTGTCTCCGGAGCGCGCTTCGTCACTGCGTAGAGGCTGTCCAGCTCTGCGCGGGCCTCGGCGAATTCGCCGGTAGACATCATCTCGAGATAGGTCGTGATGGCTCCCTCTGCGTCCCCGGCCGCAACCTGGGCCGTCCCGAGGTGCGTCAGCACGGTCTCGTCCACGTCCGTACCCGCGAGTTTCTTTGCCTGCGTCAGCGCCTCCACTGCCTTAGCCGCGTCACCGGCCTTGAGGTAGGCCCAGCCCAGGCTGTCGTAAGCGTACGATTTGTCCATGTCTTCCTTGGACACGTCGACGGCCTTCTGGCAGAGCTCCACGGCCAGATCCAGGTGCTCGCCTGCTTCGGCCAGTTCGTACCCCATCTCGTTGTAGATGCCGCCGTCCGTAATTGGGGCGGCCATCGCCTCGCGCGCTATGGCGGCAATGCTGTCGTGAGCTCCTGTCGCCATCCAGAGACTCATGAGCGCCGGATAAAGCGGCGCCTTTCCGTCAGCCAGCTCGGCCGAAGCCAGAACGCCCCGCGCATACGAGACCGCCTTGGCCGTATCAGCCATGTCGACAAGATGCGTCGTGAAAATGTTCGCGTAGGCGTAGCCCCGGTACTTGCTCTGCGTATACTTTTCCAAGAAGAGCTCCATGTTCGCAATCCGCTTCGCCGGGTCTGTCTCGTCGCGATAGGTCCTGTACGCTTCAAGTTCCCGCTTGTCGCGGCGTTCGGCGCGGCGTTCAGCGGATCCGGGTAGACGCACGACTCCAACGATGACGACAACGGCGATGATGATTACGAGAATCCACATCCACGTCCTGGTTCTGGCTGTCACCTGCACCACTCCTTTCCTGAGGACTCGTCACTAGGCAGACGTTCCAACTGTTGCCCTGAGATCCTGATTTTGCCCGCCGCCGGTACACGATAGCAGGGTGAACGCCGCATGGGCTTGTTTGACGGAATTCGAACGCGTGAGGCCGTACTGTCACTCGCGACTTTCCACGGGCGGCCCGCGGCGGCGAACGCTCCGCGTATTGCAGGACCGAACGTACGTCACCACTCTACTATGGAATCCTCTCCCTGGCAAGGCCTCTTGAGAAGTGCCTTATAAAGACCACGGCCAGTATGACGGAGAGTCCTACTATCGTAAGCGTGTCGGCCTTGTTCAGGTTCTCTGCCACGAGCCCCACGAGCACGCTCGCGATGAGAAAGCCGCCGTTGATGAGGGCATCGCGGGCGCTGAAGACTCTGCCGCGAAATTGCTCGGGCACCGACTTCTGAAGCATGGCGTCAAGACAGATGAACACGGGTGAAAGCGCAGCGCCGGCCGCGGCGGCCCAGGCATTCATCAACGGCAGGCTCTTCATCCTGGCAAACGCCATCACGCAAAGAGCGAAGGCCACCATGCCGCCCAGCACTATACGCCTTTCAGTCGTCTTGTGGCCGAACCTTCCTGTCAGGACGGAGCCGAGTATCATTCCTATTCCGAGGGAACCTATCAGCGTTCCGAGGCCTTCCATGCCCTTGTTCAGCACTTCCTTGACGAGCACGATCACGAGTACGTAGAGACTGGCTCCGGCAACCGCAAGCACGAGACTGCAGGCGAATCCGAACACCGTCCACTTGTGGCTGAACGCGAACTTGATTCCTTCCCAAACGTCCACGAATATGCGCTTGGATTCTCTCATCAGCATGTTGAGGCCGCGTTTCGGCCGCGGGGTCTCCGGAAACTCCACTTCCAGTTCCGGTCTCAGTGCCGGCCTGTACGTGACCAGGAGCAGCATCAGAGCAGAGAAGAAATAGGACATTGAATCGAGATAGAAGCTGACTCTCCAGCCGAAGTACCCGACTATCATGCCTCCCAGGACTGCGCCGACCACCGTCGAGGCTCTGGCGGAGAAGTTCGAGACAGAGCCTGCCATCAAGATCTTCCGCTTGGCGATGACACTCGGGACCAGGGCGTTCCTAGCGGGCGAATAAAAGAGCCCCGCAGAGAACACGAGAAACACGACGCTGAAGACGACGTGCGAAGACGGAATGAAAGGTATGAGAAGTACGAGGGCTCCCCGCATGAGGTCGCAGGAGATCAGGACTTTTTTCTTGTTCCATCTGTCGATGAAGACGCCCGATATGGGTCCGAAGATGAGCCCAGGCAGGGTGACGAATATCATCAGCTTGGAGAACTTGAAGGTGGAGCCGGGCATCAACTCGGACACCAGGGCAATGAGGGCCATGTGATTGAGCCGGTCACCGAACTGGGAGACTGTCTGCCCTATGCTGAGGGCGAGGAAACTTCTCACGCGCAGGACGCTCGAGAGGCTGACTCTTCTTTGCTCTGCCAAACTACTTGTTCTCCCGGCTTGCCTGTGGTTCCGCCTACGAGTGCGTCGGCCTATCTGTGCGCCTACCTGAACACCCAGAGGCCTCCTTCACCCCCGACCCAGCCGTTCGGCGACCCGCCGACCGCGTCAACGGCGAAGAGAGCTTGCGGAGTCTCTTCGAAGGCGTACCAGCTGAGGCCAGCGTCCGAGCTTCTGAGAACGGCCCCCCAACCGCCATATTCTCCACCCACGGCCCAGACGTCGACGCTGCTCCATGCGGCGAGAGAACGCAAGGCAACGGGCAAAAAGTGACCGACTGAACTCCACGAGAGACCACCGTCGGTCGATCGGATGACCAGTCCGCCGTCCCCGATGCACAGGCCCAGAGTAGAAGAGAGAAACAGCACGTCCCTTAGGCAGGAGTTGGAAACCGCCGGCCTTTCAGACCACGTCTGACCGCCGTTTGTGGTGCGCAGTATGACCTGGCCTTCTCCGGGAGCGAATCCGCCGACCACCCAACCGAGAGAGGTATTGAGGAAGAACACGGCACTCAGGTTCTTCGTGGTGCCGCTCACCTGGGGATTCCAACTGAGTCCGCCGTTACTGGTGCCCAGTATCTTTCCGGAATCACCCACCGCCCATCCGTTAATGATGTCCACGAAGCATATGTCGCGGAGGTCGGCCTTCGTCCCGCTGGGCAGGGAATCCCAGGTTTCTCCATAATCGTTGCTCCAGACGATTCGGCCGTTCTCGCCGCAGGCCCACGCCCTCCATTGAGTGGGAAAGCTCACTCCGAGCAGGTCCTCGCTGAACCCGCTGCTTCTCTCGAGCCAGTTGACGCCGTCCGCAGTCCTGTAGACCACTCCGTTTTCACCAACCGCGCACCCGTAGTTCAGCGAGGCGAAGCTGAGTGCAAACACGCTTGCGTATACTCCCGGCACTTGCAGCCACGCGAGTGTCCCGGGAAGGGCGTCAAGCCGGACACTCAGCTCGACTGTGTCGGCTTCCGCCAGAGAGAAACTCAGCGTCGAGTCTCGGTAGCCGTAGAGCCTGAGAGTTATCCTGTGTGCACCGGGCCTGACGTAGAGTGTGTCGGGCGTGAGCCGGCTCGTGTTTATGTCGTCGAGATAGATCTGAGCTCTTCCCGGAAGCGAGCCCACGGAGACCACACCATCCTGAGGGGGTTTCACGGGCTCACCGCCGCAGCCAGCGAGCAGGGCCGCGAGAATGGCGACGGGGAGCAGGCAGACCAGACAGGCCAGAAGGGGGCTGGCTCCGATCGCACGCGGAATACGCGATGTGTGAGCGCCCGTGCGCCCTGGTGTCTGACTGGGTGAAGCTGGATCGTGAAATCGAGGCTTGCTCTTCATGCTATGACTGCGCTCCATCTTCTACCTACCTGCCCTGGAACTTGGCTTCCCTTTTCTCCAGAAACGCCTTCACGCCTTCCTTCATGTCCTCCGTCGCGAAACAGAGGCCGAAGAAGTTGGCCTCGATCTCACAGCCCTCGTCGATCGAACCCTGGAGCCCCTCGTCCACGGCTTCCATCGCGTAGCGGATCGCCAGAGCACCCTTGGAGAGGAACACCTTGGCCATTTCCTCGCACGTGCGCAACAGGTCCTGAGGAGGAGTGACCTTGTTGACGAGCCCGATGTTGAGCGCCTCGCGCGCGTCCACAAACCTGCCGGAGAGGATGAGCTCCAGCGCCAGCGCCTTGCCCACGATTCTTGCGAGTCTCTGGGTCCCGCCGTAGCCGGGTATGAGGCCCAGGTTGAGTTCCGGCTGTCCGAGCTTCGCGTTTTCCGAGGCGACCCGCATGGTGCAGGCCATGGCCAGCTCGCAGCCACCGCCCAACGCGAAGCCGTTCACCGCCGCGATGGAGGGCTTTCCGAGCTTCTCTATGAGACGGAACACGTGCTGCCCTGAGAGCGCGAAACGTCGCGCGGCGTCGGGCGAGAGTTCCATGAATTCCTTTATGTCGGCGCCGGCCACGAAGGCCTTTTCACCGCTGCCGGTTACTATCATCACACCTACGGAATCGTCGTGCCGCGCTTCGAGCACCGCGCGCCTCAGTTCGTCCATCGTGGCGGCGTTGAGTGCGTTCAAGACCTTGGGTCTGTTTATCGTGACAACCGCTACCCCGTCCTTCTTCTCTACAAGAATGTTCTCGTAAGCCATGCGTTCCTCCTTCAACCAGAAACTCCAGTCCGGGCCCTGCCGCGAGGCCGGAGCCGGATTCGCGTTCGATTCTGACCCGGGCAGGCGCCTCAGCAGGTCAGGTGAAGAGCCGCGACAACGCGCTTCTTCTTCGAAAGCTCGTTATACTTCTGGCAAGCCTTCCGTGTGTTTGCCACGACGAGCTGGATGCCGTTCGTTTCCAGCACCTGCTTCGTGCGCGACAGCACCTCGAGAAAACCCGAGTATCCGGTCCCCACTATGACGACATCGGGTTTGGCGCTGATTATCTCCTTCACGTCGTCTGCGGCAAGCTTGTGCCCGTCCTTGCGCCACCACTTGTCGTCGATCTTGTCCGGATAGATTATGACGTCAGAAGTGTAACTTGTCCCGTCGATGATGATCTCTCCAAACTCGTACGAGTCAATCATCAATTTTCTCCTCCTCACTGCAGTCTGTTAGGCGGACGGCGCAGGTCCGCACCCGACGGAGATTCCAGAATCAAAAAAGGGACATCTGCTCGCTGGCCAGAACCTCCTGGGGCTCCTCGTTTCCAAGCAGTGATATCTTGCCGAACACCCCGTCGTGGCCTGGGACGATATCGACCTTGCCGTCTCTCATACGCTTGATGCCTTCCACTATGTTGCATGGAACGTGCCTGGAAAGCTCTTCCAGCGGACAATCCAGCAGGACGTTGAACTCGTTTCCGAACGCCCTGACAATCCTCATGTACTCGCGCTCGACGGACACGGCCGAGGGGGCAACGCCCAGTGCCTCTGCTACAATCTCTTCGAGAGGTATGACGTGCCGGAATGGGACCGCCGTCTCCGGCATGCCGCCGGCTTCCCTGTCGGCCAGCTCCTCGACCCTGTGGCAGACCCCGACCGTGAGTCCCTTTTTACAAACCGGACAGAGTTTCTTGTGCTTCCTGGATTCTGCGGGTGAGAGCACGACCCCGCACTTCCTGTGGCCGTCGTAGTGATACTTGCCCTCTTCGGGGAAAAACTCGATCGTGAACAGGAATTTCTTTCTGTCCTTCTTCTTTATGACGTCGCATATCGCCTTGTACGACAGCTCGCAATCGAACACGTTGGCCTCCCGGCCGAGCCGGGACGGCGAGTGGGCGTCTGAATTAGAGATGAGCGTGATAGGATCCAGCTTGGAGATCCGCCAGTTCATCTGCGGGTCCGAGGAAAGCCCGGTTTCTATCGCGTAGATGTTCCTCGCCTCCTCTTCGAAGCACTCCTCGAGAGAATCGAAACCGGAGTTGGCGCCGAAGACGCTGAACCAGGGAGTCCAGGCGTGGGCAGGAACAAGGAGAAAGGAAGGCGAGATGTCCAGAGCCATCTTCACGAGCTCCTTGGCAGAGAACGTAAAAATGGGCCTTCCGTCGCTCGAGAGCTTCCCGTATCTCTGGAGCTTCGCGTTGAGCCGCTCGACGTCCTTCAGGTTGCGGGCAAAGAGCAGAGTGTGAATCTTTCTCAGCTTCCCGCCCTGGTGGAAGATGTTGGAGACTTCTCCCGAGAGCATGAACCGTGTGGGAGACTGGCCCTTCTTGACCTTGAACAGACCGTCTTCCGCCGGCTCGAGTCTCGCGCTCAATTCCGCGAAGTAGGTGGGATGGGTGAAGTCGCCCGTGCCGACCAGATGGATGCCCTTGAGGGCGGCCCACGCCGCGAGGGCGCACACTTCCATTTCCTTGCTGGTTGCGCGGCTGTAGCGAGAATGAACGTGAAGGTCAGCTATGAAGCGCAATGCCGGGCTCCCATCAATGCGTCATTGCGACCACAAGGAATCGTCCGCCTTGTGTCCCAGCGGCGTCTCGTCGAAACATCAGGAACAATCGCAATATACAGCGGCGGGCCTATTATGCAAGGAAAAAAGAGAGGCCCGGTTGCCGACACTGGCAATCCCCTTCAACATCATCATTCTCAGGAAAGTGAGCTGCTCTCTTCAAGAAATGGTCTTGCCCGAGATGCCGGCACCGAGGCGGCACCGTGTCTTCCCGAGCAAGTGCGCCAAACGGACCAAAGCACCTGCGCGCGTTGCGCCAGCGCACTGCGCCTTGACAGCGCCGCCGGGGGAGTGTTAAGTTTAGACGTTTATCAATGGCCGTGACATTTTCTTCGGACGAATCGATTCGGAGGAATTGATGCACGCGATCGTCTGCATCAAGCAGGTTCCAGAAACCCCCAACGTGGGCATCGACCCGCGCACCAATACCCTCATCAGGGAAGGCATTCCCAGCATTATCAACCCATTTGACATGTATGCGATCGAGGAGGCCCTTCTCTTGAAGGACAGGTCCGGCGGCAAGGTCACGGTCATGACTATGGGCCCTCCGCAGGCGGTGGAGGCGCTCAAAGAGGCGCTCGCCATGGGCTGCGACGAGGCGCTCTTTCTCTGCGACAAGGGGTTTGCAGGTTCGGACACGTGGGCGACGTCCTACGCTCTTTCGAAGGCCATAGAGGCGAAGGCAGGCCAGTACGACGTCATTTTCTGCGGAAAGCAGGCCATAGACGGTGACACGGCGCAGGTGGGTCCTGGTGTCGCGCGGCGCCTCGGCATCCCGCAGTTGACATACGTGTGCAAAGTCAGAGAGGTCGACCTGGACGGCAAGAGAATCGTCGTGGAAAGACTGCTCGAGGCGGGGAAGGAAGTCGTGGAATCCAGGCTGCCGGCCCTGGTCACGGTTGTGAAAGACATCAACAAGCCCCGATTCAGGACACTCATCGGCATTAGAAAGGCGTCGCAGGCGCAGATTCCCGTGCTCAAACCCTCTGACATCGGCTGCGAGGAAGAGCACACCGGCCTCGCGGGCTCGCCGACCGAGGTCGTCAAGATTTTCACACCCGAGCCGCGCAAGGGCGGGCAGGTGATAGAGGGAGAGGCGGAGGAGGCCTGCGAGATTCTCGTTCAGAAACTGATGGACGCGAAGATACTGTAGACGTGGCGCTGGACGGCTGCCCACGCGCTTCCGCGCGACACAACGCGGGGACAAGTTTTAGTACTTCCAACTGGTCTGGGGTAGACGGTACGGGCCCAACCGCGCCAGAGGAACCAGTAAACAGAGGTAGTCCTTGCCGAATCTGAGACTTGATGAAGAGAGCTGCACAGGTTGCGGCGCGTGCGTGGAGACCTGCCCGTTCGGCGCGCTCATCCTAGAGGGCAACCTCGTACGCATCCTGGACAACTGCACCGATTGCGGTGCATGCGTGAGCTCCTGCCCCAGCGAGGCCCTCATACTGGATAGGCCGAAGGCCGCGGGCCCCGTGGTGGACCTCTCTGCCTACAAGGACGTCTGGATTGTGGTGGAATACGACAAGAAGGGCGTGTCCCACGTGGCTTTGGAGCTGCTGGGCAAGGGCAGAGAGCTTGCCGACAAGCTGGGTTCCCGCCTGGCGGCCCTCGTGCTGGGAGAGTCGGTGTCGCACCTGGCGGACGAGCTCTTCGCTCACGGCGCCGACGTGGCCTACGTCGTGGAACACGCCGCGCTCAAGAAATACAGGACCGACCCTTACGTAGAAACCGCGGCTCAGCTCGTGAGAAAGTACAAGCCCGAAATAGTGCTCATGGGCGCGACCACTACCGGCAGGGACTTCGCCGGCGCTCTCGCCGCTGAGATCGACACCGGACTCACGGCCGACTGCACCGGACTCGAGATCGATGCAGCCACCCGAAATCTCATACAGACGCGGCCTGCGTTCGGCGGCAACATCATGGCGCAGATCGTCTGCAAGAGACACAGACCTCAGATGTCGACAGTCCGGCCTAAGGTCATGGAGCTGCCGCAGCGCCGCGACGGGCACAGGGGCCAGGTCGTGAAGGAAGAAATCGCCCTCAACGACGAGAAGTTCCTCACGAAGGTGCTGGAGTTCGTGAAGGAGGAGGGCGTCACGGTGAACCTGGCGGACGCGAACATAATCGTTTCCGGCGGAAGAGGCCTGCAGGCGCCGGAGAATTTCAAGGTGATCGAGGAACTCGCGAAGGTACTGGGCGGAGCGGTCGGCGCCTCCAGGGCCGCGGTGGACGCGGGCTGGATGCCCTACCCACACCAAGTGGGACAGACGGGAAAGACAGTCCGGCCCAAGCTCTACATAGCGTGCGGGATTTCAGGCGCCATTCAGCATCTCGCCGGTATGCAGACGTCCGACATAATCGTGGCCATCAACAAGGACCCCGACGCCCCCATATTCAAGGTCGCGACTTTCGGAGTCGTCGCCGACCTCTTCAAAGCAATCCCTCTCTTGACCGAGAAATTCAAGAAGCGCCTGGGAAAGTAGACTGGAGAGAGCTCGCGGAAGTTCCTTGCGTGGTGGGTCCGAACCCTATAGAGGCTGTCTGTACGCAAGAAACGCAACGCGCGTCTAAGCAGTGAACGGCCCGCGCACCGCAAAACGTCCACTGCTGCCAGGTCTTCGACCATTGGGGTCCTAGGTCCGTGCCATCGCTTGCTTGAGATCGTAGATGAGGTCGCCTACGTCCTCGAGCCCGACCGAGAGCCGCACAAGCCCCTCACTGATTCCAGCCTGCACCAGTCCCTCTCGAGTGTACGAGGAATGAGTCATCGTGGCGGGATGCTGAATGAGCGTGCAGACGTCGCCCAGACTCACTGCGAGGACGCAGAGCTCGACGGAGTTCATGAGCTTCCTGCCCGCTTCCCTTCCGCCCTTGAGCTCGAAGGCGAGCATGCCTCCCGGGCCCCGCATCTGGCGCTTGGCCAAGGCGAACTGGGGATGCGAGCGCAGCCAGGGAAACCAGACCCTCTCGATCTTGGGATGTTTGGAAAGAAATCTGGCTATTTCTATCGCGTTTTCAGAGTGCTTCTCCATCCGCACTGAGAGAGTCTTGAGGCCTCTCAACAAGAGCCACGCGTTGAAGGGGCTGATGACTCCGCCCATGTCGCTCAGAGATTCCTTCTTCATGAGCTTCATCTTGTCCTTGGGCCCCACGACTATTCCTGCGACGGTGTCGCCGTGCCCGCCGATGTATTTCGTGGCGCTGTGCAGTGCGAAGTCGGCGCCGAGCGCGATCGGGTTCTGGTAGTAGGGCGTGCAGAACGTGTTGTCCACGACGAGTGACACGCGATGTTTTTTCGCGATAGCGGCGGTGCGTGCGATGTCGATGAGCTTGAGTGTGGGATTGGCGGGCGTCTCTATGAACAGGAGCTTCGTCTTCTTGTCTATCGCCTTCTCTGTGTTGCGCGGATCCGACGCGTCCACTTCGACGACCTCGATTCCCATCCGGGGAAGGGTCCTCTTGAACAGAACGTGCGTTCCACCGTAAAGGGTGTCCGAGGCAATGACCTTCTCACCAGTCTTGACCAGATTGACGATGAGAGTGGTCGTCGCGGCCATACCGGACGCAAACGCGACCGCGGCCTCCCCGCGCTCGAGATAGGCCATTTCCTGCTCCAGAACGGTCTGCGTCGGGTTGCCGAACCTCGTGTAGGAGTAGCCCTCCTGCTTTCCGGCGAATATGGCGGCTCCGTGCTCAGCGCTGTCGAAAACGAACGTCGAAGTCTGATAGATGGGCGTGGCGTGTGCCCGCGCCGGATCTTCAGGGCGATGCCTCGACGGTGTGTCCTTACCGTGTATCGAAATCGTTGAGAAACCCAGTTTTCGTTTCTTCATAGTCTCCCGTCCTTAGACGTTCTCTCCCGCGACCCATTGTCTTCCATCTTCACCACTTCCGGCAGACGCATCATGAACTTCAACTTTCCCACGAATCGTCAAGCCCTGTCAATTCGATTGTAGTGGTTCGGGCGCCTGACCCGAGGTGTGTTACCGCGGCCGCCCGGCACTACTTCCCTGCTCAACGCGCAGCTCAACGTCAGACTGGCCATGCATGATGTCGGCTGGAGTATTGACCCCCGGCCGCGATGCGTGATATGGTGCGAGCCGAAACTCGGGAGATTCCGGCGTGCCGGACACAAGTCTACTAAGCGCGCGCGAGCGGTGGGGCAGCGTGTCTGACACTGTGCGCGGAGCACGGAGGCTGCTGACAGTGAGCTCAAGGCCAGGGACTTTTCGCTTCTGCGTCTACCATATAGAGAGTAACAGGCACGAGTGGATTTACGTGCTTGTGCTTCTGCTGATGGCTTCCGCGCTCAGACTCTACCGGCTTTCTGCGCAGAGCATCTGGGTGGACGAGATGCTGACGCTCTCTTCGAGCGGCGTCACCGCGCCCCTTCACCCGATCGACATTTTCGACAACCTCCACGGCCCCCTCCATTCCCTGCTCGTCTTTCTGTGGACCAAAGTGGCGGGTCAGGGTGAATTCGCACTCAGGTTTCCGTCGGTCGTGTTCAGCGTGCTCTCGCTCTACGCGATATGGAGACTCATCCGGAAATTGACTAACCCCAGGGTCGCGTTCGTCGCCCTGGCGATAATGACCGTGTCTCCCTTCCACGTGTGGTACGCACAGGAGGCGCGCAACTACAGCATGCTGCTCTTTTTCGCCGCTATGTCGTTTGACAGTTTTCTCGAGCTTATCGCAGAACCGCGGAGGGCGGTTTTCGGCAGGTACGTTCTTTTCACGTTCGCCGCGTTCTTGTGCAACATGAGCATGGCGTTTGCGGTGCTGGTGCAGGACATCGTGTTTTTCTTCTGGCCGCGGAAACTCTCTTTCAGGAACCTCGTTGCGGCGCACGTGCTGTTGGTGCTTCTCCTTTCGCCCTGGCTTTACGACATGTTCCAGCGAGTGGAGTTCCACCGGCTCGTCAGAACCGAACCCTACGCGGCCGGCGAGTTCCTGCGAGGGCAGACGACTTCCACGCCGCTCGCACTGCCGTACACATTCTTCGTGTTTTCCACTGGCTACTCCATGGGCCCGAGCCTGAGGGAACTGCACGAATCCACCAGGATGCTTTTCCTGTCCGGGCACCTTCGCGTCGTCCTATTTACGGCCATCTCCTTTGCGCTCCCATGCGTGCTCGGAATTCTATCCCTGAGAAACAAGAAAAAACTGCTTTGGCTTCTCCTCATCTGGCTGGCTGTGCCGCTGGGCATCGTCTCTCTGTTCGCGGTCAAGAACTTCAAGCCCTTCAACCCCAGGTACGTGATGGTGGCCTACCCGGCTTACGTCCTGCTCCTTGCGCGGGGGCTCCGCTGGCCGGATCACGCGCACCTCTCGAGAAAACTGCTGAGCGGCCTGCTCGCGGCGATGGTCTTGGCGAGCACTGTGCTCTCCCTGAGTAACCTTTACCACACGAGGCATAACAGGAAGGACGATATCAGGTCTGAAGGCGCGACACTCGACGGCCACCTTAC